>ENA-ORBV01004175-ORBV01004175.1-microbial-mat-metagenome-genome-assembly--contig:-NODE-4175-length-28076-cov-13.393657_pt1 | contig 28076 bp, 30 predicted proteins | sample MGYA00237777_ERZ505514 | MGnify/ENA primary metagenome ERZ505514 (study PRJEB26160, sample SAMN06269048) | microbial mat metagenome | isolation source: Oligotrophic lake microbial mat | place...
TCAGCAGAAAAAACATAAGACCGACGCCTTATATCCCATGCCTGAAGGCAGGGGTTTTACGGCGCTTTCCAGATAAACGGGTTTTTGACCCTGAGCAATTTGCGCGCGGATTTCGGTCATAAAATTGACAAAGTCTTCTTTACTCATGTCACCATTGAGCGATGTGAGCAAGACCCGTTGTGGGACGATCCAGTTGATAGCGGAGGGCATTGGTGAACCTTATTATATTACGTAGTGTGATGATGGAATGCTTTTACTATCATAACGGTCTTTTGCAGAATGCTTGTGGGGGATTTTTTTGAAGTCGTCAACGTTTGAGCATGATAATCAAGCAACACTTCTTGACAATCACCGAACATTAGTGCTAATCTTTTATTTTTGAGATTGTTCAGAAAGGAAGCCGAATGCGCGTACGCGATTTCGGCGTGACGCCAGGACGCTTACCGACCGGGCGGTTGAACGCAATCACCGATGTAGCCGGAGTCAAAGTTGGTCACAGCACACGCATCGAAGGCGACGGTGACTGGGTCGAAGGTGTAGGACCCATTCGCACAGGGGTGACAGCGATCCTGCCACACGGCGACAGCCTGTATCACGAGAAAGTTTCGGCGGGCGCGTACAGCATCAACGGGTTTGGCAAGGCAACCGGATTCGAGCAAATCCGCACGCGTGGACAAATCGAGACGCCGATTTTGCTGACGAATACGCTCGCCATCGCGCGCACATCCGACGCGCTCATAGGCTGGATGATGGCACACCACCCAGAAATCGGCTTGACGAGCGGCACAGTCAACCCGATTGTCGGGGAATGTTACGATGGCTTCTTGAACGACGCGCGCGGACGGCATATCGATCAAACGCATGTCTGGAATGCTATCGACTCAGCGGCAGCACACGATGTACGCGAAGGCTGCATCGGCGCGGGTACAGGCACGGCGGCATTCGGTTTCAAAGGTGGCATCGGCACGAGTTCGCGCATCGTCGGGGACACATACACCATTGGAGCACTCGCGCAGACCAATTACGGCGACCGTCCCGAACTCATGTTTTTAGGCGTGCCGCTTGGTCAACACTTACAAAACGAGTATTTACCCGTCGTCGGGGCGCATTCGCAGCAAAGTTACGCGCCGCGCGGCGGGTCGATCATGATGGTGATTGCCACAGACGCACCGCTCGATTCGCGCCAACTGACCCGACTCGCCAGCCGCGCGGCGTTTGGGTTGGCGCGTACAGGCACCGTCAGCCATGATCAAAGTGGTGATTTTGTCATCGCGTTCAGCGTTGCGAATCGGTGGGCGCACAAACCCACAGCACTTGCCCAATCTGTGCCACTCGTCCCAGAAGGCGGCGACATCATGAACAGCCTGTTTTTAGGTGTAGTCGAAGCAATTGAAGAATCGATCTTGAACGCGATGATCGCCGCAACGACGATGATCGGGCGTGACGGCAATATATTGTACGCGCTGCCGCACGCTAGCTTGATTTACTGGCTGAAACATTATCGACGAATGGAATAAGACATGATTTTGGAAGTCGCGCAGTTGACCATTAAAGCCGGGCAGGACTCTGAATTTATCGAGGCGATGAAACGCGCAGCGTCATTCTTGCTGGCGAGCGATGGTTATTTGGGTCATGATGTGCACCAGTGTCTGGAAACACCCACGCGCTTTACGACCGACAACCGAGCAAAAATGTTTGCCAATCGAGCGCGACGAGTTGATCGGCGGCGTATACGCGCAGAATACCGTCATCGCTGAGATCGTTCCACAAATGGGATCGGCGGTCGCCAAACACACGCGCCGTGTTGCAAACCGCGCCGTCGGATGCGCGAATCGCGGCGATATTGCCGAACGTGGTGATCAGGATGAGCACGCCGCCGGCTTGCACGATGTCCGCGCGCCCACCGACACCGGGTAAATCGACTGACCAGCGCAGCGCATACGCCGAATCATAGGCTCGCAGTGTGAACCCATCGAACAAAATCACATCGGCAGTAGCGGAATCAAGCATGATCGCCGCGCCCGCGCCCCCTGGTGGCGCGTCGGGGATCAACAATGTCCACACGCCCGCCGCATCAATGCGCCAGAAACCACCCTGTGTATAGGCTAACAAACCATCAGAATACCCTAGAAGCGCGGCGGGTTCGCGCAGTACGGCGCGGTCGATGATGCTGCCTTCAATGCTGATGATGATAATGTCGTTGGCGTCGGTGATCATGCCGATCATGTCAGCGCTCGCCGCGTAATCGACAATCGGCGGCAGATCGTCCAATCGCCACAGGACGCCCCATGTCGTCGGGTCAACCGCGATCAACGTGTTGTCTGGCGTATGCAAAACGAGCGGGGCATCATTCAAGAACGACATCGGCGCACTGTCGAGCGGTATGCCGATGGTCGAAGACGCGCCAAAATTGCCGTCGTCATCGATCTGGCGCGTCGTACCGTCGGCAAAAATGATGGTCGGGGATGGCACATCGACCAGACCAACCGCCGGACGATCCAGATTAACGCGCCACAAAATGCGCCCGTCGTCAGAGACACGGCTGACACGATCGCTATCAAGATAAATCAGACTGTTATCCGCGCGGAGAAGCGGCGGCGTGACGGGACCCGCCTCGTCTGCTAAATCAATATGCCACTCGTGCGCGTCCGCCAGCCAAGTCTGCCAGTTCAGCACGAACTTAGATGGACGCCGCCACCCCAACTGTGTAGGAAAATCCCATGTGTAGCCAGGACCAGGAATATCGGGGTTTTCGGTGCGAATCTCAAAATGCAGGTGTGGAGCAGGACGCGCATCCCCGACCGCCGCGATCACAGTCCCCGCCGCGACGCACGTAAACACTGCCGGAAACGGCGTATTCTCGGCTTCCTGAATATGTCCATACTGGCTGTAGGCAATCGAGCCATCGGGGAAGGTGTGTTCGAGAATGATGACGCCACCGTCGCGTCCCCAACCATTGGTCGAACTAAAGGTGACGCGCCCGTTCGCAATGGCGCGTACAGGCGTGCCGAGACTGGTTCCGCGCCCACCGTACCAATCTTCACCGGTGTGATAGCGCCCCTGATGACGTACGCTCGGCGTGCCGAAGTCTTGCGCGAGTGTGAAAGCAGCGGTATCGAACGGAAATTGAATCGAAGTGACGGAATCGCACTGCCCTTGAGCGTGGGCAGGCGAAGAAACTGAAAGGTTTAGCACAAACAAACACGCAAAAACGCAAAAACGCAAAGACACGTTCAACAACAATTTCACCTCGAACTGGTAGTGATCGGCGGTGTGGTCGCGCTGGCGATCATGCGGTGCATGTTGAGGCGATGCTGCTGGTGACAAAATCATTGCCGCTCAACGTGGTGCCAAGAATACCGAACGCAAATAAAGCAAAAGGCACAAACATGACGAGGTGAAAGATTTTCGCACCCATCGGAACGGTGTAACGCGCGACAAACTTGCCTAACGATAATGACTCGGCAGTTTCCATGAGCGAGTGCGACCTTTCGAGCGACGCAAATTAAGTCACGCTTGTACCACCATCCACATAAAGCGTTTGCCCGGTGATAAACCGCGCCGCGTCGCTGACGAGAAACAAGACCGCAGCCGCTACATCGTCGGGCGTACCGTGCTGACGGAGCGGGATCGTCTCAAGCGCGCTGATCGGCGCGTCGTCATCGATGATGTGGGCGGGCGCGACCGCGTTGACTCGAATATGATGCGGCGCGAGTTCGCGTGCAGCCTGGCGCGTCATACCGAGCAACCCGGCTTTGCTCGATACATAGCCGATGCCGCCGATACTTTCGCTCAATGTGCCGCGCTCCGCGATGTTGGAGGTGATATTGACGATGACGCCGCCGCCATCTTCTTTCATCACGCGCGCTAAAAGCTGCGTGCAGTAAAACGCGCCCGTCAAGTTGACTTCATGGATGCGATGCCATTCCCATTCATCGAGCGTGAGCATATCGCCCGTTTTGTACACGCCCGCCGCATTGACGAGGATCGTCAGGCGACCGAATACATCGCGTCCGGCTTCAATCATGGCGCTGGTTTGAAATCGATTGCTGACATCCGCCTGAAATGGCAGCGCGCGCCCACCTGCCGCGACAATAGACTCCGCGATGGTATCAGCACGATCTGGGTTGAGGTCATTGACGACGACCGCTGCGCCAGCAGATGCCAGCGCATGGGCAATCGCGGTACCAACACCCGCTCCCGCACCGGTGACGATTGCGGCATGACCGTCTAAGCGAATGGAATAGGATGCAGCAGGGAATGCAGCCAACCGCTCATCACCTTTCGTGCGCCCGCGTGCAGATGCGTGACACCTAATTTGTCGGTCTTGAGCAAGCGATCCGCGTGGGGAGCGATGTAATACGCCGCGCCATGACGATAGGCTTGTTGATGCGCACCGCACGCGGCTTCAGCATATTGTTCGGCGGGCGTCCAATCATTCGCACCTTGAATGATTTGTACACGCGTATTGATCGCTAAAATCGCCTGTTCGTCGAGCATGTTGGCAATGAGCAGTACACCATACGGATTTTGGGTGCGGGCGAATAAGCCATAGCAATTGCCAAGTAACGACGTTCCCGCGCCAATCGCAAGAATCACAGCGTGAGATCGGTCGATGCCAGGCTGGAGCAGTGCTGTTTCATAAGCGTTGACGGCGTCCTGTACAGGCGAGCCGCTTCCGCTTGACCCACTGCGCCCTGTTCCGCGTTTATCCCAGCGAAAGACCGCGTAACCACGCTCTAACGCGATAGCGGCGAAATCATCGTACATATCGCGCGTCCAGTACGCGGCTTGTGGGAGTACGAACATCAGCGGATACCCGGTTGAAGGCTTGCGCGTCGCCGGGTAATCGATTTGCCCTGCAAGACGCACACTATCGCCCGCGAAAACTACTTCGTCGGTGTGCGCACTTTGCACAGGCATGATAACAGCCAGGTTCGATGCCATAATTGTTTCACTCACCCTCTACATGCGATGAACGGTCATCAAACAAAAAACGTGGCATCTTTTTTATTTAACTTTCCATTGATTATAGCGCGCTTCGCGTGCGGAGGGAAAGAGAGATTACGTGAATCTTTTCGTATAAACGATCCAACATTAAGGCTTGTAGTCAATATTTTTAAGTATTACGGTGCGCCTACTTGACGCTATAGAACGAGAGTGCTACTCTTAATTAAGTTAGAGAAATGTTTATGTTTGAAAACCGCGATTATTGGGGTGTTCGGGAGCAACCTTGTCACTCGAATTCAACAAAGTGCTTGAACAAGTCCAAACAATGGGACGGTATCTCAAGCATAAGGGCGACAGCGCCAGCAATCGTTTGCAGCGCGCCGTCGAAATGTTCCTGGCTTGTACCGAGCTTGATCCGGTTCATGAGCGTATCGATCTGGTACGCAAATCATCGGTGAGCGGGTATCGCGGCGCAGCGCCGACGCCACGTCCTTATGATGAAATCATTTGCGGCGTGGGCGAAGCGCCGATACCGCCTCAACAAGCAACGCTGATCGCCGCCGACGGCAGTCAGATATTTCCCGATGTCCACGCACCCGCCTTGTATTACCTGCTCAATATCGGCGTGTACACGTATTATCATGGGCAGCAGCAGCGTCTCCCATCACAGTTCACCAGTCCCGACCTCGTATATAGTGATACCCAACTGCTCGACCGCGATGGGCGTTTGGTCACGAACCAGACCGTCAACGCACGCCGTTCGTTGGCAGAAATGCAAGCCCTGGCACGCAGTGCATGGGAACAGCGCGGCGAAGCCCGACCGATGATCGCGCTGCACGATGGCGGCTTGCTTAAATTTTTCGGCGGCGCCGAGATCGAAGGCGCGGAAAGTATCGAACGCGATTACATGGATGCGCTCGGCAAGCTGCAAGATACCAGCACGGTGCTGGCAGGCTATCTGGATGTGCCGCGCAGCACCTATATCATCAGCTTACTACATTTACTCAGCCTGGAACCCCACCAGATCAACGACGCGGTGTTGAAGACCAACGGCGAATTTGAAGGCTTGAACGACGCCATGCTGCTCAATCAGGTTTTGGAAGCTGGTGAACGCAGCGCCGTCATGACACAAAATTCGCCGCAAAACAAAGAATATCGTGATCGCAAAGGCGCGGATTTCGAGATCGCGTTCTTTTACATCAATGTATCGGTCGAAGGGCGTTCGGTGATCGTGCGTGTCGATATTCCAATGTGGGTTGCGCGTGATAAAGACGCAATCGCGGCGCTCCACGCGCTGATTCTGGCGCAGTGTGCGATTCAAGGACGCAAACGTTATCCGTATGCGCTGACGCGGGCGGATGAACTCGCTTACGTGAGCAGCATCGAAAAACAACAGCTCGAAGAAATGATTCGCATCAACATGCGCGCGCAAGATTTGGAACCAGAATCATCGAGCAAGCTGCAAAGTAAAAGCCTTGCACGCGGCGACCGCACCGTGCATCGGCTGAGACGTTAAACAAGCAAACAAAGGAAAATGGCGCATGGCTGCACAAGCACCAGAACGACATCTTGTCGGGCGCGTTTTGCGCGCCAGCACCACCGGCTTCGACTGCGGCACACGCAGCAGTAAAATTGACGAAAAGCATACCTTCGGTTCATTTGTCAAAGTAGCGATCACCGATGACCAGAGCATTTGTGCCATCGGGCTGATCTACGCGATTCGCATCGATGATGACGCGCTCGCGCGTGAACTCGTCATGGCGAGCGCGGTCGATAACATCGCGATGATCGACCAGCGCGAAAATCGGATGGTGCCGGTCGAAATTTGTGTGATCAACATTGGCTATAAATATCACGGTCAAATGGTGCAAAGTATGCCGCCGCGCCCACCGTTAAGCTTGAGCGAAGTCGAATTATGTACCGCCGAAGAAGTCTTCGATTTTACGCAGCATTTCGACTTTTTTCGGCTGGTGTTAGGCGCGAAGGAAGTACCAAGCGACGAACTTATCGCAGCCGCGCTCAATTATGCAGCGGGCGCGTATGATAGCGACACCGATAAGTATGATTTTAAGGTCGAATGCGGGCGGCGCTTAGCCGTCATGCTCTCCAACGACTTGAAACGCCTCACCCATGTGCTGGCGCTGATTCGACCGTGAAGCGTTACAATTACGGCGTTTTAACCGCCTAATCACAGATTGAACGCCTCTCATGATACAGCGTATTCTATCGCCGCGTGGTGAATCACGCCTGTTACTCGTGTTCGAGTTCGGCATCGTCGCGTTTGGCATCTATTTTCGGATAGCACAGTATCTGTTCAATCGCGTTATTTGGGGTGATGAATGGTCGCTCATCTACAATCTGATCAATCGCTCTTACGGCGAATTGTTCGCGCCGTTAGAACGCAATCAGGGCGCACCGATTGGCTTCTTACTCGCTGAACGTCTCAACCTCGATATTTTCGGCTTGAGCGAGTATTCGCTGCGGCTGTTTCCGTTACTATGCGGCGTGATCAGCCTGCCGATCTTATGGATCGTGGCACGCCGTTTACTCCCGCGCGGTGCAGTGTGGGTCGCGCTGATTTTATTTGCTATCAGCGAGCCACTCATTTATTACGCGGGTGAAGTCAAGCAGTATTCGACCGATGTGTTGGTGTCGCTGCTCATCTTAATATTGTATACCGAAATGCGCGTGCATCCGCTCACTGTTCGGCGTGCGGCATTACTGGCATTGAGCGGCGCGCTGTTGATTTGGTTTTCGCATCCGGCGATCTTTATTTTGGCATCGATTAGCCTCGCCTTGTTGATCGAATGGGTGTTTATCGACCGCGCTCGATTGCGTCTCGCCATCCCAATTTTTATCGTGTGGGGCGCGAGCTTTATCGCGTCATACTTGATCTCGCTTCGGTATTTATCGAGCAACGATTATTTACTTGATTTCTGGGTAAATAGTTTCCCTGGGTCGCAGGGCATCCGAACGACGATTGGTTGGGCGCTCGAACGGATGACACGCTTTACACTAGAAAGCACGCCTATTCGGATCACACAAGTCGCGTTGCTCAGCGTCGGTATTGGTGCAGCGGTCGCCCTTAAGCAAGACCGATTTCGCGCGAGCGTTTTGCTGCTGCCGTTTGTCATGATTGTGGTGGCTGCCATTTTGCATCTTTATCCGTTCGCTGTCGGTAGTAAACGTCTGGTCTTATTCTTGTTCCCGTTTCTGTTTCTGCTGGTCGCGTTGGGGGGATGGGCAGTTTTGGATGGTCTGCGCGCACGCGCTTCATGGTGGGCGCGCTTAGCATTGGCAGTTTACTTACTCACACCCGCTTTATCGGTCAATTTCAATCAGCCCAGTTTTGAACCCCTCGACATGCGCCCGATCATGCGTGACTTGAAAACTCAACTGCTGCCGACCGATATAATCTATACAGCGATAGATAATCCTCATGCTTATAGTTTTTACTTTATCCACTATGATTATGTCGTCGCGCGCGATTTGCGCGGTGATTTAGAGCGCTTGCGCGCAGGGGGATTTAATATTGCGCCCCAATCGCGCGTGTGGGTATTTCGCAACCGGATTCTGCTCGATGACCCGATATGGCTCGATACGCTCAGTTACTTCGATGTGAACGGACAACGACAAGAAACCATTGAAGATGAAGCCGCCAGCGCGGTACTCTACGTGATGAATTAGGACGTGGAATCAGTCACGGCATCGCGTAGCAAATCGATGAACGCCTCGCGGTCGATGGGTCCAAACGCGCGAAATATGACGATGCCTTGCGGGTCGACCAACACGGTTTGCGGTAGCCCGGTGACGACGTAATCGATCAGCACTTGATCGTTTGGGTCGATCAAAATTGGAAACGTGACCGGGATGTCGTCTAAGAACGTGCGGATCAAATCGCTGTTTTCGCGCACGTTGATGCCCAATACCACGAGATCATCGGCGTAGGCAGCCGCCAGCGCATCGAGGTCGGGCATTTCGCGCTTGCACGGTTCGCACCACGTCGCCCAAAAATTGACGATCACCCAACGTCCGCGTAAGTCGCTCAGCGTATACGTCAGTCCATTGAGCGAATCGAGCGTGAAATCGGGTGCGTAAAACGGCGCTTCGGTCGCGGCGGGGGGCGTTGTTGAACCCGAACATGCCGCCATCCACCCGCTTATCATTAACAAAATCACAATTTTCATGTCGGAAACAAGCGCTCGACGACATCGACTTGATACGCATTGATCGCTGGGATCAAGCCCGCGACGACGCCGACGACGACCGGCAGCAGCCATAATAACGGCTCAAGACTGGGCAGAAAGCGGATCGGCACAGGGATCGCGCTGCTGCCCGAAAAGACCGACGCGATGATCACGGCGGCGGCGTAACCGATCACACGACCGATCACTGCACCAAGCAGCGTAATGATCAACGTTTCGGTGATGATCATCCGAAAGACGCTGGCGCGGCTGCCGCCCAAACTCCGCATGATGGCGATTTCTTGTTGCCGGCTGATGGTAACGTTGTACATCGACAGAAAGACCGTCAGCGCGGCGATGCCCAGCACCAGATAGCCGACGATACTTAAAATGCGTTCGCCCTGACTAAGCAGATCGAATAAACCCGCCAATTCCTGACCAGGAAACGCGGCTTGTGCATCCGTCGCCATATAAAATTCTTGCCACAACTGATTTTGTTCGACAAACCCGACGGGCGATACCAAAATCGAGGTCAGATTCTCGACCGACCCCTCTGCTCCGGCGGCAAACGCGGCGGTCTCCGCCATTCCTTCGGCGTGGACTTCCCAGATACTGGCGATGGTTGTGAACACCGCGCGGTCAAACGGGGTATTACTCGGCGCCAGTACGCCCACAATCGTATACACATTTTCGTGTAAATCACTGGCGAGCGACGCACCTAACCCGTGCGCGCCGCGAAAAGTATCACCCACCTGCAAACCGAGTTGATTCGATGCAAGACTGCCCAGCACCGCTTGAAAATCTTCGGTAAATAATGCGCCTTGCGCGATTTGAAAAGCAGGCGGCGCGTTGATGTTGGTACGTAACTCGAAGAAACTGGCGTCCGTGCCAATGATCGGCGCACCGCTGAGATTGTCGCCCGTCGCTATTGGCACCACAAGACGCACGCGCGGGTCAGCGCGCAGCACGTCGAAAATTTCGACGGGAATGGTGCCGACAGGCAAGCCTTGCAACAGCAGACTATTCAACACCAACTGCTGCGCGTCGCCTTTCGGTCCCACCACGAGCACGCCGAACGGATCACTGGCGCGGATGATGCCTTGACGTACGCCGTCACCCAGCGCAAAAACAGCGACCGATAACGCAACCGCCAGCCCGACGATGAGCGCAGGGATTAACGACTGGAGCGGATGTGCGCGCAGAGTCCGAAGCGAAATACCGAGATCGTACATCATTGAATTTGGCTCTCAACGCTAAATACCGCTTGTACGGGCAGGGCTTGCCCCGCCTGCGCGTGTTCATTCGACAATTTCCCGGCGCGCAGATTGACCACATGCCCGAACCGATCCGATAACGCCGGATCATGGCTGGCGACGATCAAGATCGCGTCATTTTCGCGGCACAGCCTTTGCAACAAATCCATGACCACGACCGCGCTTTCTGGGTCGAGCGCGGCGGTCGGTTCATCCGCGAGCAGCACGGGCGGACGCACCGCCAGCGCCCGCGCAACGGCGACGCGCAACCGCTGCCCGGTACTTAACTGTGATGGACGATACGCGGCAAACTCACGCAGACCGAGACGATCCAACAACGACAAAGCAGTATCGCTCCAGGTTTTCGGTGCGTCTTTGCGCGCAAACGCCATCGGCATGACGACATTTTCGAGCGCGGTTAACTGGGGCAGCAGATAGTGATTTTGAAAGACATAGCCAATCATACGCGCGCGGAAACGGTCGCGCTGGGCTTCGGGCAGGTTGTACAGCACTGTTTGATCGCACGCGACGACACCTTGAGTCGGGCGCAGCAAGCCTGCGATAATATTGAACAAGGTGGTCTTGCCGCTCCCGCTCACCCCGCGCAGCAGTACATGATCGCCGCTTGCCAGTGTCCACTCGTCAATCTGTAAGACGGTGCGCGCGTCACCCGTTGGTGTGCGATAGGTATGGCTGACTCCATCTAAGCGCAGAATCACCCTAGAATCTCCATGTTATCGACATAGATACGTACCAGGCTGACCATGCCCGTCTCTTGATCGACCGATGTGCCCACTTCAATTTGTCCGGTGATACGCACCGGGCTGAGCGTGGGAGTCGTCGTTGACGCCTCATCCAGATAAATCAAGGCGATATCATCGGGCCAATCCGCGCCGGTGGTGCAGAATGGACAGAAAGACAAGCGAATGCGCGTCAGCACGAAGAAATCGAGTTCCGGCTTGAGCGGCGGTGCCATGTAACCTTCCATGACGACGCGCTGACCATCGAGCGACACCAGCTTATCTGACAAAATCAAGCCCGCACGCAGATTAGACCCATCGTAAAACTCGTCGAACGTGATCGCGACCGGGTTCTCATCGAAATCAATACGCGCACGCGGCGTCGGCTGAAAAGCGACATCGGCGGCGAAAGCGAGATCGCGCGCCTGACCTTCACCTAAATTGTTGTTCCACGGCGTGGGCGTGGGCATAGACCCGCCTACCGCTTGTGTCTGGCGCGCGAATATCTGCAACTGCTCCATCATCGAAAGCGTAGCGGTCGGCTGTACATCCAGTGTGGGGGGAGTCGATGTTGGTTCGTCGTTGAGGCTGGTGTTGGCGGTATCGGAAGGCAGCGCGGTAATCGGGGTAATACTACCAGCTGCGGAACCGCACGCGGCGGTCACGAAGGACAGCGCACACATCAATACGAGAAGATAACGCATGGCATATCAAATCTCTTTAATCGACAGACAAAGACAAGTTTAAGTTAGAAAGCGACGCCATTATAGGGACAGGGAATGCGCCCTGTCCCCGTTTGCCCGCCCAATTTCGGGCGGGCTGTCAATTTTTACGAGTTCTTTTTACGGCTGATACGACCAAAGGCGAAACCGCCCAAGACTGACGCCGCAATGACGATGCCAGCAATCGCGCTCGCGGGGTCGATTTGTACGACACCGGCGGTGGCGATGATCGACGCGCTTTGCGTCGCTTCAGGGGTCGCGTCCATTTCCATCATGTCTTCCGCCGACGGATCGAGACCAATGCTCGCCGCCATGCAGAAGAAGATTTCACTCTGGTGATACACGCCGTTCAAGCATTCCGCGCCGGGACCATATGCGAACACGGGCACGTCTTGCAGGGTGTGAACACCGCTCGTGCTGCTCATCGGCAGGTTGCCGCTCATTGGAATACCGGTCACGTCGTCATCGGGGTTATCGACCGCGACGCCTTCATCGTTGACGATGGCGGGCGCACGCGGGACAGGGCTGACCTGGAAGTCTTCGGTGTAATCGGGGTGGTTATTGACCGTACCCGCGAATGTGACATCCGCTTCCCAATTCGGGAAACCGTCGCCGTCTTCGTCGGTGTACGTCGGGTAGCCCGCCGCACCGTACAGACCAATTGCATTGCGACGACCCGCATCATCTTCCGCCGCGTTGAATTCGGTGATATCGACCGTGCCATACACATCATAGCCATGACCATGATCCGACGTGACGACGATCAAGGTGTTCGGCGCATTTTCCGCCACCCATTCAATCGCCGCACCGAGCGCCATATCGAATTCGATCAAGTCGCTGAGCGCGCGTTCCTGGTCGAGCGGGTGCATTTGCTTGTCAACGCTTGCGGCTTCGATTGCGAGATAGAAACCATTTTCGTTCTGACCAAGCACATCCAGCGCCGCCAGGGTCATTTCGACCAGACCGGGTTGGTCGGTGAAATCACCAAGGTTTTCGGTGTAGACGTTGCGATCCAGCCACACGCTCAGGTCGCTGGGCGTGAACACACCAAGCATACGTTCTGCACCCGTCGTCGTCGCCATTTCGGTGGCGGTGGTGACAATCGTATAACCTGCCGCTTCGTATTCCGCAAACACGTCGCGATCATCACGACGGCGCGAGCCTTCAACGGTCGAGGGGAGCAAACGACGCGAACCGCCGCCCATGATCACTGCTGGCAGCAAGCCGCCATCGAGCGGCTGCACCGCGTATTCGGCGCGGTTGGCCTCGCCACGATCACGACCGTGTGCCCACACTGCCGCGGGGGTCGCATCCGTCCAGTCCGACGTTGTGATGCTGCCGACCGACATACCGCGTACGCGGGAGATCATTTCACCAAAGGTTTCGACGCGTGGGTCATCGAGACGGCTCGGCGACGTATCGCTGTAGCTGCCCGTTGCGTTGACGCTGCCGATGTGACCCGTGTTGAGCGCGCTGGCGGTGTTGGCGCTGTCCGCCATCACCGAGTCGATGCTGCTGGTGTGCGCCAGACCGATGTATTCGGCGCTGTCCATATAAAATTCGCCTTGCAGCGTCCCTTGCGAGATGCCGTTGGAGGCGATACGTGCCGCCGTGATCATCGGGACGGTCATGCCGTCGGCGACGAACAAAATCACGTTTTGCGCACCCGCGCTTGCGGCGAGTTCACGTACTGTCCACGCCACCGACGCGGTGGTCGCGCCCGCCGTGACTTCGATGGTGTATTCGCCCGCCGCCGGAGCGGACAGACCACGCCAGATCAACGAGGTCGAAGGCGTCGGTTCGTCGCCCGCCAACAGACCAAACGTCTGACCCGCAATTTCAAAGCCCGTAACTGCGCCTTCTTCATCCAAACCGAACGCGACTGGCAAACCATCGCCTGCGCCGCCGACCGCCGTGAACACCAGCGGGTTATCGGTGGGTTCGAGCGAACCATCGGCATACGTAATCGTGTCACCTTCGACCGTCACACTGACCGTGCCGAACGTCGCGTTGTAATAATCACCCGTCAGCGCATCGACCGTGAAATCTGCACTTGGCGTGCCGCTGTTATCGAACGCGGTGACATTGCCGCCGAAGCTCCACTGTTCGGTTTCCGGTTCAGCGCTGAAATACGCCGCTGCGTCTTGACCATTGACTGTGACCGCGAAATTTTCTGGCAGTTCGCGCGTGTGAACTTCCACACGGAAATCGAATAACGAACCGGGAAGAAACTGCGCTTGATCGACGGGCAGAATCAGGACGGGGTATTCGCTATCCTGAGCGCCGAGCGGAACCGTCAGCGTGAGCGCGAGAACCGCGACCAACGCCAGTACCATGAAACGATTGATTTTCATAAATCTCCCTAAAACACGTCGTGTAAGAGCGTGGGTAGTGCAAGCATTGATGATGCCGCACCCGTGTTTAAGGGCGTAATCAGAGTCGTTAACACAGATTTAGCACGCATTTAAGATACTGGTTGAATGAGATGATGTATCAAAAAGAACTCCCACATGATCTCGCTGGCGAACAGAGGGCTGGTGATGCCAAATGCTTGATCGTCCTCTGGTGATAAGCTCGGCGCACCGGGCCAGGTATGACCACCCTCGTAAATCGTGTAAAAGACCAGGCTGCTGTCGTCATCACAGGTCGTGTAAGTGGCGATGGCATAATCGACAGCGCCCAAATCGGCGCTGCTGGTCTGTGTGCAACCAAGCCGATCCGCCCACGCCTGCATCGCATCACTCACATTTGGCAGATTTGTTCCCGGCGGCACGATGCCACCTTCAAACGGGACAATCGGGTCGGCTGTGCCGTGAAAGGCGATGATGGGAATCGGGCGGCTCAGTTCGCAGTCAGCATCGAGCGCCGGGTACGACCCCGCGACCATGCCGACCGCCGCGATCCGATCTTCGAGTTCGCACGCCAAACGATGCGTCATGCCCGCGCCATTCGACATGCCTGTCGCGTACACGCGCGCCGAATCGACGCAGTACGACTCGATTAGTTGATCGATCAAAGTTTCGATGAAGCCGACATCATCCGCTTGATTGAAGATCGCCAACAAACCTGTTTCATCGTAATTCCAGCGCAACGGTATGCTGCTGCCTTCGGGATATACGACGACAAAACCGTTTTCGTCCGCGACATCGTTCCAGCGCGTGATCAACTGTTGATCTTGCGGGTTCGATCCGAATCCGTGCAAGCTCATGACCAGTGCGGGCGTGGCGCTGGCATCGTAGCTTTCGGGGATATACAGCAAGTAACGGCGTGTATCACCGTCGAAATCGATCTCGTATTCTGTACTTTCACCGATCACAGCGTCGGCGGGCGCGGCGCACGCGGTCGCGTCGGTTTGCGCGTGCAGCGTGAACATCGAGGTAAAACTGCCAATCAGAACGAGCATGAGCGCGCTAAATTTCCACAACATCGGTCACTTTTCCTTGCCTGTGCTTTCACCGATGAGCATAGCACGCTCATGACGCGGTGACGAGGCGACGGGTGGGCGTCATGGAAACGTTTAACAGGGGCGCATTATAGTCAACCATGGACATATCGGTTGGACGGCAGAAGGTGACGGATAAATCGACCCCAATTCACGGCGTTCAAAAGTCGCAAAAGTGGAGTCGTTTAGGCGTGAATCATGTTATAATAATCTCACCCCAGCAATGATCAAAATTTGGAGCAATTGAACCATGACCTTCCCTAAAATCACCCCTCCATCAGAACAGACGTTCAATGATCCGCGCGAATTTTTTGGGGATCAAACAGCGCGCAAACTCGGTGTGGTGGTCGGCGGCTCGTTGAGCAAAGGACTGGTCATCAAACTTGAACCTATGCAAAGCGTCGAGGATTTAGCGGTTGGGCGTTATATTGTCGTGCATGGCGAAGGCAAACGCTTTTTCTGCATGGTCACAGATATTGTGCTGGACAACACCAACCCCGAAATTCAAAACACGCCGCCAGACATCAGCGACCCATTTTTGGCGGCGGTGTATCGCGGTACGGCGGCATATGGCAAAATTCACGCGCAGCCAATGTTGGTCATCGAAACCGACGAGAAAGGCGTGATCGAACCCAAACCCGTCAAGACAATTCCAGCGCACTTTACTAACGTCATGAATGCGACCGTCGAGGATGTCAACGCAGTGTTTGGTGAAGAAGACCAGATTCATTTCAATGTCGGCACCCCGCTCGAACTCGATCAAACCCACATCAACCTCAACTTGAAACGACTGGTCGAGCGCTCGATTGGTATTTTCGGCAAAAGCGGCACAGGCAAAAGTTTTTTCACCCGTTTAATGCTCGCAGGCATTATTGCGCGCGGACAGGCAAACGCGCTGATCTTCGACATGCATGGGGATTACGGCTGGTCAGTACCAGACGAGCGCGGCTATCAATCCAAAGGTTTGAAGCAGCTCTTGAGCGACAAAATCAGCATTTGTACGCTCGACCCCAAATCGACTTCGCAGCGCGGCGCGCGTTACGACGTGCATGTGCAGTTGGGTTACGCCGAAATCGACCCCGAAGACCTGGAAATGCTGCGCGAGACAATGGGCTTCACCGACGCGATGTTGGATGGCGCGCGCACGCTGCGCAACAAATGGAAAGAGAACTGGATTGGGCGCTTGATCGACGCGACCAGCGACGATTTCGACGAGATCGAAGCGACGACCCCCGTCCGCGCTGGCACGCTGCAAGGCTTACAGCGCCGCATTCAGCGTTTCAAGCGCTGGGAATTTCTCGTCCCACAGTCCACTGGCGATACGGTCAAACAGATCATCAAGCTGCTGGAAGATAACAAAAGCGTGGTGCTGGAGTTCGGACGCTACGGCAATTCGCTCGAAGCGTATATTTTGGTCGCCAATTACCTGACGCGCCGCATCCACGAATATTATGTCGAGCAGGTCGAAAAGGCGTTGGGCGATAAAGGGGTTGAACCCAAACAACTGCTGATCGTCATCGAAGAAGCGCACAAATTCCTCGAGCCGCGCATCGCCTCACAAACAATCTTTGGGATCATCGCCCGCGAGCTGCGCAAGTATAAAGTCACGCTCTTGATTGTCGATCAACGTCCAAGCGGCATCGACGAGGAAGTTATGAGCCAGCTTGGTACCCGCATCACGGCGCTGCTTGATAATGAACGCGATATCGCCGCCGTGCTGACGGGCATCAGCGGCGCGGCGGGCTTGCGCGAAGTCTTGGCGCGGTTGGATACCAAACAGCAGGCGATCATCATGGGTCATGCCGTGCCGATGCCCGTCGTGATCAAAACGCGCACCTACGACGAAGCCTTTTACGCCGCCATCGAAGGCGAAATCAGCGGACGTCCGATCCGCGCGGGCAAGAACGGCAGCACCGACGGCGATAATGGCGCGGCGAAACGTGAACCACGCCTGGGTAATAACGGCGGGGATCGGCGCATTCGGTAGTACAAACAGCGGTGACGCTCCCATGCCTAAAGGCAGGGGCTTCTGAACGACGCTTGCGCTTACCGTCGCCTTACGGCGTTGGCAGAGGCGCTACGTTATCGTTCACGGATGCGTCCCATCCGTTTTGCATTAAAGCACGATTATGATCGAGGTCGGATTTTTACGTCTCGTACCTTAACCTCCTTTCATCATACCCTATTTCAGCAGAAAAAACATAAGACCGACGCCTTATATCCCATGCCTGAAGGCAGGGGTTTTACGGCGCTTTCCAGATAAAGTGAGCGAGGAGGAATGATCAATGCATGAAATGTCACAAGTGGGACGCCTTTTCGCGTTGGTGGATTCTTGGAAGGACGACCCAGATGAAGGTGATAACAGCGACGAATGGGTGTGTTGATCGCGGTGTTTGCGCGCAACCGTGATGCGACGCTGATCACCGACAACGAAAAAGACTTTCTTGATTTATCGGTATCGGTCGAGCACTGGAATCGCTAGAATATCCTCTCTCTTTACCTGAACAACCGCATATTGGAGCACTCACTTGGGCGGCACCCTTCTCAACATGATCACCGTCGCCATTGGCAGCCTGTTAGGCGTGCTGATTGGCAATCGTCTCTCTGAAAAAATGCAGCAAAGTGTCGTCACGGGCTTGGGCTTAGTCGTGCTGTTCATCGGCTTGAGCAACGCGGGCACGACTGGAAATATCATTATTCCGTTACTCAGCCTTGTGGGCGGGGTGATCATCGGCGAGCTGCTCGATATCGATGCGGCGCTGGAACGCTTTGGCGGCTGGCTTCAACATCGGTTTAGCGCGGCTGACGACGGCGACTCACCGGGGCGCGCGCGCTTTGTCAACGGGTTTGTCACCGCCAGCCTGATCTTTTGTATAGGACCGCTCGCGTTTGTCGGCGCGATGCAGGACGGTATGGGCTTAGCGGTAGGCTTTCAACAACTGGCGATCAAAAGCGTATTGGACTTATTCGCATCGCTGGCGTTCGCCGCGACGTTTGGCATTGGTGTCCTGTTCAGCTTGATCACCATTCTGGTCGTGCAAGGTGGGTTGGCGTTGCTCGGCAGTCTCGCCGGGCAGATTATGACCGACCCGATGATCGCAGAGATGACCGCCGTCGGCGGATTGATGCTGATCGGCTTGGCGTTGATTTTGCTCGATCTCAAGCGCCCGCGTATAGCGAACTTTCTGCCCGCGTTGATCATCGCGCCTGTGCTGGTCGCTGCCGCAACTGCGCTGGGGATCAATATCTACCCACTTTAGGATTGACCAATCAGCATCAGCGCATAAATCCCCGTTGTACGCCCATCACGACTGCCAAAATTGAGCGTATAGGGAACAAGATCGCCCGCGCTGATCGCGTAACCGGCGTCGAATCGATCCCCAATCACGGTTAAGCCGCCGTCGGTTTGCACGCCCATACCGATGGCTGAAGCGACACCTTCACAGCCGCGCCGCCCCGCGTCGTCGCACGCGTAAACATCACGGATTTCGATCAACGGGTCCAGCCGCGCCGTCGGTTGTGTCCCGATCATGTACGCGAGCAAGCCAAAGTCGCGTGCAGGCAGTGGCGCATTGCGGATGGTGAACGCATCCTGACTATCAGCGGGATCAATCGTAAAGCCTTCAATCACAGCGATGTAGCGTCCGCTGATCGCTGCCACCGCGCCAAACGTGACCGTGAGCGTGCCAAGATCGGTCGTGCTGTCGAAGTCAAGCGCGGCGGCGGCGATTCCTTCGCTGACCATGCCGTCATCGAAGGTGAGGGCGACATCGCTGGCGGTTTGACTCTGTATGCACGGTTCAAGATCGCCCTCGCGTGCAGTTTCAATCTTGAAGACAGGCAGCAGTCCATCGACGCCGTAAATGCGGATGGCGTAGCGTACCGTAGGCGCGTCCTGAACAAAGCGTATCTGGCTGAGCGCGTCCACTTCGATATCGTTGCAGCGAAACGTGACCGCCATATACCTATCATCGGGGATAGTTTCACTCATCAGGTCGGCGCGTAAGCGATAACTGCCGCGTGTCTCGCCCGTCGTCGTGCCAGTTCGCGTCGCCACGACGGTATAAATGCCAGTCTGTTCAAAAGTGAATTCCAACTGGACGGTCGTATTGATTTGCCCATCGTCGCTGCGTGCGATGATCGTGCCGTTGGAATCGAGGATGCCGATCAGCGGTGCAAGCCCGTCACTGGCGGTCATCAACACGCGCAGACTGTCGCCCGCATTAAGTTCAAGCTGCCACCAATCGAACGTCGCCACATCGGTGATCGTGTCACTGACTTCCTGACCGGGCGTCAACGGCAGAATCGACGGCTCGTCGGCTTGGGCGCGCATCGGTAGGGTGATCAACCCCATAAAAAGCAAAATCCAGACAAAACGCATATCGCCTCAAAGATCATCGGTATCGTAGGCGCGACCCACCGGATCGCCCATCTGACATCGATTGTAGGCGATTCTGTCAGGAATCAAAACGGGGTACGCATATGCATACCCCATCGGTAAAGCCGTATTTCTTGTTGGTTATTTGATTTCGATGACCGCGCCAACGGCTTCGAGAATACCCTTGGCTTCGTTCGCCTTGTCTTTGCTGACGGCTTCGAGCACCGTCGCGGGTGCGCTTTCCACCAGGTCTTTGGCTTCTTTCAAGCCGAGCGCTGTAACCTTGCGGACTTCTTTAATCACGTCGATCTTCTTGGGACCAATATCCTTGAGGATGACGTTGAATTCGGTCTGTTCTTCGACTGGTTCCACCACTGCCGCCGGAGCAGCCGCTGCGCCCGCCATCATCATCATACCGCCACCGCTTGCTGCTGTGACGCCCCATTTGCTTTCGAGCATCGTCTTGAGTTCCGACGCTTCGAGGATGGTCAAAGCGGACAGTTGATCGACCAAGCCTGCTAAATCTGCCATGAGTTTTGTTCCTTTTCGTACAATTCGTTCGAATATGCGGTTGACTGTTCGTTGTTACTGCGTAGTACCTGACTATCAATAGAAAGGGAACGCGCGCGCATTATGCCGCTTCGTTCTGTTGATCCAAGTACGCCTGGACGACGTTGACCACCTGCGACGTTGCCGCTTGCAGCAAGCCCGCCAGCGATGCCGCCGGACTGACAACGAGACCCGCGAGCTGCGCGCGAATTTCGTCCATCGTCGGCAAACTAGCGACCGCTTCGAGGTCTTTGCCCGCGAACACCGATGCGCCAAGTACCCCGCCTTTGACGACGAAGATTTCAGCATTTTCCTTCTGGAACTGCTGGATCACTTTGGCGACGGCGGGCAGATTGCCATTGCCGAACACGACACCAACGGGTCCTACCAACAGATCATCGGGGATGACCCAACCGCTTTGCCCTAAAGCGATGCGGAACAGGGTGTTCTTGGTCACGCTGTACGTGCCATCGGTCGCGTCGCGGAGTCGATTCCGCAGATCGTTGACTTTGGCGACGGTCAGCTTGCGATACTCCGCCACGATGAAGCCATCCGTACCACTAAGGATACGGCTGTATTCGATGACGAGTTCTTCCTTGCGCTCCCGTGTAATTGCCAAGCGCCCTCCTCCTTCCACTCACATCCGTCTCGAAAAACAAAACGACTCGCTCCACACGGAGAGAGTCGTCAAATCAGATCATGATTGGACTGGTCTTCTCTCCTCGGCAGGAAATTGAGCGCGGTTTGCGCGCACCTGCTGTCTGCGGGGAAGGTCTTTGTTTTATCTATATGTCATGATAGCGGATGGCGGCGGCGCGTTCAAGGGTGGATTCAAGTCTGCCGCCGCGGGCTGAAGCCATGCAGCTAGGCGGCTAGGCAAAAAGCTGGAAGCCCACTGAAGCGCGGTTGTGCGATTTCCAAAAGCGGCTTGTTTCGCTTACATCGCCAGAAGCTGAAGCATCTGGCTGCCAAAAACCAAGCGCACTAAAGGCGCTGATTGCAGCCTCATTAACAGGCTTACAAGTATTGCTCTTAGCCGCACGGCTTTAGCCTGTGGCGAGAGACTTAAACTAATCCTCAGCATCTAGGGTTTCCAGATATGGTTGTAATGTGTTTTGTGCATGATTTTCCTTCTGGCGTTCAATATAAATGAGACGAATGCCGATTATCGTTGAATAAACGCTGATGATAACAAATCAGCTTGCCATCCACAAACCTACATGAAGCATCGTAGCTTTTTAATGCAGATAAATAAATATTCTGTTTTTCAAAACCCGTGATACAAGCATGGCTTAAGAAGTGTGTCTTCGCCTGTATCAGACCCTTAAGATAACACCTCTTTTTTTGCAAGCCGTTACAAGTCGCTCAACGCTAAATCGATGATTTATTAATGCTTTCCAGCGCTGCCTGCAACCGTAACTGCTGGATCGTCGTGGTCAGGTCGCCGCGTGTACGCTCCAAGACGCCGCGCACCACATCCGTCCTTCGCCTCAAATCACCCGTGATCGCGTCGGGGAAATCAAATGTGACGAGTTGGTCATAGACAGCGTCCATCCACGCGAGTAAGCGCTCGGCTTCCGCGACATTTTCGGGCGCGCCGCCATCGTCACGGCGCAAAATATCGAGGATGAAACGGCGCAGTTCGGTCGCGGCTTCCGCCAGTCCGTTGACGTACACGCTTTCGGTCACGTTCAAATCATCCGGCGTCGGCAGCACTTGATCGCGGATGATCGCCAGCGTCGCAAACGCTTCAACGACTTCTTTGAGCGCGTCTTGCGTGTAACCACTGTGGAGCAAATCAGGGTAATTGGAGACGCCAGCGCGCAAGGCATCGGCGGCAGCGTGTGCCGCATCGAGTTTGGTCTGGGCGGCGTCCCACTCGCGGCGATGCGTGGCGCGGATCGACTCGGCGCACAAGCGAATCAGGTCACGCGAGCGCGCAATCGCGGCATCACGAGCGGCGTTTTTGGCGACGAATGCCGCCCGCACACGATCAGCGATCGGGTTAAGCGCGTCAAGATTACTCATCCGGCTTGTCGTCGTCCGGCTTGATCATTCCAAAAAGTTGATCCGCGAGCGTGGCAACCCCGGGCGGGGTTTTAATTTCGCCATATTTTTCTTCGTATTTGGCGAGATTGGTTTGCAACGCTTGCAAAAACAGTTTGGCGTTGGTCGGCGTCATGACGACGCGCGATTGCACACGGGCGCGCGGATCGGCGGGCATGATTTGAATGAAGTCGAAAATGATCTCGCTCGGTGTATTGGCGATGACGACAGCGTTGCTGTATGTCGCGCTCAAATTGTTAGGGACATCGAGACGGATTTGTCGCTGCTGCTGTGGATTTTGACTCATCATCGACCTTTCGGTGTTTAGAGGGATAAACACGGAGGGACGACCCGCTGGGTCGCCCCTAAAATTTGACCATTTGTGTCGAGATTTAGAACGGGATGTCGCTCATGTCGGTTGGCTCATTGTAATTGCCACCGCCTTGATTGAAGTTGCCGCCTTCACCACCCTGTCCACCTTCTTTGCTGCCCAGAAACTGGACATCGCGTGCGGTCATCTCCAACGACGCGGCAGGCTGCCCGGCGTTATCCATATAAGCGCGCGTGTCGATGGTGCCGACGACCATCACCTGCTTACCCTTGCGCACATACTGGTTGCAAATTTCGCCAAGCTGACGCCACGCGGCAACGCGTACCCACGTCGTCTTTTCTTGTTTGTTTTCGCCCGACCCCGAGACCGTGTTCACCGCGACGGTGAAATTGCACACGGGGACACCGCTCTGCAAATATTTAAGTTCCGGGTCTTTGCCGACGTTGCCGACAATGATGAGCTGCATGTACCCCATGGTGTTACTCCTCGCGTCTTGCCACATTGATCACATCATAAGAACACAAATTCTACCACATTTTGCCTGTTTTTGCCCGTATTACCCACTAAATTTGGGGTTATCCGCGCTGCGCATCAAGCGCTTTTTGCAACAATTCGCGCGCGACCTGTGGGTTGGCTTTGCCACCCATCGCCGCCATGACTTTACCGAGCAGCGGTCCAAATACTTTGTCCTTGCCCGCCACATATTCAGCGACGAGCTTGTCGTTTTCGCTTAACACCTGCGTGATCACCCCGTCGATAGCGCTCATATCGCTGACCTGTGCCAAGCCTTTATCGGCAACGATCTGCACCGGATCGCCGCCCGTTTCCCACATGTCGGTCAGCACGGTCAAGCCAGTATTTTTGTTGATCGCGCCATCGTCGATCATTTTGAGCAGCGCCGCCATATAACGCGCTGGAACGCGCTCGATTACCGAGTCGCGGTCGGCGCTGTCACGGTTGACCAGGCTGAACAGGTTGCCCAAAATCCAATTAGCGGCGGTTTTGGCATTCGCGCCGCCCTGCACCACCGATTCGAAATACGCGGCGATGGTTTGATCCGCGACCAGCACCGATGCATCGTAGCGCGTCAAACCGAGTTCGTCGATGAAGCGGTCGCGCTTAGCATCGGGGAGTTCGGGCAAACGCGCGCGCATCTGCTCGACCCATTCGCGGCTGACTTCGACAATCGGCAGGTCTGGTTCGGGGAAGTAGCGATATTCTTCTGCGCTTTCTTTGTACCGCTGCACGACGGTGCGCTGACGTGCTTCGTCCCAGCCGAGCGTCGCCTGACGAACGCCCTCGCCATTCTCCCACGCTTGCGTCTGGCGCTTGATTTCGTATTCGATAGACCGAAACAACGCACGAATACTGTTCAGGTTTTTGACTTCGGTGCGCGTGCGAAAGCCTGTATCGTCTTTGTGCATGACGCTGATATTTGGCTCGATTCGCATCACGCCCTTGCTCATATCACCATCGTTGACGCCGAGATATTGTAAAATCGCGCGCAGTTTACGGGCATAGGCTTCGGCGGCTTCGGCGCTGTGTAAATCCGGCTCGGTCACAATCTCTAACAGGGGCACGCCCGCACGGTTGTAATCGACCAGACTTTCCCCGTCCAGGTGCATCAATTTACCCGTGTCTTCTTCGAGATGAGCGCGGCGCACTCGGATATGCTCGGTCGTGCCATCTTCAAGGTCGATATCGACGAAACCGTTGCGGCACAAGGGGCGGTCGTACTGCGTAATCTGATAGCCCTTAGGCAAATCAGGATAAAAATAACTTTTGCGCGAAAACTGGTTGATCGGTGGAATTTCGCAGTTGAGCGCAAGACCAACCATCATCGCCATTTCAAGCGCTCGTTTGTTGATCACGGGCAGCGTTCCCGGCAAGCCGAGTGTGACCACATCGACAGCGACGTTGGGTGCAGCACTGACGCTATCGACGACGGGCGCGGCGCTGAACATTTTGCTGTGCGTCATCAATTCGGCGTGAATTTCCAAGCCGATGATCGGTTTCCAATCAGACATAATTCCTCGTTAAGTACAAAAACAATTGAACCACAGCGATCGCAAAGGTCGAAGAGAAATTGCTGGCCTTTTTCTCTGCGTTCTTTGCGTCCTGTACGGTTAAGATTTTACCATAGCTCAGCCTAGACTCGCCGCCAGCGCCGTATAACGCGCATCATCTTTCAGCGCGGCAATCAGCGACGCGCGTTCGTCGTCGTTTCGTGCTGATTGCAACGCCGCCGCGCACACTTGCACCGCACCGTCGATATCACTGCCCAAAAACAACATCATGCCGCGCTTGAATGGTATCATCGCATCGCCCGGTACGTTGGTTTCAGCGTCGGCATAATCGGCGGCGGATTCAGCATACAAACCTACGCGTGCATACATATCGGCACGGCGGAGCAGGATTTGCGCGCGTAAATTAGCGACAAAGGCTTGCGCGGATGGCGGCGCGTCCTGCGTCGTTTCTTCGAGCGAATCGAGCGCAGAACAATAATAATCGAGCGCAACGCGGTGATCGCCTTTCAACGCATGAAAATCGCCGTTCCAGCGAAGCCAGCGCCATGTTTTCGGCTGATCGAAGAGCAGCGTGATCGCGTTATAGGCTTCGCCACGCCGATAATGACTTTCGAGCAGCAGATCGACGATGCGTGCGTCATGCCCTGTGCCGCCCGCCGCAACCTGATCGCGCAGATAGGCGTGCGCTTGTTCATGCTCGTCAAGGCGCGTCAGCAGTTGATGACGATGCATGACATCTTCGGCAGTAGGCGCGATGAGCGCTTGAAAATCATCCAGTGACGCCCGCCACTGCATGGAGTTGTCCATTCGCAGCAGGACATTGGCGCGTAAACGCCGCGCATTTTGGTCGCCGGGTTGGTCTGCGAGTTGATCGTTGAGCGCTTCGAGCGCGTCATCGAGTTCGCCCGCGTGTAAAAACGCTTCGGCGCGCTCCATAGGGGTATACGTTGCCATGCTACGCCTTCAATTCGTCGGATTACGGCGACATCATGTGCAAACTGTACCCAATAGCATCGCAAACGTAAAATAAACACCCGTGATGATTACCCGCTCCTTAAACCGAAAGCAACGCGATACGGATTTACCCGTGTCGAACCATGAAACGCGCCATCCGTTCGAGCGCCGTTTCGATGTTGTGGTAACTGTTGGTGTAACTGGCGCGGATAAATCCATCGCCGCTCGCGCCGAACGCGCTGCCCGGCACAACCGCGACTTGTTCTTCCAGCAGCAGCGCTTCGCAGAACTGCTCATCGGACATGCCTGTGACGCCGATATTAGGAAAAGCGTAAAACGCACCGCGCGGCTCGAAACAGGTTAAGCCGAGCTGATTGAAACCATCCACGATCAAACGGCGGCGGCGGTCATATTCGCAGCGCATCGCTTCGACATCATCGGCGGCGTGATCGAGCGCCTGGATCGCAGCGTATTGTCCCATCGTCGGCGCGGACATGATCAGGTATTGATGCAGTTTGAGCATCGCCTCCATAATCGGCGCGGGCGCGGTTGCATATCCGATGCGCCAGCCTGTCATTGCGAACGACTTGCTCATGCCGCTCAATAAAATCGTGCGCTCACGCATGCCTGGCAGCGCGGCGAAACACACATGATCGACGCCGTACACCAACCGTTCGTAAATTTCATCGCTGATCACGACCAGATCATATTTTGCCGCCACCGCCGCGACTTCGTTCATGTGCTGCGGCGTCAAAATCGCGCCCGTCGGGTTGTTGGGGTAACTGATCAAGATCGCTTTGGTGCGCGGCGTGATCGCCCGTTCCAAGTCCGCGCCCGTCACCTGAAAATCGTATTCGGCATACGCGTCAACGATCACTGGGACGCCGCCCGCCATTTCGACCGCCGCCGCATTCGCGACAAAACACGGCTGCACAACCAAAACTTCATCACCCGGATCAAGGATTGCTTTGAGCGCGACCCATAAAGCTTCACTGACGCCGACGGTGACCAGCACCTCGGTGGCAGGCTCATAGCGCACGTTGTACAGGCGTTCGATGTAACGCGCGATCGCGTTTCGCAGTTCAATCATGCCCGCGTTCGATGTATACGCCGTCATACCGAGTTGCAGTGATTCGATGCCTTTTTGTGCGATATGTGCAGGTGTATCGAAGCTCGGTTCACCGATGCCAAGCGAAATCACATCATCCATGGTCGCGGCGATATCGAAGTAACGGCGAATGCCGGAAGGTGCCATATTTTGTACTTGCTGCGAAACAAACGTACGCATTGAGAATTCCTTGAACCCATAACTTGACCGTATTTATGCTGCCCACCACAGGGCGACCCGCCGAGTCACCCGTACAGTATCCAATCCGTTTTTCAGATTTTGTTTCATAGCGTTATCTAGGTGATTATGCACGAAAAAACACGGCGTGAGTTAGCGCAGTGATGCCGAAAAGGCGTCCCGCTTCTCCATCACTATGTAGGAAAAACGGCGCATCAAGCGATGCGCGAAGCATGTTACAATTGTGGCAAAAGAGTCGTTTATGCGAGTAAAGAAGGACTTCGACGTGGACAATCAAACGCTGATCATTTTGGCGGTATGCGGGTTTTTGACGGTGATCGTCAGCGTGGGCATTCTCGGCTTGATGACGGTTTTTCGTTTCACCGGGCGTAACTTCATGGGATTTCTTGGCTTTTTAGCGCGCGATTCGAAACAAGTCCAGGATGAAGGTGATGAGCGCGTCAGCCTGAGCCGCCGCCCTGATCTGCGCACCATCGCCGATCAAAGCGATTTCGACGCCGCGCTCGCCAAACACATCGTGACCGATCAACCGCAAAGGCAGCCTGCTGCTTACGCGGCGAATGCCGCGCCGCCAAGCGCGCCATTCGCCCCCGCCAATGCGTCGCCTTATAATCAGCCGTTCGCTGGCACGCCAAAACCGCCGACGATCTTACCTGGCACTATTCCGGGCAGCAATCAAGCGCCGCCGCCCGTCGTGTATCCCACGCAAAACGCGCCTGCCGCCCAACCCTCACCCGCCGTCATACAGCCCATAACGCCCACGTCGCTCGGATGGGACGACCCGGCGCTGCCGCCGCGCGACTTTGATAAATACAGCCGCGCGCGCGACCGCGACGACGAGGATGATTTATTAGGTGGCTTGATCGGTTCTGGCAATGGCGATGATGGTGGGGTACTCGGATGAAGGGCTAAAGAGATTGAACCACAGCGCATACAAAGAGTTTGATTATCAGAAAAACGCCGTAAGACCCCTGCCTTCAGGCATGGGGATGTAAGGCGTCGGTCTTATGTTTTTTCTGCTGAAATAGCGTATGATGCGGGGAGGTTGATGTGCGCGGTACGAGACGTAAAAATCCGACCTCGATCATAATCCTGTAATATCGCAATACCGTAGTTAACGTCAAACACAGTGGGGCATCGCTGTGCTACCGGAGCGACGATAAGACGAAGGTTCGCCTTCGCAGTCGCGCTGAG
>ENA-ORBV01004176-ORBV01004176.1-microbial-mat-metagenome-genome-assembly--contig:-NODE-4176-length-28071-cov-5.951704_pt1 | contig 28071 bp, 29 predicted proteins | sample MGYA00237777_ERZ505514 | MGnify/ENA primary metagenome ERZ505514 (study PRJEB26160, sample SAMN06269048) | microbial mat metagenome | isolation source: Oligotrophic lake microbial mat | place...
GTCATCCACCCCTCCGCCCATTTGCTGGTGGCGGTCAGCACCGTGAAGCGGCGCAGAATGTGGGCCGGAAACTCGGCGTAGCTGACGCCGAGTGCGGAATAGAGAAAAGGTTGGCCGTCCACCGTCTTCGCATCGAGCACGTTGACCGCAGCGGAGGCTTCGGCCGCTCCGACTCCCGTTCCGATGAAGGCGTAAAGGAAGTGACCCACCGCTCGACACAGCGACATGTAGTTGCCCACCGGGTTTCCGGCCGCCGTCTTGTTGTCCACCAAATACACCGAATTGGCGAAGGCGGCTCCATCTCGGATCACGATCTCATGCTCATGGTCGAGCCGGAAGGTGATCGGAGTTATGCGGTCGGTGCGGATACCTTGGAGTTCGGTAAGGCTGCCGAGGGCGTTGGCCCGGGTGCCGGGGATTTCCTGACGGTTCTTCAGCTCACGGTCGAGGGACTCGCCGGGAAGCACGACGATGAGCGTGACTTCGTGCGAGACCTCGGGGAATACGAGCCGGAACAGGGCGAGAAAGTCGATGATCGCGCCGGCGCCCTGCCCACCAGAGATCGAGCAAACGACGAAGATGCGCGTGCGGTCCTTGAAGCGGACGCCCGTGTGGAGCATCTGTTGCTTGGAACGCACCCCAATGAGGTCGGTGCGGAACTGATCGAGCCGCGCCTTGATACCGGCGCCGGCAGGACCGACGTTGGCATTGAGCAGCAGCTTGCCTGCCCGACGGAACGCGCCGGCTCCGCTGCCCGTGGCGATCTTGACCTTGATGGTGGAGCGGATGCCCGTCTCGCCCTCGATTTCATCGGGGATATATTCGAGGATATGCGATTGAGACGGGTGGCGGTCCTGGGCCTTTGCGAGAGCACGGACGGCGACCTCAGGCTGCAGGATGACCAACTCGGTGGTCGGATCGAGCGGCGGAAGCTCAGGGTATTTCTCGTTCTCCCGCGTATCGCTGTCGATCGCAAGAATCGGAATGACATTGGCACCGCTGGTCTGAAGGCGGGCCTTGAGATGGCGCCCGGCGCGGACGCCGGTGCCACCAATAGTAATTACGCCGGTCGGGAGGAAATCGCCCGTCTTGACGGAAGCATATGGGCGGGCGACGAAGGTAGCATAGCTGAGGTTGGATTCCATGATCGTGTGTGAGTTGAGGTTTGGAGAGTGGCTTACGGCACCAGCCGCAGGCGCACACCCTCTGCTTCAAGACTGCTGTCCTCTTCCACCGCCTGCTCGATGACACCGTCCCGCAGGAGCTGATGGCCAGCGGACTTGCGGCGCACCAAGCTATAAGCACCGGTCGGTTTCCATCCGGGGATGTTCAAAGAACCGAGATCGAGTTGGCGGCCGGCAAGTTCGGTGCGACCGCGATCGCCGCCGAATTGCCACTCCAGTCGGCCTTCAAGATCGAGGGGCCGCTGCCGATCATGCACGATGCCAGCGACCGCTATGGCCAGGGCTAGGACAGCCCCAACGGCGATAGCCCACGGCAGCCACCAAGCACGCGGAGCCATGATTACGATGGGCACGGCCAATTGGAAAGTGTGCTGCCGGCCGGCAACGTCCCGCACCTTCAGAGTCGGCTGATATTTCCCGGCCGAAGTATAGGTGTGGACCGGCGTTTGGTCAGAGGAGGCTGCGCCATCGCCAAATGCCCACTCCCAAGAGATGATACCAGCACGAATCTTAGGTGTGAAGGTGAACTCCGCCGGAGTGCGATTGCCATCCGACTGGGCCGAAAATTCCGCAGTCACGGCATCGCGGACGATCAGGGTTTCACGGGCCTCGGAGCGACCGCCTTGGCTTTCGACGATATGAAGAATTTCGACGCGCCCAACCTTCTTTACGGGCAAGGTCGCTGAACTCACGTTGAATGTCTCGCCGGTCGAGAGCTTCAGCGTGTGCCGCCATGCGGGATTTGTGGTCTTCGCCGAGATGGTAACCGACTGTCCCAAATCAGCTTCAAGTCCGGGAGTGACGGTGAACTCGGCCGGCGGGGGCTGCGAGACGACCTGCACACGATCTACAGTCGTCGCTACCTCGCCTCCGCGTGTTACGGTGTGAGTGATCTCCATGAGGCCAGTCACGGCAGGCACCCATTTCAGGTCGCGGCTGTTTCCGATATTTACTCCAGCGACATGCCATTTGTGCGATGCACCTTCACTGACACCCGCTGGCCGGGCCGTGATCTCAGTCCCGATGGTAACTGAGTGGCTGGGAGAAACCACAAATGACGCATCAAGGTTGGGCGGCAGGACGGTGATGGTGTGCTCGACCTCCCTGGTCTCTTTTCCACGAGTGATTTTCAGGCGGACGACATGGTCGCCGGATTGCCCCGTTCGCCACGAGTAGCGGCTACCTTCGCCCACAAGTTGGCCGTTGATATGCCAATGCCTGGCCGATGGTCCTCCCGACGATTCGTCGATGAACTCGAAATCGCTGCCGATGGGGGCCGACTTGGGAAACCAGGAGAAGGCTGCGGTAAGTGAGGCGCGTTTGCTCACCGTCACGGTGATCGGTTTCGTGTCCCTTCCCGCAGGCCCGGTGACAGTCAAAGACCCGTTGAAGACGCCGTCCGTAGTGTAGGGGTGCTCGACTGCGGCCTCCTTGGAAGTGGAGCCGTCTCCGAAATTCCATGACACCGACTCGATGCGACTCGGACCCGGGAGAACGACAAACGTGACTGTCTGGCCGGTTTCAGGATCCTCCGGGAGAATCTTGAATCGGGCTTCAGGGGCGGGTTCCATGATGATCTGGCGAAGATCGGCCGCGTTCGGCACGGCCTCGGTTTTCCACGGGGCACCTGGCTTTGAGCCCGGCTTGCTGCCGAGCGAATACAGGCGCATGAAGGCCGTGGGGTGCTGCGCGACAAGGTTGCCGGACAGGCGTTCGATCTCGGGCCAACCCTTGAAGACCTTGGACTCATTGTCTTCGCCGTCGGAAAAGACCAACAAGCCAATCCGTCCGAACTGCTCCCGCTCCTTGAGCACGTCGGTTAGCACTTGGCCGACAGTGTCGAAGAGTCGCGTGCCGCCCGACGGATGGAACTCGGCCGTAATCCACCGATGGATTGATTCCTTGGTCTCGGGTGTGAGACCAGTCCAGCGCCCGAATTTTCCAACCCGCGAGTCGAAAAACACGATTTGAAGCGTGATGTTCGGCTCAAGATTGGCGACGAACTCGCGCAGCTTCTCGGTCGCGGGGCCGACGAGGTTGTTCTCGCCCGGCCCCATCGAACCTGAGCGGTCAACGATGAGGCAGTAGAAGTCTGCCGGGGGATTTGTCACGGCAGCCTTCGCGATGGTGCCGGTGAGTAGTGAGTCGAGCCAGATGACAAAAGCAAAGGTCCAGAAGGCGAGCGTCAGCCTGGGGCTACGCGAACGGAGATGATAACGTGTGTGGATAGGGAGCGTATTCATTGTGGTGGGTGGTTGCGCCTTTCCCCCACGACAGCAGTCCCGACTTCGGCATTGCCGGAAGAGCGTTGCCCCAGCAAACGCCCTTAAAACCGCGGCGATGCGGGCGACGTCTACGCAAGCCGAAAAGCGGATACGGCGTTTCAGGACAGCAGTCCCTAAACAAGGGTAAGCACCATGTGGTGCGATGCATAACCCCAAAAAAAAATAAAATGATCACAGCAACAGTCACCGCAATCAGATCCAGCCACAACGGAGGCATCCCTTTCGCCTTTGCGAAGGCGACTGAACTCCAGTCAGACTACAATCCCGATGGGTTTGTCACATTCACCATCGCTCCGCAGACATGGAGCGGCCGTGAACTGCCCCGCATCGGCGATACCGTGGCCCTCGGCCAGCTCAAGAAAAAGGTGAGGCCCGAGTGGCCGGCTCCGCGCTGGCGCGCTTTCGAAGCGAAGCCCATCAACGGAACGCCGATTCCGCGCGTGCGTGTAAGTGCTCCGATACCGATCCCGCAAAACGTAAAATACGGGTGGCTTGACCGGCTGCTCGTGTTCTTCCGGCCGGGGCGGCGCACGGACCGCCGGGCTATTTGCGGGACGCCTGCGCAACAAAGCTGAAAAAGGAAACCTGTGAGATGCCGTTCAGAATGTGAGGCTCAGCGGCAGTCAGTTTTATGGTAGATGTGATTGCAGCCTTGCCCTGCAACGCGTCGCCAAGGACATCAGAGACTGAGCTTAAATCGCCGGCCATGGTTCAGATTCACACGCGGGTTATTCGCCCGCCGGCATCCAACACGCCACGGTTCGGCGAGGCCGTCGCCACACTCACGCTCGGTCGGTAATCATACATCGCACCCCGCGACGGTGTGACGGTTCGGACCGGAAACAACCGCGCGGCGCTCACAGCGCCTCGCACTTGGGCGCCATGGCCGTAGGCCAGACTGTGCGCCAGCGTGGGTTTGACGGAGCGCTCCGCCCATACCCGCTGGTTGCGCAACTGGTCGAGGTCCGGCACCAACTCGCGGACGCGCAGATCAACGCCATAAATCGTCACCGACCGGCGCGGGAACGCGAGCAACGCGAACATTTCGGCATGACCGGGAAAGATGGAGAACGACACGTAGCCACTCCGCGATTGCAGCGAATTCCTCCTTCGCGTGCTCGTCGGCAACAGTCCTTGGGTTTCAACCGGCACATGGGCGGCCGTGCCGTGATAGAGCCGCAACCAACCATCAGGGTTGGCGCGCAACCACCGCGCCAAGTGAAGGACGGCCTCCGGCAAAGCCTCGCCGGCCGCTACCTCCGCCAGCGGGTTATTAGTCTCGATCATGGCGAACAACGATTCAGCCGAGTTCGCTCAAGCCGGTGCGGCCGGTCGTAATGTCGAGGAGCAACAGCAACACCGCCCGTTTCCCGCAGCTATCTAGGCGCACGAAATCTCCCGCGAAGTCCACCGGCGTTCCCTTCCGCAAGTTCCGAAGGATTTCCCACGCGGCGATTTCGCCCGAGGACGCGCCCGCGTGACCACGGGCCATCCGCCGCAGTGTGTCTAACGCGACTGTGCTCGCGGCCGTCATGCGGCGACTCCGGTTCGAATGCCCTGCGTCACCGACGCGGTGGTGACCGTCGCGACACTCGGTCCGACCGGCGTCACCGGCACCACTTCCGGCCAGCGCACCCCCGTAATCTGCGTCGCCGCATAGCGCGCCGATTCATTGCGCAGTCGCTGCCAGCATCCCAGTGACGGCGTCCAATGAAACCCAAAGGTCCGCAGCTTCGCGATGGTTTCGGCCGGCGGTTTCGCCTCGTGGTAGATCCGCACGCGACACTCCTCCGCGCTGTCTTCCACCCGCCCGCCGGAAAATGCCATCGTCACCGACCCGCGCCCGCCCTCGTCGGCCAGCCCTTTCAGCCGTTGCTCCATCCGCCGAATGTTGGCACCGTTGTTCGTGAGTTTGTAATTGGGGAAACCGAACCGTCCCGCGAAGTCGGGCTTGAGCAGTTCGCGGGCGCTCGTTTCCCGCAGACCGCATTCGGCGACCAGTTGCGCGACTTTTTCGTCGTCGGACAGCCGTCGATTGCGGACGATCAGATTCGCAGCCTTCATGGTCGCCTGTAGTTTCTCGGCTGCGGCGATTTTGGCATGTAATTGCGGGACCGCATCGGTGGCTTCCGAGCGGATAATGCGTGGAGTGGAGGGAGAGTTCATAAGGTCAGGGTGAAATTCCGGGCCGCTGGCGCGGCCCGCGTTGCAAGGTGAGAGACGGCCGATCCATTGTCGGACGGTGGGCCAATTGGCGGCCCGGGCTTTCCACAATTCGCAGTCGGCGCTTCCGCGCTTTCGCGAGCAGGTCCTCGGTCGCGGCGTCACCGGGAAACGCGACGACCGTGCGCGCGAGTTCGACCAGCGTCGTGTTACGTTCCGTCGGAGTGGCGGGACCGTCGTGCATCCAGTTCGCCGTGACACGCCATACCGGCACGCCGCGCGGTTGCGCCCAGGCTTCCAACTGCGCGGCCACCCCGTCGCTACCATCGGTGTGAATCTGTTTCGCGCCGATCTTCCGCATGGTTTGTTCCAGAAAGGCAAAGTCCTCGGCGCTTACCACGTAGTGCCGTCCGCCGGTCACGATGACACCCAACGCGCGCGCGCTCATGGCCAGCGAAACCCCTGCCGTTGCTGGCGGGTCAGCGGCAGCCCCTGCCCGAGCGGAGCCTGATACGGTTTCATCGTCGGCGACTCGACGGCGAGTCGCTCCCGCACCCAGCTCCGCGCCTCCGCCACCCGGGCCAGCGCCGCACGCACGGCTTCGTGCGCGGGCGTGCCTTTGAGGCAATCGAAGTTCGCGCTCACTTTCAGCGCGAACTCCGCCTGGCCGAGGTGGTCGTCGAGGTGCGACCGGGTGGACGGGGCGACGGGCATCGGTTTAGGCCGCGACTCTGGCGGCGGCGGCCGGAGGCGGAGTCGCGGGTGTGTTCGTCGGGCTCGCGAATTCCCTCCGGGTCTGCCGATCCTTTTCGCGGAGTGCGGCGTTCACGAACGCCTTGTCCTTGAGGTAAGGATTCACGCCCTCCAGGTCGCGGTCGATGCGCGCCTTCGCCTCCACGGTCTGCTCGTTGTAAAACGCGCGCGCCTGCGGGAGCTGCTTCTGGATGAGCCGCATCTCGTTTTCGTGTTTCTGCTGGTCGCGATAGAGAAACGTCTCGATCGCGCGTTCGGGGTTTTCCTTTACGAGCCGGGTGTAATACACGACGTCGTCGGGGTTCGCTTGCTTGTGCGCCTCGATCTTCTTCTTCACCTCGGGGTTGTCCCGGAAGACGAGCGGTTTCAGTTTCGATGTGTCGGTTTTTTCTTTTTGGTCGATGGCCATATGCGTGTGGGTTTAGGCCGCCTCTTGATGTGCGGGCGGTATCGGCACCGGGCGGGAGTTCCGCCCGAAGGGTTCGGTGAGCACGGGGTTGAACGGCGGCTCGGTCGGGCCTTGCACGAGGCGCAAGGCGAGGTCGAATTGCCCGCAGATGTCGGCGGACTCGTGCCGCGCGAGCGCGAACGCCATGAGGCTCTTGGGCTCGATCTTCGGATTCGCGCCGGTGAACCGGCCGTTCAATTGGTCGGCGGCCGAGGCGAACTCGGCATAGACGGTCTCGGGCAGTTGCAGGGTCAGGGTGATCATATGTTTTCTGGGTTGGGTTTTTGTGGATGACGTGAACGGCCCTGAACCCCGGAGGGTCGGGACCGGAACGAAGCGCCGGCCGTCCCGGGAGCCGGAGGCTCGGCGAAGGCGGACGGGCGGCGGTGCGAAGTGGAGGCCCCGACTTTCCGGGGCGTGGCCGGACCCTCCGCCGGGGCGACGGTCGGCGGGCCGCGGCTCGGGGCGGCCCGCTGTCCGTCGCGAGACGGTGCGGCCGGCACGATGAATCGGAGACCGATCGCGACCCGCGTAAATCGCCGGTCCCGGGCCACGCCGTCGGCGAGGATTTCGACGGATTCGATGATCAACCCCGGTTGCCCGACCAACTCGGCAACGAGTGCCTGGTAAGCCGGCCATTCCTCGATCCGGGGTGCGACCCGCTGAAGCGTGACCCGGCTGGGCGGATCGCCCGGCTCCCACGTCCAACGCCAGCCTGCGCCCTGCCGTTGCTGCAAGGCCGCCAGCGTGGCCGGCGTCCATGCGATCCGGGTGAGCCCCCGCTGTTGCTCGCGGAGACGATCGCGCACGCGGTCATCGTTGCCCTGAAGTCGCGCGCGTTCGCTGTTCAACGCGGCGAATTCCGCCGCGTCAGCGGGTGGCTCGGGCGGTCTGTAGTGGGCAATCCACCACACGATGCCGAACAGGACGACACTGGCACCGAAGGCGACCCAGACGCGACGGGAGATCGAAGGCGGGTTGGTCACGGCCGGAATCCTCCCGTCAGGCTGAATGCGCCGGCCGCGCCCGGTTTGGTTTCCGCCGTCCACGGTGCGCCCGGCGGCGCCAGCCGGGTCCGCCATTCATCCAACGCGTTTCGTCCCGCGCCCGGCGCGATCCAGCCTTCGAGGGCCACGCTCCGCCCCGTGATACGCAGCGAGGTCAGCGTGACCTGGGCCGGGAGCGTGGTGGAGATTTTCTCCAGCAAGGCGCCGCAGGGCGGGCCGGCCGCCCCACCCTCCAGCGAACGGCGCAGCCCGGCAATTTCGGCGGCGTTTTCACGCCACTGCGCGACCTCGGCGCGCAGCGCCGTCAGTCGGGCCTGATGGTTCTCCGTCGTCAGCCGCGCGGCGAACCGATCGCGCGCATAGGCGGCCCCCGCCCACCCGGCGGCGAGCAGGAACGCAACGCTCGCCGCGATCATCGCGCGCCGCGCGGTGATCGCGGGCGGGCGCGGCAGGAGTTGGGCCGGATGGTAGCGGGGCAGCACCACCGGCTGGGCGAGCGCCTCGCTCAGGGTGATCGATTCCACTCCGGGGTGGCGTTCGACCGCGGTGAAGGCTCCGAGCGCGGTGGCGGTCGCCTCGTCGGCGCAGACGAGCAACACCGAGTCCTCGGCATGGCGGGCCGGCAATTCGCCGAGCCATTCGCCCACGTCGGCGACCACGGATTCGCCATGCCACCGCGGAGCCGAACGAACACCGTCGGCGGGATGACGATACGCGACGGCGCGTTGGGTTTGCAGCGCAACCACGGTGACGGCCGCCGACTCGCTCCGCTCTTCGCCGAGCGCGTGCAGGAAAGTCGCCAGCGGCCACGCCGAGTCGACGGCCAGCCCGCGTTGCGCGAGCCCGGTGGCGAGTCCTCTCAGGCCCGGCTGCGTCTCGAAATGCAGCAGGGTTGAAAAATCCCCGCCCATCGGCAGCACGGGTTCGTGGCTCCACGCGCAGGCGGGGTTGGTCAGCGCCGGGAATTCCCCGGCGAGGGCGGCGGCCAGCGTCGCCCGGTCGCCTTGCGGACACGCCACCGCGACCGTCTCGAGCGCATCCGGCTGGTAAACCAGCCGGAGTCGGACGGGCTTCGGCTCATCCGCATAGTGCGCGACGAGCACCTCGACGGCGTCCGCAAGGTCGGAGAATCCGACCGACGCGCCGGTGCCGGCGAACCACCAGCGGTCGCCCCACAGCAGCACGGTGCGCGGCTCAGAGGGACGTGAGATAAACATAAACGTCGGTGACTCCGTTGGCAGGGGCGGCATAGGCGACGATCCCGGTGTCGGACGCGGCGCCTTCGACGGGCGCGAGCTGCGCGCCATTCATCAAGAGGGCCAGTTCATAGGCGTCCTTCGCGGGGCACGCGGGAATCACCAGATACGCGACGACGTAGTTCGCATTGAGGTTCGTCGTCCCATCCAGCCGGAAGTTCGCCCCGAGCGCCGCCGAAGGGGCGAGCGCCGGATTGGCGGTGCGCGCTTCGGCCCGCGTGACGGTTGACCAGTTGCGCTGGGGCGCGGCGTCCGGCGTCATGACGAAACCGAGCGAGGCCTGGCTCCACGCGACTTCGTTGCCGGTGCCGGTCGACGTGAAAGCCTGCGTGCCCATGCGCAGGGCAAGCGGCTTCTCGATCTTGCCGGTGGCCAGCAGCACGGTGTCGAGCCGCGCGGCGTTACCTTTGGCGGGATCCGTGGCCCCGGTCAGGGCGGCGCCCGAGGTCGGGATGCCGGTGCCTTCCGTGCGCGGGAGACTGCCGTTACCGCCGGCCATCGAGAGATAGTCGGTCAGCGCGGTCTTGAGCGTGTCGACGGTTTTTGCGACCTGCTGGATGCGCGCGTTGCGCAGGGCGTCGAAGCCCTTGGGCAACAACAGGCCGACCAGCACGCTGACAATCGCGAGGACGAGGACGAGTTCGAGCAGGGAGTAGCCCTGCGTGAGGAGACGTTGGTTTTTGGTTCTATTCATATGTTTTTGGGTTGTGGGCCAGATGGCCCGGTTAAAAAAATCAGAGGACGCGAGCGACCTGTTCGATGGTGGTGAGCCCCTGCGCGGCGGCGGCGAGGCCGTGCTGCCAGAGCGTGGCGCCGCCTTCGCGGTCGCGGAGTGCGGCCAAGTCGGCGAGCGGTGCATTCGCCGCGATCAACGGCAGAAACTTCGCGGCCGGGATCACTTCGTGGATCGCGAGCCGGCCTTGAAACCCCCGCGCGCGGCACGCGGGGCAGCCGACGGGCCGGCAAAACTGCGCCTCGGGCATCCGGTGCGCCTCGCGCAGCCGCGCGTTGTCCGGGTGTGGCTCCTTGCATACGGCGCAGAGCCGGCGCACGAGCCGCTGGGCGGCGACGAGCCGCAGAGACGCGGCCAGCAGAAAACTTTCCACGCCCAGATCGCGCAGCCGGGGAATCGCCGCCAGCGCGTCGTTGGTGTGCAGGGTCGAGAGGACGAGATGCCCCGTCAGCGCCGCGCGGATGGCGAGCTGCGCCGTCTCGGCATCGCGCGTTTCGCCGACCAGCAAGATGTCGGGATTCTGCCGCAGCAGCGCGCGGAGCGACGCGGCGAACGTCAGCCCGATCTTTTCGCGGATTTCGGTCTGCCGGATGCCGGGAAATTCGTATTCCACGGGATCTTCCAGCGTGTGGATGACGCGCCCCTCGTGGTCGAGCGCGTGGAGCGCCGCGTGCAAGGTGGTGGTTTTTCCCGAACCGGTCGGTCCGGTCAAATAGACCAGGCCGGCCGGGCCGGCCAGCGCCGCGTGCAGCGCCTCGGCCTGCGGCGGCGCGAGCCCGAGTTGGGAAAAATCCTGACAGGGCATCGTCTGGTCGAGGAGCCGGATAACCAGACTTTCGCCGTGGACGGTGGGCAGCGTGCTCAGCCGCAGATGAAACCGACGGCCCCGCTCGCGCAGCAGGGCGCGCCCATCCTGCGGCAGGCGTTTTTCCGTGATGTCCATTCCGCCGAAAATCTTGCCGCGCGCGAGGAGGGCCTCGCGCTGGGCGACGGGCAGCCGAACATGCCCGTGCATTTCGCCGTCCAGCCGGAAGCGCACGACCAGCCCGTCCTCCTTGGGTTCGAAATGAACGTCGCTGGCGCCCTCGGTGGCCGCGGCGCGCAGGATCGCGTCGAACGTGCGCGTCGGGTCGCCGTTGCTTTCAACGGCCACCGTGGTCGCAGCGGACCTTCCGCGAAAATTCTGGAGAAAATCGAGCATGGTCAGCGGACGATCCGGGGCGTGAGGAAGATCACGAGTTCAGTGCGGGCGCGGAGATTCGCCTTGCTGCGGAATGCCGCACCGATGACGGGCACCTTGCCGAGGAAGGGAATCCGGCGCTCAGTTTCACCCGTTTCTTCCGAAATGAGTCCGCCAATAATCGCGGTTTCGCCGTCGCGCAGCCGCACAATGGTCGAAGCCTGTTTTACCTCCGTGACCGGAGCCGTTTGGCGGCCGTCGGGACTCGTGACGATGGCTTGCAGCCGGGTGATGGCCGGCAACACATCGAGCGTGATCATATTGTTGCCGTCGATCTGCGGCGTGACGGCGAGGATCGTGCCGATGGTGATCGTCGAGACGGTGAAATTTTCCTGCGTCTGGTTAAACGCCGTAGTCGCGCCCGGCTGCTGCAACGTCGTCGTTTGTTGCAGACGGAAGAACGGCCGGTCCTCCCCCACTTTGATGAAAGCCGTCTGATTGTTGAGCGCCCGCAGACGCGGCTGCGCGACCGTCTTCACTTCGCCCTGCTGTTTGAGTGCCTGGATGACGGCGCTGGCGCGGCCGAAGCCCAGCGTGGCGGCGAAGGTATTCGCGCCGAGCAGCGTGCCGCCGAGGCCGATGACATCGACGGGCGATGCACCCTGCACGCGCATACCGCCCACGCTCGTCGCCGCGAGATCCCAATCGACACCAAGCTTCTGTTCGTGACGCAGCGTCACCTCGACCAAGCGCGCTTCGATCTCGACCTGTTGCGTAATCCGACGGGTCACCAACTCGATGAACGCGCGGATGGACTCGTGCCGTTTGATCGGAGCCGTAATCTGGGCGACCCCGCTGAAACGGTTGAGCACCAGACTGTCGCCGTCCTTCAGCATGGCCCGCAGCTCTGGCTCGAAGGTCGTCCAGAACGTGTTGTGGTTATCCTGAGAAATGGACACCTGCGTCGCGTCGGACGCGGTGTTGCCATTCGCGGAGTTCTGCTGCGACCCGACCGGCTGATTCCCATTGAAGCCTGCTCCGCTGCCTCCCGTGGCGCCGCCGAGGGTGATGGACGCGCTGCCCGAGCCGCTGCGCGTGAGCTGCGGATAATCGATGACGTAGAGCACTGTCTTGCGCTGACGCACGACGATGCCCGATGCCGTTTCCTCGAAAAAAAGCCCGGCGGGCTCGACGATGGACGTGAGCGCGGCGCGCACGGTGCCACCGGCAAATTCGACGGTGACCTCGCCGGTGACTCCGGGTTCGGCATGGATCATCGTCTGGCCGGTGCGGCTCAGGGCGCGGAGCGCGGCGGGCAGCGGGGTTTTCTCGAAACGGAGCGGACCGACCGATTGATCGAGGGGTGACGGCTCGGCGGCGCCGGCGAGCGCAACGAGGAGGGCGAAGCAAAAGAGCGTTTTCATAGGTGGGATCGGTCAGGGTTTTTCGAGGACGAAGGGCGGGGCCTCGCGCGTGGTTTCGTCGCGCAGCAGCGTGCGCGACTGGCCGCGATATTTGAGCGTGGCCGCGGCGATGACGTTGAAGGTCCGGTTGACCGGGACGGCCGGAAGAAAAAAAGCGTCGCCCGGCTGGTTGGCTTGGAGCGTGACCGGGCCGGCTCCCGTCACCTGCACGGAATTGCCCGTCAGAATCGCCGGGCCGCTGAGGAGTAAGAAACTCACGGGCAATCCCGAAGGCGCGCTCGCGGTGAGCGCAAACGGCGGCGAGGTCAGCCCGTGGTCGCCGGGTGGGTCGAACGCGATCGTTTGTGCGGCCTTCGCGGTAAAGTTCGCCTGCGCGAATCTTGCGCGGTCGAGCGTGACGGCGATAGTGGAGGGAGTGCCGCTGGCGTCGCCGGTCCAAGCGGTAAAGCGATGGGTGGAATCGGGCGTGGCGGTGATCGTGACGACTGCGCCGGCAGGATAGGTGCCGCCGGGCGTCACGCCGCCCCCGCTGCTCGCGGCCGTGGTCAGGGCGAAACTGGCCGCCGCGAAATTTGCAATGACGTTGGTCGCGTTGCTGACGACGAACGATACGGGATTTGCCGAACCCGAGATGTCGCCGCTCCAACCGGTGAAAACATGGGTGGCGTCGGGAGTGGCTGCGAGTGTCGCCGTCGCTCCCACCGTGTAGTTGCCCGCACCGGTGACCGATCCGGCGCCAGCCGGAGACCCGGAAGCCGTGACAACGAACGTGCGAGGCACAAAATTGGCCACGACGTTGTAGTTCTGGGCGCCGACCGTGAACGTGAGCGGATTTACCATACTGCCGAGATCACCGCCCCACCCCGCAAACACGTGCGTAGCGTCAGGCGTGGCGGTGATTGTGGCGCTCGAACCTTCGGTGTAGATTCCGGCACCGGTCCCGAATCCGGTGCCGACCGGTGAAACCGACAGTGCCACCGTGCGGTTGGCTGCCAGCACGGTAAATGTGGCCGATTGCGTCACCGGACCGCCAAAGCCCTGTGCGGTGAGCGCATAGGTGTAGGTGCCCGCGGCGAGGCCGGTCACGGTTTGACTGCCGCTCGCCGCCGAACTGCCGACGCCGCTGCCGCTCACCGAAACCGACGTCGCGTTGGCGCTCGTCCATGAGATCGTCGTCGAACCCGGCGCCGTGGAACTGCCGGGGCTCGCGCCGATCAAAGCGGTGACTGCGGGGAGCGCGCTCACGGTCACATCGAGGCTGGCGGAGCCGGTGGCCCCGGCGGCGTCCTGCGCGTCGACAATCCACGTGTAGGTTCCCGGTGCAGGGAACGAAACCGAATAGGAGCCCGGGCCGGCGGCGCCTCCCGAGGCGGCCGACCACGCTGCGCCCGGATTGGTCGAAGCGTAAAAGCGCCACGCCGACAAGTTGCCGTCCTGATCGGCGGCACTGAAATTCCACGAACCGACTTCATTGACTTGCAGCGTGGTGCTGCCGGTGAGCACGGTCGTGGGCGCGCGATTCGGTGCGGAGACCGTTACCGTCCGCGAGATTGTGCCGGAGGTGGCGCCGAGCGAATCCACCGCGTTGGCGGTGAAGGTGACGCTGACAGGGCCGGTGTCGGAAGTGGTGTTGCCGGAATCGTTGTCGACGCCGTTTCCTCCGCCCGCGAAGGCAAACGGGACGCCATTTTTCCACACGTTGACTTCGGTAAGATTGCCATCCGCATCGTGACCGTGGGCGGAGACGGTGTAGGATTGTCCGCTGGCGACGGAACCCGGAGTCGCATTCCACGCGAGCGTCGGCGCATTGTTGGCGGGCGGAGTGACGGTGAATGTCGCACTCTGGGTGGCGGGACCACCGGAGCCTTGAGCCGTGATCGTGTAGGTATACGTGCCGGCTGGCAGTCCGTTGACTGCCTGGCTCCCGCTCGTTGCCGAGCTACCAACGCCGTTGCCGCTCACAGCAACTGCGGTCGCGTTAGCGCTGGACCAAGTAATCGAAGCCGAACCCGGCGCTGTGGCGCCGGCGGGACTGGTGCCGATCAAAACCGTGACCGCCGGAGGCGCGCCAATCGTGACGGTCTGCGAAATCGTGCTGGAGCTGACGCCGTTGGAATCGACCGCGTTCGCGGTGAACGTAATCGTCGCAGGTCCGGCGTCGGATGTGGGGTTGCTCGAATCGCCGTCGGTGCCGTTGCCGCCGCCCGCGAGGGCGAAGCCCGTGCCGTCTTTCCACACGTTGACCTGTGCGAGATTGCCATCGGCGTCGTGGCCGTGGGCGGAGACGGTGTAGGCTTGCCCGCTGGCGACCGTCCCCGGGGAGACATTCCACGCGACGGTGGGCGCAGTGTTGGCCGCGCCGATCATCACCGTCTGCGAAATGGTCGCGGAGGTGGCCCCGTCGGAATCCACCGCATTGGCGGTAAACGTGATCGTCGCGGGTCCGGTATCCGCTGTCGTGTTGCCGGAATTTCCGTCGGTGCCGTCACCGCCTCCGGCGAAAGCAAAACCAACGCCGTTCTTCCACACGTTGACTTGCGTAAGGTTGCCGTCCGCGTCGTGACCATGCGCCGTGATCGTATAGCTCTGGCCGCTTACGACGGTGCCCGGGGTCGCGCTCCAAGAAATCGTCGGCGGGTTATTTGACGCAGCAACGTCGATGTAGGTCGTGAGACGCCGACCCCAGCCGCCGTAACCCACGCCGTTGGGCGCGTTGTGCGGCCAGATATACCAGTCGGAGGCGGTGTCTCCGTAAACGTAGCTGTCAATCGAGCCGCCGTCGGAAGCCCAATAGGACCAGCGGCCGACTTCGTTGAACGTAATGGTGGTCGGAGAGTATCCGTCCGGGGCGTTGAAACCCCAGTTGTCGGTGTTGGCGTAGGTTTGCCCGGACGGACTGACGATCCACGTGCGGTTCCAAAGCTCGATGCGCTCGTTGACGCCCGCATCGACACGCTCACGCACGGTGGTGTGCCCCGACCAGACGGCAACGGTGGAGCCGAAAGCGGCGGTGCTGACCGCCTGCGCGTGGATCGCGTCGGCGGAAAAAATCAGAGCGGACAAAAACGGAAGAAGAAAAGAAAGGTGTTTCATTGGACGGTAACGGTCGCGTTCTCGCGGAGCCGGAAGCGCAACGCCTCGACTCCGGGCCACGCGGGGCCGCGGTTGATGGTGATGAGCCGGCCGCCGAGGATCTCCGGCGTGCTCGTGGCTCCTGAATTTGCCGCCGCGGTGAACGCGTTCGGCGTGTTGTTGAACGACACGAACGCCTGTTCGGTCGGATGGTTGTCATTTACCGTCACCCGGTATTTCGGGAGGACGATGCGGCGCACGCCGAACCGATGCACCCGCGTCAGTCCGCCCGAGCCCTGATGCCAGGCGGCGATCTGGGCCGCGCTCAACCGGCTCTGCCAGAGCGCCGGGAGCGTCGCGGTGCGACTTTCCCAATCGTGATTCCAGATCGTGTCGAACCACGCGGCGGTGTTTTCGTAGGCGGGCAGTGCGAGCTGTTCGCTGCGCGCAATGAGACTCACGAGCAGAAACCGCTGGCGGCCGGCTTCGTCCGCCCCGGCGAAAAGCAGACGTGAATTCCCCAAGGGATTGAACGCGATGCGCGCCAGTTCCGGCTGCGCGCCCGGAGCGGCTCCCACCTGTGGGCTGAGTCCGCGCAAACGCGCGACTTTCGCAAACCACGCCGCATTGTCCGTGGTCGCGTAGAGTGCCGTGGTCGATGCCGAGAAGAGCGTCGGCGAATCGGCGGCCGCGATCGTGCCGGACATCGCGGCCACATTCAGGTTCGTGAGGTCGGTCTGCTCGAATGACGCGGTGATCGTGCCGGCCAGTTCGTCGAGCGAACGCACCTCGGCGTCGCGGCGGCTCCGCTCGACAACGTCGCGCACCGACGGCGCGAGCGCCGCCGCGAGCGCGCCCAGCACGAACAGCACGAGGACGAGTTCGAGCAAGGTGAAGCCGCCGATGCCGCCCGGACTTTGCCGGGATGGTCTGCGGCCGCAGAGGATTTGGGCGCGGGTGATCATCGTTAACGGGCGTTCACTCCCCCAAGGAGCGAGAACAGCGGCAGGAAGAACGAGAGTGCGATCAGGCCGACGATGCCGGTGAGGGTCGCGAGCAGCGCGGGCAGCAGCAGCGCCAGCGCGGTCGCGAGTTTTTCCCGGGCGCGGCTGGCCGCGTAGTCCTCGATGTGTCGCAGCGCCGCCCCGAGCTGCCCGGTGGTTTCCCCGGATTTGAGGGCGGGCACGATGAATCCGGGGAACGCGTGGTTCTTCGGCAACGCCGCGTAAAGCGGCTGGCCGAGCGCCACCCGTTCACGCGCCGCGAGCAGCTGGCGCGCCAGCACGGCGTTGCCGGTTAGCTCCGCCCCGGTCCGGAGCGCTTCGAGGAGCGGAATACCCGCCTCGTGGAGCAGCCGGCAATGCGCGGCGAATCGCGCCGTGGCGAGATGGCGGATGACCTCGCCGAGCACCGGCAAATGCAGCAGCGCGGCGTCGCGAAGATGACGGACCCGGGGTGAACGCACTACGGCTCCCGCGAGGGCGACTCCGACTGCCGCCACTACGAAGATCACGGGCCACCCTTGCCGGACCAGTTTGCTGGCGGCGATGAGCGCGACCGTGACCGCCGGCAATTCGAGGTGCAGCGAGGTGAAAATCTCCGCGAACTGCGGCACCACCCCGCCCAGTAAGAATCCGACGAGCGCAGTGGTCGCGACTAGCACCACGACCGGGTAAATGAGCGCGCGTCGCGCGGTGCGGCGCAGTTCGGCGTTGCCGCTCACATGCGCGGCCAGCGCCCGAATTGACTCGGGCAGTTGGGCGGATGCTTCGCCCGCGGCCACGACGGCGGCGAGATGCGGTGGAAATTGCCTCGCGAAAAAACGGCAGGCGACATGGATCGGTGTGCCCTGCGCGACTTCGCCGTGGATCTGTTTCAGCATGAGGCGCATCGCTCCCGGCGGGGCGTCGGCGGCGAGTTGGCCGAGCGCGGCATCGGCGTTTACGCCGGCGCGGAGCTGCAATTCCAATTGGTGCAGGAGCCCGATGAACTCCGGCACCGGCAGGACCAGGCGCGCCAGTTTCCGGTCCGCCGGGATTTCCGCGATTTGCACCGGCCAGAGCGACCGGGCGCGAAGTCGGACCCGCAAGGACGCCTCGCTCGGCGCGGCTTCCCGGAGAAACCGGCGGGCACCCGCACGGTCGATGGCGTTGATGGCAAAGGCGGGCATGTCAGAGCGGGAGCCGCACCCGGATCGATTTTTCGGAGACCGGCAGCCGGAGCAGCCGCCCGCTGTGGCGCAGCCACACGGCGTCCGCCTCGATGCGCTCGACCGCGAGGGACTCGATGATTTCGCCGACCTGCACGAGGCGGTCGTTGATGATCGCGCAGGCCATCGGGCCGGCGACAATGCCGCCGACGTGCAGCGTCACCTCGCGCATGGCTTCGGGCGGCACCGTGCGCACCGTGAAAGGATTCACGGGCTCGCCGGGTTTTTCCGTGACGACAAAGGCCACGAGGTCGATGACGTTGTCGGCGTTCGGCGTCAGGGTCGGTTCCACTGGCGGCATCGGGGCCACCGGGACCGGACGCGGCAGCGGCGCGGGATTGGGCGCAAGCGGGATGACGGTCGGCGGTGGCGGCATGGCGCTGTTCGTGGCGGTCAACTTCGCGGTCAGCGCATCGTTCTGACTGATGAGTGCCTCAATATATTGTGCCTGCTGACGAAGCTTCTGTTCGAGTGCCGCGGTCGCGGGTGCGGGCACCGCCACCGGCACGATCGGTCCCGGATGAAGGGTGGCGACCGGCTTGGTCGGGGCGGGCAGCACGCCGGGAGCCAGCGTGGACTGGCAGCCGGCAAGTCCAATAACGATTGAAACGATGAGGTATTTCATGGGCGGGAGGGAGCGGGCGTGTGCGCCAGCGCCGGGTTGCGCCGGGCCTGGCTCCGGTCGAGGGTTTGGGTGAGATAAAGGTAGAAGGGCTTGCCGGCCGGCACGCGGAGGTAGAAGCCGTCGCGCGCAATGGACTCGCGGATAGCCAAGGCCTGCTCGCGGAGCACCGCGCCGGTGCCGGCCAGCATGGCATTGCGCGCAGTCGCGGTCGGAACCGACGACTCGCCGAGCAACCCGGCCGTCGGTCTGCTCTCCTGCAGCGCCGCGGTGGCGGTCGCGAGGAAAGTGGCGGCGAAGAGTTTTAGCTCCCGGTCGTCGGCGGTCTTGACGATCTGGCCGCGCAGGCCGGCGGAGCCGTCGCGCTCGCCCCATTTTTGCGTGTCGGCGTTCCACTCGCGATCCAAGGCGAGGCCCTGCACCGCCAACTCGGTGCCATTATCCCGGTCCGGCGTGCGCCACACGATCCGCCATTCGCCCTGAGCCGCCAACCGTTCGCGGGCGCGATCAAGTGAGGCGCGGCCGTGGACTTCGGCGCCGGCCGGGATGACCAACCGCCCGTCGTGCCACACGTCTTCGGTGACGAGGCCGATGACCGGGGTCTCGAGCCGGTTGGATTCGAGCGCGACGACGGTTTCACACGGGATGAGCCGGCCGTAAGGCGCGGACGGCGATGCCGGCGCCGGTGGGATTTCGCGCGGTGCCGAAATAATCATCAGCGGCAATTCTCGCGGCGCTTGCGATTTGGCGGCCGGTCCGGTGCCGCTCGCAGACGGGACGGTGGCAGGATTCGCGGGGGGCGTAGGCGGCCGGACGAACCGCACGCCCTCCCGGGTGAGGATTTTCGGCAAGGCCGGCGACGGCGTGGATTTTGCCACCGGCAGCGACGGCGCGGGCCGTGGTTGGTTTTGCCACCGTATCGCGAGCACGCCCAATAGGAGCACCGCTCCCACGAGTATCATCTGGCCGGTGCCGGAGGTAAGAAAGTCGCGGTCGAATTTCATGGGCGGGGCACGATGACCGAGAATTTTTCCCGGACGGAGAGATTGGCCCGGCCGGCCGGACCGCCGACGATGACGAGGTAGGCGTAGGCAATCCCGCGGGGCGGAATCGCGCCGGAAGCCTCGGCGAACGCGGCCGGGAAGAATTCGCGATCGCGCCGGATGGCGAGGCCCGCCGGGTCGTAGGGCACCGCCACGGCCAGCGGATTTTCCAAGCGCACTCGGAATACCAGGGCGTCTTCTGCCTCGAAGCGCGTGACGGATTCAAGCGTCGCGGTGAAATTCCGATAGGCGGTCACGTTGCCCGGCTGCGCGCGGTCCGTGACAATCTGCATCCCGGGGCACGGCGCGTCGGTCCGGTCTTGCTGCCGAGCGCGTTCGATCAAGGCGCGCAGGATTTCCGGAGTCAGCTTCCGGGGATTCCCGCCGGTGAGCGGCTCGTCCAAGAACACGACGGCGCGGTCGGCTTCCGCGGCGGTGGCAAATTCGAGCGCATAGACTCGTCCGCGAAAAAGAATATTGAGCGCGCCCGCGGCGTTTTCCTTGAGTGCTCGCAACGAAAAATACTCCGTGCCCGCCTCATGCGAGAGGAGCACGCCCGGATTGTCCTCGATCCGGGTGGAGACGTTCGCGCCGACGATGGCCTTCAGCGCGCCCGGAAACACACACGTGGTCGGCTCCTCGCGGCTCAGGCGCACGGTGTAAACCGAGCGTTCATCGAGCGGGTAGCTCTTCATGGGCGCGGCCGCGATCTGCGCCACCGCGACGGCATGAATCAGAATCAGGGCGAAACGTCGTAGGTCCATAGGGCAAGAGGGTAGCGGCCGTTGGTCGCCAGGTTGGGGTTGCGCGCGAATTGGAATCGCACGGTGAAGGGCGCCGCTTCGCCGAAAACTTGTCCGCCGACCATGCCGGTGCGGACCAACTGGCCCTCGGCCTGCACGATCACGACGTTCTCCCGGGTTTCGAGGACGGTGAGCTTCAGCACCTCCGGTTTTTGATGGAGCGTCTTGGCCGTGAACTCCTCCGCGCTCGCGGCGACGTCGGCCCGCGCTTTTCGTGCGGCTTCCGGCAGGAAGAGTTTATCGAGCAGTTCGGGAAAATCGAAACCGGCCGGGTTGCGTTGGAATAACGCGAGACACGCCAGCAGCGCGTGCTGCTCGTGCAGCTTCGATGCTTCCTCAAAACCCAGCAGCGGGCTCACATGAAATGTGCCGCTGGGATCGAGCACGATCACCCGCTCGCGCTCGCGGTAGGCGCGGATGACGAGAAAGGGTTGCAGGGCGCACAGCGTCACGGCGATCAGCGCGACGACGCACCACAGGCGCGCCGCCATCGCGTGATCGGCAAAAAGTTCGAGCGGGCGCCACGGGCGACGCGGCCGGTTGGCCGGGTCGGGTCGCACATGGGGTGCGATCGTTTCACGAAGGGTTTTCATCGTAGCGGTTCAGATGGAGGTTTGCGGCGCGGGCAGCCGGGCCATGCCGAGCGTCGCGGCGGCGCGGGCGTCGCCGCTCGGATCGGCCGGGGCCGGCGCGGGCGAAGGTGACGGCGGAGGGGGCGGAGGAATTCCCGGTCCACCGTTGCCGGCGTTGCCGCCCCCCGTCCTGACTGCCGCCTGGGTCGCGGCGGAGGGCGCAGCGGCGCCCGCCGTCTTCATGATCTTGATCATGGCCGAGATTTGGTGGAGGGCGAAGAGCTGTTGCAGCGCGGTGCCGCCACCGCCCGAGATGGGCGACCCGGAGCAAATGAGACCCTGCATCAAAAACGGCGTCGCGACCGTGCCGATGACGAGCCAGAGCGCCGCGAGGAGCCCGCCGAGCAGGCTCGCGAACGAGGCGGCATCAATCTGGCCCGGGGTCAGGTCGTAGGCCGTGGCGAGATTGTCCGCGTAGGCGGTGAGCAGGTGGTAAGCGACCAGCTCGGTGATCGCGAAGCCGACCGGCCACGCGAGGACCGCGAGGGTTTGCTGCACATAGCGCGTCGCGAGCTGCGCCTGCGAAGGGATCATGTAGAGCGCGAGGGCGATCGGCAGAAACAGGTAGCACAGGAGTTTCAGCACGAACTGCAGGACGAGAAACGGCAGTTGGAGCAGACTCCCGATGAGCACCACGAGTTTCGCCGCGCCGTAGAGAAACGCCTGGTAAACCGTCTCGCCGATCCGCCGCAGGCTGAACTCGGTGCTGCTGCCGCTGACCGTCTCGCGCAAGCGAGCCGAGGTCCGCATCGGGTGCTCGGTGTAGCCTACATGCACCGTGTCGGCGACCGTCAGGAAAACCCGCTCGGTGAAGCCGAACCAATACGGCAGCGTGGACACCAAGCCCACGATCACGGCGGCGCGGATAATCGGTCGGGTGATTCCCTCCACATCGGCGCGGGCCTGCTGGATTTGCAGCACGAGCCCGACCACGCAGACGAAGAACACGATCGCGCGGAAGGCGTCGGTCAGCGAGAGAATGCTCTCTCTCAGTCCTGGAGCGAAGTTTTCCATCAGTTGCGTCCCTCCTGCGGGCGCTGCCGCAATTCTTCCCGCCGGAGTTTTTCCATGAGGCGTTTCGTCGCCGCCGGGTCGGACGCGTAGTCGGTCCGGGTGTCGGGCTTGATCCCGGCCTGCCAAACATCCATCGGGTGCGACGCTGGCGGCGTCGGTGCGGGCAGATCGGAAACGGGCGGCACCGTGACCGCGGTCCGAACCGCATGGCGGAGCACGAGCGCTCCGCAGACGGCGAGACCGACGATGACCGCGACGATGAAGAGGTGCATTCGCTTCATGGGCGCGTGTAGCGGGTCGGGGTCACTTTCACGGCCTGCTGCCACGCTCCGACGACGGCCAAGGTCTGGCGCTCCTCCGCGAGCTGCCTCTCCAAAAAATCCTGCCGCTCCTTCGCCGCCTGATTCTCGTTGAGAATCTGCTGCGTCTGAAGCTTGTCCGCCTCGTCGCGTCGCTGCGCGTCGAGATGGGCGAGTTGGCCCGCGAGGACGGCCAGTTTGGCGTTGTGCTTGTCCACTTCGGCTTGCGTGGCGGCGCCGCGAAGCTGTTCGAGGGTCGTGGCGATTTCACCCTGCAACGCGACCGAGCGCGCTCCGGTCTCCGCGTGGACGGTGGCGAGATTGTCCGCCTGGCGTTCAACCGCCGCATAACGCCGGTAAAGCGGCTCCTGCCGGACAAAATCCCGGCCCAAGGCCGTGCGGTTGTCGAGCTGGCGGTAGATGCCGTCGGAGGTCCGCCGCAGCGTGTCGATGGCGTTGGCGAGGCGGCGGGCCGCCGAAAGGGTTTCGCCGTAGGTGCGCGCGAGGTCGCCGGCCCCGAGGTCGCGCAGCACCATGCCGGCGCCCGCCGCCGTGGGATCGCCGATCACATCGCGGATGCGCTGTTGCACCGCGAGCTGGGCCTCGAGTTCGCGGAGCTGGCGGTTGAGTTGCGCAAGTTGCGCGGCCCATTGCCGCAGCACCTCGATGTGGTTGGCCGCCTGTCCGGCCTGCACGGCGGAGTTGACCGCAGTGTTGACCGGATCGTTGACGATCCATTGCGCGGACGCGGGCGCGACGAGGAAAACGATGAGAAGAACATGTTTCATGGTGTGGCGGGGTTGGGTTCGGCCGGCGCGGGCCGGCGTTGCTGGTTTTGGATGAGCCAATACTGCTCTTTCACGGCCTGCCGGTAGCCGCGCTCGTAGCCGCGCGCCTCGGCGGCGGTCTCGCGGTCGGACAGGCGGGCCGGAGTCGCGCAGCCGGCGAGCGCGAGGCTCCACAATAGGATCAGGCAGCGCGGCATGGCTCCTCCTGGAAATGGCGCAGGGTGCCGCATTGCGGCGGCTGCGCGGTCGGCGTGAAAAAGCAAAGGGACGAATGGCGCTGGTCCGCCGGCAATTGCTCGGGCAGCGGGTAGCGCTGGATGGCATCGAGGGCCGTCTCCGGTAGCGGCAGGTCGCGTGCGAGGTCGGCCAGATCGCCGCGGTCGTTTTGCCGCATGAGGAAAAACTGTTTCGCGTTGCCGATGACGGCGGCGCGGATGCGCGAACCCTTGAAGCGCGCGTATTGCTGAATCACGGACACGGCCCAGCAGTTGTGCTTGCGGAGCTGCGCGTAGCTCTCGGCGACGATCTGCTCGCCGCCGGGCGTGTCGAGAAACCGGGCCAGTTCCTCAAACAGAATCCGTTTCCGCTGCGCGCGCGGCAGTGCGAGAATGTGCTGGCGGCCGAGCCCGCTGATGAGCAGTCCGGCCGCGGTCTTCATCTCGACGGCTTGCTCGGGAATGAAACCCAGCTCGAAGTGCGTGATTTTCCGCTGGAGCGAGACATTGGTCACGCCGTCGAACAGTCGTCCGTATTGGCCGTCGGCCGTCCACGCCCGCAGCAACGTGGCGAGCCGGTCGATCTCGTCCCGGTTGTGCTCGGGCAATCGGGCGTAGGCGAGCAGTTCGACCAAGGCACCGTGCGTCGGAAATTCCTCCGGGGCGTAAAAGGCGCACGCCGTCTGCGCAACCAGCCGCTCCGTCGCGGGGTCTTGGGCAAAGTGCGTGATCGCTTCCTCAGTGAGCCCGCCAACGAAGGCGAGCGCCTCGTCCTCGCGGCTCGCCCGCCGGTCCCGCAAGTCCACGAACGCCTCCAGTGCTGTCGCCCCGGCCAGCTTGCCGCGCCACGCGTGAACCGCGCACGCCAGGCGGCGCACGTCTTCCGCCTCGGCCGGGTGGCGTCTCGACCAATCGGTAAACGTGTCCCGGTAGAGCTGGTGCAGGTATTGCGTGAGCTGCGCCTGCCGCAGCGCGAGTTCCTGCGCGTGGTCCGGCTGCCCCACCATGCGCGCGAGGAGCGCGACGGCGGTGGCGAGGTGCAGTTGGGTGAGGGGCAGCCGCTGGGTGTCGAGGTAGTTGAGCGTCAGCGCCGAGTCCGGATGGATTACGATGGGGGTTTCGCCCATCGCCTCGGTGAAACGCTTGTAGGAAAAACCCTCCTCGATCAGCAGCGAATGGCTGAAATGATCCGCCGTCTGAAACAGCAGGTCCTCGATGAAGGCCGATTTGCCGGCCCCGGTCATGCCGATCAGCACCGCGTGTTGCGGTGAGCCGCCGACGGCGGCGCTTACGCCGACCAAGTTGCCGTGGCTTCCGTCATAGAGCGCTTCGGCTTGGTCCAAGGCTCCGACGAACGTCGCTGAGAACGGCAGCAGGTCGGCGAGATAAGCGTCCTCGGCATACAGCTCGCGGTGGTGGTAGGACGAGTGCGTCCAGCCGGGCCAGGAAGCGAAGAAGAGTTTTTTCGCCGTGGTCGGCAGCGCGCATTCGAAGGACTGCGCGCCGTCCATCGCGTTGACGGCCGCCTGCACCGCCGCGACTTTCTCGCGCAACGCCTCGGGCGTCGGCGCCCACAACCGCACCAGGTAGGTCACGTGGAACGGCCGGGTGAATCCACCGGCGAGCGACTCCACCTTGCGTTCCTTTTTGCGGAGCGCGACCAGCAGCGACGCCCGGGGCTTTTCGGCGTATTCGCCGCGGAGGCGCTCGGTGGCCTTCTCCTCCCGGTGAATCTCCTGCCGGCCCGCGACCGGGGTTACATTCACCGTGATGGCGTAGTCGAGAAACGGGAGTCCGGTCAGATGCGTGACGATGCCGGGGCGCGTCCGTTGCGGCCAGCGGCTCAGGGCCAGCACGGTATGATAATGACCGTCGAGGTAGAACCCGCCGCCCTTTTGGCCGACGCCCTCGCTGTGCCAGCAGTTTTCCTGCATCGTCAGCTCCGGGTCGAACCGCCCGGCCGTGGCTTCCGCGGTGCGTCGCGCGTGACTGGGATTGAGAAACCGTCGCAGGCAGGCGCAATGTTCGGCGTCCGCCATCGGATGCACCGGCGTTTCCGGCCCGAACACGGTCCGCAGCGTGCTCGCGAATTCCTCGAACTGCGCGGCCAGTTCCTGCAACACGACGGTGTAGTGCTCGCGGAGCCCCTCCCGGCCGCGGACATTGCCGGCGTAGGAATCGATTTCAATCGAGAGGAAGACGGCGAGATGCTCGCGCCGCAGGGTGCCGTTCAAGGTTCGCGGCCAGTAGCGGGTGAACCGCTCATTGCGGACGGCGCGGATGGTGGGGTCGGCGACTTCCTGAGTCCTCGCATGATAGGCCAACAGCGCCTGCCGGTAGTCGGAATCCGGCCACCACTGAATCTGCAGCCGTCTTCCGGGTGAGGCCACGGCGAGCAGCGCCCGCACCCGGTCTTGGAAGGCGTTCAGTTGCTCGAAGCTCGCGCCCCGCAGATCCGGCGGTTCCAGCCGGAAACCTTTCGCGACCACGCCGCCGCGTTCCGGCGAACCGAAGACCAGCATGCCTTCGACAAAACGCCCGTCGGGGGCCGAGGCATGGGTCTTGGTATGGGTTATGGGTTCACCTTCTCGCGAAAAATCTGCGCCGCCGAGAAGGTCATCCCATTTGTCCCGGTCATAGCCGGCGGGTTTGCCCTGACGGAACCCTAAAACCCATACTAGCGACCCGACCATCGGAATTCCGGCCACTGCCCCCGCCACCGGATAGCCGGTTCCCGCAAACCCGAGTCCCGCGAACAACGCGACGCTGGCGACGAGCCCGAAGACCACGGGAAGGTAAAGGTTCCCATCCAGTCCGAAGACCCGGCCGGCGGAATCGTCCGCCGCATTGGTGTCGGTGAAACGCAGTTCGTTCATGGTCTTCATTAAATCCATTAAAAACATTAAAACCGCGGTGACAGGATGGCGTCCTGCATCCCGAAGATCGTGAACAAGGCGGCCATGATGCCGGCGGCGGCGGCGATGATGATGCCCGCCAAAATGCCGGCCTTGCCTTCGCTGTCCCCTTTGGAAATGGCGTTCGCTCCGCTCCAGATTTTTAGGATGCCCCAGAAGAACCCGATCATGAACACGAGCACGAGGGCGGAGCCGAACCCATCCCGCAGTGACTGGAGTTGCGCCAGAAGCGGGGGGGCGAAGGGGCGCAGCGCGAGTGGAACGTGCAGGCCGGTGAGCAGAGACAAAAGCATCATGGTTCTAAATCCCATACGATAATTGCCGCTTGTCAAATATTATCGTATGGGATTTAGATGAGGCATGAACGAACCGCGGCCGATCAAGGTCAGTTTCTCCTTTTATCCGACCGACATGACCGCGTTGGCGGACCGCGTGGCCGGACTCAAAAAAGCCGGCGTGATGGTGCGCAGCGCCACCGTGCTCCGGGCATTGATTCACCTTACGCCTCCCGGCGAAATGATCGCCCACACGGTCCGGCTGGCCGGAGAAAACGCGCTCGGAGCGACCGTGCCGAATGACGACAACGTCAGCGGGCACCCGACGGTCGATTTGCCGAAGGACGATGTGAAAAAACTCGACGCCGTGGTGTCGCACCTGGCCAAGGCGAAGATCATCGCGACCCGCGCCTACGTGGTCCGCGCCATTTTGCGCGCCGCACCGGACGACAAAAAGCTGGCGCCGGGGGTCAGGAAGTTTCTGACGGACTTTCCGAACAAGCCGCGCGGGCTCTCCAAGATCAGGCTGGCTCGACTGGCCAAAGCCAATGGCTGACGCCGCCCGCATCGCCCACCTGCAGGGCCTCGACTCCCACCTGCGCACGCATCTGCGCGGACAGGATCACGTCGTGGCCCGCGCGGCGGCCGTGTTCACCCGGGGCGAGTTGGGCTTGGCCCGTCCCGACCGTCCACGTGGAGTGTTCCTGGCGGTCGGTCCCACCGGCACGGGCAAGACCGAACTCGTGCTCTTGGCCGCCCGCTATCTTTTCGGCGAGGATCGGGTGCGGCGATTCGATCTCTCGGAGTATCAGCGGTCAGACGCGGTCGAGCGATTGCTCGGAGCCGATGCCTCGGACGCCGGCGCAATTGGGCGCGCGGCCACCGGCGCGTCACCGCGGGTCTGGCTCTTTGACGAACTGGAAAAAGCGCACCCGAAGGTTTGGGATCTTTTTATCCAAATGCTCGAACCGGGTCGGATCACGCTCGCGAACGGCGAGGTGGTGTCGTTGCGGGACGACTACCTCGCGTTCACCTCAAATCTCGGTGCGTCGGAGTCGATGCGAATGGCTCGCTCCAGTCCCGCGAGCGTCGAGCAGGCGGTCCTGCGTCGCGTGGCCGAATCCTTGCGGCCGGAACTGCTGGCGCGCATTCCCGACAAGCTGGTCTTCGCGCGACTGGCACCCGACGTGCAGCGTGAGATCGCCAATCTCCATCTGGCCAACGAAGTCGCGCGGTTAAAGGCGGCCGGTTTCGACCTGGAGGTGTCGCGCGAGGCGCTGGAGTTTTTGATCCGGGAAGGATTTCATCCGCAGATGGGCGCCCGGCCGCTCCGGCAGACGATTGAGCGACAATTGCAGGATGTCGTCGTGCGGGGTCTCTTCACTTGTGGGTCCGGTGCAGGGCGTGTGGTCTTTGATGCGAAACTCAATACGCTGCGGTTGGTTCATTGAAGTTGAGCGCGGAGTGACATGAGCCACGATCTCGTCATCTACCAATTCAGCCGTGCGAAAGTGGAGTGCGGAGATTTCAGCCATTTTCTAAGCATCTAAGCATCTACGCACCGGAGAAATTACCAGCGGGACGGCGACTGCGGGAGATGCGGGCGCATCTTGAAATCCTCGGCTTGCGAATCAGCTCGCTCGATTTTCGCCGGTTCTGCAAACGCCACGGCATCCGACGCGATGAACGCGCAAGCCGCCCGCGTGTTCGCGCCGTCGCTCCGCGATGAAGTCAGAGGGCTGGGGCCGGAC
>ENA-ORBV01004179-ORBV01004179.1-microbial-mat-metagenome-genome-assembly--contig:-NODE-4179-length-28058-cov-9.862871_pt1 | contig 28058 bp, 26 predicted proteins | sample MGYA00237777_ERZ505514 | MGnify/ENA primary metagenome ERZ505514 (study PRJEB26160, sample SAMN06269048) | microbial mat metagenome | isolation source: Oligotrophic lake microbial mat | place...
ACCGCCCGTCCCAAGCGCTGCCCGTTCTGTTCGTACAGCCAAGCCGCCATCGTCAGGTTTGCGCCCAGCCAGGTGCACCACGTCCACAACGAGTGCTGGCTCGAGTCCCCGCTGGCCTGGACGGCCCACATCGTGGGGATGTAGGCCAGCATCCGCACGGAGTTGAACAGTGTGAAGGCCCAGGTCAGCACGGCCAGGTAAACAGTCCGGCTGCGGCGCGGGGGTGAAAGTGCGCACGCCGCCGCCGCCGCCGTCGCCGTCGCCGCCGGCGTGCGCGAACGGCGTAGCGGGGGGGCAGGGATAGTCACCACGACTTGGGCCTCAACGACTCTTGCCGAAGGCGGCCAGGCGCATGGCATCCACCGTTTGCAGGCGCTCCCGCACCAAATCGCCCGTGGCGGCCAGGTCCAGCAGCGCGGGTTCAATGGAGGCGTCCCGATAGCGCTGGAGGATGTCGGGTGTGCCGACAGACTCGCGGAACCAGGCGTTGAGTTGCGGTGCCATTGACGACAATGACGCCGGTGCGAACAAAAACAGCCCGCCGTAAAACACCAGATCTGGCGATCCGAGCTCGCGGATCGTTGGCGGTTCACCGGGCAGGGGCAACCGCTGGTCCGTCAGGGTCGCCAGCGCTCGCAGTCGTCCGGCACGCAACTGTGGCAATACCGCAGGCGTCGGCGCAACGACGAAATGGACACGGCCGGCGATCAGGTCGGGCATCCAAGGGTCACGGTAAGGAACATGCTGGGCCTCGATGCCCAGGGCCTTGCACAGACGGGCGCTCAAGAGGTGCGCGGTCGAGCCCTCACCGTTGCTCGGGTAGTTCAACGGTTCGCGACGAGCGCGCTCCACCAGACTCTGCAGGCTTTGGGACGGCGTGTCGGCCGCCGTGGCCACCACCCAGGTGTCGCGGTTGACTGCGGCCACCGGTGCGAAGTCCGTGAAGGGATCGAGTGCACGGCGGTTGCTGTTCAGGTGCGAGTAGGCGACGTGGTCGAGCCCACCCATCAGCAAAAGCCCGTTCTCGGGATTGCCGCGCAGCACGGCATCAGCCGCCAGCGCACCGGCGGCGCCAGGCATGTTCGCGACCACTCCCGGTACGCCCGCCTTGCGGGCCAGCGGCTCGACGATCCAGCGCGCGATGACATCGGGCTGCGACCCGGCTGGCGCTGGAATTACGAGTTGCAGACCTTTGAGCGCAATCGGCGACGCCGCCCATGCGGTTGCCAGGGCCAACGAAGGCGTGAATGCGGCCGCCTGCAGGAAGCTGCGGCGGCGCATGTGCGGGTAGTTCATCGATGGCTCCAGGCTGAGTTGTGTGTCGGCAGTCATCTTCGGACCAAGCTGCCCTTGCGGCAATGCACACGCACAAGCGTGCTGCATGAGCAAAATACTCATGAACGTCGATGCGGCAGAGGGGTAGAAAATGGCTGTGCACAAGCTTCGTGGTCTCGAGTACCTGGTCGCAGTAGTCGACAGTGGTGGCTTCAACGCCGCGGGTCGGCAGCTCGGCGTGGCCGCACCTTCCGTGCATCGCCTGGTGCGGGCCCTGGAATCGGAGCTCGGTGTGCCGCTCATCGATCGCTCGGCGCAGCCGCTGCGCCCGACACCACACGCCGTCGCCTACATCGAGCGCGCCAGGGGGCTGCTTGCGGAACTGCGCGAACTGGATGCGAGCCTGCGCGACCAGACGGGGACCCCAAGGGGAACCATCAGCCTGGCGGCACACACCGTGGTGCTGCAGTACGTCTTGCCGGCCATGCTGCCGCGCTTCCACGCGCGCTACCCCGAGATCTGCCTGGACATCGTCGAAGCGGGATCGAGTCGCGATCTGTCAAAACTTGGCACCGACGCGTTGCTGCAGTTTGGCTGGCCGCCGGAACAGGATGCCATCCTGCGGACGCTGGCCGAGACCCGGTGGCTGATCGTGGCTGCGCCGTCCTACTGGGCCCGGCACGGCGTTCCAGCGCACCCGTCGGACCTGGCCCGTCACCCCTGCGCGCTGTTCAAGACACCCTTCGGCGAAGTGCTTCGCCAGTGGGTGTTCGAGAAAGACGGCGAGCGGGTCGTCGTGCAGGTCGAAGGCTGGCTGCTCAGCGACAGCCGCCATGTCCATGACGCGGCCCTGTATGGCGGCCAGATCGTCGCCCGCGTGAACGACCTGACTGCACACCCAGGCATCGGCGACGGCAGCCTGCAGCCCGTGTTGCTGGACTGGACAGGGCTGAACTCCCCTCCGCTCAGCATGATCATCAAACGCTCACTGACACGGCAGCCGCGCATGCGCGCCTGGGTGGACTTCATGGCCGAACAGTCCGAGCAACTGGTACAGCGCCGCCAGCCCGCCGGGTTGCCCTCGGTCAGGCCGGCGGAGCGCCCGGACTGGTGGCGAAAGCGCGTCTCCTCGCCTCGGCAACGACCGCCGGGTTGAGCGACTAAACCGCTGCGACACCGTCGCTGAGCGTTGGACTGATCGGCGACCTGGCTGTCCTGCGCCAATCATTGCGTGACCAGCCAGACGCGGCTGTAGCCCTCATCGTTCAGCCAGTTGGCTATGCTGGCCGCCACCCGCAGATCGCGTCCGTACACCAGCACTGGCGCACTTTTGTCGAGGTCATGTGCGGCCTGCAGGCCAAACGCAATGAGCACCGCGAGCTCGGCGGCTTCATGGCCGCAGCAGGCGACGTCGACGCGCAGCACGCCGTGCCCCAGCGCGTGTTCCAACTGCTCCGCCTGCAGGGGGCTGGCGTAGTGGCCGGCGCGGGTGCGCGCGCCGTAGTCTGCCGGCGCTGCCCCCGGGTCACTCGGCATGATGCTGCCATCGTCGCCAAGCATGGGCGCCAGCACGATTTCTGCGTGCTGCGCCGACAGCGTTGACACCCGGGCGGCTGTCGGTTCCTCTCCACCTCCGCAGGCGGCGAGCGATGCGAGCAGGACCAGGGCAGTGAGGGCGATACCAGGGCGTTGAAACATCACAGGTCTCCTTGAGTTGGGATCGGCTCGGCGTTGCCTGAAGCAGCGCACAACAGGCAGCCGTCTTTGAACGCCAATTCACACTGGGGCATTGAATCCCCCCAACGTTGGCTTTTGCTCCAGAACCGGCCTCGGCCACATCAGGTCCCTGAGGTCGTCTTGGGGGACGACGCGACCCCGCGGCTCGACCAGTGTCGCCAGCACGTCGAAGGCGCGGCTGCCGAGCTTGACCAAGTAATTGCCGGCGAGCAGGTCGGGCATCCAAGAATCGCGGTAAGGAACATGCTGGTCCTCGATCTCCAGGGCTTTGCACAGCCGCGCGCTCAGGAGGTGCGCGGTCGATCCGCGCACCGTTGCTCGGGTAGTTCAATGGTTCGCGACGAGCCCGCTCCACCAGACGCTGCAGGCTTTGGGACGGCGTGTCGGCCGCCGTGGCCACCACCCAGGTGTCGCGGTTGACTGCGGCCACCGGTGCGAAGTCCGTGAAGGGATCGAGTGCACGGCGGTTGCTGTTCAGGTGCGAGTAGGCGACGTGGTCGAGCCCACCCATCAGCAAAAGCCCGTTCTCGGGATTGCCGCGCAGCACGGCATCAGCCGCCAGCGCACCGGCGGCGCCAGGCATGTTCGCGACCACTCCCGGTACGCCCGCCTTGCGGGCCAGCGGCTCGACGATCCAGCGCGCGATGACATCGGGCTGCGACCCGGCTGGCGCTGGAATTACGAGTTGCAGACCTTTGAGCGCAATCGGCGACGCCGCCCATGCGGTTGCCAGGGCCAACGAAGGCGTGAATGCGGCCGCCTGCAGGAAGCTGCGGCGGCGCATGTGCGGGTAGTTCATCGATGGCTCCAGGCTGAGTTGTGTGTCGGCAGTCATCTTCGGACCAAGCTGCCCTTGCGGCAATGCACACGCACAAGCGTGCTGCATGAGCAAAATACTCATGAACGTCGATGCGGCAGAGGGGTAGAAAATGGCTGTGCACAAGCTTCGTGGTCTCGAGTACCTGGTCGCAGTAGTCGACAGTGGTGGCTTCAACGCCGCGGGTCGGCAGCTCGGCGTGGCCGCACCTTCCGTGCATCGCCTGGTGCGGGCCCTGGAATCGGAGCTCGGTGTGCCGCTCATCGATCGCTCGGCGCAGCCGCTGCGCCCGACACCACACGCCGTCGCCTACATCGAGCGCGCCAGGGGGCTGCTTGCGGAACTGCGCGAACTGGATGCGAGCCTGCGCGACCAGACGGGGACCCCAAGGGGAACCATCAGCCTGGCGGCACACACCGTGGTGCTGCAGTACGTCTTGCCGGCCATGCTGCCGCGCTTCCACGCGCGCTACCCCGAGATCTGCCTGGACATCGTCGAAGCGGGATCGAGTCGCGATCTGTCAAAACTTGGCACCGACGCGTTGCTGCAGTTTGGCTGGCCGCCGGAACAGGATGCCATCCTGCGGACGCTGGCCGAGACCCGGTGGCTGATCGTGGCTGCGCCGTCCTACTGGGCCCGGCACGGCGTTCCAGCGCACCCGTCGGACCTGGCCCGTCACCCCTGCGCGCTGTTCAAGACACCCTTCGGCGAAGTGCTTCGCCAGTGGGTGTTCGAGAAAGACGGCGAGCGGGTCGTCGTGCAGGTCGAAGGCTGGCTGCTCAGCGACAGCCGCCATGTCCATGACGCGGCCCTGTATGGCGGCCAGATCGTCGCCCGCGTGAACGACCTGACTGCACACCCAGGCATCGGCGACGGCAGCCTGCAGCCCGTGTTGCTGGACTGGACAGGGCTGAACTCCCCTCCGCTCAGCATGATCATCAAACGCTCACTGACACGGCAGCCGCGCATGCGCGCCTGGGTGGACTTCATGGCCGAACAGTCCGAGCAACTGGTACAGCGCCGCCAGCCCGCCGGGTTGCCCTCGGTCAGGCCGGCGGAGCGCCCGGACTGGTGGCGAAAGCGCGTCTCCTCGCCTCGGCAACGACCGCCGGGTTGAACGACAAAGCTGCTGTGAATCACCCCGGCGCCACTGGCGCGGTAGCGCCCCGTGCCTTCGTCGCGTCGCCCCTCTCGTGCATTTGGATGCGCTCATTCAGTTCGGGGTCAATACTGCCCCAACATCGCAGACGCCAAGGTCGTGCTTCGCCGGAGTTTGCGGCTGCTCGTAATTGCCGCGATGAAGTATTTGCGCCGCAGCCCACTACGCCAAACAGGCAGCTTCCTGGCGGGGCCATGTTCTCTCACTCCCGGCCAGTTCCAGGCGCTCGGCAGTGTCGTCGCTACGGAGCCTCAAGCTGGCCTGGCCTTCATCTGGCCGGCGCGATGAGCGCTTCGACGACGTCATCGGCGGAAGGCATCGCTGCGATCTCCTGCGCGATAGCCTGAGCGCAACGCCGGGCATCGTTGTCTCTCAGTAGCGCGAGGATAGCTGCCGCGATGCGGTCTTCGGTCGCGTCTACCGGATGCAGCACCTGCGCGCAGCCGGCGCGCTCCAGCGCCCGTGCGTTGCGAAACTGGTCGGCCGCTTGGGGCAGCACGAGTTGAGGGCGGCCTGAAGTGCATGCGCCGAGCACCGTGCCGGCTCCTCCGTGGGAGACAACGATGTCGCAGTGCGCCATCAACTCGGCCTGGTCCACATAGGGCAGGACGTGAATGTCAGGCCCCAGGCCCCGCAGCGCATCGCAGCGCGCGGTGTCGCCCGCGGTAATCACGCCCAGCACGGGCAGCCTGGCCAGCGCGCGCGCGGCAGCGACGAGCGCTTCGCTTCCGTGGAAGACGGTACCGAAGCTGAGGTAAACGCACGGCCGCGGGCTGCAGGCGAGCCGGTCGCCGAGCGGCGGCGGCAAGCGGTGGCGACGCGGCAGCGAGTCGGCCGATGGGCTGAGCGGCCAGACCCGGCCCGCCGGCGTGTCCGCATGCCGCGCCAGGGCCGGTGGTGCGATATCAAGATAGTGTTGCGCGTACACGCCGCCGTCCACCGGTGGCGCCAGACCCGCGGCGATCCAGAGTCCGCTCACCTGGGCGGCGGCAGCGCGCAACTGCGCCGGCGGCTGGGGCAATCCGATGCCGTGCGTCCAATGCCGCAAGCCGCGGCGGGCGCATGCCAGCGGCGCGGCCAGTGCGGCGACTTCGTGGACGACAAGGTCGGGTTGGAATCCGTCGATCGCACGCTCCAGCGCCGGCAACATGGCCGGCGCAATCACCCCCCCGAACAACCGAGGATAGGTGTGCGCGCCGAGTGCTTCTCCATGCAGGCCGGCCCACCCGGGCCAGCGGCGCCGGTAGGCGGCCCGCGCGGCCGCGGTACTTGGCCCACCCGCGCAAGCCTCGATGCCCTCGGCCGCGAGTTCGCAGGTCGCATCCGGCGCCGTGACCCACAGCACGCGGTGCCCACACCGCAGCGCCGCATGCGCCAGCGGCAACAGCGGCCGCAGGTGGCCGGCCCCGCCGCTGGTACAGAACAGCAGGCGCGGGGCACTGGGAGTCGTCATCTCAGTCGCTGCCCAGGCGGTAGTCGGCGATCAGGCGGACCCAGGCGCCCTGCTCGGCAGCAACCATGCGGCCCAGCTCGGCGGCCGGAGCGGGGTCGACGAAGATGGCCCGCTTCTCGATCTCGGTGCGCACCTCCGGTCGCGCGGTTGCGGCGGCCACGGCCGCGGCCAGGCGCTCGAGCACCGGCGCGGGCGTCTTCGCGGGCACGAACAGCGCCTGCCACGTGGGGACCTGCACCGTAGCGTAGCCCGCCTCGGCGAGCGTCGGCACGCCGGGCAGCGCCGGGCTGCGCTCTGGCAGCAGCGTGGCCAGCGCGCGCAGTGACCCCGCCTGCACCTGTGGCGCGATCAGCGACACGGGCCCGAACCAGACCTGCACGCGTCCGGCCAGGAGATCTGGCATCGATTGCGAGCCGCCCTTGTACGGCACGCGCGTCATGCCGATGCCGGCGGCACGCATGAACTGCGCAGCGGCCATCAGCTCGCTCAGCGTGTTGGTCGCGAAATTGAGCTGATCGGGGTGCGAGCGGGCATGAGCCGCCAGTTCCTGCACGTTGCGCACAGGCAACCCTGGATGCACCGCCAGCGCGAAGGGCACCCGCGCCACGCGCCCCAGCGGCGCCAGCTCGGCGCGCCAGTCGAAAGCTGGCGGTCGACTCTGCAGCGGCGCGGCGAGCATGGAGCCGATCGCGAACAGCAGCGTGTGTCCGTCGGCAGGCGCTGAGATCACCTCACGGGCAGCGATCAGGCCGTCGCCGCCCGGCTTGTTCTCGACGAGAACCGGCTGCCCCAGCGTGCGCGCCATATCCTGGGCGACGACGCGGGCAAGGAAGTCGGTCGGGCCGCCGGGGGCAAGCGGTACGACCAGCCGAAGCGCGCGGCTGGGGAACTCGCCCTGGGCGTGGGTGGGCGAGGCGGCGGCGCTTATCAGGGCGGCGGCCGCAATGGCGTGCGAGGCGAGACGTCGGTTCATTGGATCCTCCTGGGCTGGTGGTCGGTGTTGCGTAGGGTGTGGGCATGGTGTTTGGCAGGGCAGGCTCGCCGGCGGCGAAGCGACTTCAGCTCGCCAGGGCGGGTGCCAGGCGCGTCCAGCTAATCAACACGCAGATGGCGGCGCACATCAGCGTGTTGATGGCGTTCAGCAGCACCGCGCGGTTGCACTTGCCACCGTTACCCCGGTGCAGCCACATCGCCATGGTGGCGTTGGCGCCGAGGAAGGTCAGCCAAGTGAGCAGCGAGTGCTGATCCGACGCGCCACTGGTGTGAATCGTCTGCAGCATCGGCACGTAGGCGACGATGCGCAGCGCACCGAAGCACCCGAAGGCCCAGGCCAAAAGCTGAACGTCGCCGCTGCCAGGCGCCACGGGCTGTGTGAGGCCGGCTGGGCGGTTGATGGTGGCGTTGTTCATCGGTGTTGACCTGCTGATGCGTTGGGTCGTACTTTAGGCAGCCGGCCTTGCCGACGAAAGCAGCGCCAGCGCAAAATCCGCTTCAGCTTTTGGTTCAAGCTACCCGCTGGCTACTACAGGAGGACCGTGCATGGACAAGCTGCGCGCGCTGCAGTATTTCGTGGCTGCCGCCGAAGAAGGCAGCCTCTCCGGCGCCGCGCGGCGCTGCGAGGTCAGTGTGCCGTCGATCGCCAAGCTGCTGGGCGCGCTGGAGCGCGAGCTGGGTGTGCGTCTGGTGGACCGCAACACCCAGGGGCTGAAGCTCACCGGCCGCGGCGAGAGCTACCTCGAGACCTGCCGCCCGCTGCTCGAGCAGTTGCAGCAGGCCGACGCGGCCGCGTCCGCCAGCGCCCCGCGCGCCGAGCGCACCCTGGTCGTCGGCGCGCCGGGGCTGCTGTCGCGGCTGCTGCTGGTGCCCGGGCTGGCGCGCTTTCGCGAACGGTTCCCGCACGTGCGCATCGACCTGCGGTCGATCGATCACCTGACCGTGACCGACGCGCAGGCGCGCGGACTGGATGTGCTAGTGGCGCTTGGCTGGCCCGGCGACGTCAGCTTCGTGCAGCGGCGTCTGGCGCAGAGCCAGCTGATCGTCTGCGCCAGCCCGGAGTACTGGGAACGCCACGGCATCCCGCAGCGACCGCGCGATTTGGAGGCGCATGCCTGCTTGTTGGTGCGGGTGCCCGAAGGTACGGTGCTTGACCTGTGGCGCCACGTGCGCGGCGCCGAAAAGGAAGAAGTTGCCGTGCGTGGCTGGCTGGTCAGCGAAAGCCGCGACTACGTGCTGCAGGCCGCGCTGAGCGGCCAGGGCGTTGGCCGCTTCGCCGACCTGTCGGTGTGGCCGCACGTGGCCAGCGGCGAACTGCAGCCTGTGATGACCGATTGGGGCAGCAGCGATGCGCCACCCTTCAGCGCGCTGTACAGACCCGAGGCGCGCGGCGATGCGGCAGTACAGGGCTTCGTCGCGTTCCTCCAGGACTTGCTGCGCGAGGTCGAACTGCAGTGCCAGCGTTTGGTTGGCGACCGGCCCGCGACGGCGCGGCCGGCTTGGTATGGCACCCGCCAAGGGCGGGCCTCGGGCTCACGCAGCGGTGACGCGCTTCAAGGCGCGGGCTCACTGAGCTAGACGAAACAAAATCCGTGCATCGCGGGTTTGAGCACTTGGCCACAACAGCAATTCGCATCGCACCAGGAAGTTCGACTTTGCCTGCCCGGGCCATTGGTCAAAGGCAGCGCAAATGCGCTCGGCCCCGTGGAGCAGCCGGCCGGCACCGTCCAGCAGCGCTTTGGCAGATGCGGAATTGCGTCAGCATTTAGCGATTTGCCACGAACGAGCAATTGCCCCAGCGCCAGTCGGTTGCAGAGGCGAAGCTGATCAGCGGGCGTTGAGGCCGTCGTGGCCCTTGGCGGCGGCGCTCGTGATCGACCCAGTCCATCAACGAACGTGCATAGTCCACCCACCAACTGGCATTGAACAGGAAATGGGGCTGCACCTGCTGCACCTGCTGCGTCAGCTGCAGCAGCCGTGCCTGCGCCGACAGCTGCTCGGCGCGCACCGCGCGCAGCCGTTCGGCGGCCAGCGCGTGGTGCGAGCGCTGAGCGAACTGCACGCCGGTCAGCAGCGCATAGAAGACCGCGAACTTCAGGCACGCGTAGCCGAACACCGCCGGCCAGGGTGCGTGTGGGTAGGTTTCGCCCAGCAGCGCCCGCGTGGCGTGACGCAGCGCGTACAGCAGCACCACGAAGACTGGCGCCAACCACCACAGCGGCTTGAGGCTCTGCTCGAGCCAGCGTCGAGGTGTGGGCAGCAGTGCATCGAGTGCCGGGCCGGCACGCCAGCGCGACACCGCCACGCCGGTGGCCAACGCCATCGCCAGCAATTCGTCGTATAGCGGCCACTGCCAGCGGAGGCGGCCGTCGAACAGGCTTTCCTGCACGGCCACCAGCACCATCAGCATGCAAAAACCTCCCCAGGCAAGCCAGAAACTGCGGCCGGGCAGGGTGGAGGTGGGCTTGAGCGCCGGTGCATTCATGGCCGGCAGACTACGCTACCGCAGCCCCGTGCAAAGGGCCCACGATCGGATTCGTCGCAGCAGCCGGGCCACACCAGTACCATGGCCGCAGGAGACACGTGACATGCACAACATCTACGAACAGGGTCTTGCGCCCACGACGGCGAACTTCGTGGCGCTGAGCCCGGTAAGTTTTGTCGAACGCAGCGCGGAAGTTTTTGCCGACCTGCCCGCGGTTGTGCACGGCAACCGGCGCTACACCTGGGCGCAGACCCGTGACCGCAGTGCCCGCCTGGCGGCTGCGCTGTTGGCCCTGGGCGTCAAGCGCGGCAGCACCGTCAGCGTGATGCTGCCCAACACGCCCGAGATGGTGGAAGCGCACTACGCCGTGCCGGCCCTGGGCGCCGTGTTGAACACCCTGAACACACGCCTGGACGCGGCACTGTTGGCCTGGCAGATGAACCACTGCGAAGCGAGCGTGCTGATCACCGACAGCGAGTATTCGCCCGTCATGTCACAAGCCCTGGCGTCGCTGCGTGGTGACCACGGGCGCGGCATCGTGGTCATCGATGTCTGCGACAGCGAATTCACCGGAACAGGAGAGCGGCTGGGCGCCCACGAGTACGAAGCGCTGCTGGCGGCGCACGAACCGCTGGCGCAGTTGCAAGGCCCGGCCGACGAATGGGATGCCATCGCCATCAGCTACACCAGCGGCACCACGGGCGACCCCAAGGGTGTGGTCACGCACCACCGCGGCGCCTATCTGAATTCGGTGTGCAACGCGGCCACCTGGACCATGCCGCATTTCCCCAAGTACCTGTGGACCTTGCCGATGTTCCACTGCAACGGCTGGTGTTTTCCCTGGACCGTGGCGATGCTGGGGGGCACCCACATCTGTCTGCGTCGCGTCGAGGCCGCCGCCATCCTGCAGGCCATGCGCATGCACGGCGCCGACCACTACTGCGCCGCGCCCATCGTGCACAACCTGATCATCCACGCCGACGCCGCGCTGCGGGAAGGAATAACCCACAAGGTGCGCGGCATGGTGGCGGGCGCAGCACCGCCGGCGTCGATGATCGAAGGCATGGCCCGCATCGGCTTCGACATCACGCACGTCTACGGCCTGACCGAGGTCTACGGCCCGGCCAGCGTGGCCGTCAAGCGCAGCGCGTGGGCGGGTGCAGACCTGTCCGAACAAACCCGCCTGAACGGCCGCCAGGGAGTGCGCTACATGCTGCAGGAAGGCATGACCGTGCTCGACCCCGACACGATGCAGCCCGTGCCTGCCGACGGCCAGACCATGGGCGAGATCATGTTTCGCGGCAATATCGTGATGAAGGGTTACCTCAAGAACCCGGCGGCTTCAGACAAGGCCTTCGAAGGGGGCTGGTTCCACACCGGCGACCTGGCCGTGCTGGAGCCCGACCGCTACGTGAAGATCAAGGACCGCAGCAAGGACATCATCATCAGCGGCGGCGAAAACATCAGCAGCCTCGAAGTGGAAGACGCGCTGTACCGCCACCCCGCCGTGCTGGCCTGCGCCGTGGTGGCGCGGCCCGACGAGAAGTGGGGCGAAACGCCGGTGGCCTTTGTCGAGACGAAGGCTGATGCACAAGTGACGGCCGCCGACCTGATCGCCCACTGCAAGTCCCTGCTGGCCCACTACAAGGTGCCACGCGAGATTCGCTTCGAGGCCATTCCCAAGACCAGCACCGGCAAGATCCAGAAGTTTCAACTGCGCGAGCGTGCGAAGTCCGCTTCGGCCATCGATTAGGAGACCGCCATGAGCTCAACGACTGCCGCCGAACCCCTGGTGCTGTTCGAGAAGGACACGCGCGGCGTCGTCACGCTGACGCTGAACCGCCCGCAGGCTTTCAATGCGCTCAGCGAAGGCTTGCTGGATGCGCTGCAGGCGGCGCTGGACCGCGTGGCCGCTGATGACACGGCGCGTGCGGTGGTCATCAAAGCCACGGGCAAGGCCTTCTGTGCCGGCCACGACCTGAAAGAGATGCGCGCGGAGCCTTCGCTGGCCTACTACGAACGACTCTTTGCGCAATGCGGTCGCATGATGATGGGCCTGCAACAACTGCCGGTTCCGGTGATCGCGCGCGTGCAGGGCGTTGCCACCGCCGCCGGCTGCCAGCTGGTGGCCATGTGCGACCTGGCGGTGGCCGCGCGCGAGGCACGTTTTGCCGTCAGCGGCGTCAACCTGGGCCTGTTTTGCAGCACGCCCGGTGTGGCGCTGTCGCGCAACCTGTCGCGCAAGGCGGCCTTCGAGATGCTGGTCACGGGTGACTTCATCAGTGCCGATGAGGCTCTGGCCAAAGGGCTGGTCAACCGCGTGGTCGATGCTTCGCAGTTGGACGCTGAAGTCGAGCTGTTGCTCTCGCGCATCGTCAACAAGCCGCGAGTCGCCATCGCACTGGGCAAGGGCCTGTTTTACCGCCAGCTGGAAACGGGTATCGAAGCCGCCTACGCCGATGCCCAGCAGACGATGGCCTGCAACATGATGGACGGCAGCGCGCTGGAAGGCGTGCAGGCCTTCATCGACAAGCGGCCACCGCAGTGGTGATGCAGCGCTTCAGCCGAAGGTCACTGACACGCGGCCCAGGCCGGCCGTGAAGTCTGCCGACCACTGCTGACCCGTCTGCACCGGCCAGGCGTCGGTCCAGGTGCCCGTGGTTACCACGTCGCCAGCGCGGAGGTCGGGTGCACCGGGGCAGGCGCGCAGTTCGTTGACAAAGTGCAGCAGGGCTTGCAGCGGGCTGTCCAGCACCTGGGCGCCGCAGCCTTCTTCCACCGGCTGGCCGTCGCGGGCCAATGTCACGCGCGCGCTGGCGAGCAGCTTGTGCAGTTCGACTGCATCGGCCGCCAGGTCGGTCACGCGCAGCGGCTCGCCCACCCGCAGGTGCGCATGCAGGCCGCTGTCGGCCACGGTCTGTGCAGCACGGAACTTCCAGTCAGGCAGGTGACACTGCACGACCTCGAAGCCCGGGGCCAGCCAGTCGAGCGCGTCGAACAGCTGTGTCAGCGTGGCGCCTGGCGGCGGCACGGCCTTGAAGGCAAACACGGTCTCGGGCTCGATGCGCGGTTGGCAAGCCTGCGCCAAAGACACCGTGCCACCGTCGCGCGCAAAGCTGATCGTGCTTTGCCACACGGTGCCCCAGATGGGCGCAAACACCTGGTAGCGCGGCCAGATGCTGCGGTTGGTGAAGCCGACCTTGTAGCCCACCGGTCTTTCGCCGCGCGCCACGCGCAGGGCGCGCACGGCCAGGGCTGTCTGGTAAGCGGCGCCTGGGTCGTCAAAAGAGTCGCCTGCGCCTGGGGGCCACAGCTGCCCGCTGTCGATGTGGCTCAGCAGTTGCTGCGGCGTCATGCGGCCACCGACGCGTGAATCCCGCTCATTCGGCCTTGGCCCCGCTGGCCTTGACCACACCTTCGTAGCGCTGGTACTCGCGCAGGATGAGGCCGGCAAACTGCTCCGGCGTACTGGGCACCGGCTCGGCCATCAGCTGCGCAAAACGGGCCTTGGATTCAGGAGCATTGAGGGCTGCGACGAAAGCGGTGTTGAGCCGGGCCACCACGTCCTTGGGCGTGCCGGCCGGCGCGATCAGGCCCCACCAGGTGTCGATCTCGAAGCCGGGCAGCACGTCGGCGATGGCCGGCACGCCGGGCAGCAGCGGGCTGGCCTGGGCCGACGTCACGGCCAGCGGCAGCAGTTTGCCGGCGCGGATGTTGGCTGCAGCGCTGGCCAGGTTGTCCAGGCTGTAGTCCACCTGGCCCGACAGCAGCGCCAGCTGCGACGGCGCGCCGCCGTTGTAGGGGATGTGCACGGCGAAGAAGCCGGCGCGCGACTTCAGGATCTCGCCGCCCAGGTGCCCCGCACTGCCGTTGCCGCCGCTGCCGTAGTTCAGCTTGGCCGGGTTGGCCTTGGCGTAGGCGATGAAGTCCTTCAGGCTGCCGATGCCCAGGCGCTTGGCAGTTTCGGTGTTCATCACCAGCACGTTGGGGATGCGCACCATCTGCGTCACGGGCGCAAAGTCCTTGATCGCGTCGTAGGGCAGCTTGGCAAACAGCCAGGGGTTGATGGCATGCATGGCCACCGCAGCGATGCCCAGCGTCAGGCCGTCGGGCGGCGCCTTGGCCACCAGGTTGACGCCGATGCCACCGCCGCCACCCGGGCGGTTTTCGATGACGATATTGCCCAGCGTGGCCCTGGCCTGTTCGGCCAGCACACGCGCCGTGACGTCGATGGGGCCGCCGGGCGCAAAGGGCACGATGATGCGCAGCGTGCCGGCGGGGGTCTGAGCCTGGGCCTGGGCCGCGCCCGATGCGGCAACGCTGGCGGCCAGGGCGGTGATGAAGTGTCGGCGGTCCATGGGTGCTTGTCTCCTGAAGTTTTGGCGGCAGGTGCCGGGTTTTGATGACCTGATTGTCAGCGCGCCGTGCGCCCGATGTTGCCGCAGAGCATTGCCGATTGGCAGCGCCTTACCATCGCAGCATGAACAAACCCACCCGCATCCCAGGCCGCCGACTGCTGCATTCACCCGGGCCCACGCCTTTGCCCGACGAGGTGCTGCACGCGCTGATGCGCCAGCCCATGGACATGGGCGACCCGCGCAACGACGAGACCATTGCCGCATGCGAAGCCGGCCTGAAGCAGGTGCTGCAGACCCAGTCCGCGGACGTCTTTTTCTACGCCTGCAACGGCCACGGCGCGTGGGAGGCGGCCATCGAGAACCTGGTGCCGCCCGGTGGCACGGTGTTGATTCCGGGCACCGGCCACTTCTCTGAATCGTGGGCCGTGCAGACCGAAGCGCTGGGCCGCCGGGTCGTGCGCACACCGTGGGTGGAGGGCCTGCCCATCGACCCCGCGGGGGTCACCGAAGCCTTGCGTGCCGACAAGCAGCGCGAGATCGTTGCAGTGTTCGTGGTGCACACCGACACCTCCAGCGGCATCACCAGCGATGTGAGCGCGCTGCGTGCCGCGCTGGACGCGGCCGATCACCCGGCGCTGTTCGTGGTGGACGTGGTGGCCTCGCTGGGTGCCGAGCCTTTCGACTTCGACGGCCAGCGCGTGGACGTGGCCGTGGGTGCGTCGCAAAAAGGGCTGATGTGTCCGCCGGGTGTGGGTTTCCTGGCCTGCAACGCAGCGGCCTTCGCCGCCGCGCAGCGCAACCCGGCGCCGCGTTTTTACTGGGACATCGTGCTGCGCAAGAGCGATCTCAGCTACCGCAAGTTCTGCGGCACGCCGCCGCAGAACCTGATGGCGGCGCTGTCGGTGTCGCTGGGCCTCATCCAGTGCGAAGGGCTGCAAAACGTGCTGGCGCGGCACCGGCTCCTGGCCAGCCTGGTGCACGCGGCAGTGGAAGGTTGGAGCGAAGGCGGCGCGCTGGGATTCTTCGCACGCGATGCGGCCAGCCGGTCCAATGCCGTGACCACCGTGACGGTGCCGGCCGGCACCGATGTCGATGGCATGCGCGCCCTGGCGCGTGAGCAGTACCAACTTGCATTTGCCGGTGCGCTGGGCCCGCTGCAGGGGCGCGGCTTTCGCATCGGGCATCTGGGCGACCAGAACCCGGCGCAGATCCTGGGTGCACTGGCCACGGTAGAAGCGGCGCTGGAATCACAAGGCATCCCGCTGGGAAGTGGTGGCACGCGGCGTGCCTTGCTGAAGTTGGCCGGGCGCTAGGTTGGCCGCACAGCTGCAAGCCGTTGCTGTCGTTGATGCATTGAAGTCGTGATCGGCGCTTGGCTGCGCACCGCGGGTGCGCGTTTCGATTCGGCGGCACTGCGGCCTTACCCCTGGCCGCCGGAAACGGCTGTGGCTGCAGCCGGCGTACCAGCAACTGACTGGCCAGCCCTGCGTACCTGGTGTCTGGCGGACCCGTCACGGTGGCTGGACGTGGCCCATGCGCCAGCTTCAGCCGATGCGTCCGCGCGCGCAGCGGCTTTGGCGCTGCACCTCGACGGCAGCCATGACTTGCACGCGTGCGGCAGCGCGGCCCAGCGCCTGGCGCTGCGCTTGCGCGCGAAGGTGCAGGATGTGGTGCCCGGCCGGGCAGCACGGGCCGGTGACATCTGGGACTCCGGCTGGGTGGCCGACGAGCCTGCCGCCTGGGCCGCGCTGCTGCGCTTCCAGCCCCGCCGCGCGACTTTCATGGTGATGGACGGTCTGCCGGCGGCACGGATGCAGCACGCGCTGGCTGCCATGCATGCGGTCAGCAGTGGCTATGGTCGGCCGGTGCGCGTGCTGGTTTTGGGGGCGGCGTTGGGAAGGGCGTTGGGAAGGGCGTTGTAAAGGTGCCAGCGCTTGGCAACGCCCCGTCGCGGGCCAGGATAGGCACGGCGGCATCGGCAGCCCGTTCGCAGGTGTCGCGCACCACACGGTGATGGACGCTGCAGCCCGAGCATCGCCAGCGGCTGGCCCGCAGCTACATGCCGGCGTAGTTGGGCCCGCCGCCGCCTTCAGGCGTGACCCAAACGATGTTCTGCGTCGGGTCCTTGATGTCGCAGGTCTTGCAGTGCACGCAGTTCTGCGCGTTGATCACCAGCTGGTCTTCGCCGCCAGTGTTGACAAACTCGTAGACGCCAGCCGGGCAGTAGCGGCTCTCGGGGCCGGCATAACGTTCCAGGTTGATGGCCACAGGCACTGACGCGTCCTTCAACGTCAGGTGCGCCGGCTGGTCTTCTTCGTGGTTGGTGTTGCTGATGAAGACACTGCTCAGGCGATCGAAAGTGAGCTTGCCATCGGGCCGCGGGTAGTGGATGGGCGGCACCTGGCTGGCCGCGTGCAGGCGGGTGTGGTCGGCCGCCTTGCGATGAATCGTCCAGGGCGGGCTCTTGAATCCCAGCTTGGGCAGCAGCCATTGCTCGACACCGGTCATCAGCGTGCCGATGGTGTTGCCCTGCTTGAACCACTGCTTGAAGTTGCGGCTGAGCTGGTGCTCTTCATGCAACCAGCTCTTCTGGTAGGCCTCGGGGTAGGCCTGCAGCTCGTCGTGGCTGCGGCCGACCTTCAGCGCCGCTGCGGCGGCCTCTGCGGCCAGCATGCCGGTCTTGATGGCGGCGTGGCTGCCCTTGATGCGTGCCGCGTTCAACATGCCGGCTTCGCAGCCCACCAGCGCGCCGCCCGGGAACACCAGCTTGGGAATGCTGAGCAAGCCGCCGGCCGTGATGGCGCGGGCGCCGTAGCCGATGCGCTTGCCGCCTTCGATGTGGGCGCGGATGGCCGGGTGCGTCTTCCAGCGCTGCATCTCTTCGAAAGGGTTGATCCAGGGGTTCTGGTAGTCCAGGCCGGTGACAAAACCCAGAGTGACCAGGTTGCCTTGCAGGTGGTACAGGAAACCGCCGCCATAGGTGTGTTCGTCCATCGGCCAGCCGGCGGTGTGCAGCACCAGCCCGGGCTTGGCCTTGTCGGCCGGCACTTCCCATAGTTCCTTCACGCCCAGCGCATAACTCTGCGGGTCGCGGCCCTTGTCCAGTTCATAGCGCGCGATGAGTTGTTGGCCCAGGTGGCCGCGTGAGCCTTCGGCGAACACGGTGTACTTGCCGAGCAGTTCCATGCCCAGCTGGAAGCCGGCGTGCGGCTTGCCGTCCTTGCCGATGCCCAGGTTGCCCGTGGCCACGCCACGCACCTGACCGGCTTCGGTGTACAGCACTTCGGCGGCGGCAAAGCCGGGGAAGATCTCGACGCCCAGCGCCTCGGCCTGTTCGCCCAGCCACTTGGTGAAGGCGCCCAGGCTGATGACGAAGTTGCCGTGGTTGTGCATACAGCCCGGGATCAACCATTGCGGGGTGGTGCGGGCCCAGTCTTCGTGCAGGAACAGCACCTCGTCCTGCGTCACGGGCTGGTTCAGCGGCGCGCCGCGCTCTTTCCAGTCGGGGAACAGTTCGGTGATGGCCCGCGGGTCCATCACTGCGCCCGACAGGATGTGCGCGCCGGGCTCCGAGCCCTTTTCCAGCACTACCACCGAGAGCGCGGGGTCGATCTGCTTCAGGCGGATGGCCGCGGCCAGCCCGCCTGGGCCTGCGCCGACGACCACCACGTCGTATTCCATGGCCTCGCGGGGGCCATGTGCAGCCAGGATCTCGGCAGGGGTCATCAAGGGTCTCCGCAGGGGTCGGTGCAGTGTCGAAAAGTACGGCGCGATTCTACGAGCCGCAGCGGCTGTGCCTTGCGCCGACGCCTCGCCTTGACGATCAGGCCTGTGCGCCCGGGATCAGCGCCGCAGAAGTGCAGGTGTGGCCAGGCCCAGCAGCGTCAGGCCGAGCGAGCCCATCACGTGCACGCTGACGGTAGCCGCCGCCCAGCCCAGGCGGCCTTGGTTGAGGGCCGCCACGACTTCTGCAGAAAAGGTCGAAAACGTCGTCAGCCCGCCCAGGAAGCCGGTGATGACAAAGAGGCGCCATTCGGGCGTGAGCTGCGGCATCTGCGCAAACAGCGCCAGCGCCAGGCCGATGAGATAGCCCCCCACCAGGTTGGCCATCAGCGTGCCCATGGGCAGGGCCGGGAACAGGTGGTTCATGCCCAGCACCAGCCACCAGCGCAGCAAGGCGCCGATGGACGCACCCAGGGCGATGGCGACGATGGCGGTCCACATGTCGGCTAATTATGGCAAGCGGGGCTGGCCGCCCGGACGGCTCCAGCGGACCGAGAGGCCCGAGAAGCCCAAGAGGCCCGAGAGGCCCGAGAGGCCCAAGAGGCCCAAGAGGCCCAACTGGCTCAAGCCGCCATCAGCCCCAGCCGTTGGCTTTCGGCAAACACCGGCCGCTCTTCGTCACCCGCGGCGGTGACCACGCGCGACCGGCCCTGGCGTTTGGCTTCGTACATGGCCTGGTCGGCCCGCCGCAGCGCGGCGTTGATGCCTTCGCCAAAGCCGATCTGCACGACGCCAAAGCTCAGGCTCAGCGTGGGCAGTTGCTGACCCGGCGCTCGGCGCTGCACCTCGGCCACGATGCGCGCGGCCACACCAACGGCGTCGCGCGGCGTCGTGCGGCGCAGCAGCAGCACAAACTCGTCACCGCCCTGGCGGCCCGCCACGTCGTGGGCGCGCAGGCTTTCCAGCATGGCGCTGCTTACCAGGCGCAGCGCGCGGTCGCCAGCCGCGTGTCCGAAGAGGTCGTTGATGCGCTTGAAGTGGTCGATGTCGAAGTGCAGCAGCACGCAGGTGCCGGGTTCGTCCTGGTTCAGCGCCTGGTCGGCCAGTTCCTGGAAGTGGCGCCGGTTGGGCACCTGGGTCAGCGTGTCCAGGTTGGCCAGCACACGCAGGCGGCGGCGTGAATCGCGCAGCTGGCGCTCGGTGCGCTCGCAGACCAACGTCAGCGCCATGAAGGCCAGCACCACCGCGCCCAGGGCTGCTGCTGCCACACGAACGGGCAACGGTTGCAGGGGTCCAGAGGCCAACAGTGCCGTCGCGGCCGGGGCCAGCGCCACCAGCACCATCACCGCGCCCAGGCCCTGCACGGGCTTGAACTCGCGCCCGCCCGGGCCCATGAACAGCAGGCTGGCCGCATACAGCAGCACGGCCATGCCGCTGGCGGTGGCGACCCAGGCGCTGTCGTCGGGCACCAGCCAGCCGGCGCCGACAGCCACCGTGGCGGCGGCGGCCAGCACGCCCCAGTCCCAGTGTTCATGGCCGGGCAGCGCCTGGCGTGGATGGAAACGTCGCAGCCCCACCAGCGTGAACACGGGCCACAGCATCAGCAGCAGCCCGGCCAGGGCCGTGCCGACGGCGGACAGGCCCGACAGCGGCCCGCTGCCCGCCTGCGGCACGAAGGCCGATACAGCCGATAGAGCCGCGCCCGCCGTGGTCAGCCACATCGCGGCCACCCAAAAGCCCCAACCGCCATACCGCTGCCGGCGGCGCCCAAAAGCCGTCAGCGAGGCCGAAGCCGCCGCCAGGGCAGCGGCAGAAAAAACCAGGGCATCGGACATGGGTGGCATGGGCAGGCATTCTGTTGCGGTCGCCGCCAGGCCCTGGTGTCAGGCGACGTTGCATTGCAACGTTTTGCTACGGCCATTCGGTACGATCCCGGATGGTGCAGAGAAGGCTTCGGGGGGGGCAGCGATGGGCATGGATGTGGTGGACTACGAGATCAAGGGCGCAGAGATGCAGTACGTCGAGGTCGAACTCGACCCCGGCGAGGCTGCCGTCGGCGAGGCCGGCAGCATGTTCTACATGGAGGCCGGCATCGCCATGGACACCGTGTTCGGCGACGGCAGGGCCCAGAACAGCGGCTTGCTGGGCAAGTTGCTGGGCGCGGGCAAGCGCCTGGTGACCGGCGAGTCGCTGTTCACCACCGTCTACACCAACAACGCCGCGGCCAAGCAGAAGGTGGCTTTTGGCGCGCCTTACCCGGGCAAGATCCTGCCCATGGACCTGCGCCAGATGGGCGGCACCCTGATCTGCCAGCGCGACGCATTCCTATGCGCGGCGCGGGGGGTGTCACTGGGCATCGCCTTCCAGCGCAAGCTGTCGGCCGGCTTTTTTGGCGGTGAAGGTTTCATCATGCAAAAGCTCGAAGGCGACGGCCTGGCCTTCGTGCATGCCGGGGGCACCGTGCTGCGCCGCGAACTGCACGCCGGCCAGACGCTGTTGGTGGACACCGGCTGCGTGGTGGCCTACACGCCCAGCGTCAGCTTCGAGATCCAGTACGTGGGCAAGATCAAGACCGCGCTGTTTGGCGGCGAGGGCCTGTTCTTTGCCAAGCTCACGGGGCCGGGCACGATCTGGCTGCAAAGCCTGCCCTTCAGTCGCCTGGCGTCGCGGGTCTTTGCGGCCGCACCGCAAATGGGCGGCCGGCGTGAAGAAAGTGCGCTGGGCGGATTGGCGGTGGGGGGCGGCCTGCTGGGAGGCATCCTGGGCGGTGACGACGAGTGATGCCGCTTACCTTCGGACACGGCTGGCTGCGGCTTCGCGCCACGCTGATCCTTGTTGCCGCCTTCAGTGGCATGGCCTGGGCCCAACCGGCGCCACCCACACAGCCGATGCCGCCTGTGCGGCTCGTGCCGCCCGCCAGCGCGCCGCGGCCCATCTTCGTGCTCAATTCACAGGACGCCGACGTGAGCCTGATCGACCCCGTTACGCGGGCCGAGATCCGGCGCATTCCCACCGGCAAGGAGCCGCACCACCTGTACCTGGCGCCTGACGAAAAGACGTTGATCGTGGCCAACGCCGCCAGCAATTCACTGACCTTCATCGACCCCGCCACGGGCGTGGTGCTGCGCACCGTGAAGGACATCGTCGATCCCTACCACCTGCGGTTCTCGCCCGACATGAAGTGGTTCGTGACCGCGTCCAACCGGCTCAACCACATCGACCTGTACCGCTGGCAAGGTGCCGCCGCGGCCTTGCCGTTCACGCTGGTCAAGCGCATCGAAACCCCGCGCACACCCAGCCACCTGAGCATCGACAGCAAAAGCTCGGTGGTGTACGCCTCGCTGCAGGACAGCGATGAGTTGCTGGCCATCGACCTGGGCACGCAGACACCGCGCTGGAAGATCAAGGTCGGCAGGCTGCCGGCCGACATCTTTCTCAGCGCGGACGACCGCACGCTGCTCGTGGCGCTGACCGGTGATCGTTACGTCGAGGCTTACGACGTGAGCGGCCCCCCGGGCAGCACACCGCGCCTGATCAAGCGCGTCGAGACCGGCAATGGCGCGCACGCCTTCCGGGCCAAGGGCGACCGCCGGCACGTGTTCGTCAGCAACCGCGTGGCCAACACCATCAGCCTCATCGACGGCCAGACGCTCAGTGTCGTGGCCGAGTACCCGGCCCCCGGCGGCCCCGACTGCATGGAGCTGCTGGCCGACGGCCGCACACTGATGGTCAGTTCGCGCTGGGCGCGTCGCTTGAGCTTCATCGACCTGCCCAGCAAGACCGTGGTGCGGCAGATCGATGTCGGCCGCTCGCCGCACGGTGTGTGGACACTGGACCATGCACCGCGCCAGTAGCTTTGCACGGCGTGCCGCGCGGCTGGCCGGCGCAGGGCTGCTGGCCGGCGCAGGGCTGCTGTGCAGCGCAGCGATTGGCGCGCCTTGCGAACGACCGGTCTACCTGACCTTCGACACCGGCCACATGGCCGTGGCGCCGCTGGTGGCCGACGTGTTGAAGCGCCACGACGTGAAGGTGACGTTTTTCCTGGCCAACGAACGCACGCTGACCGGGGGCAGCAGCCTGGACGACAGCTGGGCGCCGTGGTGGCGCGAGCGCGTCGCCGAAGGCCACGCCTTCGGTTCGCACACCTGGGATCACGACGTGTGGCAGGCCGACACGGCCGCCGGCGTGCGCGTCAAGCCCACTCAAGGCCCGCAGGCCGGCCGGGTGCGCGTGCTGAACCGCCAGGCCTATTGCGCCGAACTGCAGCGACCAGCCCAGCGCTGGTCGGCCATCACCGGCCAGCGCATGGCGTCGATCTTTCGCGCACCGGGGGGGCGCACCTCGCCGGCCCTGCTGCAGGCGGCGCAGTCCTGCGGCTGGGTGCACGTGGGCTGGACGGCGGCCGGCTTCCTGGGCGACGAACTGCCCAGCGACAAGCACCCCAATGCCACGCTGCTGGCGCGCGCCTTGCGCGACATCCAGCCCGGTGACGTGCTGCTGGCGCACCTGGGCATCTGGTCGCGCAAGGACGCCTGGGCGCCCGCCGTGCTGGAACCCTTGATCCAGGGCCTGAAACAGCGCGGCCTGTGTTTTGCGACGCTGCGCGAACACCCGCAGTACCGTGCCGCCATGGAGCGCTTGCGTTGAACAGCCCGCTGGACCTCTTCCACGCCGCGCAGCAGATGCTGTTTGAAGGTGCGGTGCAGCCGCTGCTGTTTGCCGCCGGCCAGGGCAACCTGCTGGAAGACGGTTATGTCGCCACCGGCTGGTTGCTGGTGGGTCTGGTGCAGTTGCTGGTCATCGTCTTTGTCTTCGGCGCACTGGAGCGCTGGCGCCCGGTGGAGCCCGTCACCGACCGCGCGGCGGTGCGGGTGGACGTGATCTACACGCTGATCCACCGCCTGGGCCTGGTGCGTGTGCTGATGTTCTTCAGCCTGGACCCCTTGTGGACCGAACTGGCCGGGCAGGCGCGCATGGCCGGCTTCAGCACCTGGTCGCTGGACGGCCTGTGGCCCGGTATCACCGACATCGCCTGGATCGGCTTCCTGCTCTACCTGTTGCTCTTCGACGCCGTGGACTACGCCCTGCACCGCGCGCAGCACCGATTCGGCTGGTGGTGGCAGCTGCATGCGCTGCACCACAGCCAGCGCCAGATGACGAAGTGGAGCGACAACCGCAACCACCTGCTGGACGACGTGCTGCGCGACAGCGTGTTTGTGCTGGTGGCCTTGGCCGTGGGCATCGCGCCGGGGCAGTTCATCGCCGTGGTGGCGGCCACGCAGCTGCTGGAAAGCCTGTCGCATGCCAACGTGCGCCTGTCATTCGGCCCCGTGCTGGGGCGCTTGCTGGTCAGCCCGCGTTACCACCGCCTGCACCACCGCATGGGCATGGGCCATGAATCGGCAGGGCCTGGCAGCTTGGGTGGCCACAACTTTGCGGTCTTGTTCCCGGTCTGGGACTGGGTCTTCGGCACGGCCCGGTTCGATGCGAGCGACGGCCCCACCGGCGTGCGTGACCAACTGCAGGGTCGGGACTATGGCCGTGGCTTCTGGGCGCAGCAGCGGCTGGGTCTGCAGCGCCTGGCGCGGGTCATCCGGCAAGGGTTGAAGCCGCGGCCGCCGGCCCTGGATGGCGGTGCGCCGTGACCGTCTGGACCGCTTTCTGGCGGGCCACCGCCACCTGCCTGCACCCGCGGGTGCTGCTGTGGTCGTTGCTGCCCCTGGGTCTGGTGGCGGCAGCCGTGGGCCTGCTGGGCTGGGCTTACTGGGAAACGGCCATCGACGGCATACGCAACATCATGGACAGCTGGTCCTTGAGCGAGACGGTGTACCAGTGGCTCCACTCGGTGGGCATGCCGCAGCTGCGCGCCGTGGTGGCGCCCATGGTGGTGGTGGCGCTGGCGGTGCCCGTGGTGCTGCTGCTGACCCTGCTGCTGGTGGCCGCACTGGCCGCACCGGCGGTGGTGCGCTTGGTGGCCGCCCAGCGCTATCCCGATCTGCAGGCTCTGCACGGCGCCAGCTGGTGGCAAGGTCTGGGGTGGTCGCTGGCCTGCACGCTGGCGGCCATGTTGGCGCTGGGCCTGAGCGTGCCGCTGTGGCTGGTGCCGCCGCTGGTGATGGTGCTGCCGCCGCTGATCTGGGGCTGGCTCACCTGCCGTGTCTTGGCTTTTGACGTGTTGAGCCACCACGCCAGCGCTGGCGAGCGCCGCCAGGTGCTGCGCGGCCGGCGCTGGAGCCTGCTGGCCATGGGCATCCTCTGCGGTTATCTCGGGGCGCTGCCCTCGCTGATCTGGGCTGCCGGCAGCATGGCGCTGGTGCTGGCGCCCGTGCTGGCGCTGGCGGCGGTGTGGCTGTATTGCGTTGTCTTTGTTTTTGCGGCCTGCTGGTTTGCGCACTTCTGCCTGGGTGAGCTGCAGCGCATCCGGCTCGGGGCGGCCTCGTCCTTGCCACCGCCGCTGGCCGAGCTTGCAACCGCACTGCCACCGGGAACCCCACCATGAACATCGGCCTCATCATCGTCGGCGACGAAATCCTGTCCGGCAAACGCGAGGACAAGCACCTGCCCAAGGTCATCGAACTGCTGGCCGCACGCGGCCTGTCGCTGAGCTGGGCGCGCTACGTCGGCGACGATCGGCCGCGCATCACCGCCGACTTGCAGCACGCCTTGGCCAGTGGCGACCTGGTTTTCAGTTGCGGCGGCATCGGCGCCACGCCCGACGACCACACGCGCCAGTGCGCAGCCGCCGCAGCCGGTGTGGACCTGGTGCTGCACCCGCAGGCAGCAGAGTTGATCCTGGAACGCATGCGCGACATGGCCGCCGAACAAGGTGTGCCCTTCGAACCCGACCGGCCCGACAACGTGCACCGTCTGAACATGGGCACCTTCCCCGCAGGCGCCCGCCTCATCCCCAACCAGTACAACAAGATCCCCGGTTTTTCCGTGGCCCACGTGCACTTTGTGCCCGGCTTTCCGGTGATGGCCTGGCCCATGATCGAATGGGTGCTGGACCAGCACTACGCCCACCTGCACCGCAGCGAGCGCAGCAAGGAACGGTCGGTGATCGTGTTCGGCGCCATGGAAGCCAGCTTGACGCCGTTGATGGAAGACATCGAGCGGCAGTTCTCCGACATCAAGGTGTTCAGTCTGCCCAGCGTGGACCACCCGCAGTGGGGCCGCCACATCGAGCTGGGCGTCAAGGGCGCGGGCGATGGCGTGACCGCCTTCGCTGCTCTGCGACAAGGCCTGGAGCGTTTTGGTGCGACGCTGGGCCCCGAGTTGGTGCGATAGTTGGCCTGAAGACGCTCGACATTGGTGCGAACTTTTGCACCAAGGGCAGGCGCCGTGACCGGTTTTCGTCAGCCGCCGCTGCATCCGGCCGTCGGCATGGAACCTGCTAAATTTGAAAGAGCCAGGGCCAGCCCCGCGGCTGCGCCAACACCCAACAACCACCCCCCCGAGTCCCGCTAGGAGAGATCTGCATGGCAAAAACCGTCGCCGACGTGCTGAAGATGGTGAAGGAAAACGAAATCAAGTTCGTCGACTTCCGCTTCACCGACACCCGCGGCAAGGAGCAGCACGTGTCCGTGCCTGTGTCCCATTTCGACGAAGGCAAGTTCACCGACGGCCACGCCTTTGACGGCTCATCGATCGCCGGCTGGAAGGGCATCGAAGCGTCGGACATGCAGCTCATGCCCGACCCGAACACGGCCAACATCGACCCCTTCTTCGAAGAGCCCACGCTCATCCTGACCTGCGATGTGATCGACCCCGCCGACGGCAAGCCCTACGAACGCGACCCGCGTTCGCTGGCCAAGCGCGCCGAGGCCTACATGAAGAGCACGGGCCTGGGCGACGCGGCCTACTTCGGCCCCGAGCCCGAGTTTTTTGTCTTCGACAGCGTGCGTTGGGGCAACGACATGTCGGGTTGCTTCAGCAAGATCGAAGCTGAAGAAGCGGCCTGGAACACGGGCAAGGAATACGAACACGGCAACACCGGCTTCCGCCCCGGCGTGAAAGGCGGCTACTTCCCGGTGCCGCCGGTGGACAGCGGGCAAGACCTGCGCTCGGAGATGTGCCTGATCCTCGAATCGTTGGGCATCCCCGTTGAAGTGCACCACCACGAGGTGGCCAACGCCGGCCAAATGGAAATCGGCACCAAGTTCAGCACGCTGGTCCAGCGCGCCGACTGGGTGCAGCTGCAGAAATACGTGATTCACAACGTGGCGCATGCCTACGGCAAGACGGCCACCTTCATGCCCAAGCCCATCGTGGGCGACAACGGCAGCGGCATGCACGTGCACCAGAGCGTGTGGAAAGGCGGTGTCAACCTGTTTGCCGGTGACGGCTACGCCGGCCTGAGCGAATTTGCGCTGTTCTACATCGGCGGCATCATCAAGCACGCGCGAGCTTTGAATGCGATCACCAACCCCGGCACCAACAGCTACAAGCGCCTGGTGCCTGGCTTCGAGGCGCCGGTGAAGCTGGCCTATTCGGCCAAGAACCGCTCGGCCTCGATCCGCATCCCTTACGTGGCCAATCCCAAGGGCCGCCGTGTGGAAGCACGCTTCCCCGATCCCTTGATGAACCCCTATCTGGGCTTTGCGGCGCTGCTGATGGCCGGTCTGGACGGCGTGGAAAACAAGATCCACCCGGGCGAAGCCGCCACCAAGGATCTGTACCACCTGCCGCCCGAAGAAGACGCCAAGATCCCCACCGTCTGCAACAGCCTGGACCAGGCGCTTGAGTACCTGGACAAGGGCCGTGCCTTCCTGACCAAGGGTGGTGTCTTCACCGACACCTACATCGACGCCTACATCGACCTGAAGATGCAGGAAGTGACTCGTTTCCGCATGGCCACGCATCCGGTCGAGTTCGACATGTATTACACGCTGTAAGCGAAGGCACAAGCCGCCGGGCCCAGAAGGGCAACTCCCGCAAAGGAGTTGCCCTTTTCCCTGGGCGCCCGGCTTTGCGGCGTGGCGATGGGCTGCGCCACAATGCGACCATGGCTGAAAACCCCTGTCTTCACCCGCTGCATCGCACTGCCTGGCGCCTGCTCCAACTTTCGGCGCCCTTCACGGCCCTGGCCCTGGCCCTGGCGCTGGGCCAGGCGCCCGCCCAGGCCCAGGACGGGTCCAAACCCGTTTACCGCTGCCCCGGGCCGCCGGTGCTGTACACCGATGCGCTGTCGCCGCAGGATGCCCGTGACAAGGGCTGCCGCACCATCGAAGGTGCGCTCATCTCGATCGTGCAGGCGCCGCCCAGGCCGCGCCCGGTGGCAGCGGTCGCGTCGGGCCCAAGGCCAGGGGACTCGCGGGTGGACCCGGCTTCGCAACGTGCGCGCGACAACGACGCCCGCCGCATCCTGACTGATGAGCTGCGACGCGAAGAAGAACGCCTGGGTGCGATGCAGGCCGAGTTCAACAACGGCGAACCCGAACGCCGGGGCGACGAGCGCAACTACGCCCGCTACATCGAACGGGTGGCCGAGATGAAAGCCGCCCTCCAGCGCAAAGAGGCCGACATCGCCGCCATCAAGCGCGAGATCGCCAAGCTGCCTTCATGAGCGGCCCCGGAGCCGACGCCACGCCGGGCAGTTCAGCTGGCGCCGACGCCGGATTTGAAGCCTTCGACCAGCTGGCCACGATGGTGGCGCTCATCGACCCCAGCGGCCAGTGCCTGATGGCCAATTCGGCGCTGGAAAACACCCTGGGCCTGTCGCGTCGGGCGCTCAAGCGCAGCGGTGTCTACGACTGGCTGCACGACGCTGCACCGCTGCGCGAGACGCTGCTGGCGGTGTCCAGCAACCAGGTGGCCACCAGTCGCTTCGATGCGGCCATGCGCAAGCCTTCAGCGGGCGGCGAACTGCCGGTGCACGTGATCGTCAGCCAGACCGAATGGGCCGACCGTGTGCTGGTGGAGATGATCGAGATCGAACAGCAGACACGCCTGGACCGCGAAGAACGCGCCCACTCGCTGGCGCAGAGCAACAAGGACCTGGTGCGCAACCTGGCGCACGAGATCAAGAACCCGCTGGGCGGCATCCGCGGCGCGGCGCA
>ENA-ORBV01004181-ORBV01004181.1-microbial-mat-metagenome-genome-assembly--contig:-NODE-4181-length-28054-cov-5.463345_pt1 | contig 28054 bp, 17 predicted proteins | sample MGYA00237777_ERZ505514 | MGnify/ENA primary metagenome ERZ505514 (study PRJEB26160, sample SAMN06269048) | microbial mat metagenome | isolation source: Oligotrophic lake microbial mat | place...
CCGCCGACCATCCGAAGGCGCCTTCGGTGTTGTGTACCACGGCAAAGTGCAGCCAGTGCGAGAACCGGGTGGGGTCGTCGGAGAGGAACCGTTCGGCAGCCGCTTTGGTCGCCAGATCGCCAACGGCGACGAGGAGCGCGATTCGCGAGACCTGCGTGAGGTGAGGGCTACCGTTCAAAACGAAGGCTTCCTGACCATGGGTGCGCTACAGCTGGCAAAAGGCTCGTGAGGAGAGCGCATGCGCCGTACCGAGGCGTGTAGTGGCGAAAGCCGCAGGCGGCGCATTCGCACTCCTCGGATGCTCACCCCTGCACGAGATGTGCCGCAGGTCACATCGCCCGTATGCTCCACGTGCTGTTGCAACGCCAACAAGATAGTAGAGGAGTCGAAGCGACCAAGCGACACGACGTCGCGCCCCAGTTCCGAGACCACGTTGGTGCGCACATGACAGCCAGCACAAACGGCCCTGCGCACCGAGCGCAGGACCGCGTGATCACGAGACCATATAGAGGACTTTCGACGGACGGGGTGAGATTCGAACTCACGGTACGCTATGAACGTACACACACTTTCCAGGCGTGCGCCTTAAACCACTCGGCCACCCGTCCAACTCCATTCCCGGGAAGGTGCTCCCGGCACACACCACGACGCGCCGAGCAGGTGCATTGGCGCATCGTCGCTACACGGACAGGGTGGGATTCGAACCCACGGTACCGTTGCCGGTACGCCGGTTTTCGAGACCGGTTCCTTCAACCACTCGGACACCTGTCCCAAGGCAGAGGGGAAGGATATTCGGTGCGAAAAGCGGAGTCAACGCATTCGAGGGGAAGCGTTTGGGCGAATCGCTGGTCGCTCAAAGGCCGGAGTCGTCCGGATTTTCGGGGCCGTGGATGACGTTTAGGCAGCGGCGAACGAAGTACTCGTCGGGATGGTCGACACGACGGATGATCGCGTGCAGCGCTTCGTGGCGGATGTAGGAGGCACGACGATCGGGGAGGAACTGGAGGAGCACGATGCGGTTGTCGGCCGGATCCCAATAGCCGACCACATCATAGTTGTGGCCCGGCACGCGAAAGGGTCTGTCCCCCGGAATGGCGTACCACGTGACGGCGTCGAACGATGCCTTTCGGCCAGAGCATGTCTCCATCTGCGCCCACCAGGCGCGGTACACAGGTTCGGGCTGGAATTGGAACGAGCCCGCCGGCAATGTGAGCGGTGCAACGCTAGTTCGGCACGACGTGAACAGCGCGAACGCGAGGGCGACGACCACCGCCAGGCGCAACAACACTCCCGAATCGATTCGCCGGTCGCACGCGCGATATGTCATCGGAAGAGATCCGTGTCCTCGAGTCGGGTGAAGTTCCCTGCCCTATCAACCAGGTAGACGGTGACGCTGAGATAATCGGACCAGGTGCCATATCCGATGTCGAACGGGATCTCGGGGAGGCCAGCGCCGAGGATGCCTGGAGGCTGAAAAATCACGCGGTCGGGCTGACCGTCGGCAGGGAAAATGGCGATGCCATCGCGCACGGTGTAGTACGCGAAGGCACCAATAAAGTCGTGGTTGGGGTCTTCTACCTCGAGCGTGACGCGCAGGGCGATGGTCCCGAGGTACGTGGCGTTGAAGCCGAAGCCGATCGGCGCGCGATTCGCCTGTCGTAGAACGAGAGGCGTTTCGATGATATCCGAGGTATTGCCCCGCTCATCCGCCACGTAGATCGTCATGCATTTGAGCGTCAGGCTGTCGTCCGGGATCGGTAGATCGTAGGCCCCGATGATCATCGACGTATCACGGTTGCTCACATTCTCCCACCCGGTGAATCCACCGCGCCGTCGCGCGCCACCGGGAAGGATCGAGTGACGCTGGCAATCGGTGACGTCCCAGACGTAGCGCTCGACATCCTTGTCGGGATCGGCGACAAACAGTACGAAGCCGATCGCGCCGCGGGCGTAGGACCCCTTGAACAGCGTCACGCGCGGGCGACGCGCGGGCTCGGAGCAGGTGACCCGAAAATTGACCGTCGCACCGCCGGCTGACGTGAGGGACACGGTCGCGTTGTCGCCCCCATCGTTGAGCACGAGGCAGTTGGATTCGACGAGGCGCAACGATACTACATACGTACCGGGCTTGAGATCATCGATGAGCAGTGTATCACTGGAGGCTATGGCGCCCGCCCGGTTGGTCCCGTTAGGCGAGGAGACGGTGTACACGTATGAGGTGTCGATCAGGTTGCCATCGGTAAGGGCGACGATGGTCAGGGCGTTGCGACAGTTGAGGGAAAAGCGAGCGAGCGAGGTGTTGGTGTTGGGCGGAACGACAACGAGTTGGGCGCCGCCGTACCGGATTCCACAACTCTGCGGCACTCCCGCAATTTCGACCAGATACGTTGCCGGATCGACCGAGAGGATCACCGTGTCCTTGGGGGTTGCGTAGAAGGTCGTGTCGTACTTGAGCGTGCCGGAGAACTCACGGACGCGGAAGGTGTAGGGCCCGCGCGTCGTGACCTCGTTCGGCGCATCGACGAGCACGACAATCGCCAGGTAAGGGGCTCCCACCGGCGCGGTCGCTTCACTCACGCACCCCTGCAGCGCGGTCGTGAGCAGGACCGATATCAGCGTGGTCGCGACATGGATTGGTCGCGTGCCGAATGGGAAGTGCGGAATTCGCATGACGCCTTCGGGGCGGGGCTAGGAACATCAGCGACCACGTGGGGCCGCACAAGCGTGCGACCCCACGTGGCCTGCTGTTGTAGCGTGTGCGTGACGAGCCGTTACGGAGTCGTCGCCGTCGCCCACGGGCGGGTCCATCCCGAGTACCACGGGATGTTGGAGCCGGACGAGTTGGCCGGCGCGACCGCACCCTTGTACGTCGCCGTCTGATCGAGCCCGGCGGGGGGCGTGAGGCCCGTGAAACTCGCGCCGAAGAGCGGGCGGAAGTCGGGAGCGATCACGTTGAAGGCGCTCTTGAGTGCGGGGAGCGTGGCCGACCCGAGGTCGGAGTTGCTCGCCCCGGCGGCAAGGAAGACTTCCTCCGATCCGCAGCCAGCCGGATCGCCGGTGTCGGTGTTGTTGACCGTCGTGTACAACATGTACGAAGCGGCCGTGATCGAGATCGGACCACCCGTCGCGTCGTTCACGCAGGTCGAGGTGTCATCGAGGTCAAGGATGTGCGGATAGCCCGCAATGATGAAGTTCCCGAGGTTCGGGCGCGTGCCGCGGCGAATGTGCATACCGCCTTCTACATTGTTGTTCTGGTCGACGCCGAATGTGCTGGCCGGATTCAGCTTGCCGATGATCGTCATGTTCCAGACGGTCGGAGTGGAACGCGGTGAGGCGTCGAACAACGTGTTGGTGTTGTCGGCCTCGATCCCCTTGTCGCCATCGCCGGAATCGGCCTGCACGATGACAAACTGCGCGCTGCCCTTCCAGCCACCCACCCAGTCCAGTCCATCGTCGGACGCAGCGGTGATCACGAGATGCTTCAGGTTGACCGTACCACCGAACACTTCGAAGCCGTCGTCCTGTCCTGCGTGCACTTGGATGTAGTCGACGACCGTCTTGTTGCCGACTCCCTGGAGCGCGAGGCCGTTGAGTTCGTTGGTGGTGGTGTAGCGGAAGCCGGAGTACTCGAGGCGCAGGTAGCGCAGGACGCCGCTGGAGTCGGCCGGGTTGCAGCCGCCGTACAGCCCGGAGGTGCCTTCGCCGACGGCTTCGAAGCAGTTGCCCGGAATTCCCGCGTCGCCGGGACGTGGATTGGCGGGGCTCGTTTGCGTGCCTTCGTTGGTGGGTGCGTTGCCGTTCACGACCAATCCACCCCAGCAGCCCTTCGCCTTGGGTGTGCCGGTGCAGGTCATCACGATCGGCTCGTTGACCGTGCCATCGGCGATGAGGCGGCCGTCCCGCTGAATGAACAGTGCGCCGAACACGGTGCCCGGCGTGGTGCCGCGCGAACCCTCGATCAGGGTGCCCGGCTCGATGGTGAGCGTGGCGCCGCCCGACACGAACACGAAGCCGTTGAGTTCGTAAATGTTGTTCTTGGTCCAGGTCGTGCTCGTCGTGATGCTTCCGGTGACAACGATACGGTTGGACGGAAGCGTGGTCGGGCGTCCCGGAATCTGGTCGCCGACACATGCCTGGTTGACGCCGACCGCTTCGTTGATGATCGCCAGCGCATCGGAGAGCGTGATCTCGCCGGGATCGGTGGCCGTGATGTAGCCGGGGCGCAGCGGATCGGTGGACTCGCCGCAACCCGGTGTGTTGAAGGGGAAGACGTTGCCTGCAATGACCTGGTCCAGAGCGGGGCTGTTGGTGCCGATGATGAGCTCATTCACGCCGACCGAGGCGTTGATGGACGCAAGCGCATCGGACACGGTGGGTGCGCCACCGCTCAGGTTGATGTCGCCGTAGCGCAGGTCGGGACGATATTCGCCCGGAATGGCGAATGCGATCGGACCCTTGGGCGCATCGGGCTCGAGGCGCGCGGACCAATCATCGACGGACATCTGCGACGCGGCAGACGGCACACGAATGGCTGCGCTCTCGCGCACCCAGCGCAGAACATTGACGTCACGAATGAGCGAGATGTTGCGGTTCGTTGCGGCTTCTTCGACATCGAAGTTGAGATGCTGCGAATAGCTCGAGCGCAGCACTTCAAATACCAGCGTGCCCACGGCGCCGCGCATGCCCTGCGCATTCATCGCCGCGAGGCGAAGCTCGCCGCGATCGGCGCGCTTGGCATTGACGAGAATGATGTCGCTGGCATCGGCCGACTGCCCGATGTAGCGAAGGTAGTTCGAGTCGAAGCGGAGATAGCCCTGGAACCCACCCAGATCGCCCGTGAACTCGGGCGAGAATGCCAGCGCCACCTGCTCACCCGGCGCGGCCGAAAACGACGACAGCTGAAGTTCGAGCTGCAGTTGCTTGGCCACGAGTGGCGCCACGAGCGCCTTGTCCTGCGTGTCGCAGGCTCCGGCCAGCACGGCGAGCGTCACTACCGACGCGCGACGCAACTGTGCGATTGAAATCCATTCCATGAGTTACGCACTCCAAGTAAGAGACGAATCCACCGCGGCCGAACCGGTGTGCCTAACGGCACACCGGCCCGGCCTGGTGCACGTGAGTTACGGGATGATCAGGGTCGGCATGGTGACGACGACGCTCGACTTCTTGTCGGTGTTCGACGCCGGCGTACCGACGAGGAATTCGACGAAGCTGACGGCCGGCGATGCCACGGTGCCGGCGGCACCGGTCGGGATGTTGAACGTGAGGCGGAGGAAGCTGACCGCGCCGCCCGACGTGAGGCTCTGGCTCGACGTGACGGCCGCATTCACCAGTCCGGCGCTGGGGCTGGCGACCGCGCCGAAGTCGAGGTTCGGATCGATGAAGACACGCGACGCGTAGGTGAGCAGCGCACCGTTGTAGGTCATCGAGAACTGCGTGCCGACCAGCTGATCGGTGGCACCCATGTTCACCGTGAAGGTGAGGGTCACCTGACGGCCCGTCGGGCCGGTCGCGGTGATGGCACCCCACGCGGCGCTGAACGGGTAGGTTACGGCAGCCGGCGGGCATGTGATGGTGAGGTTCACCGTCACGGTTCCGCCATTCGTGATGCCGCTATACGGCGTCGCGCCCGGGTTGGTGCAGCCAGCGGGGAGGTTGCCAAGCGTGAACGAACCGGCGCCGACCGGCACGGAGGCCGAGGAGTACTGGCCAGTCGCGTTGGTCGTGAGCGGAGCAAGTGCGCTGCCGCCAGTTGGGGTGATGGTGACGGTGACACCGGCAAGCGCGGCGGCTGCCTGGCTGCTGGTGATCGTCCCCTGGAGCGTGCCGAATTGCGGTGGAGGTGTGCAGGTGACGGTGAAGTTCTGCGTCACGGTGCCACCGCTGGTGAGGCCGGAGTAGCTGGCCGGCGACGGCGCGGTGCAGTTCGTTGGCAGGTTGGACAACGCGATGGCGCCAGTTCCTGCGCCAACCGGCACGGTGACGGTGTAACCACCGGTCGACGGCGTGGTGAAGATCAAGGCCGCGCCACCCGTCGGCGTGACGGTGACGGTGACACCAGAGATGCCGCCGCCCAAGCTGCTGGTCACAGTTCCGGCGACGGTGCCGGTGGGGACGGAGCAGACGACAGCGAAGTTGGCCGTCGTGGTCGCGCCATTGGTGACGGTGACGGTCTGCGAGGCAGGAGCGGCGCAGCCGGCGGGAAGGTTCGACACCGACACGGTGCGCGAGCCAACGCCGACGTTCGTCACGGAGTACGTGCCGTTGGCGATCGTGCTACCAGAGAAGCCGCCCGAGATGCTGATCGAGGCGCCAGCGATCGCACCGACATTGGAGGTGACGGCACCAGCGACCGTACCAAACTGCGACGCGCCGGTCGAGTTCTGGAGGTCAGCGGCGAGAATCATCTTCACGCGGAAATCACCGACCGTGGGATCGATGAGGAATCCGACCTTGCGTGACGATGACGACGCGAGGGCGGCGATGGGTCCGTACTCTTCCCAACGGTAGCAGTCGTTGGCCGTTGCAGTGCAGCCCACATCGTTGAAGAAGTTGTGCGGCGCGCCCGAACCGGCGCTGCCGTTGCCGTCCCAATCGTTCGAGACTGTCACCGCACCACCGCGTGGCGACGTGACAATGACTTCGTTGCCCTGTCCACCGATCGAGACGCCACCGCTGGTGGTCGTCACGCCGATTTCGAAGGGGAAGAGGAGAACGCCGGTGGTGCCCGAGGGGGGAGTGGGGAAGGTCGGAACGATAAGATTGACGCTATTCAGCTTGTTGCTGACCTGCAGGTCGAACGTGATAAGGATCTTGCCCGGCACCACGGCGCCGAGTGCGCCGGCGAGGTAGTTGGTCGCCGTGAGGTCCACGACGTCACCGCCTAACAACGAGCCGAATTCCTGCGGGCCACCCTCGCCGCCGAGCGGAATCCCGGAACGGCCGAAGGTCTCACCGCCGGCCAGAGCGCCGGCAGCAACTGGATTCCTGATGGTGGCGGCGGGGGGGGTGATCTTGATCGTCTTCTTGAGCGAGCTGACGTCCGCGATGAAAGCGGCGCCACGGTACTGCGCCGGAATCGCCGGAGCCGTCGGCAGGTCTGGCTTGACCGGTGCGACGGCACCGTCTTTTCCGCAGGCGCTGGCGAACAGCGCGAGCGTTGACACGAGCGCCGCGACCGAATGTCTCATCCGTCCGCTGCTCTTGCCGAGTAAGGTCATACGTCCTCCTCCCAGAGGTAGTGTGATACGGACCGGGAAGCCGGTCCGCGAAGGCGAGGACAACATCGGTGCCTTCGATCACAGTCTTGTGGAGGTGGGTGTACCGTGCATGACCGGCCTGCGTCACTGCAGCGGGCGCTATGTAACGCCAGGTGTAACGACAGCCGTGACGATCCACAATCCGTGACTCGGTACCCTACAAGCCAAGTGCGCCGCCCACTCACAGTGAACGGCGCACACCACCGCAATCCTCACACGTCGGACCGTCGGGCCCACCTACGGCACGACCAGCACCCCGTCTCTCACGTCGACCTTCGGGCGATAATTGTAGGACCCGGTGGCCACCGTGCCGATGAGCGGGCCTACCACGGTGAGGATGGTGGCTCGGGCACCGCTTGCACCTGTTATCCGGAAGCGGAGGCGCGCAATCGTGAGCACACCGGCGTTCTGCGCGGGCAATGTCGAGCCGCCGAAGACGACCTTTCCGCGCGCGACATCGGACTGATTGATGGATTGTGCCTGACCGACGCCGAAGTTGAAGGCTACCAGCTGCAAGAGGGCGGGATCCCACCTGAGGGAGTCGACGAGGTACGATTGCAGCTGCTCCACTCCCGGCGTCTCGGTGATGTTGGCGCTGAGGTCGAGGGTGATCGTGAGATCCACCAGCTTGGTCGCCCCATCGACAACGCCGAAGCTGCCCACCCACGTGAACGGGGTGTCCGCACTCCCCCCGCCGCCCACCGAGGTAATGGTGAGCGGCTGCTGCGCTACACCAGTGGAACCCTTGTCGTCGGTCACGGTAAGGACCACGTTGTACGTGCCCGCCGCCGCATACGTCTTGCTCACGTTGGGACCTGCAGCGCTGCTGCCGTCGCCAAACGTCCAGGCGTAGTTGGTTATCGTGCCATCGGCGTCGGTGGACTGCGTGCCCGACAGGGTCACAACGGTTGCAGCGGGTGCGGAGGCTGGTGCGCTGATGCGGGCCGTTGGTGCCTGATTGGCGCCGCCTGCCGCGGGCGCGATGGTGACACGAGTCTCCTCGCTCGCGGTGGCGCCCTTGTCGTCGGTGACGGTGAGTTTTGCCGTGTAGCTGCCGGCCGCAGCGTAAATCTTGGGCGGTGACATCAGCGCCGACGACGTGCCATCGCCGAAGTCCCAGCGATATGCGGCGATCGTGCCATCGGGATCAGTCGACTGGGCCGACGAGAAGGTGACCGGCATGCCCGCACTTCCGATGTAGGGACCATTCGCCCGGGCCACCGGCGCTTGATTCGATGATCCCGATACCGTCCCTACCGTCAGGGTGGCTTCGCGAACCCGCGTCTGATTCTTGAGTTCCGATAGATCGGGTGCAGAGACGGTGACCAGGGTGGTGCCGGTTCGCGTACTGGTTCCGGTCGCGCCGATGACGGTGAACCAGATGCGTCCAATCGTGATGTTGCCAGAACGACCCGTGCCATCGGTGTTGGCCGCAGCGAAATTGACCAGACCGGCCGTTCGGCCGTTTGCCGTGAGAATGTCGAAGTCGCTGACTCGCGCGCTGTCATAGCGCAGCACGGTACTGTTGTAAACAAAGCCGGCCTGCACTCCGCTCGCCTGCACGCCCGAGTTGGCGGCGAGATTGAGGCTCATGGTGAGCGAGACCTTCGAAGCGGTGGGCGCTGTTGCCGCCGACCAACGATGCTCGAACAGATACGGTTTTCCGGTCGTGTCCTCTACAACGGGGCGAGTGCACTCCGCCACATATCGCAGCGTGTCAATGGAAAGCGCCTTTACTTGCACGTTGCGCTTCCGGGCGCCGGTCACGGTGCAGAGCGGCGAAATATCGTCGAGCGTGATCTCGTAGGCGCCACGACGCAGATTGTCGAATCGCAGCGATTCGATGCGTGACGTAATGGTCTGCGTTCGGAAGTACACGCGCGCCGTGTCAACGGGATCGGGTTCGGTGAGCAATCCCGCAATAGTGAGCCGCACCCCGTTGGCGTCCGTCGTATCGCCCGACTGTTCGTAGCGTATGACGATGTTCCCCTTCTGCGGATCGCGACAGGACACGTCGTAGAGCAGCGTGCTCTGCGTCTGCACTCCCTGGTCCACAATGGTTGTCGTCTTGACAGAATCGCCAACGCTAAAGCCACAATTCAGGGCAAGGCCGCGCAGCAGGACGACGTACTGCCCGGCCCGCAGATCGGTGAACTGGCGCTCGCCATTGACTGGAAGCGCCGCCGACACGGTATCGCGAGGCCCGAGAATCTGCACCGTGTAGCCGTCGGGATCGGTCGACGCGTCGTTGGGCGCACGCGTAATGACCGACACCACGAGGCTGGGAAGGTTTGGCGTCTTGGTGCCACCGACCGTGGAGGGCGGCGACTGCGCGCCAAGGGCGCCGATCGCCATCACCCGATAGCCGTAGTAGCGATTGGGCACCACGTTGTTGTCGAAGAAGGTTATGCGGGTCCCGGTGTTCGGCACGTTTGGCGCAATGGTCTTGAAGACGCCTTCCAGATTCTCGCGCCGTTGCAGCGCATACCCATTCACCGCCGGACTCTCGACGCGCGCCCAACTGATTCGCACGCTCTGCGTGCCCACGGCATCGGCCACGAGTCCTTCGGGGGAGGACAGGGCACCACCGGTCGGGGCACTTGCGTCACCGCCGCATGACAATGACGCGACCACTGCGAGCGCGCACCGAACAACCGTACGATAGCCAGCGGAACGTTGCCTACCGTGCATATGCCATCCCCAGCGTGATGGTTCGTCCGGGCTTGAAGTAGCCGGTTGAGACGCGCCCCGCCGCCGCATCCTGATAGAACTCCCAGGCGACGTTGGTCAGATTACGAGCGCCAAGCGTTGCCGTGTACGTTTTCCACACTTTCCACTGCAGCTTGGCGTCGAGCGTCCCCCTCCCCTTTTCGACGATGTTCGGGCCCTGCTTGGCCTGCCCACCGCCGCCACTTCGGAAGCCATAGCGCGACACGCGATCGTCGAACCAGTTGTACAGCACCGACGCATCGAGTCCGTGGCGGCTCTCCACATACCCGAGGCTCGCATTGAGGAGATATGGCGACTGGTCCTCGAGCGGGAGTTCCTTGTCGTAGACTCCGAAGCGCGGATCGATGCGCAATCGGGAGCGCACGTACGAAGCGTTGAGGCCCAGCGACAGATTCGTAAGCGGTCCGGGAAGAAAGGCCAGTCCCTTTCGGAAGTCGAGCTCGCTCCCGAAAATGGTGGCATCTGTCCCGTTGTTGTAGGTGAAGCGACAGTTGTTGTCACCCGTCACCACCCGAATGACTGGCGTATCGAAGTATTTGTAGAAGCCGCTGACGGCAATCACCTCACCGGGCCCTGGATACCATTCCCATCGCAGATCGGCATTGGTGATCAGCGAGCGTTGCAGCTGTGAGTTGCCAATGGTTGGGCAATTGCCGACAATGTCGACGTATTCGTCGTGCGAGAGCTCTCGGGTGTCCGGGCGCGCCACACTTCTGAACGCGGCCATTCGAAGGTTCATCCGGTCGCCTAACGATATGGTCCCGTTGCCGGACCAGAGCAGATCCTTGTTGCGCCGAACGGTCGGGCGAATCGTCGAGTCGCGTTCGGCGAGGCCGCGTCCACCATCGAACAGGTCGAGCTGCCAATTCTCGACCCTGACCCCTCCGACCAATCGCAGCCACGAGAAGACGGCGACATCGAGCATGCCGTAGCCGGCGAAGAGCTTGTCATCGGCCGAATAGGGCTGGGCGATGCCGGAGATGAAGGAGATCTCCATGTACTGCCCCACGTTCTCCGGCGCGAAGAGTCGTTCGGGCCTGAGCGTCGCGATATCGTTCGGCAGCGTGGCGGACTGGCTGAGATTGAACGATGCAGCGTCGGCCTTGAACTCTCGCACCTTGGAGCGCGCCATGGAGCCCGTTTTGAACTGCGCATTTCGACCACCCCACCAGGGGAGCGGTATCGAGAGATCGCCCTGTCCACTTCGCAAACGGTCTTTCAACTCCCGAAACCAGAGCACGCTGTTGGTCCCGAGGAAGAACGTCGAATCATTGTCCGGCCGAATGTAGGGCACCTGGCGATTATCGGGCTCGTCTCTCGCCGATCGACTCACGGTTCCCTTCCACTCGAAACGCCACGGCAGGATCAGCTTCCCAATATGCTCGCCCGTCAGCTGCGACTGCAGCAGATCTCGCGTGATATACGAGTACTGGAATCCCCGGAAGTCTCCATTCAGATCGATATTGAACCCTTCGTTGGTCACGTACTGCTCTTCGGCGTTCCGTGTGTAGAGATTCTTGAAGCCGAACTTCGAGTGCCCACCGAGCTTGTAGGAGGCATTGAACACTCCGCCCCAATCGACGGTCTGCCGTCGCTCGTCGTAGACGTAGCCTCGCGCGATCGTGGTGGGGTCAAGCAGGAACTGGAAGAAACGTTGCGGCTGATTCTCCGTCCTGAGTCCATAGGTGAGGGAGGCCACGTAGCCGAGCGCATTCTTCGCCCACTGCTTCTGATCGCCGAGACTGAGGCTCGCACCCACATTGGGCCGAGCATGCACCAGCGGTGGGTTCCACGTGTTGCGCAGCCCTTCGGAGAAGCGCTCGACCCTGGTGCGGTCGGTTAGGTTATTCGGGAAGGCGGGACGCGAGCGGCGGCCATCGTCGAATCCGAGATAGTCCATTCCCGACCACTGCGGCACCTGCACCAGCTTCCCGGTGGTCTGGCTGTTCCATCCTAACGACATGCCATACTGCAGCACGCGCTGCTCGGGAAACTCCTTGGTCCTGATCTCGACCGAGCCCCCGGCGAAATCTCCGGGCTTGTCCGGGGTGGCGGACTTCGAGACGACGATGGCTTCCAGCAGGGAGGCGGGAAAGATGTCGAGCGGAACGATCTTCTTCGACGGCTCGGGGCTCGTCACCTCGACTCCATTCAGCAGGGTATTGCTATAACGCTCCGAGAGCCCGCGCACGACCACGAACTTGTTGTCCACCACCGACACGCCGCTCACGCGCGCCGCTGCCTGCCCCGCATCGGCGTCGGGCGTCCGCTTTATCTGCTCGGCGCTCACGCCGTCTGACGCTGCGGCGGCGCCTTTCTGCATGGCAAGGAGCCCGGCCTCCGACGTCGCCCGGTCGGATCGCTCGGCGGACACCACCACGGCATTGAGCTGCACCGCGCTGTTTGTAAGCGCAAAGTTCACGAGGGTCGTCTGGTTCGCCGTCACGGCGATACCGTCGTACTGCTTTGGTTGCGTGCCGAGGCGACGTGCCACCACGCGATAGGCACCGACCGGGAGGGGAGTCGAACGGTATCGGCCGTCCATGTCGGTGACTGCGAGTGGTCGGTTTTCCGACTGGGCGACGAGCGGGTTACCGATCAGAATCTGCGCGCCTGCAATCGGCTGACCACTCGCTTGCTCCACGACGCGCCCGGCAATGCGTCCCGTTGCTGTAGCGGCAGTTGCGGCTGGCGGCGTTGGTACCGGTTGCTGTGCAACGAGCATCGCAGGCGCGTAGAGTAGCAGCGCACCCGCCACGGACATCATGACTCTCGCAACACTCGACACCTTCACTATCGCAACACTCGAGACCTTCACTATCGCAACACTCCATACCTTCACGACATCCCTCCCTTCGATGAATCGCCATCGACCGATGACGGAATCTCTTTCGTGACCCGAACGAGTTCCGGAGATTCCCAGCGTTGCACCGGATCACCGTCCCAATCGGCTCGGGGTACGCCGTACGCTTCGAGTACGTCGCGTGGCACCACCGGCGCCACGCGCACGCGGTAGAGCGGGGTGAGGCTTGGGCACCAGTAGGGGGACGACCATTCCTGCACCTCGATCTGCGTAGATGGCCCGTACACCAGTCGCAAGATCACGCCTTCGACGAGAAGAGGACGAGTAATCGACCGTTTCACTTGGTCGCGCTCGGATGACCCGTTGCCCTCGGCGACCTGCGCCGCACCCACTGCCGGGCGCGGATTCCTGCGTCCAACTCGTGTGGACGATCTTCGCTTGGCCACAGACTCCGGGGTCGGGTAGTATCAATGCCCAGATTGCGGCTGGACGATGCATGGTGACTCAGCCACGACTCGCGACACCAACAACGCGCCGCGCACGTTCGCGACTCCACGACTACGCTCCACAATCGCGACGCCACTGCTGAGCCATGATAATGTGCGTTGGAGGTCGACTTTGCATCGCGTTTCACGTCGCAGATCTGCAACACATGGCGTGATGCTTGTGTACGCATGTCGTCAACGAAAGCGTTACACAGTGACCCTTCAGCCATACGGCAGAACCGGCCGACACTCTCGCATGTCTCCTTCCGGGTCTGCATGCGACAAACTCCCCGTCACCTCCTTACCGTTCTCCTGTCCGTTTCGTCGTCCCTCACGGCATGCCGCGATGCTGCGCTTGCGCCGGCCAGTGTCACCGAGCTCGCATTGCCGCCGGCCATCGAGCGACTGGCCTATACCGTGGAGTTGTCCGCGACAAACTCCGGTCAGCGACTCTCCCCGAACGATGACACGATCGCCCTTGGAAGAGGCGCGCCATCTCCCGTAAGCCGGGCGTCGTTGCTGGGCCAAGATGCGATGGTGATCGAGATCGATCGCATCGAGCGCTCAATGGTCGGACGCGTTCAACCGGGAAAGGTGCGACTCACGTTCGACATTCGCCTTCGAAACGTGCTCCGTGGGACCGATATGGTTTCGCCCACCTTTCCGCAACCACCGGTATCCGACGCAGGCATCTTCCTTTTTGCCGCGCAGAGCCAGTCGATCGTGGCTCCCGGCGCTGTCAGCACATTGGGCAACAGCGTGCACGTGACGGCTGCGGAAGGCGGAACCGTGACGGCGAGCGCCGACTGGGACGGCGCGCCGTATGACTACGTGGCAGCCTCCTTCGCCAGTTGCAACACTCGATCGGCCACTTGCGCCCGCTTCGAGCGCTTTGCCGTGCCGCTGCCCAGCGGGCGCGTGAGCGAATGGCGCCGAGTGGGTTACGACATCGATCCCACCGTTCGCCACGTACGCCTGCGACTGATTCTGGCGGCCGACCTAATCAACAGCCGCTAGAAGATGACAATCTGCGAGGCGATGGCATCGCCGTCGGCCGAGACGCCCACGGCGACGTAGTTGCCGGTTCCGGAAATGACGACGCTGTATCGCCAGACCCGCTCGATCCCATTGTCCGAGCCAATGGACACCGTCTGCGTGTCCACCACGCGCCAGACGTTGGCGTTAGGCGCGACGCCGCCTCCGATGACTTCCTTGAGCAGGAGCACTCTCGTGAACGGTGATTCGGTCTGCCCCGACGGCCCTACCGCCTCGAATGCGCTTCCACCGCCGGTGTACTTACGCCACTGAAGCAGTTGCTTGAGTCCGGTCATCGCCGCGAAGCCTGGCGTCGCGGTACTTGGACTCTCTACCTGCCCCGCGAGGATGGCAACGTTGCTCGGCAACGTGGCGGCTTGCCCGGAAACGTTTGGTCCATCTCGCAGCGCAACGTTGACGCCGTTCGGCTTGACGGGCTGTCCCACGTACGGCAACGGCGCGTGGCTCGCACCCGTAATTTCGAGCGCCCTAACGAAGAGCGGGACGGTGAATCCCACACCGCCTGATACCGGGGATGTGAGCTGCGTATCGAACAGTGTCCCAACCGAGAAGCTGCCGGTGAGCCCGGACACGTCGATTGCCGCAGAGGTGGAACCGGGCAGATTGAGGAGATTCGGATACGAGATGTAGAGGCTACCGCTGATCAACTCAACGTTGTCGGTGGCCAGTGGCGCGAACGCTACCGTCATGTTGCCGCGAAGCACGGCTGGAATGCCGATGGTTCCGACCTGCGGCGCCGAAGCGCCGGAGCCGATGTCGTACAAGGTACTGTTCCGTATCGTCGTGCTCTCGTTGCCCCCCTGATCCCGTACCGTCGCGACATACGTGTAGTAGCCCTCCACCCCCGTTCCATTGTCGAGCGGTGTCGTGAGCTGCCGAAACCCGTCGGTTAACGGAGAGCCGACGAATCCGGTACCTATCGGCGTGCAGACACCGCTGGTGATCGTTCCCACGACGCAGGTGGTCGTACCGGTAAATGCACCTGGAGGGTTTGGCTGCGCGAATCGGGTGAGTGTGATATACACGGGAGACGATCCGAAGCCCGACCGGTCGTCGTTGGCTTCGACGCCGAAGGCCAGCGTGCCGCCACCACTGGAGAGCGAGGTCGTGATAAACGTCCCGGACATCGAAATGAGCGCCTGCCCCAGCGCCGACGTGGTGGCGTACCGCGCCGTTGGCGCTTGCAGATCGACACCAAATGTTGACAGCGGGTGCACGGTTACCAATGGGGACAGGGAAACGGAGCGCGCATTGCCCAGGCGGTCGGTGTAGCGTGCCACTGCCGAGTAGGTCAGGTTGGAGTTGACGGCCGCCAGCTCGGCGCCGGTCGCAACGATGGCCGTATCGGTAAGTGCTCCTCCCGTCACTCGGAACTTGGCCAGCGCCAAAGTGGCCGTGGGCGCACTATTGCTCCCGAACAGTCCCACGCCCGCGTCTCCTACGAGGCCGTTGAGCCCAGTTGCGAACGCGTAGGTCCCATTTACCCAGTTGTTGCTGTTGTTGCTCGCGGTGGAGAGTGTGAAGATTGCTCCCGCCGGTGGTGCGGCATTGTCAATTCGCACGCCACGAAGCGGTATGCCAGCAATCGGTGACGAGTTGAAGCCATTGAGAATGCCTGCACCCTGCGTACCGGGAGTTCCCACGAGTGTGAGCGCATTCCCGTTCCCGTCGATACCGGTCATGGCCGGCAGCTCGCCCGACACGTAGAGGACGCCCGATGCCGGGGACGTGTAGTCGGGCAAGAGGAGAGTGTCGACGGCAATGCCTTGTTTGGCGGAAAGGAGCGTTCCGGCCGGTGTGCTGCCGGGAAAGGCAATGGTCCGTACGGACACGGTGCTCCCAGAATACATCACGGGCGTTGACGTGACGATCAGCCCGATGCCGGTCTGTATCCACGTCAACCCGGCAGCGTCTGTGGCGGACGGGATGCCGGTAGATGACGCGCCCCGCATGGTTACATAGAAGCCGTCTCTGTTGCGCAGTGAAAGCGCGACGCTGTTCGACGCAGTTGGCACCGCCGAGGTACCCGACGAAACCGACCGCGCGACCGCGCGCAGCAGCACGGTGCCATTCGTGAAGCCGACCTTCCCCGTCGCGGGGTCGAAACTGTCGCTACGGAAGCTTAGGGTAATGGTGCTCGGTGCCGCACGTGACGCCGTCGTACCACGCGCCTCTTCGCCGCTCCCCTGCCCGCTGGTAGCGTTGCTGAACGACTGCGACGCAACCACGCTGTCTCGTCCGCCCTGGCTGACGACAAGGTCTACCTGCTTGAGGGGGTCCTGTCCCGGCTCAACATTGATCACAACATCGAGCTGCCCGGCGACGTTTGCCAGGTTGACGGGAAGACCGGTCGACCCCTGTAGCACAGACTGAATGCTTACCCGAGGGGGCGCGGGTGGCGTGACGGTGACGATGACGGCGGCGCTGACGCGCGGATCGGCCGTCGCGGCGATAGTAATGGTGGCCGTTCCCGGCGCAACACCTGTTACCACGCCTAACGCGGAGACGGAAGCGACTGCCGGTGCGCTGCTGGCGAACGTGACGGTACGGGAAATTCCGTCGTCGGCTTGCACCGTCACGGCAAGGGGCTGCGCCTGTGCAACGGTGATCTCGAGAAGCTGTGGCGTCACGGCGACCGACTTCACCCCGGCCGCCGCAATGATCGTCACCGTGCTGCTGCCCACAATGTCGGGGCGCGCGCGAGAGGCGGCGCTCACCACCGCCGTGCCTTCGGCGAGCCCCGTCACCACACCCGTGGCCGAGACGGTGACGCGACTCGGATCGACCGAGCTCCACGTCACCGCGCGATCGGCGCCCGAGTCGGCCGCAACCTGTGCGACCAGCGGAGTGCTGGATCCAAGGCGCAGGATGAGCATCGACGGCACGACGCTGACCGTGCGCACCTGCGGGCCTGGCAGTACGGAAATGGCCGCTCGCGCCACCAACTCCGGGCGTGCGGTCGAACTGGCGGTGATCACGGCGGTGCCCTCACCCACCGCCATCACGATGCCGTTCGCAGTCACAGCGACTCGCCTCGGATCGGCCGACGACCAGACAACCCCTCGGTTGGCGCCAGAGTCGGCGTCAACGGTCGCTACCATGACAAGTGTTTCGTTCAGCCGAAGCGAGGCGTTGGTAGGCGAGACGCTAATCGAGCGCACTTTGGGCGTAGCGGGGGGGGCCACGACGCTCACGTCGTTTCCGCAACCCAAAGTACCGAGCAGGCCGACGGTGACGAGGGCGATCACCGACGGAAATTGGCGTTGCATAACGAGTCCTCGAACAGCAGCAGGCGATGGTGCAGGAGACGCGTGCTGACGGGCAAGCCGATCATGGGCCGACCATGGACCGAACATGGGCCGACCATGGGCCGATCGTAGCACGCAGCTGGCGCCACCACACGGAACGACACGACGACTGCATCGGCCGCCGCGTGCGCTACGCATGGTGAAGGGCGGCAATGTGGTCACACGCGCGAGACGCACACCAGACGCACCAGCATCACGATGCAGAGGTGTTGCCGGACTCGGTGTGAAGCGTGACAGAAGACCGGTTTACCGGTGTACGATTGTCGTGCGTTGGTTACACGATCGTCATACAAGCTCGGCGCAGCATGACGCCGACACCCGCCACCACTGCGGTGCGCGGTTGTGGTGACGAAGTAGACTGCTGCTAGCGGCGTCGCTCGGCAAAAAAAGTCGACAGCTCATCTCCGCACAACTGCGCGAGCACTGCCCCCAGCACCTGCGGCCGATGATTGAGACGCGGGTGCCGCAGCAGATCCTCCACCGATCCGGCCATGCCCGCTTTGTCGTCCCAGGCACCAAAGACCAGACGCTCCATACGGGCGAGCACAATGGCGCCGGCGCACATGGCGCACGGCTCGAGGGTGACGTAGAGCGTACACTGCTCGAGCCGCCACGTCCCGCGAGCCGCAGCGGCCGCACGAATGGCCACGATCTCGGCATGCGCGGTCGGATCCTGGTCGCGCAGCGTGCGATTGGCCCCCCGTGCGATAACATTGCCGTCGCGCACCACGAGCGCACCCACCGGAACCTCGCCTGCCGCCCCACCCTCGCGTGCGAGGATGAGTGCCTCCAGCATGAAGCGCTCATCCTCGCTCACCGCGGCGGGACGGAAGACTGTCGCACGACGGCGGTGCTCGTCCGCCATCACGACGCGAGCGCCTCGTTAGGCTCGGGGGCGGTGGCGTCGCCTTTCTCGAAGCGCAGGGAATGCGCGTCGTCCACGTCGACCACGATCGTGTCCCCATCGGAGAACTTCCCCTGAAGAATTGCCAACGCCAGGGGATTCTGGAGCAGCCGCTGAATGGCGCGCTTGAGGGGACGTGCACCGTACGACGGATCGTAGCCCTCGTCGGATACCAGCGTCTTGGCCGCGTCGGTGAGCCGGAGCACGAGCTTCCGCTCGCCCAGCAGCGTGCGCAATTTTGCCAGTTGCAGATCGACGATGTACTCGATGTGCGCCCTGCCTAACGGCTTGAAGATGATCACATCGTCCACCCGGTTGAGGAACTCCGGTTTGAAGTGCTGTCGAAGGTCCGCCGTCACCTGCGTCTCGACCAGGGCCCAATCCTGCGCTGCATGCTCGAGGATGAACATGGACCCAATGTTCGACGTCATGATGATGACCACATTCCGGAAGTCGACGGTGCGACCCTGCGAATCGGTGAGCCGCCCATCATCGAGAATCTGCAGGAATACATTGAAGACGTCGGGGTGCGCCTTCTCGATTTCGTCGAACAGGACGACCTGGTACGGGCGCCGACGCACGGCTTCGGTCAGCTGTCCTCCCTCTTCGTATCCGACATAGCCCGGAGGAGCGCCGATGAGCCGAGCCACGGCATGCTTTTCCATGTACTCCGACATGTCGATGCGCACCATCGCCGTTTCATCATCGAACAGGAACTCGGCGAGTGCCTTCGCGGTCTCCGTTTTCCCGACGCCGGTGGGGCCGAGGAAGATGAACGATCCGATCGGGCGGTTGGGATCCTGCAGTCCGGCGCGCGAGCGCCGAACGGCGTTGGACACGGCCTCCACGGCCTCGCGCTGACCTACCACGCGACGCGCCAACTCGTCTTCGAGCTTGGCCAGCCGCTCGCGTTCGCTCTCCATCATCCGAGTCACGGGAATACCGGTCCACCGCGACACGACGTCCGCGATATCGTCGGCGGTGACCTCTTCCTTGAGAAACCGGGTTCCCCCTTCGCTCTTGGATGCCAACTGTCCTTCCCCATCGCGCAGCTTCTGCTCCAGTTGCGGAATGGTTCCGTACTGAATCTCGGCGGCCCTACCCAAGTCGCCCGAGCGCGTGGCCTGCTCGGCGGCGGTCTTGGCGTGGTCGATTTCTTCCTTGATTTTTCCCACCGCGCCTAACGATTCCTTCTCGCGCTGCCACTGGGCCTTCATGCCTGCCGAGCGCTCCCGCTCTTCGGCCAGTTCGCGTTCGAGGGTGTGACGTCGCTCCACGGCGGCCGGGTCGGTTTCCTTGAGCAAGGCCTGACGTTCGATTTCGCGCTGGACGATTCGGCGCTCCACTTCGTCGATCTCCTGCGGCATGGAGTCGATCTCGATACGCAGGCGCGACGCCGCCTCATCAACCAGGTCGATCGCCTTGTCGGGGAGAAAGCGATCGCCGATGTAACGATTGGACAGTCTGGCCGCCGCCACGATGGCGCCGTCGGTGATTCGAACGCCGTGGTGCGCCTCGTAGCGCTCCTTGAGTCCGCGCAAGATGGCGATGGCGCTTTCGACAGTTGGCTCGCCGACAAAGACGGGCTGAAATCGACGTTCCAACGCCGGGTCTTTCTCCACGTGCTTGCGATACTCGTCCAGCGTTGTGGCGCCCACCACACGCAGTTCACCTCTCGCCAACATCGGCTTGAGCATGTTGCCTGCGTCCATCGAGCCTTCGGCTTTTCCCGCTCCAACAATCGTGTGCAGCTCATCGATGAAGACCACGAAAAGTCCCTGCGAGTCCACGATTTCCTTGAGCACCGACTTGAGCCGCTCCTCGAACTCGCCGCGAAATTTGGCACCGGCAATGAGGGCCCCGAGGTCGAGCGAAATGAGGCGCTTGTTCTTGAGTCCTTCTGGCACGTCGCCATTGACGATGCGTTGCGCCAGTCCTTCGGCAATTGCCGTCTTGCCAACGCCTGGTTCACCGATCAGCACCGGATTGTTTTTGGTGCGGCGCGAGAGCACCTGCATGACGCGACGAATCTCCTCGTCGCGCCCGATGACGGGGTCGAGTTTTCCCTTGCGGGCCTGCTCGGTGAGATCACGAGTAAATCGCTGGAGCGCCTGGTACTTGTCTTCAGGGGTCTGGTCGGTCACTCGGTGCGACCCGCGCACCGCCTTGAGGGCCTCGAGCAGGTCGCTGCGACCGGCACCGGCAGTGCCCAGCAAGGCCTTGCTTTCCGCCCCCTTGGTATCGGAAAGTCCGAGCAGCAGGTGCTCGGTAGAGACGAAGTCATCGCCCAGGACGCGCGCCTCTTCCTCGGCACGGTCGATGACCTGATTCATCTCGCGTGAAAGCGACGGCTGCGCGCCCGTCTGCTTGGGATAGCGCGCCATCTCGCGCTCGACCGCGTCGCGCAACGTCGGCACGCTGACCCCGATTTTCTGGAGTATGGGCACGACGATACCGTCTTCCTGGCCAAGCAGCGAATGCAGAAGATGGAGGTCGTAGACGAGCGGGTTTCCGTTGCGCCTGGCGAGGGAGAGCGCGTCGTTGAGCGCTTCGGACGATTTGACGGTCAGACGGTCGGCGTTAATCATTGTTTACAACAGAAGACGAATACTACAGAAGACGAATACTACAGAAGACGAATACTACAGAAGACGAATACTACAGAAGACGAGAAGACGAGAAGACGAGAAGACGATTACAACAGAAGACGAGAAGACGAGAAGACGAGAAGACGATTACAACAGAAGACGAGAAGACGAGAAGACTACAAGATGAGAAAGGCCGCGTGCCTTTGGTAGGCGACGCGGCTTTTCTGTACTTCAGCATTACAATGTCCAAGTCTACTTCATTACGATCATTTTGCGGAAGGTCGCTTTTCCGTCCACTTCAAGGCGATACATATAGACTCCCGACGCAACCTCGCGACCGTTCGTCTGATACTTACCGTCCCAAAACGCGGTGTACTGTCCGCACGTCAGTAACACGCCGATCAGCGGCTGCCCACCCGCTACACTCGATGACCCACCCTGGAGCACTGGAGCCGAGACGAGCTGTGCGAGCACGTTGTAGATCTTTAACGACACACGGTACTGCCGACTTGGATCGCTACAATTCGGAGCCCCGCCAATCGAAAACGGTATGGTCGTCTCCGGATTGAAAGGGTTGGGATAGTTCTGCCCGAGGGCGGACCCTGACACCGGATCTCGATTCGATTGTTGTGTTGCCTGGGCCGCTGTGGAACGTGGACCGAACGCACAGAGAGCAAGCACCACCAGCAGTGCTGCCCACCATTGTTTCATCGGCGTTCTCCAATCTGACTAAGAAAGTGGTACTGCCGCTAACTCCTGAAGGCGGTTGAATTTCTGACGCTTGACGCGAACATAGGAACAGGGGACGCACATGTCAAGAAAGCAATACCCGCCGGTCACTGCCCCAATACCCTACCGCTGATGCCCCGTTCCGTGATGCGCTGCCTATCGCAGTACTCCAGAAACGGAATCAAGTACTTCCGCGACGTGCCAAGCAGCTCCCGCAACTCACCCGGTGAGTATGGCCGACCGCCGATCATTCCGAACCTGAGCCGCCGCACCAGTTCCGTCACGACATCGAACGCATAGTAGCGCTCGGGCTCTACCTGTACGACGAGTCCTTCCCTCTCCAGGATACGCAGGAGGGGGACCGGATCGTTGAGTTCTCGCTCGCCTCGAAGTTCCGACACGGAGGGCGGCTCGTTCCCAGACAGCGCAAGTCGCTCCACGAGCCAGGCCCTGAACGCCTGAGCAGTTGGCGAAAGGTTGAGGCTCCATCCGACGCGCCTCACTCCCCCCGCCCCCTGCTCCAACACCCCGTTGGCCACCGCACGATGCAGTGATTCCTGCGAGAGCACGTCTCCAATGGGAACGGTGGCTCGGATGTAGGACACGCTGGCCCATTCCTCCAAGGGATGCTCTCGATGGTAGGATGCCACCGCCTCCTCCACACGGCGCACGCCCGCCTCGACGGTCGCCCGCCGAAAGAGTCGTCTAGCCACACGCACCACATCGCCCGAAGCGTCCACCGTCTGCGCACAGTCGATGGCCCGGAGCCCCAGTCGCACGCAGAGCGTCTGTTCGGCCAGCCCTTCGCTCCCCGACTCGTCCACCAGGAGCCTGAGTCGTTCGACGGCGGAAAGGCCGGGTGGCCAGGGGCGAGCCCTTCGTCGTGGGGGTGACGGATCGAGGATCACCCCGCCTCCAATTGTCGCAGGCGGCGACGTGCGGCGGATGACGAACCGATCGCCCGCGCGCGCGACCATTGGGGCGTCGAGCACCAGCCGCACGCCACGACGTTCGCCCCCTTCCAGCGCCCCCCCCAGTGCTACCACGCGCGCTCCGACATCCGACGTTCCCAGATGCAGCCGTACCCACTCCCGTGGCCTGAGAGGCCGCTCCACCCCGGGTAGCAGCGCCACGTCGGCCCGGAGCACGCGCGTCGCCACCCACGCCGCGTCCTCGACCAGCATCGCTCCCCTCGCCACGTCGGCAAGATCGACGCCGGCCAGCGCGATGGCGGCCCTGTGGCCCGGAGCAATGGTAGACCGTTGGGCGCCGTGGCTCTCGAACCCGCGGGCGCGCACCGGCTGGTCGAGCGGAAAGAGACGCAGGTGGGTCTCGGCCGCCACGCTGCCGCTCCAGACCGTCCCCGTGACGACAGTTCCCGTTCCCTTCACCGTGAAGGCGCGGTCAATGGGCATGCGAAAGAGGTCGTCCCGGGCACGCTCGGGAATGGCGAGCACTCGTTCGCGCAGCACGCTGCGTAGCATCTCGACCCCGTCGCCGGAGGTCACGGACGTCTCGACCACGGGCGCACCCTCGAGTGGTGATCCGCGAAGGAGGGTCGCCACGTCGTCGTGCACCAGCGCCATCCAGTCGTCGTCCTGCACCAGGTCGCGCTTGGTGAGCGCCACGACGCCGTTCGTCACGCCCAACAGGGTGAGGATGGCCAGATGCTCGCGGGTCTGCGGCATGACGCCTTCGTCAGCTGCAATAACAAGCAACCCGAGGTCGACGCCGGTCGCCCCGGCTAACATGGTACGGATGAAGGCCTCGTGGCCCGGCACGTCGACGATACCGACGGTCGCTGCGTGGTCGAGGGCAAGCGGGGCGAAGCCGAGCTCGATCGTGATGCCCCGTCGCTTTTCTTCGGGCAGGCGATCGGTGTCGACGCCTGTCAGTGCCCGCACCAGGGAGGTTTTGCCGTGATCGATGTGGCCGGCGGTTCCGATGATCACGCGTTATGCACTCCGCCCACGCCCCGCTCCCACGACTCGAAGGCGCGCAGCGCGCGGCCGTCGTTCAGGTGCTGTTCGAGGAACTCACGCAGCAGTCGCAAATGTGCGCGGCGCATGGACTCGTCGCTGACGGGGGCCTCCTCTCCTGTGCTCCACGCGCGGAGCGCGGCCCGCGCCTGGGCCGGGAGTGCACGTCCTCGCGGCAGTGCATCCGCGCATTTGCTGCACGCCGCGCCACCCGCCGCGTGACTGAACGACACCGTGGTGTTGCTGGCGATGATTTCATGGCAGCTGCAACAGACATCCAGCGCCGGGGCGAAGCCTAACGCCGCTACCAAACGCCATGCCCCTGCGAGTCCGACGTCGCGCGCCCGATGGGGGGGGGCTGCGGCCAGTGCATCGAGCGCTGCGGTCAGCGCCTCGAAGAATTCCCCCAACTCATCGCTGCCGGCGAAACGGAGGGCAAGTTCGGACAGCGCAGACGCGGCGGAGAATCGCTCCAGGTTGGCCGAGAGGGCCCCGCGCGCACTGGCCACGTCGAAGCCCGACAACTGCTGCAACTCACGCCCGGGCCTGGTGTGGATCTGCGCCACGCCACTGGCAAAGAGATCCAGCGCCCAACCGAAGCGCTTGTTGGACGCACGCGCACCACGCGCGATCACCGATTGCATGCCGACGTCGCGCGTGGCGAGTCGAACGATGCGGGACGTCTCGAGGTAGTCGAACGCGTGGAGTACCACGGCGTCGGTCGTTACCAGGGGCATGCCGCAAGATAGCCACGCGCTTACCGCAGCGTTCCCAGTCGCAGCCCGACGAGAATAACCCGGCCAGGAGCGGAGAAATTCGCGATGTCCTGATAGTCGGCGGCGAGCCCGTTCTCCACCCGTAAGGTCACGGCCGTAAAACGCCAGAATCCTTGGCCGAAGCCGGGAGTGAAGTCGCCACCCACGTCCACCCGCGAGTAGGCGGGCAAGACAACCGGCTTGGCTGGGAAACCCGAGAAGTCGCGATCGTCCCGGGTTCCGACCCGAGTCACCGCGAAGTCGATGCGGGTGCGAGGAATTCGCGAAAACAGGGCCCCTAAGGCCAGGGTGAGTGGGGGACGCCGCAGCAGACGACCACCATTCACAAAGGTTGCCCCGGCGCCGGACTGGAATCCGGCGTTGTCCACCCGCGTTCGTAATGCCGTGACATTGCCCCAGAGTGTTACGCCCCGCAACGCGTCGCCCCGCGCCTCGACTTCGAGCCCGCGCGACGATGCGGCGGCTACATTGAAGTAGTTGGGTTCGCTGGGCGAGCGGTACGTGTACTGAATAAGATCGCGAAAACGCTGGTCAAAAAAGGTGGCCGTGATTCCCACGCGACCATCCGCGAGTTGCTGCTCGATGCCGACCTCCCAGGCGCGCGACCGCTCGGGGCGGAGCGTCTGATTGCCCACCGAGAATGCGGTGGAAAACGTTTCGAAGAATGTGGGCGCTTTGAACCCGCCGCCAATCGCGCTACGCACGCGGCCACCGCCCCACAGGCGATAGGCGGCGCTCACCCTGGCCGTGCGAAACACGCCGTAGGCATCGTTGTCGTCGTACCGGGCACCTAACGAGTACGAGGCGCGACCGGCATCACCCACCCACTGGGCGTACGCCGCCCGCGTGATACGCGAGGCGGCGAATCGATTGCGCGACACGTCGTAGTTGGAGCTGTCGGCGCTGCGCTGCCGCTCGACGCCATACTCCACGCCGACCGACATCGACTGCCCGGCGAGAGGACGCACAATCAGTCGGGCGTCGGCGTTACGTCGGCGCACGACGCCGACCGAACGGTACGAGAAGAATCCGAGCGTATCGGCCGGTCCGTCGGACAGGTCGGTCGAGCGACCGTGCACCTCGAGTGCACCTAACGAGATGACGCCCTCCACTCGAGCGCCGAACGCGCGAGTGACCTCCAGATTGGACGATAACCGGCGCTCGGCCCGACCCGCGTTGCGGTCGACCACCCGTCCGGCGCCGTCGGTGGGATAGTTGAACGCGTTGTCGCTGTGGCGAAGCGAGAAGTTGGCCCGCGTGCGCGTGAGCGCGGTCGACTCACCGAGCAGTGAGACGACGTCATTCCGATACTGATTGTTGAAGGCCAGCATTCCCTCGGACTCGTGATGTGCCACGCCCAGTGTCGCGCTTCCTAGTCGACTGCGCATGCCGATGCTTCCGTCTGCCACCGACGTGGCATAGGTCCCCGCACGAAGCGATATGCGCGCATTTAGTGGAGCGCGCGCCTGACGAGTGAAAATCTGGATCACGCCGGCCACTGCGTCGCTGCCATACAATACGCTGGCCGGCCCGCGCAACACTTCCACGCGTTCCACGTTGTCGAGCGTAATGGCACCCAGGTCGATGGCACCTCCCGGGTCGTTCATGGCGACGCCGTCGACCAGGACTCGGACGTAGTCGGTCTCCCCACCACGCATGAACAGTGATGTCTGCGCGCCGTTGGACCCCGTTCGAGCAATGCTGACGCCGGGAACGCCTCGTAGCGCATCCAGCAAATGCGTCACACCCGCGGCCCGGAGCAACTCACCATCGAGCACGGTGACGGTGGACGTGGTGGAAGACAGGCGCCGCGGCATCCGGTCGGCGGTGACCACCACCGATGGAAGGCGCGTGGTATCGGGTGCGGCTTGCGCGGCGAGCGGAAACAAAGGAACGAGCGGAGCCACCGCGCAGCCGCCCACGAGGGCACGCACGCAGCGAAGTAGTAAAGTGGACGTCACGGGTTCAGCTTCTGGGTGAGGCCATGCGCCGCAGCGACGCGTTAGGCGATGGGTGAACGGCGTTTCCGAAGCGGGACGAGGGTCGGTGCACCGACCGCGGGATCGCGCGACACTACGAGTGGCCACTCGTAGACGCGCTCGAGCGTCTCACCGCGCATCACGTCGGACGGGGTTCCATCGGCAACCACCTGGCCATGCGACAGAAGCACCACCCGGTCCGCGAAGCGCGCGACGAGGTTGAGTTGATGACTGACTACCAGCACACAGCGGCCAGCATGGGCGATCGCCGAGAGCAGTTCGAAACACGCCATCTCGTGGGCAATGTCGAGGAACGTGGTGGGCTCGTCGAAGACCACGGCGTCGGTTTCCTGGGCCAGCGCACGCGCCACCCGCACGCGCTGCCATTCCCCACCCGATAGCGTATTCGTCCGACGCAAGGCCAGCGTGTCGACCAACGCCGCCTGCATGGCCCGCGACACCGCGTCCAGATCGACCACGCCTGCGGGTGACCACGCGCCCTGACGAGGAAATCGTCCTAACGAGACGTAGTCCACCACCGAGAGGGGAAAGGCCGGCTCCTCTCGCTGAGCAACCACCGCCACGCGACGGGCCAGGCCACTGCGGCCGAGCACCCGCGTGACCGTGCCGTCAATCTCCACATGGCCGGAGGCGAGCGGCACGCTGCCAAGCAGCGCGCGCACGAGCGAGCTCTTCCCGCTACCGTTGGGTCCGACCACGGCCGTGACGACACCGCGCTCGGCGCCGAGCGACACCCGGTCAAGCGCGAGTAGCGCGCCTTTCAAGTAGCGGACCGACACCTCCCGGTAGGCGATCATAGGACGCGCCGGAGACGCCAAAGGAAAAAGGGGACGCCAACCAATGCGGTCACCGCGCCTAACGGGAGCTCGGCGGGAGCGCGCGAGGTCCGCGCCACGACGTCGGCGCCTACCACGAGCGCGGCGCCCACGAGGGCCGCCGCGACCAGAACCACCCGATGTCGGCCACCGGTGAGGGCGCGGGCGAAGTGCGGCACCATGAGCCCGACGAATCCCACAAGCCCCGCCGCCGCCACGGTCGCCGCCGCAAGGAGCGAGGCGAGGACGAAGAACACCGTTCCCGACCGCGCGACATCGACGCCTAACGATTCGGCCGACTCACCACCGAGGGCCAGCACGTCGAGCTGTCGTGCTCGATGCAGCAGCGCCCCGCCCACCAGCGTCAGCACGCTGCCAAGGAGTATCACATCGCGCCAGCCCGCCGCCGCCACCGACCCCATCATCCACCAGAGCGCATTGCGGGTGGTGTCGGGCGACGCGGTAGCCATGACGACCATGATCGCCGCGTTGGCAAACGCCCCCACCACCACTCCGGCCATGAGCAGGACGCGGGCATCACCTCGCTCACCAGCCGCGTGGGCCAGGGTCAGCACCGCCCCGACCGCAAGCAGGGCGCCTCCAAAGGCCGACAGCGCAATGA
>ENA-ORBV01004183-ORBV01004183.1-microbial-mat-metagenome-genome-assembly--contig:-NODE-4183-length-28040-cov-7.489468_pt1 | contig 28040 bp, 30 predicted proteins | sample MGYA00237777_ERZ505514 | MGnify/ENA primary metagenome ERZ505514 (study PRJEB26160, sample SAMN06269048) | microbial mat metagenome | isolation source: Oligotrophic lake microbial mat | place...
GCGGTGGGCTGATGGGGGGCATTGCGATTGCGGTGAAGGCGGCCAATCCGAAGATACGCATCGTCGGTGTGCAGACCGCACGCTTCGCTTCGATGAGGGCCGCGATGAAGGCGCACGAGCCCGTGACCCTGCCGCCGGCGACCACCATTGCCGATGGCATCGGCGTCCGGCGTGTGGGCGAGCGCAATCTCGAGATCGCCGAAAAGCTGATGGACGAATACGTGACGGTGGAAGAAGAAGAGGTGGCGAGCGCCATTCTGATGCTGCTGGAGCGCGAGAAGACGGTGGCCGAAGGCGCCGGCGCGGCCGCTGTCGCCGCGTTGATTGAGCACAAGACCTCGCTGGTGGGCCGGCGGGTGGCTTGCCTGATTTGCGGCGGCAATATCGACCCGATCTTTCTGACGCGGATTGTGGAGCGGGGTCTGGTAAAAGACGGCCGTCTGGTGCGGCTGCGCCTGCAGGCCGCCGACTACCCGGGCGTGCTGCACGCGGTGACCGGCGTCTTCGCCCGGCTGCGGGTGAACGTGATTCAACTGGAGCATGAGCGGGCCTACTTTGGCGTCCGGCTGGGCAATACGGTGATGGACTTCACGCTCGAAACGCGCGGCGCGGAGCATGTCGCCGAGTTGCTCGATAGTCTTACCGAAGCGGGCTATTCGTTTGAGCGAATCAAGTAAGAGGATTCACACCATTGACTCACTGAACGCGATAGAATCGAGCAGATACGCACGACCACCCCCCGGTTGTAAGGAGAAAAAGTTGCTATGGATCGTTTAGAAGCCTTAAAGGCCAAGTACGCCGCCGTGACCGAGTTCGCCAAGGCGAACAATGTCCGCATTGACCACCTGCACATGCAGGACGACAAGCTGTTGCTGCAGGGTGCGGCACCCAACGAAAAGTACAAGAATCTCGTTTGGGACGCAATCAAAGAAGTGGATCCGATGTACGGCGACCTCACCGTCGACCTCGGCATTGATTCCAGCATTCCGGAACCCATCAAGACCTACACCGTCGTCGCCGGCGACTCGCTCTGGAAAATCGCCCAGGATCATTTGGGCAACGGCGCGCATTTCCCCAAGATTATCGCCGCCAATTCTTCGAAGTTGAAGGACGAGCATTCGGTGATTCACCCGGGCGACGTGCTGGTAATTCCGGAGCGTTAGCCTCTTCTTGGCCGGGGGCGCGAAGTCGGAAGCGTGCCCTTGGTACCGCTAGGTCTTTTTATTGACCGGCGGGAATGGTACTCTCACTTTTTGCCGAGCCTAAGCGCATTCTTCCCCGCTTATAACGACGCCCCATCGCTCCCCGAGCTAATTGGCCGTACGTTTTTAGTCCTTGGCGCGCACTTCGAGGATTTCGAGGTAATCGTGGTGAATGACGGCAGCCAGGACGATACTGGGACGGTATTAGCGGGGTTAGCGCGCCAGTACGGCCCCCGAATGCGCGTCATCACGCACCCCGAAAATCGCGGCTACGGCGGTGCCTTGAAGACGGGTTTTGAATCGGCCACTAAGGAGTACGTCTTCTACACTGACGGCGATGGCCAGTACGACGTGCGCGAATTGCCCAAGCTTTGGGAGTTGATGAAGCCCGGAGTAGGCTTGGTGAATGGCTTCAAGCTCGAACGCAACGACCCGTGGCATCGCATCTTCATCGGCAACGCCTACAACAATTTCGCCCGCCTGCTGTTCGGCATCCGCATCCGCGATATCGATTGCGACTTCCGCCTCATGCGGCGGGATCTGGTGCAGCAGATTCAATTGCGTTCCACCAGCGGCACTATCTGTGTGGAACTGGTGAAGAAGATTGAGCTCACGGGTTGCGGGGTGGCCGAGGTGGGCGTGCACCACTATCCGCGGCTACACGGCAAGAGCCAGTTCTTCCGCTTGAGGAGCTTAGCCAGCACCTTGATGCAGTTGATCCGCCTGTGGATCCGAACGGTGATTCGAGGGCGCTGATGCATCTGCCGGTGGTGAATCTACGGCCCTCCATTGAGGCGACCCGGTCCGAGTGGCAAGCCCAACTGGATGCGATGTTTGCCCGCGGCCAGTTCATTCTGGGCGAAGGCTTAGCGACGTTCGAACGCGACTATGCCGCGTCGCTGCGGGCCAAGTTCGCGGTGGGCGTCGCGAATGGCACCGATGCCATCAGCCTGTGTCTGCGGGCCGAGCGCGTCACCGGCGAGACGATCACTACGGCCTTAACCGCCCCCTTCACTGGCATCGCCATCACCAGTGCGGGCGCCAAGATCAAGTTCGCCGATGTGGACCCGGAGACGTTGTCGGTCGATGCCGATGACCTCGGCAATCGCATTACCAAGCGCACCGCGGCGTTGGTGCCCGTCCACCTCTATGGCCAGCCCTGCCGTATCGACCGGATTGCGAAGCTGGGTAAGCTCGTCATTCAGGACGCTTGCCAAGCCCATGGCGCGCAGTTCCACGGGCAGCCGCTGACTAAGTTTTCGAACTACGTCACGTATAGCTTTTACCCGACTAAGAACCTGGGCGCGTTGGGGGACGGCGGGGCGATCGTCACCAATCGCGCCAGCGTGAATCAGCGGCTGCGTCTGCTGCGCGATGGTGGCCGCAAGGGCGGGCAGGTGAGCTTTGAGCCGGGCATCAACTCCCGGTTGGACGAAATGCAGTGCTGCTACCTGAGCGCCTTTTTGCCGCATTTGTCCGACTGGAACGACCATCGACGCCGGATTGCGGCCCTCTATGACGAGGCGCTGGCCGATTGCCCCGGCGTGCGGCTGCTGAAGCGCCACGCCTGCTCGGTGAGCCATCTTTATGTCGTGCGGGCGAAGCGCCGCGACAAACTGCGGTCCTATCTGGCCCAGTACGGCATAGGCACTGGTATTCATTATCCGGTGCCCTTGCACCTGCATCCCGCGTTCGCAAGTGCTGGACAGAAAAAGGGAAGTCTGCCCCACGCGGAGCAGGCTTGCCGCGAAATTGTGTCGCTCCCCCTTTGGCCCTATCTGCCGGACTCAGGTGCTTTGGAGGTTGCAGAACGCATTCGTTCGTTCTACGCTGGCGGAGGAGGCTGATTGCCGTATCAGGGGAAACAAGTCATCGTCACTGGTGGCCAGGGGTTTATTGGCAGCAATCTGACGCTGCGGCTGTTGCGGGAGGGCGCACACGTCACCGTGGTAGACCCTTGCGTGCCCGGCTGTGGCGGCGATCCGCGCAACCTGCGGGACGTGCTGGACCGCGTGCGGATCCTGGGCGTCGACATCGCGCAGCCCGCCGTCTTTGAGGACGCTATCCGCCAAGCCGACGTCATCTTCAACCTGGCCGGCGAAATCAGCCACATCCACAGCATGCTGAACCCGGAACGGGACTTGCAGTTGAACACCACTTCGCAGTTGCGCTTCCTGCAAGCCTGCGCCGATTGGAACCCCGGCGTTCGCGTAGTGTTCGCCGGCACGCGGCAGGTCTTTGGCGTGCCGGAGTATTTGCCGGTGGATGAAGATCATCCGATTAATCCGGTGGACTTTAACGGCGTCCACAAGTACGCCGCCAGCATGTATCACCTGATGCTGAGCCGCATGGGTTTGCTGGACGCTTGCGTGCTGCGCCTCACCAATGTCTACGGGCCGCGGATGTCGCTTACCGTGCCGGGCCAGGGTTTTCTGAGCGCTTATCTGCGAAAGCTCCAGATGAACGAGCCGCTGGAGGTTTTTGGCGACGGCCAACAACTGCGGGACCCGCTCTTTGTCGATGACGCGGTGGAGGCCTTCCTGCTGGTGGGCGCCGCGCGTCCCTTGCCTTCGCGCAGCTACAATATTGGTGGGCCGCAGGCACTTTCCTTGCTCGAGATCACCCGGATCGCTTGTGAGACCGCCGGTATGCCAGAGCCCACTTTGCGGCCCTTTCCGGCCGAACGCGCTTCGATCGACATCGGCAGTTACCGCACGGACTCGTCGCGGATTCGGGCGGAACTGGGTTGGTCGCCGGTCGTGCGGTTTGAAGATGGCTTTGCGCAGGCCCTCCATTACTATCGCCGTCAGTCGGCGGCGCAGGGCCGGTAGTGAGCGGCGCCACTCCGGCTCCGGAGATGAACGATGCGGAGTTCGCCAACATTACCGCGCTGGAGGAGCACCTGTGGTGGTTCCGCGGCCAACGCCAGATCCTGAATCAACTGCTCGATCCGCTCGCGGCCGGGTATTCGCGGGTGCTGGAGGCGGGGTGCGGCACAGGCTATCAGGCCCGCGAGTTTACCCGCCGCTATGGCTGGCGGATGACACCGCTTGACCTGAGCGCCGAAGGTCTGCGGCACGGCCAACGTTTGGGCGTCGACCAACTGGTGCAAGGCGATCTGCAAGCCTTGCCCTTTGCGGCGGGCTCGTTCGATGCGGTGCTGTCGCTCGACGTGATCGTCCACTTTCCGGCGGGCGAGGAGTCGCGCGCTTTTGACGAACTGGCCCGCGTGCTGCGCCCGGGTGGGCTCTTCGTCGTCCGCGTCTCAGCGCTGCACATGCTGCGTAGCCGGCACTCGGTGTTTACGCATGAGAAGCAGCGCTTCACCGCTGGGCACCTGCGCCGCTGCGCTGTGGGCGCGGGCATTGAGCCTTTCAGGGTTACCTATGCGAACTCGCTGCTGATGCCGATTGCGCTGTTCAAGTTTCGGGTTTGGGAGCCGCTAACGGGGGCTCCTCCGGCCAGCGGCGTGGCGCCGATGCCCGGGTGGATCGACACGCTGCTGGGCGGCGCGCTAGCCTGCGAGGCGAAGCTGATTGGCGCCGGCGTGAATCTGCCGCTGGGCCAAAGCGTCCTGCTGGTGGGCCGCAAGCGGAGTTGACAACTTTCGGCGGACGCTAGTGTTTCAATGAAGAGTGATGCGGCTGTCCCTTCTTTGCGCGCTTCTCCTCTTTTGGGGGGCGATCTCCGGCTTTGGCCAAAGTCTCTCCGGCCCGGCGAGCGTGATGGTGGGCGATCCCGTTTTTCTACGCCTGGCTGAAGGGCTGAGGCCTTTCGCTGGCGTGGCCGTGCGGGTGGTGTCGCCGGCGCGCGAGAGCGGTACGGTCTCGGCGGCCACGTTGAACTTGCGCGAGTCGCCGGCGGGTACCGTGCGCGGCGTGCTCTACCGAACGGACCGCGTGCTGATCAAAGGCGAGACCGGCGACGGCTGGTGCGAAGTGATTGTGGCCCACGGCGGCGCCGGCTTCGTTTCGTGCGAGTTTTTGGATCGCCAACCCTACGGCCAGCCCGTGGGCACCACCGATGAAGACGGCCGCGTGGTGTCGGCTGGCCTGGCCGTGGTGCCGGGCGAAATCACGCTCGAAGCCGGTGCGGCCACCTTCACCCTGCGCGTGCAGGCGCTTGAGTTCGAAAACCAGTCGACGCTGGCACCCGGAGTTACCTATCGCGAACGGCGCTGGGTGAAGGACGGCGACGGGCCTTTCGTGATGCGTATCGTGGAGATTGACCCTCGCGAGCCGAACTTAGTGCTGCTGCCGGCGCGCGCGCGGGACCGGGCCATCGGCACGGAGCCCACCAGTTCCCTGGCGCGCCGTTATGGAGCCGTGGCGGCCATCAACGGCGGCTACTTTGCGTTGAGCACTACGGCGACTTCATTGGCCGGCCAATCGGCGGGCGCTTACATGTGGAACGAAGAGGTGGTGGCGGGCAATAGCCAGGTTCGCAGCGCGCTGATTCGCTGTGCCGAAGGTGGAGTGGCGATTGATCAGGTGCGTTACGCGGGCCAAGTGTCGAGCGGCGATGCGACCGCGGCGCTGACGGGGCTCAATCGGGCCCGTTTCGCGCAGGATCTGGTGTGGCTGCGACCGATTTTTGGGGCTAAGTCCCGCACGGATGCCAGCGGCGTGGATGCGATTCTCGATGCCACGGGCCGGGTGACGCGTCTGGTGGATGGGGAAGGGAACGTTGACATTCCGGCCGACGGCTCGGTGCTCTCGGGCGCGGGCGCCGGAGCCACGTTCTTGCGCGCCCGCGCCACGCCGGGAGCTTTGCTGGTCACTCGTCCGGCGCTGACGCTGGCCACGGTGAACGGTTGCCGGCCGGTGGATATCATCGGCGGCGGCCCAACCATCGTTACCGGCGGTCAAGTGGACGTAGGCAATGAAAACTTCGGGCACGAGACAACCCGCAACCCGCGTACGGCCTTCGCCATTACCGCTCAAGGCACTTGGCTGCTGGTGGCTTTGGATGGCCGGCAGCCCGCGAGCCAGGGGATGCGGCTGGATGAACTGGCCGCGGAGTTGGTGCGGCTGGGTGCGGTGCGCGCCGTGAATTTCGATGGCGGCGGGTCAACGACGATGGTGGTGCAGGACGCGGTACGCAATGCGCCGTCGGACGGGGCGGAGCGCGAAGTGAGTGACGGCCTGCTGCTGTTCAGCATCCACGATTTGCCGAGCTTGCGCCAGGTGATGGATCGCGTGGCGCTCGACCCTGGCCAACTGGACCCCGCGGCGATCGAGCCGCTCTACCAGCGACTGGACAAGGCTCTGCTGGCCTTCGCGGCGGAGGAGCTCGAACAAGTGCGGACTGAGGTGGAAGGCCTGCGCGCCGAGATTCAGCAGCGCGCCGGTGGGGAACTCACCGTGGCGGCGGCGCGGGTGCTGGGCGAGGCCGTCAATGCCTATCTGCGGCTACTGCCCCAGCTTCAACAGTCCCTGGCCCGCCGCCGTCCGGTGCGGTAAGCAGGGGCAAAAGGGCGTTGCCGATAAGACCTTCGGAGTATCGCAAAACTGTGGCATCGTGGATACCGTATGAGCCTTACCCGACGTTCCGCTATTGCCGCACCATTATTGAACCTGCGGGTCTTGAACCTGCGCGCCCAGAACCGGCAAGACCGCCCGAACATTCTCTGGATTCTGGGTGATGATCTGGGGCCGCAACTCGGTTGTTATGGCCATCCGCTGGTGACGACGCCGCATGCCGACCGACTGGCGGCGGAAGGTGCGCGCTTTACGCACTGCTTCACGACGGCCCCGGTGTGTTCTCCAAGCCGGTCCGGCTGGAATACGGGCGTTTACCAGACCACCACCGGCACCCATAACCATCGCAGCCATCGCAAGGACGGCTATCGCTTGCCGGAGGGGGTGCGTCTGGTTTCCCATCGGCTACAGGACGCGGGCTATTTTACGGCCAATGTCCGCGAGCCGGTGCCCGGCATGCGGGTCCCCGGCAAGACGGACTTCAACTTTACGGTCGATGCGCCCTTCCAAGGGACGCATTGGAAGCAGCGGGCCAAAGGGCAGCCTTTCTACGCGCAGATCAACTTTACGGCGCCGCACAAAGGGCCGGTGTGGCCGGCGGCGCGCCAGCGGCCGAACCTGATCGATCCGGGCAAGGTGGAGCTGCCTTCGTATTATCCCGACCATCCGGTGGTGCGCGATGAGGTGGCGAACTACCTGGACGCGGTGAACTACTGGGACACGCAAGTGGGGGCCGTGATTCAGTCGCTCGAAGCGGATGGATTGCTCGAAAATACCGCGATCTTTGTTTTTGGCGATAATGGCCGCTGCCTGCTGCGCGGCAAGCAGTGGCTCTACGACGCGGGGACCCACGTGCCGCTTCTGGTCCGCTGGCCGCAACATGTCAAAGCCGGTACGGTGCGGCGAGATCCGGTGCTGTCACTCGACATCACGGCGACGGCCCTCGAAATCGCGGGGGTGCCGCGGCCGGAACGGATGGACGGGCAGAGTCTGCTGACGAGTGCGCGGCCCCGGCAGCATGTGTTCACGGCGCGCGATCGCTGCGACATGACGGTGGATCGCATCCGGGCCGTGCGGGATAGCCGCTACAAGCTCATCCGCAACTTCATGCCGGAGAAGCCATATACGCAATTCAACGAGTACATCCGGACCAGCTATCCGACGCAGAAGTTGATCCAGGATCTTCATGCCGCGGGGCGTTTAAGTGCGATTCAGTCGCAGTGGATGGCGGCGCGGAAACCGGAGGTGGAGCTGTACGATCATGTGGCCGACCCGGACGAGGTGCGGAATCTGGCTGGCGATGCCCGGCATCGGGGGGCGCAGAAGCGGCTCTTGACTTTACTGGAACGCTGGATCGCGGCCTCGGGGGATCAAGGCCGGACGCCGGAGTCCCCGGCGGTGATCGCCCAGGAAGAGCCCCGCGCAGTCGCGAACCCGTAAGGCTGGAGCCAGCGGCGATGGCGAAGGCGAGCGAGGCGCTCGAGTTCAACATCCGCGACGACTCGGGCTTCCCCAAAGAAAAGCGGCTTCGAAAGCGAAGAGAATCAGCGGATGCAGAAGGTGCTGGCCAGCCTAACGACGCGCGGATCGGCGGCGACTACTGCTGGCGTCGAAGCAGGGGGTGCGACACGTAGTTCGTAGGCACCGACATCGAATCGATGGGCTCATCCAACTTTGCATCGGCGCGCCTTTGGCCAGTAACGCGTATGTATCCGAGATAGTCGCCTTCGTCGGCCTTTAGCGCATCCAACTCGACGTGATTGCCCGGGGCCACGGCCTCTTGCCATTGCACCCATCGCTTCCAGCCTTCGGGCATGGAATCGGCAGCATCGATATCGAGGATTCCCGTTCGCTCCCAGTGCCGGCGCCACCAAGCGGCGGAATGCAGGCCCGCGAGTCCGGGCTCCCACCAAGGCTGGAGGGCAGGCGGAACCTCATCATCGAACTCGCGCATCAGCCCGGCTTGCGCGATCCCAATAATGCCACCCGGTTTGACGAACCGGGCGAGGTAGTTCAAGTAATACTGATCGGTGCCGTAGTAGAAGAAAGAGTCGATCGAGAGGATCGCGTCGAAGAAATCGTTGGCGAAGGGGAGCGCGCGGGCGTTGGCGGAGATCGGGTACACACTCCCCTCCGCGCCGGCATCGCGAATTCTCTCGAGATTCTCGGAAGCGCTAAACCACAAATCGGTGGCCCACACTTGGACCCCGAACTCCCGGTGCAGGAAGATGGAAGACATCGCTCGCCCGCATCCCAAGTCCAGGATGCGCATCCCGGGGCGCAGTTCGACCGCGTTCGACAGCCATTCCGTTAGCCAAAGCGCGTTAGCGCCGCCACTGGCATTGGCCATCACCCATCGCGGGTGGTATTGGTTTGACCGGGGGAACCGGTCATTCATCAGGGTATCCAAGGCGTCATTACCTTTCTGTGCACTGCTCAAAGTATAGGCGTTTGGGCTATCGCGGGGTGGGCCGGAGACGAGAACCGCGCGAGCGGACGGGTCTCCCTGCCACCTTCGCCTCTTTGGCAGGACCTATGCAGAGTGCAGGAGATGCATTGCATATACAATAGAGATGATGTTCGACTGGGACCGGCACAATCTGAAGAAGATCAAGTCTCACGGCCTCGGACCGGCCGAGGTGGAACATGCCCTGACCAGCAGCCCGATTTTGATTTACGAGCAGGATGCTGACGGCGAGGCGCGGTGGGTCTACTACGGCGAAACGGCCAAGCTTCGCCTGCTGGCCGTCGTCGTGACGGAGCGTCAAGGAAAGATCAGGGTCATTACCGCATACGAACTCGATGCCGGGCAGAAGAGAGACTATCTTGAGCGCCGTGTTTTGGAGGAGTGAATCATGAGAAAACGCACAGAGAAAGAATCGGTGATCCCGAAATTCGCCGACGAGCAGGCAGAAGCGGATTGGTGGGCGAGTGAGGCCGGACGCCAGTTTCTGACTTCGCGACCGTCGGGGAAGAAGCTTAAGAATTCGGCTGGGTCGAAGCTGGTGACGAAGCTGGCCGCCTCGCAGAGCGTGCAAATTGCATTGCGGCTGCCGTCACCGGATATCGCCAAGGCGCGCGAAATCGCCGAACGCAAGGGTATCGGCTACCAGACGCTGCTTAAGATGATCGTGCATGAAGGTTTGCGGCGAGTGGATAGGCAGTCGTGAACTCGGGATTCGCGGTCGCAGTCGCCGTCAGAGTTCGAACAGTTCGAATTTGGGGAGGCCGTTGATCTCATCGTTTTGATGTTGAGCGACTATGGGCGGTCTAAAGGTGGGGATCGCCCAACCTTCCGAAGCTATCGCGAGCGTGGAGTTTTTGAGAGGGGGCCGTTAGAGGCCCGCGGCAGAAGCGAGACATGGGCGGAGACGATGCGCCAGCCTTCGGGGAAGCGGACCCAGACCTGGCTTTGCCGGCCACGCACCGTGCCGGACGCAGTCTCGCGGGAGAACTCGAGAGTGACGCTGGCAGAGTCGCGGCCAAAGGTGACGATGTCCAGACGGTCGATCCGGCGGGCCAGATTCGCCGCGGGCCGGCTTTTGCGAAAGGCTTCGAGTTCGTCCGGGCCATACAGATTCTCGGCGACACCGAAGCGCATTACTTCGGGGCCGGCCCAGAACATGGCGACCAGCGTGTCGACGTCGTTGTTCACCAGCGCCTGCTCGTAGCGCGGATAGAGTTCCTGTAACTCGGCCAGGACTTCGGGCAGATTGACCATTATGAGGCACCTCGGGAAGGAAACATTGGGCGGGCAGGCAGGATGCTTTTGGCGATCGATCCGCTGATGGTGTAGACCGGTTCGTTCACCACCTGGCTGAGCCGCAGCCGTAGCGCGACACTGCAAAGCAGATAGGCCTGCACCGGATCGAGCCCCCAGCGGTCGGCAAGAAAATCGACCATGCGGCTGGTGGCGCGTTGGGCGGCGGTCGCGATGTCTTCGCCGCACTCGATCACCATCCAGGCATCGCCCGGAGTATCCGGCACGATCGCTTCGCTCGACTCAGCCAACGGACCCGTGATCGACTCGCCCTGATGCAGATGGAAGCGGAGCGTCACGTCGAGCGGTGCCTCAATGCCGTTGATGCAGACCTCGCCATCGCCCTGCGCGGCATGGCCGTCGCCGCAACTGAAGAGAGCGCCGGGCACAGTGACCGGCAGATAGAGCTTGGCGCCCGCACAGAGTTCTCGCACGTCCAGGTTGCCGCCAAAGTTGCCCGGCGGACGCGTACGGAATTGGCCATCCTCGGCGCGGGCGACGCCCATCACGCCCAGAAAGGGCCGCAAGGGCAAGGTGGCCGGTTTCAGGGAACGCGTGCTATCGCCGTCGAGTTCCCAATGGAAGAGATAGGCCTCACGGAAGCGCTCTTTCAAGAAGCCTAGGCCGGGCGTCACGCTGGTCCAGCCCCAGCCGCGGTGGCGCACCGACAGCACCTCGATCTCCAACACATCGCCCGGCGCGGCGTCTTCGATCCAGATGGGTCCGGTGAGCGAATGGATGCGGGTGCGGTCGATGGCGAGGAACTCAGCGGCGGTCATGCCGGGGCGAACCTGGCCGCCACTCGCGTCCTGGCATTCGATCTCGACGGTGTCGCCGGACCGGATGCGGATGCGCGGGTGCAGTGAACGATCCCAGACGGAGTGCGTGGGCGTGGCCGTCAGCTTCATAATACGCGCACCGTCATTTGGATTTCGACCAGTGCATTACGGGGCAGGGCATTGACGCCGACCGAGGCCCGCACGTGCTTGCCCGCTTCGCCAAAGACTTCCACCAGCAGATCGGAGGCGCCGTTGACCACCGCCGGAGGGCCGGCGAACCCGGCGGCGCAGTGGACATAGCCGTTCAAAGAAACCACCTCGGCCACCTGGTCCAGCGAGCCCAGTTCGCGCCGGATCACGCTGAGCTGCGTCAGTGCGCAGGCGCGGGCGGCAGCGTAGCCTTCGGCCTCAGTACGGTCCTCACCGACGGCGCCGGTGATCACGCCATCGGGCCCAAGGGAAATTACACCGGCGAGGAAAAGCAATTCGCCCACGCGCTTGGCCGAAACGTAAGTGCCTCCGGGCGAGGGAGGCGGTGGCAATTCGAGGTTCATTTCCGCAAGCCGTTGCTCGGCGTTAGACATGTTTGAGAGGGTAACACGACTCACGGCAGGAACTTGGTGGTGAAGGCCTGGCCGGCATTGATCGCGCGGCGGATGACGCCGAGTTGGGTGAGTTGCTGATTGAGCGTGGCCCAGCGCGCAGGGTCCATCTGGCCGATGGCCGCGCCGGAGAGATCGTCGCCGGTGATGAACTTGCCATCGCGCAGCGCCTGCACCGTGAAGGCCATCAATTCGGCCTTCTGGGCTGGGTTCCGCTTTTGGATGAGTTCATGGGCGGGGCCGGGGTCGCGCAGGTATTCGCGCCATCCTCGGATGGAGGCGCGGACGAACTTCCTGGTGGCCTCGGGTTGCTGGTCCAGGAAGCGCTGGTGGCCGAAGATAGTGCGGTAAGGGTCATACCCGGCGGTGTTGATCAGAATGGTGCGATATGGCGTGCCGGCCTGCTTCACGAAGAAGGGCTCGCTGGTAATGAAGATCTGCTGGATGTAGTTCTTGTCGGCCAGGAAGCTGGCGACCGAGTGGGTGGCGGGTACTTCGCGGACGTTCTTCAAATGGTACTGGCTCACCAGAAACTTGAGCCAAGTGGCGCCGGGCTGGGCGGCGATGGCGCGGCCTTCGAGGGCGGGGAAGTCCTGCACGGGCGAGTCCGCGTGCATCATGATCGCTTGCGGATCGTGCTGCATGAAGGCCGCGACGGAGCGCACGGGCAGCCCATTCGAGACCGATGTCAGAACCTGGTCGCTAGAGCCGAAGCCAAAGTCCGCGCCGCCGCTCGACACCACTTGATAGGTGCTGGTGTATTGGCCAATCGGCAGCACGGTGACGTCGAGCCCTTCGACCGCGTAGTAGCCTTTGGCCAAGGCCGTGTAGAAGCCGCCGTGCTCGGGTTGCGGATACCAGTCGGCTTGCAGGCGAATCGCGACGCGCCCGTTCGCGGCGGTGGGCCGCTCGGATTGGCAAGCGGTGAGGATGGCGAAGAGACAGGGGAGAATGACACGTTTCACAAGTTCCCCAGTCTAGCGGCAAGATGCAGCAGGCGTCCATCGTCTTCGCGCGCAGCGGCCAGTTGCAGGCCGCCGGAGCCTGATATGGGGATGCTGACGGCCGGCAGACCCGCCAGGCTGACCGGCGTCGTATAGCGGAGCAAGCGCGCGCGGGTGGGGCCGTGGTCCTCTCCGGCGGCGAGCCGCAACACAGGCGCGGACGGGAGCAGAAGCAACTCGTGCTCGGCGAGCAGCGCATCCATGCGACGCCGGAAGTCGGCGTGGCGCTCACGCCAGGCGGCCATCTCTTCTGCGCCCAGACTCGCTCCCCACTCCAGCCGCTGGCGAATGGCGGGTTCGAAGGCGTGGTGGTGGCCCTGATGGTGGCGCGCCGCCTCGGAGGCTTGGATGGGGGCGAAGATGGCTGCCGCGTCGTGCCACCAGGGGACCGCGATGGGTTGCGCTTGCAGCCCCAGGGCTTCGAGTGCCCGTTGACCACGAGCCAGGCCCGCGCGGATCGCCGGGTCACAATCGTGCAGAAACTCGTCGTCGACCACGGCGAAACGCCGGTAGGGTGCGCCACTTTCCACCGGACCGAATACGGCCCCGAGCCGAGGTCCATCGGCCAGATTGCGAAAGAGCCAGCCCATCGTATCGAAGCTCTCGGCCAAGTGTGCGGCACCCTGCCAATCGCCACGACCCAGCGAGGCCCGATAGCCCGCCAATCCGCACAGCGCCGCCGGTACGCGGATCGACCCTCCGGTATCCGTGGCCAACGCCGCGTCGGCCGAGCCTTCCAGCACGCTGGCCGCCGCGCCGCTGGAGGAGCCGCCTGTCAGCGCGCCCGCGTCGCCTGGCTGCAGGCAGTCGCCAAAGTCAGGGTTCTCGCCGGTGAGCCCATAGGCCAACGGATGCAGGTGCGTCTTGCCCATCAGGACGGCGCCGGCCGCGCGCAGTTGCTGGACGACCCAGGCATCGTGCGTGGCCAGCCCGTGCAGGTCGCGGTAAAAAGCAGTGCCGAGCGACGTGGGCGCGCCGGCTACGTCGAAGCAGTCTTTCACCGAAACCATTAGACCGCGCAACTCAGTACCGGGAGCGTCGGCGCTGGCTAGGGTCCAGGCCAGATCACGCCAAAGGTAAGTGTTTTCCCCGTGGTTGCCGTTGCCGCGTTCCCAGGCCTGAAGAATCCGCACATGCATGTTATGTTTCAGTGTATGCCTCACGCTGACGCTGAACACATGGCCGCATTGGTGGCTTACACCAAGCGTTCCCATCGAACTCCTTATCCGGTGCCCTTTGGGGCCTCGATCGTCGCGACGAAGACGGGCGAGACGCTGTTGCGTGCGTTGAACGCCGTGGCCCGCGAGTACGATCCGAGTGCGCACGCCGAAGTCCGCGCGCTCCGCATGGCGACCAAGCGGCGCAAGAATCTGTCACTGGCCGGCTATACGCTCTACACCACATGCGAGCCGTGCCCGATGTGCATGAGCATGGCGCTATGGGCGGGCATTGATCGCGTGGTTTACGGCGCCACCATCGAGGACGCCACGCGCCATTTCGACCAGATTCATGTCGCCGCCGAGGAGGTCGCGCGGCGCAGTGATATGCGTTGCAAGGTGGTGGGTCCGGTGTTGCGCGACGAATGCTATGAGTTGTTTGCTCATCCGGCCTTCCGGAAGCCGGCAGCCAAGCGGACGCGGAGGTCCAATGCCTGAGTTCCCCGGCCTGGCCGCACAAGTCGCTGACCCCGCCCGCGTGCTCACGACGCCCGCCGTGCTGGATCGCCTATCGAAAGACTTCTACTGGTACTCACCCGTGCTGAAACGCCAATTGGCCGAAAAGACCGGCGATATCGCCGTCGAAGCCATCGACGCCGACGAAGTGCTCGCCATCGCTCGCTATGCGCGCCAGCATGGCATCCCGCTTACGCCGCGCGGGGCCGGCACTGGCAACTATGGCCAATGCATCCCGCTCGAAGGCGGCATCATCGTGGACCTTTCGCGCATGGACCGCATTGAAGAAATCACCGCCGATGGCGTCGCCGTCTGCCAGCCCGGTGTACGCTTAGCGGCGCTGGAGCAGGAAGCGACTTCGCAAGGCTGGGAACTGCGCATGTACCCGTCGACCCTGGCCAAGGCGACGGTGGGCGGCTTCTTAGGCGGCGGCTCCGGCGGCATCGGCTCCATCGCGCATGGCATGCTGCGCGACTTCGACACGGTGCGCGCGCTTGAGTTCGTCACCATGGAAGATCCGCCGCGCATTGTGCGCCACGAAGGTGCTGCCGTGCACGAGATCCTGCACTGCTGGGGCACCAACGGCATCCTGACGCGCATCTGGCTCGCGCTAACGCCGGCCGTCGAGTGGAGCCAATTCGCGGTGGCGTTTCCCACTTACGAAGCGGCCTATCATTTCGCGCGCGAGATCGCCGAAGATGCGGTCTGGACGAAGCGGCTGGTGACCGTCTTTGAATGGCCCATCCCGTCGTTCTTCACCCCCGTCAAGCAAGTGGTAGCACCCGGCCAGGCGCTGATCTTCTTCATGATCGCCTCCGCCCAAGCCGACGCCTTTCGCGCCGCAGTGGCCGCAACCGGCGGCGAAGTCACCTTCGGCGCACCCTACACCGGGCCCCGGACCCAGCCGCTGCTCAGCGACTACACCTGGAACCACACCACGCTCTGGGCCATGAAGGCCGACCCCCAGTGGACCTATCTCCAAGCCGGATTCTCTAAAACCGAATGTCTGGAGCAGTGCCGCCTGCTGCGCGCCCGCTTCGGCAACGAGATCCTCTTCCACCTCGAGTTCATGAAAACCGGCGACGGCAGCATCATCCCCGGCTCTATCCCGCTGGTGCATTTCACCACCGAGGAGCGGCTCAACGAGATCATCGCCTATTGCCTCGAAATCGGCATGTCCATTGCCAATCCGCACGTGAATCACCTGGAGGACTCCGGGCGCTTCCGCGCCGACAACGTCCAGTTGCAGGCCAAGCAGCGCTACGATCCGCGCGGGCTGCTGAACCCTGGCAAGATGCTCAGCTTTCGTCCGGACACCCAAGTATGAAGACCTGGATCCCCGACGCGCGCCAGTTCGCGTACCTCACCTGGAAGCAGGTGGATGCCCTGCCGCGCGAGGAGACGCTGCTGATTCTACCCACGGCGGCGATCGAGCAACATGGCCATCATCTGCCGCTCGCTACCGACACGCTGCTGAATAACCTGCTGCTGGGCCGGGCGCTTGCGCATGTGCCGGTCGAGTGCCCCATGTATGCCTTGCCTCCGATCTGCTATGGCAAAAGCAACGAGCACATCGGGTACCCCGGCACGCTGTCGGTGTCAGCGACGACGTTCATGGCCGTCGTCCGCGACCTCGGTGCCAGCGTGCATGCGGCGGGCTTTCGCAAACTGGTGCTCTACAACAGCCACGGCGGCAACACGTCGCTGGTGGATGTGATGGCTCGCGACCTGCGCGCTGAGTTCGGCCTGCGTACTTTCTCGCTCTTCGGTTCGCCGGGCGCGAGCTTCGACACGGTGAGCGAGCAGGAGCGCACCTATGGCTTTCACGCGGGCGAGATTGAGACCGCGTTCCTGCTGCATGCCACGCCTGAACTCGTGCATACCGGCGAGTACACTTCGCACTACATTGCCCGCGTCGATCGGCCCGAGTTGTTGAAGCCCGAGGGCTCGCACGCCAACTTCGCCTGGCTGACGCGCGACATCGCTCCGAGCGGCGTGATGGGCGACCCTGCCCCCGCCACCGCCGCCAACGGCGAGCGCTGGGTGAACGAGGCCGCCGCGCGCATCGCCGAGATTCTGATGGCCATGTACCGGTTTGTCCCTCGTCATGATGCTTGACCATGATGCTTGACTGCGGCAACGGAATTCGGCTGGAGAGCGGACGGCGCTGCACGCTCTCCGATGGGGTGACTCTCCTATCGGACCACTACTATCCGGCCGGCCCGGGCCCCTGGCCCACGCTGCTGATGCGCCAGCCCTATGGGCGCGATATCGCTTCCACCGTCGTCTACGCGCATCCCGTCTGGTTCGCGCGCCTGGGATACCATGTCGTCATTCAGGACGTGCGCGGCCGCGGCGACTCCGAGGGTGACTTTTACCCGTTCCGCCACGAAGGGCAGGACGGTGCCGAGACCATTGCTTGGCTGAACACGCTGCCCGCTGGCAATGGCCGCGTCGGCATGTACGGCTTCTCCTATCAGGGCTGCACCCAACTGCTGGCTGCGGCCGAGAATCCGCCGGGTTTGCAGTGCATCGCGCCCCACATGGCCGCTACTGACCTGTATCATGGCTGGTTCTATCATCAAGGCGCGCTGCGGCTGGCCTCCACCTTGGGCTGGGGCATCCAGATGCTGCGCGAGGACGCCCGGCGTCGAGGTTTACACGAGGCCAGCGACCGGTTAGAGACCGCTTGGCGCAACCTGCCCGCCCAAGCCGGCTTCACGCCCTACAGCGACCATCCCGCCATCGCCGACCCCGCCTTGCCCTCCTACATGCGCGACTGGATGACGCACCGCGAGGCCGGCGATTACTGGAGCGCGCTCGACATCGGCACCCGGCTCCACCAGGTGCGCGTGCCCGCGCTACACGTCTCCGGCTGGTATGACCTCTATCTCGAAGGCACCATCGCTGGTTATCTCGCCTTGCGCCACGGCGCGGGCACTCACTTCGCGCGAGAGCACCAATACCTGCTCGCCGGCCCGTGGATCCACCTCCCGTGGGGCGATCGCGTCGGCGACCGTCAGCTAGGCCCTGCGGCGAATCTCGACACTGACCGCGTGCTGCTGCGCTGGTTCAACCACTGGCTGAAGGATTCGGGCGAGTTCGCCGGCGAACCCCGCGTCCGCCATTTCGCGATGGGCGCTAACGAATGGCGCTCCGCCGTCGACTGGCCCGATGGCGCTTCGGCCACGCTGTATCTGCACAGCGACGGCCATGCCAACTCGCGCCGTGGCGACGGCACGCTCAGCGTTGCGGCCCCCGTCGACGAAGAGCCGCGCGACGTCTTCGTCTACGATCCGGAAGTCCCCGTGCCTGCTCCCGGCGGTGCTTTAGATCAGGCCACGCTCGAACTCGGCAACCACCTCCTGGTCTACACCACGGCGCCGCTCCTTGCCGCCGTCCACCTCTTCGGCCAGCCACGCGTTGTGCTGCATGCCCTCACCACGGCCGCGCACGCTGACTTCACCGCCAAGCTGGTCCGCACAACGCCCGATGGCCGCGCGGACTTCCTGTGTATCGGCATCGCGCGCTCCTCCTGGCTCTTCAAAGATTACGCGGCCGGTGAAATACGGCGCTGGGAATTCACGCTCGAGCCCCTATCCGCCGTCCTCGCCCCCGGTGATGCCCTGCGCCTCGAAATCGCGAGTTCCGCCTTTCCGCTCTACGACCGCAATCCCTCCACCGGCATTCCGCCGCCCGAAGCCGGCCCTTGGACGTGGGGCCGCTCCACCCAGCAAATCGCGCACACGGCGGAGCATCCGTCGGCTCTGCATCTCCCGCTCGCGGAGGGTGCCTTCGCATGAGCGCCGACATCGTCATCGAGCATGTCAGTAAGCAATTTCGTGGCGGTGCGCTCGCCCTCGCGGACATCTCCTTGCAAGTCGGCGACGGCGACTTCGTCTCACTGCTCGGTCCTTCCGGCTGCGGCAAGTCGACCTTGCTCAAGATCGTCGCCGGCCTCACCGCCCCCTCGGCTGGCACCGTCGCCGTCGATGGCATTTCGCCCGCCAATGCCCGCCAATTGATGAGCTTCATCTTCCAGGACCCTACCCTGCTGCCCTGGCGCACTGTGGAGGAGAACGTGGGCCTGGGCCTGGAACTCAGCGGCACGGCGGCAGGCGTGCGGCAGGCGAAGGTTGACGAGATGCTCGAACTCGTGGGCCTCAGCGCCGCGCGCCAGCTCTATCCGCGGCAACTCTCGGGCGGCATGAAGATGCGCGTCTCCATCGCGCGCGCTCTCGCCAGCCGGCCCAGCATCCTCCTGCTCGACGAACCTTTCGCCGCGCTCGACGAGATGACCCGCGACCGTCTCAACGACGAACTCCTGCGCCTCTACGCCGAACGCCAGCAGACCGTTCTCTTCGTCACGCACTCGGTGGCCGAAGCCGTGTACCTCTCGCGCCGCATCGTCATCCTGGCCCCGCATCCGGGCCGCGTCGCCCATATCGTCGACAATCACTTGCCCTGGCCGCGCCCAGCGGACCTGCGGTTGAGCGCCGCCTTTGAAACTCAGGTGGCCTGCGTCTCGCGCCTCTTGCGCGGCGTACAAGCCGCCGCCGCGGAGCCATCGGTATGAATCGCCATCTGTCGTTCGCGCTGCAGAGCCTGCTGGTGCTCGGTGTGTTGCTCACCATCTGGCAATCCGCCGTCTGGATGGGCGTGCCGCATTACATGCTGCCCGCACCGCTGGCCGTCGCATCGGTCGTCGTCGAACGCTTCCCGGCGTTGGTCCGCTCGCTCTGGCTTACCGCCGAAGCCGCCGCACTGGGCCTACTTGGCAGCATCGTGGTGGGCGTCGCCATCGCGCTCGCCTTTGCGCAGTGGCGCGCCTTGCGTCGGCTGCTATTCCCGTACACCATCCTGCTGCAAACGGTACCCATCGTCGCCATCGCCCCATTGATCCTGATGTGGGCCGGCAATGGGCTCTTCTCCGTCGCGCTGGTCGCCTTTATCATCTGCCTGCCGCCCATCATCGCCAATACGACGCAGGGGCTGATCAGTGTGGAGGAGAACTTCCTGCATCTCTTCCTGATGCACGAAGCGACTCCGGCCCAAGTGCTGTTCCAACTGCGCCTGCCCCACGCCCTGCCGAACCTCTTCACCGGCATCCGCATCGCCGCCGGCATCGCCGTCATCGGCGCCATCACCGGCGAGCTGTTCGCCGGCTCCAGCCGCGTGGGCGAAGGCGGACTCGGCTATTCGATTCTCTACGCCAGCGGGCAACTGGAGACCGACTACCTCTTCGCCCTGGTGCTCGCGGCTACCGTGCTCGGCTTCGCGTTCTTCTTCGTTACGATGTTCTTGGAGTGGTATTTTCTGCACCATTGGCACGAGTCGAATCGCCCGGATCTGCCCGATTAGGAGAAGCCTTAATTTGCTACGTCTCGAATCGCCCACCGGATGGTGGCTCGTCACCCATCCTGACCACGCTCGCCTCGCCGGCGACTTCGCCGCGAAGTGGGGCAACGCGCACTTCCGTTCGCCCCAGCCGCGCGAGCGTGTGCTGCATGGCATCCGCACCCACGACGACGGCTGGGCCGCCCGCGACGCGCACCCGAGCATCACCCGTGAAGGCAAGCCCTCCGCCTTCTCCGTCGAACTGGTCGGCAAGTACTCCGCCTTCGAAGAGATCGACCTAGCCGATTACCTCGCCGTGCGCGACCGCGCCGTCCGCCTGATCGCCGAAGCCGACCCCTATGCCGGCGTGCTCATCTCGCTCCACACCCAGAACCTGCTTACCGCGAGGGCCGACCGTTCGACCATCGTCCCGGAACAATTGCCCCTCCTCGACGAGTTCCTCGCGGCGCAAGCGAGCTATCAAAGCGCCCTGATGGAACGAATCCGCGTCGACGAATCGCTTACACCGCTCGAGCGCGATCCGCAAACCATTCAGGAGCACTTCCGTTTGCTCCAGGCCTGCGACAATCTCTCGCTCTTGGCCTGCGTCGACTACGCGGCTCCGGCCAATTTACTCCACCCGCTCCCGCTGCACGACGGCGGCACCAGCGACGTCCGGGTGCTGCCAGTAGCGCCGCGTCACTTCCGGCTAGAGCCGTGGCCCTTTGAAGCACCGAAGCTCGAATTTACCTTCCCCGCCCGCCACATCACCGGCCTACGCTTCGCTTCCTCAACCGACTTTGCGACGGCCTACGCCGCGGCCGCACCCTCGGCTTTGGCCGTGACGCTGACGGGCTAGCCAACCCACTCAGTTTTCAAAGACCAGTGGGCCGCTGGGAAGTGGGAACCCAAGGAACCCAAGCGGGCGAAACGTTTATTTTGAGAGAGATCGCCGGGTTTGTTTTGGGATATTTATTTTTTCTCGCATTCTTCAGGCTTGGGATCGGCGAACGGAATCGGAAAAGGATTGCGCCAGCCACGGTGTTCTTCGCCGAGTCGATCGATGACGAGGCCGACCTGTCGGAGGCCGGGGTGACCCGCGAGAGTCTGGTGGACGGCGCGGTTGACGAGGGGCCAGAGTTCGGTTTCGCTGGGCGAGTAAGTGGGGTCGGCCGGGACGAGGATGACTTTTGTGCCCCTTGGGGAGCGCGGCGAGGCGCTTTTGCTCGGCTTCTTGGCGCATTTTCTGGCGGATGGGTTCGCAGTGCGCGGCGGATCCAGTGAAGGTCGGCGACGGGGATGGATTGTAATCGATCTCCGTATAGGGTTTTTCCATAAGGGCCTCCGACGAGAAGAGTAGCAGGTGGCGGATCGGTCGGAAGAGGAGGTTTTTGACTAAGTGTCTCAGGAACAGTGAGTTAAGAAATTGAAGATCGTTGTGATTGGGATATGGTGCGCACTGAGCCGGGAAGGTCATTCCGCGGAAGCCGAAGTTTGGCTGACCGGCCTCCGGGTGCCGAGCAACCGCCCTCGAGTTGGCGATGCCGTGGCCAGCGTGGCAGGGTTGGGAGATGAGCGAACTGCTGGTGCGGACGACGGTGGCGGTGTATCGCGGAGAAGCGATCGCAGGGACGGCGGCGTTGATGATCCCTCGATTCCTGTTTCGATTCCCCAATCTTGGCTGGCAGACGCTCGTATGGGTTTTGCAGGAAATGCGGTTCGCGGACGGTTTTTTGCATGACGAAATCGGTAGGAGGGTGATTTAAGGCAACTTGTTGGGAAAGTGTCCCACCCTTCTGCACCCCGTGGACGGTCCTGTTTTCACAAGAGGCCGAAAGGTTTGTTTTGCGAGAGATCGCCGGGTTCGTTTTCGGAAAAAATGTTTTTTGTGGGTTACGCTAGGCGGCTCTCGCCTGGGCCACTGGATTCTGGGCCACTGGATTCTGGGCGGGCAGATTCGCGCAACAGCGTTTGAACTTGAGGCCGCTGCGGCAGGGGCAGGGGGCGTTGCGGCCGACAGCGATGGGCGGCTTCGCTTGAGCGACTTGGCGGAGGATGATTTCAGAGTCGATTTTGTCGAACTTCACCTCTTCGAGCGTGATTTCGCGATGGGTAGGGCGTTGGGATTCGACGAGTTTGACGATTTCAATGGCGGCCTTGAGTCGGGTGGCGGGTGAGGCGTTCTGGTCAGTCAAAAGGTGTCGAAAAGTGTTGATTGCGAGTTCGGCCAAATCCCCGAGATCGTCAAGGAGGCGATCGGCCTTATCCTGCCGGGCGGCGAGGAGGGCTTGGGCGAAGGGGGCGTGTTGGCGGGTCCAGAGATGGACGGTGGTCCGGTGGACGCCGGCGTCTTGGGCGGCGGTAGTGATGGATTGGCCTGCGACGAGGGCTTGGAGCACTTGCTGCTGAACGGCAGGAAGACTGTTGAGAAGTGTCGAATCGGGGTTGCTGGACATGAGATTTTCCCTGACCTTAGGTTACTCCCACGCGCCAAATTTCCTGAAAGTTATTCTGAGCGAAGTGGTTTGTTCGCAGTGATATAGAGATCCGAAAATTGATGTGAATCGCTTGCTCCACCTTGCAGGAATTCAGTTAGTCGATGGGGGAGGAGGATGCCATTCGTGCTTTCAGGGGCGCGGCGTGGGTCGGCGTTGTTTCGCTTTGGGTAGGCCTTTTGTTGGGCCGGCCGAGCGGCTGGGGCTGCAGGCGGATCTGGAATTTGGCTTCGAGGCCTTCGACGAAACCGGGTTCACCGAGGGAATCTCGGTGCGGGTGGCGCATTCGCCGGGTGATACCCGTTCGAGGTCGAGCCAGGTGGAGGGGTACTGAGGCCTGCGTGGGCGGCGGCGGATGACCAGGCATAGTCCGGGGCTTGGGTGACGATGCGGGCGCGGACGGGGTTGAGGTCGACGTAGGCGAGGGCGGCGAGAAAGTGCGGGGCATCGAGGACGCAGGAGTAGAAGCGATTTTGCAAAAGCCGGCCGCGTCGAAGCAGGCGACCTTAGAGAGATTGGGGATATTGGCCAGTGAGATGTTGCATGAACCGGCTGACGCCGTCCTCCGCTTGGCCGGTGACGACCAGGTGAATGTGGTTCGAGATGGGGGCGTAGCCATGGACGAGGACTTGGCGCAGGTCGGCGTGGTGGTCCAGAAGGGTGAGGAATTCGGCGCGGTCCTCATCGCTGAAGAAGACCTGCTGGCGATAATTACCGCGTTGGGTGAGGTGGAGGGGTATCCGGGCGGTGCGAATCTGGGTTTGCGGGGCATCTACCTATAAGTGGATTTTCTGGGGCATTTTTCTCATAAATTTTGCGAAAAAAATGGGTAGGGGGGACGGTGGGTAGGTAGCGCTCACCGCATTGGTGGGGTAGAAGCTATCTGTCTTCGATTCAGGTACTTAAGTGGACTTGGGTTATTGCTCAGAGAAAAGCGGGTCATAGCGGCTATGACACCGATTCTATGCTCCCTCCTCGTTTTTCTGGCAATGTTGCATTATTCTACGATGCCTCATCGGTCAGTGCCTGGCACCATCGGTCAATGGTGGAACTGTAATCTTATTCAGCGAGAGCAGAGCAATGCCACGGGATCGTGATCACCACCTTGCCGCGGGCATGGCCCGAATCGATGTGGCGCAAGGCGGCGGGAGTCTCGTGAAGATGGTAAACGTGGCCAACGGATGGAGCCAGCTTGCCCGTTTCTAAAAGGCCTTTCAGCAGCACGAGGTCCGCCTGATTGGGTGTGGAAAGGTAGCGGCGGAGATTGTGCCGCACAAATGGGGACAGGAGCAGCGGCTTGAGCAGCCGCACCAGAAAGGGAAAGCCTGCCGCGCCCGTGCCACTGTTCAACAGAAGTGTCCCGTTTGCAGTTAGTGCACGACGGCAATCAGCCAGGCTTCGATTCTCGACGTTATCGAGAATAACGTGGTAGCGCTCGTGCCGTTGGGTGAAGTCTTCCTGGGTGTAGTCGATGACCAAATCGGCACCGAGGCTCCGGACGAGATCGGTATTCTTCGGCCCGCAGACACCAGTCACATAAGCGCCCATGTTTTTGGCGATCTGAATCGCAAAAGAACCGATGCCGCCTGAAGCGCCATTGATCAAGACGCGCTGGCCCGGTCGGACTTTCGCGGCATCACGCAGGGCGTGAAGCGCAGCGAGTGCGGCCGTGGGCACAGCCGCGGCCTGCTCATAGGAAAGGTTTTCTGGCTTGTTGGTGAGCGTCTCCTGAGAAGCGGACGCAAACTCGGCACAAGTACCATTGCCGATGCCAAAGACCGCATCGCCAGGTTTGAAGCGGGTGACTTTGGGGCCAACGGCGTGCACTTGGCCTGCCAAGTCAAAGCCAGGCACCCCATATTTGGGCTTGAACAGGCCACTGGCAAGGCGCATGGGGAAGGGTGAGCCTTTAACGCCAAAGCAGTCTGCCACGTGCAGTGCTGCAGCATGGACACGGACGCGCACTTCGGTGTCCTTGATGGCTGGGCGATCGATGATCTCGATGTGGAGCTGATCGAGCGAACCGTAATCGTAGTGGATGACCGCTTTCATGCTGCCCGTTGTGGATTGATTCGACACTTGCATGAATTGAGCTTACACTGTAAGCCAAGTCGTTGTACAGGGCCATTCACTCTTAGGTGAGAATAGAAGGTTACCGATGCCCGGAAGTGCGAAAAAAAAGCTGAAACAAAGAACGCCACTCACAAAAGAGCGGGTGCTTCAGGCTGCTTTGCGCTATGCCGATAAGCACGGCATCGAATCCCTCTCGATGCGGCATCTCGGGCAGGCTTTGGGAGTGGAGGCAATGTCGCTCTATAAGCACGTTGCCAACAAGGACGACATCCTGGACGGTATCGTCGGTTTGGTCGTAGCCGAAATCACCGTGCCGAAGGTGGGCGGAAACTGGAAGAAAGAGATGCGCATGAGAGCACTCTCTGCCCATGCCGTGCTGATGAAGCACCGCTGGGCAACGATGTTGATTGTTTCCCGGGTAAATGTGGGGCCAGCGATGCTGTGCTACTTAAATGCGACCGTAGGATCTCTAGTTGAAGCCGGTTTCTCATACCCGCTGGCCGACCATGCATCTAACGCAATCGACAGTTACGTTTATGGCTTTACGCTACATCTGTTGAACTTCCCCTTTCAACCCGAGGAGTACGCAGCGGCGGCTAAGCAATACCTGCCTATGATTCCGCGCGATTTATATCCCTATTTCTATGGGATAGGGAGTTTAGTTGCAGAAGAGAAGCACGATGGCATCAACAAGCTTGAGTTTGGCCTTGATCTCTTACTTGATGGGCTGGACAGATTGCGGCGGAAGAGCTGAGGCCGGGCAAGCACTCTGCTTAGCATTCCAATACTTGCCCAGCGATTTCATTTGCCCACGAAGGTTTCGGCGCATGGCAGACTGGCGAGTGAAAGAATCGCCAATGAGCAACGCAGGGAATGAGGGCACCAACTCAAAGTTCGCAATTGCGATTTCGGTATTCGATTGCCGATCAATCCAGGCTAGGTCGAGGCGGTATTCTCCTGGGTCCACAATCGCAACTCCACCCAGAGACGCCGGGATGTTCCGTAATCGGCTGGACTCGCGAAAGTGCAGCAGCCGAATCTCAAGTCTTACCGCAGTTGAATCTGGTATTGTTGCGGCTCCAGATAGCGCTTTGGCAACATTCTGATTGGCAAGCTCCATGAACTGCGAGATCCGTCTGGCCAAAGCACCCTGGGGATCCGTAAGGATCTTTCCAGGCAGCAGATCGAATTGCTTTGCTTCACAGAGCCAAGCCTGGCTTCCGTAGCGAATGTCCAGCCCGCGACTGATGTGGTGCCGCAGTGGTAGTTGTGTCTGAGCCCCAAGCTGGCAAAGAGCCAGGAGCATTACGACCGTAGTAAGTTTCATGTAAGTACCTTGAATTAGTGAAAGTTGAAACCAGTGCCGAAGCGCACACTGTGGAAGGTTTTGCCGAATCGGCTGGTGGGAATGTAGTCAACCTGGATGAGACGAATCTCAATGCGGTCGCTGAGCTTGAGGTCAATACCCCCGCCAAGGATTGTGGCGGGCTTCCAGCGATCACTCGTGAATCGAGTAGGGCAACTTGGCGTGACAAAGGTCGCTGCACAAGCTGAGAGTGATGCGGAAATGGATGTGCTCGTGCGCGTCACTCCGCCCATGAGGTGTGCAAAGGGCTTCACCCTCGAGGTGGAACGGTTGTCTTTGAACTGACTGCCCACCACCAAATGGAGTGGATCCTGTCGGTATGTGAAACTGCCTGTCGCAGTGCGAACGGTGTTTGTGTCTCGCATGAAGGACATTTCGACCTTTAGACCGCTAATGCGCGATCCATTGGAGACATAGCTAAATGCAAATCCGTTGTGCGGCTGCCTGCCTGCAAAGCGCCCAAGGATCGCCGGGTCGCCTCTGTTCAGGCCAGTGTCAAGCCTGCTGGAAACAAATTGAAACTGGAATTCATGAGAAGGGTAGGTCTGCGAGAGCACTTGGCCCGCAAGCAGACAGAGGAAGAGTAAACTTATTCGGATCAAATTGATATTCCGCCAATGTAAAGAGTGCCCTCAGTTGGGCTTACACCGTAAGCTTACACTGTAATCTTTAGCAACGCAAGAGTATCAACCGCACCGACGCTCGAATTCCGATTCAAGGAGCCAAGTTCAGCTCGTGGCCCCGATCGATTCCCGAGCGCCAAGCTCTTCGAAAAACAACAAAAAATCAAGAGAACAATCCCCGCCCCGCCCCACTCTACTTGTGATGGCAGGCCATCCCCCATCAAACTTCGAATCCCTTTCCAGAAAACTGCACGAGCCGCTGATCCCTCCGCTAGTCGCGGTCATCGGCGGCATTCTTTTTGTCAGGGTCCTCGGGTTTGATCCAACACTAGCGCTCCTCTGCGCCACCCTCTCCGCCCTCCTCTGGCTTCTCGCAACAAAACTCCACTACCCGCGAGCCGCCTTCCTCGCCGGCAACACAATCCTCTTCTGGCTAGCCATCGCCAGCGCCTCCCGCACAGACAACAAACCCAAACCCGTTATCGACACAGACCCGCGCGAAGTCGTCTCCCTCGAAGGCTGCGTCGATTCCCTCCCCCAACGCGAAGCCGAACGCCTCTTCTTCACCTTCACCGCCGCACCCGGTGCCCGCCTCCGCGTCAGCCTCTACCTCAAACCCGAAGAAGCCGCCCCCGACTGGGCCTACGGCCACCGCCTCCAACTCCCCCTGCGCATCCGCCCCGTCCACAACGCCGGCAACCCCGGCAACTTCGACGCAGAACGCTACTTCGCCCATCGCGAAATCTACTGGAGCGCCAGCATCGCCAAAGGCTACCCCATCATCCAGGTCCCCAACGCCTGCGGCAATCCTGTCCAGGCCGCCATATACAAAACCCGCGCCTGGCTCCTCACCCGCATCGATCAAATTGCCACCGGCGACCGCTACCTCACCGCCATGCTCGGTGCCCTCCTCCTCGGCGACAACGCCAAACTCGAAGACTCCTGGACAGACAACTACCGCCGCACCGGCACCTACCACGCCATCGTCATCTCCGGCATCCACATCACCGTCCTCGCTGGGGCTCTCTTCTGGTTCCTCCGCCTCCTCCAGTTCCGTCCCATGCAGGCCTACGCAATGTGCGCCATCCTCGCCGTCCTCTACGCCGTCATCTGCGATCTCACCGCTCCCGTAGTCCGTGCCGCTGGCGGCTACCTCCTCTTCCTCGCCGCCAGACACTTCTACCGGCGCGGCCGCATCCTCAACCTCCTCGCCGCCGTAGCCATCGCTTACCTCCTCGCAGACCCCGCACAGCTTTTCGAAGCCAGCTTCCAGCTCTCCTTCCTCGCCGTCCTCACCCTCGCCACCCTCGGCCTCCCACTAATAGAAAACTCCACTGGCCTCTGGTCCAAAGCACTCCGAAATCTAGGCGACCCCGATTACGGCGATGCGAATCCACGCACCGCCTCCCGCCGCCTCGAAATCCAGCTCGCCCTCCAAACCATCAGCCGCATCACCCACATCCCCCTCAAACCCCTCTCGCAAGTCACTTCAAACATCCTCGCCTCCATCCTCTGGTCGCTAGACCTTTTCCTTACCTCCGCCGTCGTCCTCATCGGCCTCTGCCTCCCCACTATCCTGTCTCTTATACACATCTGACGCTGCCGACGAATAGAGAGGTGTAGATCTCGGTGGTCGCCGTATCATT
>ENA-ORBV01004184-ORBV01004184.1-microbial-mat-metagenome-genome-assembly--contig:-NODE-4184-length-28035-cov-12.617605_pt1 | contig 28035 bp, 29 predicted proteins | sample MGYA00237777_ERZ505514 | MGnify/ENA primary metagenome ERZ505514 (study PRJEB26160, sample SAMN06269048) | microbial mat metagenome | isolation source: Oligotrophic lake microbial mat | place...
TAAAAGCGAAAATCCCGACCGTTCTTAACCCCGCCCTGCTTCGCGAGGACGGGGAATGCATCACGGAATCTGTTCAACTGAGCTTTCCCAACCTAGCCAAACAGTTTTAGCTTTTCGGTGATTATTTCTTGCATCGTCGCGATCTCTATGCCCATGGCAAATTTGAATTTCAATTGCTGATTTTTTGCCTTTCACTTGCATGAGTCAGCCCTCCGAGGTAAAGTGCTATGTCTGCATGTATAAAAAGAGAGGATTTTGGGTATGGGGAGCCAAGTGCAAGCAATGATAAAAGGTATTAGATCGAATCTAGTTGTGAGTTGGCGGCGAACATTTCGATCGATCATTTTAGTTTTTCTCGGTGTTTCGATCGCGCTATTCACAAACTTGCCCCTGTTCTCATTATTGGGGTCGGACAACTTTTTGGCGGCGCAACCTCTTCCAGCAATTCCAATTGCTCCCATCCTCCCAACCGTGAGTACATCAGAACTGCGTGGCGTATGGCTGACGAATATTGATAGCGATGTCCTATTCTCACGCGACAATCTCGATCGAGCAACCCAAAGACTCAAGCGGCTTAACTTTAATACGATTTATCCCACAGTTTGGAATGGTGGATATACACTTTATCCCAGTGCAGTGGCAGAAAAGACCTATGGGAAAGCTGTAGATCCCGAACCAAGATTGCAAAATCGAGATATGTTGGCCGAAGCGATCGAACTGGGGCATCAGCAAGGTCTAGCTGTGATTCCGTGGTTTGAATTTGGCTTGATGTCGGAAGAGAGAGCCGAACTAACTCGCCAACATCCTGACTGGCTCACGAGTCGCAAGGATGGTTCTACTGTTACGGTTAAAGGCGATCGAGGGCAGCATCGTTTCGTCTGGCTCAATCCCGCCCGACCTGAAGTCCAGACATTTCTCTCTGACATGATTGCAGAAGTTGTGGCTAAATATAAGGTTGATGGCATTCAACTCGACGATCACTTTGGTATGCCAGTCGATTTTGGTTACGATGACTTCACTGTGACGCTCTACCAAAAAAGCCACGACGGCAAACGTCCACCTGACAACCAAAAAGATCCAGAATGGATTGCCTGGCGGGCGCGGCTAGTCACAGACCTGATGGTGAAAATATTTGCTCACGTTAAAACCACAAAACCTAATTGCATTATTTCACTCTCTCCCAATCCTAAAGACTTCTCATACGCCAATTATTTGCAAGATTGGTATCGTTGGGTGCAGTTGGGATTTGTGAATGAACTGATCGTGCAGGTATATCGATCGCAACTTGATGACTTTAAACGCGAATTGGAACGCCCAGAGCTGTTAGAACTACGACGCAAAATTCCTGTTGGCATCGGTATTCTCACAGGTTTGCGGGTTCTTAACGTCGATATGAAGCAAATCGAGACTCAAGTTAAAGTGACGCGCGATCGATCGTTTCATGGTTTTTCGTTTTTCTTTTATGAAACTTTAGGCGATCGAGATATTGCCTTCCAATCTCTCCTTGCTACCCCTGCTACCCGCCCAGACAAACAGAGTATTGCGGCGCTCAGTAAAAGATAGTCCACAAATCCGATCGAGATCGCGCCTTATTACCTCTTAGCCCCCCCTTTTTAAGGGGGGATTTAGGGGGGTGTTAAACAGGCATACCTTGAGGGAAACCTGTGCGGATATCCTCGACCAAGCCATCACGCAACACGATATCTACTTGCATTTTGCCAATCAGGTTGTCGCCTTTAGCGATTGGGAAGAAACTGTCAAGCTGTCCTTGATTAACTTCCTGCTCTAATTCCAATACTTGGATTTGGTTGAGCTGTTGGAGGAAGCCATTTTTTTGTTCTAATAGTTCACCCTTACGGCTATTCATTTCCAAGCGAATAGATTCAATCTCTCGCAAGACTTCAGGACCAGGTGGTCTGATGCTATTGCGTTCTAGTTCCGCAATCATGCGTTGTCCCTGCGCGTCAAATTGTTGGATTTGGTTATCAGCCTGAGCAATTTGCACCTGAAGCTGTTGTTGCATTTCATCTTTCCAGCGCGGTGTGACGATCACTTTGACGTTAACGGCACGTTTAAGCAAAAGCTGATTATCAAAATCTATGGAATCCATATTCTCCTGATTGGGTTTAGGTAAACATCTTGTCAATAATATCTTGATAGTGTTCGGTTACAACATTACGTCGGACTTTAAAAGTCTGAGTCATCATGCTGTTAGCGATCGAAAAAGGTTCGGGCAAAAATGCAAACGGCCCAATTCGATCGTTAGAACTATAACCTGGACGATTTTTGACTTCACGGTTTAATTCTTCCCGATAAAGCGTCTGAACTTTCGCGCTGTTCAATTCATTTAGAACTTGACTGAGTTCAGAATTAGGAGGAATTAGCTGCGCCGCTTCCAAGGCACTGAGGTTGGGCACAATCAAAGCCCCTAGTTGTTTTTGATCTTGACCGACCACGATAATTTGATCGACATAAGAACTGCGAGAACAGGCATTTTCTAGAGCTTGGGGTTCGATATTTTCGCCATTGCTCAGCACAATTGTGTCCTTTGCCCGCCCAGTGATGATCAAGTCGCCATGTTCGCTGACCCAGCCTAGATCTCCAGTTTCAAACCAGCCCTCTGGATCGATCGATTTTGCCGTGGCTTCGGGATTCTTGTAATACCCCCGCATCACTTGGGGACCCCGAATTAGTACCAGTCCTCGCTGTCCTGTGGGTAAATCAGCCCGACTTTCTAGATCGACAATGCGGGTCTCGGTGCGTGGTAGTGGCTGACCATCGGCATAGCGCAGATTTCGAGCGGGACGACGGACATGTGTAATTGGTGAAGTCTCAGTCAGTCCATATCCGCCTAAAATGTTAATCCCGACAATCTCATAAAAATCCTCAATGTGTTCGGCGATCGACCCACCACCACTGACAATGAACTTAAACATGCCGCCAGTGCCTTCACGCACTTTTTTGTAAACTAACTTGTCTCCTAATTTATGGAGACCCCACAGCGAGATCATCTGCACGCCTGCCCACAAACGCTGTGCGATCGAGGGGTTGAGATTTTCTAGATCCAAGCCCTGCAAACAGCGACGAGCTTTGATGTAACTTTGACTCGCGCTGAAGAAAAATTTCACGAGCTGTTGTTTTGCCGTAGATTGATCGCGAAACTGTTTCTGCACCCCTTCATAAATCGATTCCCACAGACGTGGCACTGCGACCATGTAATGAGGCTTATATTGTTTTAAATCTTTTTTGATCGATCGAAGGTTGGAATAAATCTGGGTGCAGCCTTGGGCAAGCGTGAAGTACTCAAAGCTGCGTTCATAGGAATGCCAAGTTGGTAAAATGCTCAGTATCCGCTCTCCAGGCTGAATTTGCACGACGGTCACAGCAAAATTAACTTGATGTAACAGGTTGCCATGAGTCAGCATCACGCCTTTGGGTCTACCACTTGTCCCGGAAGTATAAATCAGGGTAGCTAAGGTGTTGCGAGTAATTTCGGCATTACCCAATTCGCGGCGGTACCGATCTTGTTCAGAGTTTTCACCTCGATCGATAATTTGCTCAAAGTTATACATCCCTGTGGGTGGGTCTTCATCTGAAAGCAAAATTACTTGACGAATCGGCAGGCTTTGCAGTTCGGGCTGGAGTTTTTCGAGCGTTGCCAGATTTTCCACAACTAAGGCAATACTGTCACTGTGTTCGAGAATGTAAAGCAATTCTGTCCGTTCTGCTTGCGAACTGCGGGTGGCGTTGGCTGCTCCGATCGACATAATTCCTTGATCGGCAACCATCCAGCGCGGCGAGTTATCCGCAATTAGTGCCACCATGTCGCCATTTTGAATCCCAAGCGATCGAAGTCCCGCCCCAAAACTCGCAATCAGATCGGCTAACTCTTGGTAAGTAATCTTGACTTCAGGCTCAGCGTGAGGATCGTACAGAGCCACAATATTTGGATAAGCTTGTGCGGTTTTTTGCCAAATCTGCCAGAGATTAATCGCATCAGAATGATTCAGAAGTTTGGTGTTAAACATATTGGTTCGGGTGAGGGCTAGAGAATTGGTGACAGTTAATTATTGATTGCTAATTGTCTATTGATAGTTGAAGATGTGCCACTTTGGCAACTAGCCCACGACTAGATCCCTAATATCGATTAAAAAGTTCTGCCCGATCCGATTGCCCCAAGAAAATTAGTATGCTACAAATAACAATATTGGTGTCGATGAGTGATTAATAATAATGACTGCAAGTAGAGAAAGATTCGCTCCAGAGCCAAAACCCAAATCTAGGTCTAAATCTAGGTCAAATTCCCAGAAAGTATCTCCCCCAAAAGTATCTGAGCTGCCTTCGCGTCTGGGCAAATCTAATCCACTACCTGCTTGGCTGAAATCTTTACTAATCATACAAAAAGGCTCGATCGGTTTAACTATACTACTTAGCATCACCGTGTTTGGCGTTTATAGCTGGACGGTCTACGCTAAAAAAACATGGAACGAGCAATATCGTAAACTTGAGCATCTCCAAAGGTCAGAACGTCAATTTACGGCAAATGAAGAAGCTCTAGGGCACGATCTTGTCACCAACGCCCAAAAATCACCTAGTCATCTGATCAGAGAAAAGCCAAGTCAAGCAGTCTTTTTAGAGACTCCCTCGGCTCGACCAAAACTTCCCGAACCCGCCGCCGATCCCGCGAAAGATCGTCCCCCTAATCCACTTGGCTATTAGATCCTGCCTCTTTCTAGACTAACCTGCTAGCCAAACTGCAATATTGCGAACATAGGTCTGGATGTCATTTAGGGCACGCGATGACTTGATTATTCGATCGCTAGGTGGTTCGGTGACAAAACTCGGACAGCCCATACTTGTATCCCAGTTGTAGTCGCAGAAGTGGTGGAAAGTAGATTCAGCCACAACTCGTCCTAAAGTGTTGCCATGTTCGTCTTGCTGATTTTCGACGATTACAGCAAGATTGAATGGTCGATCGCTAACTAAACTCTTACTGACTGCGATTACTCTTGCTGATTTTCGATCGCCAGCCACTCCAACTGCACCTTCATGCGGATGAGCAGGGAAAAATTCGATCGTTCCTGTGGGTGAGTCAGGGTTTTTGAGTAATTCATGAATCGGCTCAATAGCAGTAATTACTTGATAATCACCGTTGGCTCCAGAATGGTAATTTGGCCATAGGATGGTGTGAGTCTGAGTATCATCGCAGCAATGGCGGGTGGAGTCAGGGTCGGGATTGTAGGTGTGAAAAAAGTGAAATGCCCCAATCCCACCTAACCCATTAAGCGAGCAGCCCAAATCCTGATGGTCGCGGGTTGCCATGATCCCTTTACCCTTTTGATGAAAAGCGGTAATTCCTGCGGCATCTTGAGTGCTAATGCCATTACCAACATCAACCGCAAATAACCACAGTTGATCGAAGTCCGAGTCACCCAGCGTACTTAAAACAGGATCGTTACCTGTTGCATCAGAGCTTCGATCGCGAGCTGTGACATTAAATAGGGGCTGACCATTTCGATCTTTAGCGATCGACAGATATTCGGTCAACAAAGAAAAACGCTCAATCCCCCAGTCATCTTCAGTCGGAGGAATTGTCGTTTGTAAAAGAATATTAATCGGTCTGTTCATGAGCTATTTATGCAGCTTATAGAGCATCAATCCGCTTTGCCAGCTCAAGGTCAAGCGAGCTGATCCCGCTTGCATCATGGGTCGTTAGATCGATCGTAACGCGATTATAGACGTTAAACAGTTCAGGGTGATGATCGAGCTTTTCGGATACGATTGCCACCTTAGTCATAAACCCAAAGGCTTCGACAAAATCACCAAACTTAAACGACTTATGTAATTTGGCGTTGACCATTGACCAACCACTAGATAGTTGAGCAATTCCTGCTTTAATTTCTTGATCGCTAAGTTTAGTTGGGGGCATAACAGTTAGGTAAATATAACCTGCATAATTTGGGGGGCTTGAATCTGGTAGATTCGATCGATCGAATCCACTATGGCTTGATTGGTGCATCGCGATACCACCACGACAGAATCTGCATCCAATTCCAACCACGTTGCGCCATCTGCTGTGTCATTTCTTGATCGAGATGCTGACCATCTGAAACTGGCATATAACCATTACCCCAGCTAATCCAGTTACGTTGGAGACGTGCTCGATAGTAGCCTTTGAAGCCTGCACGCAGCATATAGCCAGCCGTAGAAGACACAGCCTGATCGCTACGTGCATGAATTAGAGGCTTAGCGAAAGATAGTTTGGCATCATAGCGAAAAAATCCTGGGTAAACCTGATCTCGCGTATCACTAACCAAGTCAAAAGGAGCTGCTCCCCATTTACGTTGCTTTTGCGTATTAATTGCATAGCTTCGAGCCGCCACTGCTTGAGCCATTAGGGCATCCAAGTGCCAACTTGCTGGCATTTCATTCGGCACAACACTGCGTAAATATTCTTCTAAAGGCAAGACATTAACTGCGATCGATTTGCTTCTCCAAGGACGAACTATCATCTCGCCTGGGTAAAGGTTGTTGCCGATCTGAGTTAAACCACTGTTGGAGGGCTGAATGCGACTGACTGCTGAGGCTGGGAGTGTATACCAGCGACCTGGATCGAGTCTACGAGAGGGTTGACCTTCAATTTGCAGTACTGCGGGTTGAGTTACGGCTACAGGCATTTGTGTACCTGAATCTTCTTTAACCAAGACTCTGAGAACAGTAGCAGCATCAGCAACTAGGGGCTGGCTGGCTGAGATCAGAGATCCCAAGGCAATGCTTAGGTTACGGATAGCTCGGGTCAAGCTTACAGTCATGTAGAAATCTCACACTTCAAAACGACAATAACAAAAGCATTTCTAGCGAACTTTTTGAAGAATTACATCACAGTTTTATGCATATCCTTTTTCGCTTTTGGGTTGATTGTACCTTAGCAATCGCGATCTGCAAAATAAGCAACCAAAAATAGTTTGGTTTTTTGCCTAAAATAGCCCTTAAAATAGGAGACAGAAGAGTAGGCGAGGTAGTTGCGGAGATCGGGAAATTCCCCTAAATCTCTGAGGAAAGTCCGGGCTTCCCCAAAACCAGACTGCTGGGTAATTCCCAGTGTGAGTGATTGCGAGGAAAGTGCCACAGAAAAATACCGCCGAATCCATCATTGATGGATTCGGTAAGGGTGCAAAGGTGCGGTAAGAGCGCACCAGCAGAGTCGAGAGGCTCTGGCTCGGTAAACCCCAGTTGGAAGCAAGGCGAGAGGGCTTGAGAAAAATTGGTTTTTATTTCTTACGCCCGTTACCGACATATTTGCTGTGAACTTATGCTATGCATATATATTCATGGTAATTATGCAGGTGTGAGCCGCTTGAGGTGTCTGGTAACAGGCATCCTAGATAGATAACTGCCAAATCTAGCTAAAAAGCTGGATTTAACAGAACCCGGCTTATGTCCTGCTCTTTTCAACTCATAATTCCTTAGGAAAATATGGGAACATTTCCCAAGTCAGTGAAAAATTTAGTTTATTGCCATCGGCAGAAATGGTTAACACGAACTGTTGTCGGTGTGACCTATGTTTGCTTAAGTGCTACTCTCAGTACGAGATTTTTTTGGGAGCCTCAGTTTGGCATAGGCACAATCTCTGAGACTGATATCCGCGCCCACTCAACCACAGAGGCAGTCGATCCCGAATCTAGTCGTCAAGCTAAGGAGTTAGCGCGGCAGGAAGTACCACAGGTTTATCGACTCGATCCTGAGGTCAATGCCAGCATTAAAGACCATTTGCAAGAGTTGGTACTCTTGGGCGATCAACTGCGACGAACAGCAGGAAAAATGCCTTATGTCAGTACGAATACTCTTACCTATGACGTGCAGATTCACTTGCGATCGATCGACGATCCTGCGTGGCAAAATTTGCAGGAACAAGTGCTGACGATCCCTGAAACATCTCGATCGAAGCTAGAGCCTTATCCAACAGCTAATTCGATCGGATTTGTGATCGCTAGCCGTGCTCGGACTCAACTGTGGCATTACAGGTCGATCTCCAAAGTTGAAGATTACCAAACCTTGGTAAAAGAGATCGATCTTGGTAGACAGAGATATCGATCGACTCTACCTTTGCTGGCAAATAGTTTGGAGGTATTTCGGACTCACCTGTTAGATTTGCGCGATCTTGACTGGGCGGCGGATAAAGACGCAATGCGTAAAGCCTTGGATGATTTGCTGGCGGCAGGGATTGTGACTGGAGTGCCGCAGGAGATGCAGCAATATCGTCTTGCCAATCATCGGTATTTGCCTGATGACCTCGATCGAAAACAAATATCGATCGGGATGTTGAGTAAGGTGTTGCGCCCAAACTTACAGCCTGATTACCTCGCCACCAAGCTTCAAGCTGACAAGATTACCGAAGATATCCCACTGAAATATATTAATGTCAGGCGGGGTGAGCTAATTGCCAAAGCTGGTCAGAAAATTACGGAAAGAGAATTTGCGCTTCTAGATAGCCAAGGTTTAACGCAGCGACGACCAAATTTTGTGGGAATTGCCGCAATTTCGACGAGCGTGGCGATTTCGATGCTGATTTTTGCCGTGGTTAACCTTTACTGGTCAAAGCTGCTTCAGATCAAGCTCAAGATCAGAGATGTTGCGGCGATCGCGATGGTGTGTACGGGTACTGCCCTCGCAGGCGTGTTGATCGGCGCGAATGGGATTACTTTTGTGCCGTTGGCGGCGGTGGGCTTGATGGTTGGGAGTTTTTATGGCAATCGTCTGGCAACTTTGACCACGGTTTTGTTTGCTGTGCCCTTGGCCATCGCGATTAATGCCACGGTGGTTGGCTATATCCCAATTTTGGTCGGCGCAATTGTAGCATCGGTGTTTACAAATCGACCTCATTCGCGTTCGCATTTAGCCGTGGCGGGATTAGCGGTGGGGGCAACCCAGTCAGGAGTTTACACAACTCTAGCTTTAGTGATCGGGACGGTAGATCCTTTTTCGATCGTGACATTAACATTCCAGTATGCCGCAGGTGGTTTGATCTCCTCGGTCGTGGCTTTAGGTGCAATTCCTTACCTAGAGCAAATTTGTTACACGTTAACGCCAATTCGTCTAGCAGAGTTAGCTAATTTGGATCGGCCATTGCTGAGACGACTGGTGACAGAAGCACCTGGTACATTTCAGCACACCATGTTTGTGGCAAATTTAGCCGAAGCGGGGGCACGCGAATTAGGGGCAGACACGGCCCTAGTGCGGACAGGAACGCTTTATCACGATATTGGCAAGACGATCCGCCCAGAGTTTTTTATTGAAAACCAGATGGGGCAGCCCAATCCTCACGACATTCTCGACGATCCTTGGCGCAGTGCCCAGATTATTAAGGAGCATGTAACGGGTGGTCTAAAGCTGGCGCAGAAGTTTCACCTGCCACCGATTCTCCAAACTTTTATCCCCGAACACCAAGGCACGATTACAATTTCCTACTTCTACCATCAAGCAAAGAATCGATCGAATGAGTATGTTGAAGAATCTGATTTCCGTTACGAAGGACCGATCCCTCAGTCGCGTGAAACGGGAATTGTGATGCTGGCGGATGCGTGTGAAGCGGCGTTGAGATCGCTGGGTAGTGACACCACCGAAGAGGCCGCCAATCAAATGTTGATGCGAATTTTTCAAGCGCGGTGGGATGATGGACAGTTAGATGATGCCGAACTGACTCAAGCGGATTTACAGAAAATTGCGCCAGTATTCATCAGGGTTTGGCGAGAACGAAATCACGGGCGGATTAAGTATCCCGATTTGGCGAAGAAGCTCGATCCTACAGGTTCTGCCTTGCCCGACGAGATTTTTGCCAATAATTTGAGAATTGGTTCCAAGCAGACAACCTGAATCTCTATTAACCGTACTCAAAGTTAGAGCTTGCTTTTAGCGTAGTCGATCGAACTCCCGATGGACGTAACTGCCTCTCGATCCGCAAAAACTATTACGACCGAACGAACAGTGAATAGCTATTAGCCTAAATGAGCAAGCTGAGCGACAGGAATATGATTGTAAATCTCTGCATTTTCTGCCTGAGCTTGACGTAAATCATATTGTGTTTGTAAGTTCAGCCAGAACTGAGCACTGTTCCCAAAATATCGTGATAGACGTAGAGCCGTATCTGCTGTAATACTGCGCTTTTCAGCCAAAATCTCGCTGATTCGTGTCTGAGCTACACCGATATCCTTACTTAACCGATAGGGAGTGATGTTTAGCGGTTCGAGGAATTCTAAGCGCAGAATCTCGCCTGGATGAATATTTGGTAGATAGTTGTTGTTCATAACAGTTTTTCTTAGTGATAATCTACAATTTCAACTTGATCCGCATTATTTTCACCTGTCCAGATAAAGCAAATTCGCCACTGATTATTGATCCGAATACTATATTGCCCTTTGCGATCGCCAACTAATTTCTCTAATCGATTTCCAGGTGGAACACGCAAATCATTAATAGATATCGCAGCGTTGAGAAGGAGAAGTTTGCGTAGAGCCATCCTTGGAATATCGGGCGGGTAGTAGCGAGATGTAAAGCCCTCAAAGATAAGCTTTGTTTCGTCAGACTTGAAATTTACAATCACAATTAAATAATATTGTACCTCATTACTATCGTCAAACAGTAGTACAGTATCCTGATTTTGCAATATCCAGAGTTAGACTTAGTTCTAAATCAGAAAATCTGCGATCGCAAACAATTTCCCAAATTGAAGAAAATGCTCCGTAACTTTAGAGCTTGCTTTTAGCGTAGTCGATCGAACTCTCACGGTCATAGACAACACCATCAATTTGAGCAAGTCTGACATCATGAAGTAATTCGCCAATGCGGGGACTGGGTGGTAAATTTAGCTCGGTTTTGAGATCGTCGCCTGTGATTAATGTGGGTGGATGCGCGATCGAATCGTGAGGGTCGAGCCAAGCTGCCAGCCAAGGTGTGACAGCATCGAGATCGGCTCCACTTGCTAATGCCAGAGCCACAAGCGCGGGAAAAGATGTCAGAGTGGATTGAAAAAGTTGATATTGTTGGATACGATCGGGTCGATCGACTAGAAAAGTGAGAAATTTAGGCAAATGTCGCAGCAGTTCCACACAAAAGCGTTGCTCCGCCCGACTAAATCCCAAAGACTCCAATGCCGTAGCAGAACTAACCATCGCCGCAAGTTTAGTAGTCATCCCAACCGATCGATCGCTAGATATCTCTTTGGCAAAATAAGCTGCTAATTCGTTCCATTTACTCACGAGCAGATCGATCGACGCATCCATTTGACCTAACCGTGATAACTGCAAATGCTGGCTTGGCAACCAGTCACGTAAAATTCCATCATCAACAGCGTGTTGCATCCATTTACTGCGATCAGGAGCAGATAGCAGATAAGCAAGTTCAGTTCTAACCCGCTCGGCGGCAATATTTTTTAGACCTTTAGCGAGTTTAATGAGAACTTGGCGGGTGACAGGCTCAATCTCAAATCCTAGCTGGGCGGCTTGGCGATATGCGCGTAGGATGCGTAAAGGATCGTCTTGGAGATTTTCGGGAGCCACCATCCGCACTAGCTTTTGGGCTAAATCTTGCTTACCATTGCCAGGATCGATCGAGTCGCGCTCAGAAAATTCGCCTGTACTGGAAATCGATTGGCAATCGATCGCGATCGAATTCATCCAAAAATCGCGTCGCCCCAGATCGATCTCCAGAGTGTCTCCCATTTGCAGGGCAAAGTCCGCCGTGGCATTGGCGAACACAACTCTAGCGATTTGCCGCTCTCGATCTAAAACCACAAAACCTGCTTTGTGGCGGTGGGCGATCGATCTGGCGGTCTCTACGGCTTGCGTGGGCAAAACAAAGTCTAGATCGAGATGTTTTTTCGTCCGACCTAATAATCGATCTCGTACCCAACCTCCCACCAGATAAGCTGGCTGCGGCAGTTCATCCAATCCAAACGGAAAATTATTAGAGTGATATCCCATAGCTAGATCCTACAAACATTTACCTTCTAGCAAAAACTTCTCTAACTGTTCGGCAGTCACAGGTGGACTAAAAACATATCCTTGGATTCGATCGCAGTGATTTTCGCGCAAAAAATCAAGTTGTTCCTGAGTTTCCACTCCTTCCGCAACAACGGATAGAGAGAGGCTGTGAGCGAGGTCAATAATTGCCGTAGTAATCGTGGAGTCGTGCCGATCGCAGAGTAAATCTTGAATAAACGATCGATCGATCTTGAGCACATCCACAGGAAAATGTTTGAGATAGCTTAGAGAAGAGTAGCCCGTACCAAAATCATCGATCGCAATCCCAATCCCCATAGTTCGCAACTTTGACAGCATCGCCACAGTTTCACCCGCATTCTGCATAATAATACTTTCAGTCAGCTCAATGTGCAGATATTGGGGTGACATCCCAGATGTATTGACGATATTAGAGATCGTCTCAATAAAGTTGTCTGTTTTAAAGTGTAGCCCTGACAGATTCACTGCCATATAAAGCGGTGGTAGATTTGCGGATTGCCAAGCCAGACTTTGCTTACAGGCAGTTTCGATCACCCACTCACCCAAATTCAGGATCAAACTTGTTTTTTCTGCCAATGGAATAAATCGTGATGGCATAATTAAGCCAAGTTCGGGATGCTGCCAGCGAATCAGCGCCTCAACTCCGACAATACGACCTGTATCTAGAGCGACGATTGGTTGATAATATAGGCGAAACTCGTTGCGGTCGATCGCCCGACGCAAACTGTTTTCTAAAGCCATGATCTCAGAAGATTTTTCTCCAATCTCTGAGTTGTAAAATCTGTAGAGATTTCTACCTTGCTCCTTAGCATAATGCAGTGCCATATCAGCGTTGCCAATTAGACCATCGACTTCTTGATGATCGTATGGATAGAGCGTAATACCGAGGCTGACCGTAATAAAAATCTCATGACCAAATAGTTTATAAGGTTTAGCCAGAATTGCTAGGATTTTTTGAGCGATCGATTTAGCTTGTACAGCATCAACATCAACCATCACGATCGCAAATTCATCACCGCGTAATCTTGCTACAAGGTCACAAGGTTGGATGAAACGACGCAGCCGCTCGGCGATCGCTACAAACAGTCGATCGCCGATGCTATGCCCTAGAGTATTGTTAATGATGCTGAACTGGTCAATGTCGAGAAAGATCAATGCCAGAGGCTTGTCCACAGCTTGCGCCAGTAAAATCGATTCCTTGAGATAATCGTGAAACTGAACGCGGTTAGGGAGATTGGTGAGTTGATCGTGATGTGCGAGGTATTCTAGTTTGGCTTCAACCTGCTTGATCTCATGATCGTAGCGCTGGTGGATGGTGGCATATTTTGCTAGACGCGTAGTGATCGCGGCAAGGAGTTCCTCATTCGTAAATGGCTTACTAAGGTAGTCATCGGCTCCCAGTTCCATGCCATGTCGGATATCAACTTTATCTGCCAGAGCCGTGAGAAAGATAAACGGAATTGTGCTTGTGATCGGATCGGCTCGTAATACTGCCAGTGTGCCATAGCCATCTAATTCTGGCATCATTACGTCACACAAAATTAAATTTGGTAAATGCTGCTTTGCTAGCTGTACCCCAACCAAACCATTCTCTGCTGCCATCACGGTAAATCCCTCGTAGCCAAGAATTGCTACAATCTCTTCGCGGAGCGATTCCACATCCTCAACGATCAGAATTAAGGTCATATGTTTTAGCTACTCTGATTCATCTGGTGATCCATCTGCTTGATGGGTTGGAATGGTTACAGTAATTTTTGTGCCAACATTAACCTCGCTATGAAGAGTTATATTCGCACCGAGAAGATCACTTGATGCTTTAACGATCGCCAGGCCCAGACCTGTACCAGAGATATTACCAACATTTTGCCCTCGCAAAAATGACTCGAATATATGCTCTAGATCTTCTGGTAAGATCCCAACCCCTTCATCCTCAATCATTATACTAACAGCGTTGCTCTCAAAATTTAATCCAACTGTAACTAATCCACCATCGGGAGAATACTTGATCGCATTGGAAATTAAGTTAGTTAAAATCTGGCGCAAGAGTTTGGGATCGAGGTAAACCTGTCGGCAGATCCCAGCACTAGAAAACCTAAATCTATGGTTGACGGATTTTGCGGATAGGCTCAATTCTTCTAACGTATCGCCACAAAATTTTTCTAAGTCTAGCCAGATCGGCTTGATAATCAATCGATCTGATTCGACCTTGCCCAAGGTTAACACTTCTTCTAAAAGCTCAGTCATATGCTTAACTTCTGTCTGAATTTTGTTGATCCGCTCCAATTTCTGCGTTTCTGTCATCTTGTTACCGTAATGCTTAAGCAGATCGCTGGCGGCTTGAATAGTCGCTAGTGGGGTACGAAATTCGTGGGATGCGGTTGCGACAAATTGAGATTTTAGTTGATTCAGTTCTTTTTCTTTAGCTAGGGCTTGTCGGAGTTCTGCTGTGCGTTCTTCGACCTGCTGTTCTAGGTGAATGTTGAGATCTTGAACTTGTTGAAACAATTCGGCTTGCTTAATTGCGATCGACACATGATCTGCCAGTTGTTTGAGTAAGTCTATTTCAAACTCCTGCCAAGATCGAGAGTCTAGACATTGATGGGCGATCAATAAACCCCACAGTTTATCGCCGTGGACGATTGGTACGACTAAATTGGCTCTGATCTGATAGCTGAGCAGGAGTTTTTGGTAACAGGGATCTACATTAAGAGCTAGAACATCAGTGATGCTGCTAATCCGACCATGTTGATATTTCCACACATAATCAAAATTACTGACAAAGCAGGGGTCGCTGACTGCCGATCCTAAAATCGACAGGCTAGGATCGTTAACTGATTCGACCGTTACTTCACCTGTCCAGTTAGGCAAAAAACGATAAACCACAACTCGATCGCAATGGAGTAAATCTCGCACCGCATCGACTGTTTTTTGCAGGATTTCTTCAAGTTTAAGAGATCGACGGATATTTAAGGTAATCTTGCTCAGAAACCGTTCACGCTGATTTTGCAGCCTCAGTTGCTCCTCTGTGGACTTCAGTTGGGTAATGTCGCGGTAGGCACTTAAGTACATTTGCTTATTTTTGAACAGCACCAATGTACTCGAAATCAACACGTATTTAATCTCGCCAGATTTAGTCCGAATTTTGGCTTCGCAGTCGTGAGTTGCGCCTAGATGGTCGAGTTGTTGTGTCCCTTCGATCGCCTGTTGTCTTTCGGCGGGGTCGTGATAGAGTAACAGGTTAAAGTCGCCACAGGCATTTGCTTCATCGATCGAATAGCCCGTCAATTCTTCCATGCCTGGATTAAATAACTCAAACTTTCCCTCCACATCGCTGAAGGTAATCCCTTTTTTGATCGCGTTCAGCACTGTACTAAGGCGCAACTCGCTGTCACGCATTTTTTCCTCGGCATTAACCCGCTCGGTAATATCAGTCTGAATGCCGATAAAATTTGTGACCTGCCCCAATTCATCGCGCACAGGCGAGATATACAGATCGTTCCAAAACTGTGTGCCATCTTTCCGATAGTTGTGGAGGATGACATGGCATTCTTGCCCTTGCCTCTGGGCTTGACGTAAATCTTGCAACCCTTGCTGATTGGTCTCATTGCCCTGTAAAAACCGACAATTATGCCCGATCGCTTCGCTGGCACTGTAACCTGTAATTCGCTCAAATCCAGGGTTAACATAAATAATCGGATTGTCAGGCTTGGTCGCATCAGAGATCAAAATACCGTTGCTGCTGGCAGCGATCGCGCGTTCGGTCAACCGCAATGATTCTTCGGCGAGTTTTCGATCGGTGATATCTCTTAAACTGGCAACGATGTAGTGGATTTCATCATCGCCTTTGGCTTCAGTCACCTGCATTTCGGCTGAGGTGATTTTACCGCCGCGCTGAATAATATCCACCTCGGTTCGATCGCCCACCACTACAGGCAAGCCAAATAATTCCCCTACCAGCTCATCGGCTCTGCGCTTAAATAAAATTTCAGCCGCAGGATTAACGAACTGCACAATACCATCTCGATCGACGATAATCTCAGCATCTCTCTTGCTGGTAATAAAATTTAGAGGGATGTTTTCCACATATCAACCAGTCTGACGACAAGAGTTAGATTTTCATTTCTATTGTAAGCCTTGACCGATCATCACCGCGTTATTGAAGAGCCAAATGAGTAGAAAGCTTACACGTCAGGACGATCTGCCTGCTAAATTTAATCACGGAATCTCTTTGCTTCGATCGCAGAGACAAATAATTTGATTCACAAACAACTTTAGTTCTGGGCAGGCTTGAATCGCGATCGTCAGATCGTTTTTCTCTAAGATTTTCTTTCCATGAATTGGCTTATTGTAGCTTGGTGATTTGCCTGATTCAAAAATCTCTTTGATTCTATCAGAAGGTGGATTATGGTGATTGACCGTTTCAGGCGCACCACTAGGAGCCGAACGATTATGTTTTGCCAATTTTTGGATAGTATCCCAGTAAGGTAGCAACCATGCTTCAAAATCATGTAATGCTGTATGAGGATAAAATTTAGGATTGTTGCCTGCCCACTGGGTCATTTTCGCTTTAGCATCTTCGGCAGTTTGGAAGTCCTTTGTGCCTGTATAAACATCCGTGAGCGCAATCACAGCATCATAGTCACCTAACAAGTTTTCAACAACACGCTTAAGTTTTTCTTCTTTAGGAATTCGACCGTTTTGAGGTTTAAAGTCGAGTCTTGGCATTTTTTGACCTAAACGATTTTTTAGAAACTCGTGTAGCTTTTCTTTAAATGCCACTTCGGTAGCTCCTTCGACTAAAATAGCAACTTTCATGGACGACCGCCAATCACATTCATTGCCCAAACCTCGTCAAGCGTGTAATCTTCCAGCCATTTATCTAAATTCATCGTGTCAGCCCATGTCATCTTTGCCATCCCTTCTTCGAGGTCGCAAACTAGAACTTCACGCGGCTCAAGAAATCGGATCAGTCGATCTGAGTGGGTTGCGACGATCAGTTGTGTATGCTTTGCCGCCTCTCTCATCAGATATACTAAGTGCCGCAAAAGTTCGGGATGTAAGCTAACTTCTGGCTCATCTAACAAGGTAATCGTGGTTAGATTTTGACTTTGAAGCAGCGTAATCAACCACAGAAAGCGCAATGTTCCTTCTGACAACTCATGCACATAGATCGGTTGAGAAAAATTTCGATCTGTCCAAGTCATAGAGATAGTTCCCGCTGCTACTGGCGGAAAGTTTAAGCGTTCAAAATCTGGAAATGCCGCAGAAATAATACTCTCGACCATTTCAAAGCGATCTCGATCGGTCTCCCTTAGATCGTAGAGACAGGAAACCAAATCTTCTCCTTTTGAACCTGGTAGTTTTGCAGGACGCATTGTTTGAGGTAAACGAACTGGGCTTTTTCCTGAAACATCAAGTGCCCCATAATAGGTACATGAAGCAAGACTCTTTCTCAAGTTTTCAGGTTCGCGATACATTTTAGGAACTTGAGAAAGTGAAGTTTCTAGCGGATTATGTTCCCAATTTGGCCTCAAAAGCTTGCCATCTTCTTGACTAAAATATTTAATATCTAAACCATCAGAATCTATATATTTAAAAGGTTCTTTTGATCTTTGATGTCTCCGTTGGGTTAAAGTCTCATTCTTGATTTCATAAGATAAACTTCTTGGAGAGATGGCTAAAAAATACTTTAAAGGGTTTTCCTGTGCTACCTGCATAGAAACTGAAATTTCTAGTTCCTGAGCATTACCTCTGGTTAAGATTTCGTTCAAGCCCCCTTTGTTCTGAAATATCTCATGCAGCCTTCCATTTGCTGAAACAGCTAGCACTGAAAGAACATCCAAAAAAGAAGTCTTCCCCGCTCCGTTTGCCCCGATCATCACCGTGAGATCTCTCATCTCAAGATCGATATCTTGAAGACGGCGAAAACCTTTTACTGAGATATGCTCAAATTTACTCATATGGTTGGCCTTTAACATTAGCTAAAAAATCACCTAAACTTTGAGGTCAGGTGATTTCTAGTATATCTGGTGAAGAATTTCTAAATTTGGAACTCGGTTGCAGCTTCAGCAATCGCCATCTGATGCATGACTTTAGCCAGTTCAGCCGCGACTTCAGGACGAGAGAACTCTGGCGGTGGTAATTCTCCCCGACGTAGCATCTCCCGCACCTTTGTGCCTGAGAGATGGACGCGCTCTTCAGGCAAACTAGAGCTAGTTTTGCTGGTTGCCATGCCTTTAGTGCGTTTGCAATAAAAAGCGTGTTCAAACATCAGAGGCGTAATCCCTAATTCACTCGGCTCGAACTCATCAAAAATGTACTGAGCATCGTATGTGCCGTAGTAATCGCCTACCCCAGCATGATCGCGTCCAACGATGAAATGTGTACAGCCATAGTTTTTGCGGATCAGCGCATGGAAGATCGCTTCGCGTGGCCCAGCATAACGCATTGCCGCAGGATTGATCGCGAGGATGACTCGATCTTGGGGGAAGTAGTGCTCTAGCATAATCTCATAGCAACGCATCCGTACATCCGCAGGGACATCATCGCTTTTCGTCGCCCCAACTAATGGATGTAGGAATAGTCCATCCACACTTTCGAGCGCGCACTTTTGGATATATTCGTGGGCACGATGGATCGGGTTACGGGTTTGGAATCCCACAATTGTGCGCCATCCTTTTTGCAGGAATAGTTGACGCGATTCGGCTGGGTCAATTTGATAAGTGGGAAACTGGGAATGGGCGCGGCGTTCCATTAACCAAACATCCCCCGCTAAGTAGATGTTTCCTTGCTCGTAGACGACTTTGACTCCAGGATGGCGATCTTCGTTAGTGCGATAGACATACAGAGCTTCTTTGAGCTTATCGTAAGTATATTTCTCACTCAGTTCCAATACGCCAATAAACTTGCCACTGGGGTCGTCTAGACGGATCGATGTGCCAATTGTCAGGGATTCGGCGATCGATTCGCTCACAGGTAAAGTTATCGGGACTGACCAAGGTAGACCGTTGTGCAGCCGCATATCGATCACAACAGATTCGTAATCGGCTTTTCCCATAAAGCCTGACAATGGACTGAATCCCCCGATCGCAATGAGTTCTAAGTCCGAGAGCGATCGAGCGGTCAACTGCACTTTTGGCAGAAAATCGGCTTTACTAAGAAATTCTTGACGCTGCGCTTCTGACACCAGACGGTTAACTAACTGACCGCCATGAGGTGCGATCGCCTTGATGACACGACCCATAAATTTATATTTGCTTAACGATCCATAATCATGTTACCTGCACATGCGTTAGTTTGACTAAATATAGAGCCTGAGATCGCTCAACCCAAGTCACAGACTGAATATATGGACTGAGCTATCAATTTCTTTGGTTAAACGTCGATCGAGACTCATTTAGAATGCCAGTAAAATATCAACAAGTTGATAAGAATGTAGAAATAAAGTGTATTGTTGATGCACTTAATCGCGATTCAATTATGTATGTATTTTTAGGCTAGAAAATCATGGGAAAAGTGATTGCAACAGTAAATATGAAAGGTGGAGTTGGTAAAACCACCTTAACTGTCAACATTGCCACTTGTCTGGCTAAAATCCACCGTAAAAAGGTCTTAGTCGTAGATTTAGATACCCAAATCAGTGCCACGCTGAGCATGATTTCACCTGCCGAATTTGCTAAGTGTCGCAAAGAAAAGCGCACCTTGCGGCATTTGGTCAGTCAAGCGATCTCTCACTATGGAATGCAGGTCAATGCCCCAAACGAAAAGGTTTACCAAGTCAAAGATCTGATCATCCCCCATGTTTGCAAAGTCAATGGATTGGATCTTCTAGCAGGAGATATCGATCTATACGATGAATTTTTAGTCTCGGAAATGTTGTACAACCGCTCGCTACTGTATGAAGAAAAACAAACTTTTCAGCAGATTTGGAGCAAGTTTGAGCAAACTTTAATCAAAGGCATTCTGGCTTCGGCAATTAAAAACTACGACTTGATCATTCTCGACTGTGCCCCAGGCTATAACCTCCTTACCCGTAGCAGCATTATTGCTAGCGATTATTACCTTATGCCCGCAAAGCCTGAGCCACTCTCTGTGGTTGGCATCCAGTTATTAGAAAGACGGATTGAGAAATTGCGTGAACTCTATCGCGATGACATGTCAATTAATATTCAGTTATTGGGTATCGTGTTTAGCCTGTCGGCAGGCTTTACATTCAGTAGATATTACAAGAAGGTGATCGATCGAGTGAGTGCAGATTTTAGTAGTACGAAAATTTTTAAAACTAAAATCCCCAACGATGTCAATGTGGCGAAAGCTGTAGATGATTTTTTACCTGTGTCGTTAGCACATCCAAATTCGAGCAGTGCCAAAGCTTTTGCTGAAGTTACTGGAGAACTGCTAAAAATGCTGGAAGTTTCTTTAGGTAAAAAGGAACAGACCTCAAGGCTAAGCTTAGTTGATTTAGAATAATTTTCAAATGAAGCTATGGATTTTTATCCAGTTCGATCGTGTCTACTGCCAAGAAGTCTTCTTTTTTTCCTTATCTGATACTTGCCGCTTAACCGCTTTTTCAGCAAGCCCTAGTTAGTTTCGGATCGACGGTATTATTGATATGATTGCAAGCACTAGCGAACCCAGTTAGAGTTTCTTCTATTTGAGAAGATTGCTCTTTTGTGGGTTGCAACTTGCAAACTATCGTTAATATTTGTTTCATAGCTGATATCATATCACTACAGTGACTATTTATAGCAAGGATTTTTCAAGGCGGTTAAAACCGCTCGTTCGCTTACCTCTCAGGGCTTAAGCCACTGAGCTTCACGCGTTTCGTATATTTTTTGTGAGATTAAGTCTATTTTAGGGTCAGAAATTGGATTCACAGAGCAAGAATCAGTCGATCGAATCGCACAGCACAAGTTTGGCAGAAAGTTCCGTCAAAACTTGTGTGGGCGTAATTGGTGGTGGACAATTGGCGGCGATGATGGCACTCGCTGCCAAGTCGATCGATATTACCCTAGCAGTCCAAACTCCAGAACAACACGATCCCGCCGCTAGTCTTGCCGATCGATTAGTGATCGGCAAGATTGATGATCCCGTCGCCACCGAGCAACTCGCTCAATTCAGCCAAGTAATTACGTTTGAAAATGAATTTGTTGACCTCGAACAGTTGGGAAAGCTAGCTGAGCGTGGCGTAAAGTTTTTACCGAGGTTAGAAACCCTCGATCGACTGGTTGATAAATACAAGCAGAGGAGTTTACTTCAGCAACAGGGGATTCCAGTCCCAAATTTTCATGGCATCAACAATCGAGACGATCTAGAAATTGCGGCAAAGCTGATTGGTTTTCCTGCCGTCCTCAAAGCGCGACGTTATGGCTATGACGGACGCGGTACGTTTGTTGTCCAGTCTGAAACTGAACTCACAAATGCTTGGTGCAGCATGAGACAGGTGCCAGCTTTGTTGGAAGAGTATGTCGATTTTGTCCAAGAATTAGCGGTGATGGTAGCGCGTTCCGAGTCGGGTGAATGCGTGGTTTATCCTGTAGTTGAGACGGAACAGGTCGATCAGGTCTGTAACCGTGTGATTGCGCCAGCCCGCATCGATCCGATGATCGCAGTTCAAGCCCAGTCGATCGCCAAAACGATTGCAACGAACCTCAATGCCGTGGGCATCTTTGGGATTGAATATTTCCTCACCGTCGATCGTAAGCTCAGCGTTAACGAAATCGCGCCCCGTACCCACAATTCTGGTCACTATTCGATCGAAGCGTGTCAGACATCGCAATTCGAGCAACTATTGCGGGTAGTGACGGGGATGCCTCTAGGCGATCCAACGATGCACGTTCCCACCGCGATTATGATCAATTTGTTGGGCTATGAAACAGCGACGACAGATTATGCCGACAAGCGTAAATATATTACACAGCTCGATCGAACTTATCTGCACTGGTATGGCAAAAACGAGGTCAAACCTGGACGCAAACTCGGACATGTGACGGTTTTGGCGGATGATTACGAACAAGCCAGCATCATCGCGCAACAGGTAGAAACAATTTGGTATCAGCTTTGAACTATTCTAATTTTGGAGAATTTTTATGAGTACATCCATACTACGTCAAAAAATTGTCGATCAATTGGATACTTTGTCAGTAGAAGAATTGATTTTTATTGATAAATTACTCGTCGATTTGAAGACTTGTGTTCAATCAAAACAATCACCAAAACTATCTCAAGAACTTCTCAAGCCCGAAGACAATTTAGCCCTCTGGGGTGATTTTGTTGGTAGTGCCGAGCCAGACTTGGCAGAAAATTCAGAACAAATTATCCAAAATTTATTCACTCAGAAATATGCTGAACCTCAATGATTATTGCTGATACTGGATTTTTTGTAGCCTTAGGGAATCAGAGTGAATCTCCATGAAAATCTATCTCGATACGAGCTTGCCCTCGAAGCTCTTGCCATTCAAGCCATTCAGCTATCAATTGAAGAGGGTAATGTCGCGCTTATCGTCTCTGATGCCCTTGCCTATGAGATTTCCCGCAATCCTTATCCTGAGTGTAAGGCAGCCGCTCAAAGCATCTTAAAACTCGCTAGTGCTTATCAGCCGCTCACCAGCGAAATCCTCAGTCGTGGACAACAGCTAGAAAGTAGCAGCAAAATTGGCAAACTCGACGCACTTCATGTTGCCTGTGCCGAAACTCAGCAGGTTGACTTCTTTATCACCTGTGACGATCGACCGATCAAACGCTACAAAGGTACAATGCAGTTGTGCAATCCCATCGAATTTATTTTGCTAACAACACGAATGGAAGAAAGCGAATGAAAATTAATTTCCCAAAACTCCCACAAACCGTAGACTTGCAGCAAGAAGCCATTGAAGTCTTAACGCAACACATGGGCATTGCCAAAACCGCCATCTTTATGAGCGATACCTTCTGGAAACCCACCGACTATCTAGAAATCAAAGATCGACTCTTTGGTGATGAAACAGTTGAGAGTATTTACGAAAAAGTAATCGAATGGAAGGAGCAAAATCGTCAACCGTAATACAATACCAAAGCTACCCAGAGTTGGATACCATCGATCGAGGAAAAAGGAAAAGGGTAAAAGGGAAAAAGGGGATTTTTGCGTTGGTTTCGTTGATGTTAATTTAGGAGTTAGGATTAGGCTAAAAATAATATGTATCACGTCACAGTAGATTATGCCAAAGCAAACCTTGACGAACTCTGCGATTAAGGCAATGCGTTAAGATCAAAACAACAGTAGAAAAACATATGACAGCCAAAGAAAAACTAATCCACGAAATTGAGCAAGCACCTGAAGATTTTGCCACTCAGTTACTTAATTTCTTGCACCTTCTTCAATCTCAATTGCCAACTCCTTCTATAGCTATAGAAACAGCAGAAAATCCATTTAAAGATATTGATGGATTTATAGTAATTAAAGAACAAATTTCTCTACCAGATATTGACTGGGTATCTCTTGCAAGAGAAGAGCGAATCAACGCACTAATGTAATGATGAAAGTCTTATTTGACACTAATACCCTCGTTGCCGCTATGATTGAAACACACCCAAATCATGCCGTCAGTCTTCCTTGGATACAACAAGTCAGAAGCCAAAAAATTAATGGTTATATCTCAACCCATTCCATTGCAGAACTATATGCTGTGATGACTCGTCTACCTTTGCCTAAACCCCTCAGTCCTCAGCAAGCTCGCAACTCAATTGTAAATAACATTGAAGATTTTCATCTCTTGGATTTAGAGAGTAGCGACTATCTAGATGTTCTACAAAATGTGGCGAAACTGAACATAACAGGCGGTGGAATTTATGATGCAATTATTGCTCAGGCAGCTTTGAAAGCCAATGTAGATGTTCTCTTGACGCTCAATCCCAAACATTTTACAAGGTTGGGAGAGCATATTGCCCAAATCATAATAGATCCTTCTTTATGAGCGATACCTTCTGGAAACCCACCGACTACCTAGAAATCAAAGATCGACTCTTTGGTGATGAAACAGTTGAGAGTATTTACGAAAAAGTAATCGAATGGAAGGAGCAAAATCGTCAACCGTAATACAATACCAAAGCTACCCAGAGTTGGATACCATCGATCGAGGAAAAAGGAAAAGGGTAAAAGGAAAAAAAGGGATTTTTGGGTTGGTTTCGTTGATGTTATCTTAACGTGAGTTCGGGATAAGGTTTTGCCCTAAAAGCACAGCTAACCAAGAACTCAAGTTCTTGGCTTAAAGCTAAAGTCAGTTAAAACTGACTGAGAAACCTCTCAAAATTGCATTTAATCCGTTTCAACGGGTTTGAGCTTTCAGCCCGCAATTTATTGCAGGGCTTCTACCACCAATTTATGAAACTTCCCCTCGCTTAGTCACCTGCTATATCCCCTAATACATCCCTTAAGAGGAGCTTATTATGAAATTACTAGATGTTGTCGCACTCTTAGAAGATATTCCCAATTGCCACCTATATCGCGGACAAGTTGGAACCATTGTAGAAGTCTATGAACCCGAAGTCTTTGAAGTAGAATTTAGTAACTTAAATGGACAAGCCTACGCTATGGAAACCCTAGCAGCAAAGCAACTAATGGTTTTGTATCATCACCCTATTCAAGAAAAACAGTTACAACTTGCCAGCTAGCACCCTTTGCTATTCACCCATCACCAGAAACTTTAATTGCGGGAGATTGGCGCGATCGCATCCTAATTTTAACCCAGCCAATTTTCCACAACCAAATTTGGCACACGCGAAAACTCACGCACATTCGCAGTAACAACCGTTAAATTCAAAGCTAAACCATGCGCCGCAATCAGTAAATCATTAGCTCCAATCGGTATTCCCTCCCGTTCCAAATATGCCCGAATCTCAGCATAATGAAACTCAATTGGCGACTCAAGCGGCAACACCGCAATCACCTCCAGAATTTGCTCCACTTGTTGCTTTAAACGCAGCGAACTATTCTTTTCTGCACCAAATCGCAACTCAGAAGCAACAACAATACTCGTGCATATTCTATCTTCTCCGACTTCAGCAATGCGTTGAGCAATTTTCCCAGATGGATGTTTCACCAAATCCGAGACTATATTTGTATCCAACAGATAGAGATAAGTCACAGCTAAAATTGAATATCATCAAGTGGAAGTAAGCCTTCATCAACATTAGGAAAATCTTCATCAATATCTGGCAGAGTTGCCAACAATTCCAATAAAGATCTTTTCTTAAATGGCTCAATAATTAATCTCTCCCCTTCCTTCCGAATCACCACATCATTACTAGGCATCTCAAAGGCATGAGGGATATTTAGAGTTTGATTGCGTCCATTATGAAATAAACGAACTTGATATTGACTAATCATGGTTTTTATTTTCATCCTACCTGTGATAGTAAAATCTGACATTTAGTATAGCTCCATTAACTCGCTAATGGAGTAATTAAACAAATTGATTTGAAGCAATCTCATGCCGCTCTTTTACCCTTTGCTTTTCACCCATCACCAGAAACTTTAACTGTGGGGTATCAGCGCGATCGTATAGCTCTTGCAACTGCTGTTGGCGATCGCTTTTTGATTGGGGTGTGATGAGTGGGCGATCGTCGTAGTAGAAAATGTCGGACTCTTGCATGATGAAAATTCCCGCGAAGATGTGACGATTAATCTTCGCTTTAGTCAGTCCAGCCGCACTAGTCTCGACGACCTCAAATCCCTGAATCTCAAAGGTACAAATGGCAATCTTGTACCTTTAAGTTCGCTTGTCAAAACTGAAACTGCGATCGCTGATACCAGTATTTATCATAAAAACCTCCAGCCCGTTGTCTATGTCTTAGGCGATGTATCGGGCAGAGTTGAAAGCTCTGTCTATGCGATGCTCAACTTGCAACCTCAGATTGACTTTCCAAACATGGAAGGCGACAGCAAATCTGTCATTCACCTAACTTGCATTCCAGCAAAAACGCGACGGCTAATTTGAAGTCACTGTACAAGAATTGCTCAACCTATCAATGCGAGGGAGGGCACATTAAATCCTTGCCCGAACTCCAGTTCTAAATGCCGATCGACCCAAGGTTCGATCTCTCCGTGTTTAGTGGCTAATTGCTTTATATGCGTTGTGTATTGCTCTTGCTTTGTCGGTGTGGGATTTGATCCAAACACAGCACCTTGCCCCCACCAAGCTGGGGGATAGATTCCATACTGTTCCCTGAATTTGATAATTGCCCACCCTGGCTTATAGCCCTGCTGGTAAGCTTCGCGGAGATGCTGACGATAAATCCGGCATTGCTCAATTTCCTCTTCAGATAGCTGCTCACTCGCTGCCTCATCGGGCACATCATCAAATGGCTCTAACTCATCGTCTTCTTTCGGCTCAATGAGGATGGTGCGACATTCAGAACAGATGCGAGTTCGAGTGCTGGTGCAGGCACCGCACTTAGGACAGTTGATGACTTCAGCAGGATTCTCATCAACGTTCAGGTTTTCCAGACTAATTTCGATCGGCTCATCAATCCGGCCAAATCGCTCAACATTGCCTGTCCCAAAGTCATAGACCAAGCAGTCGGTTTTGCCTATATCTGGGCACAACCTAATGCCCCGCCCCACCATCTGCATATAAAGCGCCTGACTCAAGGTTGGACGGGCAAGAATAACACATTCCAAGGACGGCTCGTCGTACCCTTCGGTCAGGGTTGCAACGCTGGTAATCACCTGAATTTCTCCCTTTTTTAGTCCCACATAAACAGCTTGTCGCTGTCTGTTGGACATCGTGCCATTAACACAAGCAGCCGGGATACCAGCATATGGATTCTCTAACTTTGACAATTTCCGAACTCGGTTATTAGCTTGCTTCTCTGATTAGACAAACTTATAACCCTAAGTCCAGGAGAGCCGCACCATTAAAGGTCTGTAGACCCAATCGGTAGGGATTTGGCTATATCTGTGACGACAGGCTCAGCGATCGGGCTACCTATGGGTTTTTTCGTAATTGCCGCGAATAATGCCTCGTACTGGTTGAGCGCCTGTTCAAATGCGTAGTGTGTCTCAGCGAATTTACGCCCCTGCTGCCCCAGTGATTCTGCTTTGGCGGGATGGTGGTACAAGTCCAAGATTGCTTCTGCTAGGGCTTCGGGGGCTTCTGGAGCCACGACGATGCCGCCGCCACTTTGCTCCACCGCTCTGGCAGCCGTTCCCGTAGCGGGCACCGAGGCCACGATCGCCCGCCCACTGGCCAGTAGCACCTGAGTCTTCGAGGGCATATTGAACGAGATCACATTCTTCTTCTGCACAATTAATCCCACATCCGCTGCCGCTAGCATTTCGGGGAGTTGTTCTCTGGGAGCGAAAGGGAGGAGCAGCACGTTCTGGGCATTGCATGTTTCACAGTATTGGCGCAGGTCTGCCAACGCTTTTTCCTCGCCCACAATGACGATCGCAATTTCAGGGACGTGTTGCAACCGAGTCGCCGCCTCAATCACGGTTTCCAGTCCTTGTGTCAACGCAATGTTGCCAGAGTAGAGGACAACAAATTTACCTTCTAGCTGATGGGCGATCCGAAAGGCATTATTTTCTTTGGGCAACGGGCGGATGAAATTGGCATCTACCCAGTTGGGGATGCACACAATTTTGCTGGCTGCCACGCCCTTTCCCACCAAGTTTTCCACAAACCCATCGGTGATGACACTAATCGTGTTAGCGATACGGTAGGAAAATTTCTCTAGGGCCTCAAAGATCCGAATCATCGATCGGTTCTTGAGAATGCCCACATGCACCGCTGCCTCCGGCAAAATGTCTTGTAAGTTCAGCACAACTGGGCAACGCCGAAACCATCCCAACAGTGCCGCTGGCAGGGAAACAGGTAGAGGTGGCACGGTCAACAAAATCACGTCCGGTCGCCATCCCCTCAAGGCTTGCAGCAAACTGGTGGTGACAAAACTGCCATCCAGTAAGATGCGATCGATTAAGCCCGGTTTCGGACCTGTCTCTTATACACATCTCCGAGCCCACGAGACTAAGGCGAATCTC
>ENA-ORBV01004185-ORBV01004185.1-microbial-mat-metagenome-genome-assembly--contig:-NODE-4185-length-28029-cov-5.774077_pt1 | contig 28029 bp, 27 predicted proteins | sample MGYA00237777_ERZ505514 | MGnify/ENA primary metagenome ERZ505514 (study PRJEB26160, sample SAMN06269048) | microbial mat metagenome | isolation source: Oligotrophic lake microbial mat | place...
CGCGCATCGTCGGGACATGCACGGCCTCCACAACACTCGACTTCAGCTCGCGCATCCTCTACATGAATAGAGCGGGCCCTAAGACCTCATCGGGTGTCGCGTCCCAAATCGCTACACGCACGGATAGAGTTTCCCCAGTTCGATTGCTCGCTTCAGTGAATGCACACGCCCCCAAGGTTGTTCTCGGGCGTCGCAGCAACTCAAGCTCAAGACCATCACACGTCGTCGCGTAAAACACAGCGGTCTCGAATACGTCAGGACCAACTCCGAGGGCTAACAGCGATCGGGTCAATGAGTTTGTTTGACACTTTCACCTCCAAGGTTTCACTATTGACGAACGGAAAAGACGTAGTCAATTTCAAACACGCAGCCCCGAGTCCCTGGCTGGAATCGATCCCGTTGTCGGTTTCTTATTTCGGTCAATCGAGGCTTTTCAACCATCTCGAGGTGACGGAAGGCGCCTGCAAGTGATTCCCGCAGCTTCTTGGTCAGTAACGGCTGGGCAATGCCTTTCGCGCCGATGCGGCAAACAATGAAACTTGTCGGTCGCATCAGGGGCGCGAGGCCGCGCCACACAGATGCCAAGAAATTCCAGTAGGGAGATGTATCGACTGAACGATAGCGGTCATCCCGAGAGACCGACGAATACGTCGGCTTTGAAGCGTACCCAAGAAACCACAGACGTAGCCACTGGTCTTCTTCGAAGTTGGTGACGTCGTAGTACGGAGGAGATGTGATCACAGCCCTCACTTTACCCGTCAGCTCTCGGAATCGCTGAGAGGCAAGTCGTGCGTCTCCGAGAACGACGCGACCGTCGTCATTCGGATGCTTTGCCTCATAGCGAAGCTCGGTCCTCGACTGAAGGATCGAGAAAACATCTCGTTTAGATGCCCACATGTTGTTGTCGCGCCAGTAGTTCAATGAATACGCTGGCTTTGTGCTTATCGTCCGAGGCATCTGGTTGCTAAAGTACGAGGAGGACTTGTCGTGCTCGCCGTGCAGCGAGCCGAGACATAGTGCGGCTATGAAGCGGTCGGTTCTCGAACGTCGCCAGTTAAGTGCGTGCCTTAGAAAGAGGATCTGTCGAAGCGTCTCGCGATGAAACGCCCTTCCAAAAAACGGTGGCAGCGATTGGCATTCGGCGTCTAGGATCGATCGAGGGGTCTGCTCGTACATCCACTCAAGATCGTCAATTCGCAACACGAGTTGGTCATAATCAGGGATCTCTGCTTTTGCTCCTGAGATGCAATAGGCCACCGGGTTGACGTCAATTGCCGCGGCCCTCCTATCCATAAGAAGCGCCTCCAGCAAGGTGGTCCCTCGCCCTGAGAAGCAGTCCAGCACCACGTCGCCTCTCCGTGTGTACTCCTCTGTGTGATCCCTAACAAAGTCTTCTGGAAACATGGCGAAGTATGGACAAAGCGAGTGCAAGGGATTTCTGGTCATACTGCCGGCAGAACTGTCTGGCACCAAGCGACGAATTCCGAACCCTTCGGGAGTGGTTTTTCCTGATGTGCCCAGTAGCTGAGTCGACAGCGGTCGAATGTGACACCAGCCTTCCGGCTGGTCTCTTCCCATTTGCCCAAGCTGATCCGATGTGGAACGAATAACGCTTTGATTGGAGTGCTCACAAGGCGATGTTCGAGCCAGGCATCCATAAATGCCTGGGGATTCAGTTCTGTTCTCTTGCCGACCCAGTTCCCGCCAGAGGCGCATTGGCCGAACAGAACAAGTTTGCCGGCAAGACGGTCTGGGAAGTCGCGCCAGCCGATGACATCCACCCCGTCATCCTGCTTCTTCCCTGGTTCCGTTCGCGATCTAAAACCAATGCCCTCTCTGAGCTGTTGGCAAACATGTTCTACAGCGGGTTTGAATTGACGGAAGGGTGCTTCACGGGGACTTGCGAAACGGATTACAGAGCCGTCCGGTCCAAGAAATCGCCTTGCCGCCGAGCACGATAAGTCCTCAAAGAGTTGGCGAGCCCTTTCAGGCTGTCCTTTCGATTGGATCCAGGACCAGGCCGAAAGACACAGACAGAAGACGTAAGGCGAGAAGTCGGTCCTGGCGCCAGGCCTACACACCAACAAAGGGTGTCTTACTTCGAAGGGATACGCTGGACCGGCTGCTTGCTGCCTGGACTCTAGTTCAGCAAACGCTGACATGCAGGCAGCGTCGACACCTGAACCATGTGCATCATTGGGCACCGTCCCCGCTCGAGTTAGCAGTGAATACAGGTCGCTTCGACTGGAGTTGCCGTCGTCAGAGGACAGAGCCGTGAGTTCTAGCCAATCGGCTAGGTGCACAGCTTCTATTGTGCGCGGCGCGGGGATTCTCTTGATCTTTGACGTGCGGCCAGGTTTTCTCGCTGACTTCCGCTTCTTGGCGACTCTGACTCTCATCGTTATCGCTTCTTGGACTTTGTTGGCTTCATTTCGTCAAGGATTGATTGGGTGACACTCAGGATGTCCACTACCATTTCATGGAGATCCGATTGCCCCTTATAGCCGGTCGTTACTGTTCCCTTCGCTTGGAGGATGCTCTCTTTAGCAACCGCAACCGACTCACGGAATCGCCGTTCGTCGCCGATGCTGATTTCGAATGCTCGACTAAGAGGAACTCCACGTCTGAGGGCAGCAACACCTTGCTTGTTGCCGACGATTTCACGGAGGGTGTTTAGATCTGGGTTTTGGCTTTGAACCAAGGGCGCAACGCCGGCCGTCTTGCTGCCATAGATCCAGAGCATGAGCGATTTGAGATCGTCGCGATTCTTTGATGGAACGGGATTGGTCTTGAGTTCTGCGAGAGTTGGTGCAACACCAATGAAGTTTCGGAATTCTGGATAGTCAATCGCAGTATAGAGATGGGAGAAGTAAAATCGGCTCCTAACAATATCGTCCTTGTCGAATCCGGCTTTCTCCGCTTGCTGGAGCACCTTGAACCCGTTGTACAACCGCTGGACAATACTATGACGGTCGCCAATCTTCCGCGCGATATCCTTCAGCGCAACTTTGTAGTTCTCATGAACATCGACCACATACTTGGCCTTCGCGAACGCATCCCACGGCTGAGGCCCATTGATATGCCTGAATCCAAAGTACTCCCATAAGGATTCTCTGGTTTCGTAGATCGATACAGGCAGTTTGTCGAGTTGTCGGCGACTCTCGACACTGATCGTTGGAAGGTCCTTTGCTCCGACGGCCTTGCGGAGTGCGGCGTCCCGCAGCAGACGAACGGCAGCTAACCGTCGATTCCCTTCAACCACTATGTACTTATTGCTGGCGCCTGCCTTGGGGATTACGAACAGCGGTTCTTCCTGGAAGAAACCATTGGCCGCAATCGAGAGCGCGACCTCGTCGACTGCCATTTGATCCCAAAGAACCTTTGCAAGAGCCTGTTGAACAGGTAGCTTCCCGCCGTCCGCGTGGTCGTGGGCTGACGCGAGGCGCGGGTTCTCCTCGTCGAGATCAAGATCGTCAACGCTGATTGGCTTAACTTGCCAAGAAAACGCGGTTTGTCTCGCCATATTGAACCGATTTCTAAGGTGGCTCTGCCGACGCCGATTTAACGCAGCGCTTGGTGGCAATGGTACTCCAAACCCCTACGGACAACTGCCAAGTGCGGCCGTCTCGGTTGATCCCTCGCAGTAAATCAAAATGGCACTCGAAAATGCCACTTACATGGTTTTTGAGGCCTGATCGGCCAAAATAATTAGGAAAAACGCAAGAAATTGAAGAATTGGCTGGGACGCAGGGATTCGAACCCCAATAAGCAGAGTCAGAGTCTGCTGTCCTACCGTTGAACGACGTCCCAGCAAGGGTCGGGCCGACCGGGCGAACCTTTGTAAGTTAACAGGTCCCCGGCCGAACGGGCAAGTCCCGTCCAAATCCCGGCCACCCGGTGATTGCCATCGACGAGCGGCGCATCCGGGCCGTTGCGTTCCACCCGCCCGAACTGCACCGTGCCAAAGTCGGCGCGTATCTGTGTGAACGCGGCCGCCCGTTGCGCCGGGGTCTGGCTCTTGTAAAACGCCGGGGAGAACGTGGCCTTGCCCATCGCCTCGTACTCCACGACGGTCGCGTTCACACCCTTCTGGAAGGCGTCCAGGTTCTTCCGCAACTCGGGCGGCGGGCCCATCTGTTCCTGCGCCGCAGCCGGCACTGCCATCATCAACACGACCCCACACAACAGCAACAGTTTCACCACATCAACCTCCTTTTGCCCGAAGTTGAAGCCTGGGGGCTCCAACTCAGTCGTTGCGCAACGCCACGACGGGATCCACCCGCGACGCGCGACGCGCCGGAAAATAGCTGGCGACCGATGAGGCTGCCAGCATGAGCACGGCCATCACCACGATCGTCCAGGGATCGCCGGCGTCAACCGCGAACAGTTGCGACTTGATCGTCTGGGACAACGCAGCACCAACTGCGGCACCGACGACAATCACCGCCCCCACCACACCGAGACTCTGCCGGACCACCATCCCGACCACCGACGCACGGCCGGCACCCAGTGCCATGCGCACACCAATCTCGCGCGTGCGCTGGGTCACCGAAAACGCCAAAAGCCCGTACACCCCCATCACCGCGAGAATGGCCGCAACCGCCGCAAACCACGTGAGCAACGTCGCCATAAAACGTGGTTGCGCAATACGGTCTGCCACCAGTGTCGTCATTGGCCGCACGGTGCCGAGCGGCAACAGGGGATCCACCTCACGCATCATCGCGCGCACGGAGGCACTGAGCGCCGCCGGGTCGCCTGCGGTCCTCAACACCAACGTCGCCGCCCTGGGAGGAATCTGTGTGTACGGCACATACAGCTCCCCGTCGGCCGCAGTCGCCGGTCCGGTATGCCGGATGTCGGTCACCACACCAATCACCGTCAACTCCTCGCCGCTCATCAGCAGCCGGGCTCCAATCGGGGAGGTGCCCTCCCAGTAGCGACGCGCGAGCGCTTCGTTGATGACAGCGACGCTGGCCGTTGCCGCGCGATCGTCCGCACCGAGCGGGCGCCCGGACAGCATCGACATGCCCATGGTGTCGAAATAGGTCGTGCTGACGGCGCGGTACGACGCCACCGGCGCCTCTCTTGGTGTTCGCGGCTCTGGTCGCCCTTCGATTGCGAAGGTCAGGTTGATATCGCCGCCACTGAGCGGCAGCATCGACGTCAGCGAGACGGCCTCGACACCGCCAAGCAGCGACGCGCGGGTCAGCGTGCGATCAAACAAGTCACGTATCGCGTCGGGCCCCTGATACGTTCCGCGCGGTGGGGAGATGGACGCGACCAGGAGTCCTGATGGACGGAAGCCCAGGTCAACGGCCTGCAAGCGAATCAGGCTCTGCACAAACAGACCCGCGCCAATCACGAGTGTCATCGCGACGGCGACCTCGGCGACCACCAGCGCGCGCCGCAGTCCGCCGGTCCCGTGGACTTCACGTCCCCCCTCACGCATGCCGTCCATCGCCGCCGCACGGGTGGCGCCCAGCGCCGGCGCGAGTCCGGCCACCAGTGCAGAGAGAACGGCAATCCCCGTCGCGAAGACGAGCACTGCGGGCTCGATCCGAATCTCCTGGAGCCGCGGCACAGACGCCGGTGCGAGGGCCACCAGCACTGCAATTCCCGCCGCAGCCAGGGCCAGGCCGGCGACGGCACCGACCGCAGCCAGCACTGCACTTTCCAACAGCATCTGACGAATGAGCCGCGGGCGATCCGCGCCCAACGCCATACGGACACTGATCTCACCGCGTCGATGCACCGCACGCGCCAACAGGATGCTGGCGACATTTGCGCACGCAATCAGCAGCACCATCCCCACACAGCCGGCCAGCACCAGGAGCAGCGGACGCACGGGACCAACGAGGTCTGCGTGAAGCGATACCACGCGCGCGCGAGCACCTTCAAGCTCAGGATCCTCAGTCAGGATCTGCTGCTGCAGTGTGTCAAACGATGCCTGCGCCTGCGCCAACGACACCCCGGGCGCCAGTCGTGCCATCGCACGCAGGAAAATCATGCCTCTGGGCGCGTTGCCCGGATCGATGCGCGTGGCGCTCCAGATGTCGGCGTCGATCACCGCGCCTTGAAACGACGATGGCATGACGCCGACGACGTCGACAGTCTGACCATCAAGATAGATCGCCTGGCCCACCACCGAGGCGTCTGCCGCAAAACGCCGCTGCCACAACCGATCGCTCAGCACGACTCTGGTTGGCACTCCCGGCCGGTCATCGTCTGGAGTCAAGGTGCGGCCGAGTGCAGGCGCCACTCCGAGGGCGGTGAAGTACTGCCCACTGACCGCCGCACCGGAGAAGCGCTCCGGCTCGTCGGAGACGGCACCACTTCTGCCGGTGAAGTTGGGGGACCAGCCACGCACCACCGCCACGCTCTGAACGGCCGTCGCGCGCGCCGACCAGTCGAGAAACAGTCCGGGAGAAATCACCTCGCGCGCGGCCCCACCACGCGCACTCCGGTCCTGCCACAACATCACCAAGCCGGCGGGTTCGTGGTACGGCAGCGGCTTGAGGAGCACGGCCGACACGGCGCTGAACACGGTGGTCGTCGCACCAATGCCGAGTGCAAAGGCCAGAATCGCCGCGATCGTGGTGGCGGGATAACGCCGCCACGCACGCAAGGCATACGTCAGGTCGAGCCGGAGGCTGTCCACACTGCAGACGCTACCGGGCAAATAAGAAGGAATTATGAAGACACGAATTCGGCCGCGCGCTCCCCGATCATCACACACGCAGCGTGGGTCTGGCAGTTGACCACGGTCGGCATGACCGAGGCATCGGCGACTCGAAGCCCGTCGATCCCGCGCACCCGCAGTTGTGTGTCAACGACCGCCTCACGTCCGGTGCCCATCCGGCAGGTGCCGCCAGGGTGGTAGATCGTGGACGCGGTGCGGCGAATGAAGGACTGCAGCTGATCGGCCGACACATCCGACTCAAGCGGATCCGCTGCGGTGCCGCGCAACCGTTCGTAGCCGCGAGTGTGTGCGATCGCCCGGGCAAGGCGTACGCCCTCGACGGCGGCGGCCATGTCGCGTGCATCCGAAAAATACCCCGCGTGAATCATCGGTGCGGCCAGGGGATCGGCCGACCGCAAACGGATTGACCCGCGACTGTGCGGCCGGCTCACAACCACCGAAAACGCAATCGTCGAATCGGGCGCACTCAGGCCACGTCCGACGTAAAACTGCAGATCCGGCGCCCCCTTGTTCACACCCGAATGTGTCAAGAGACCGGCCGACACCGACGACCCCGGCAACGTCGTCAGACCATTCCACCGCAGACCAATGCGGGGGTGGTCGTGAAGGTTGGCGCCAACGCCAGGCAGATCAAGCACAACCGGTATCCCGTGTGCGCGGAGGTGCTCCGCGGGTCCGAGGCCGGAGAGCATCAGGATCTTCGGCGACGCGATGGCACCGGCGGACACGATGACCTCGCGGTTCACGTGGACGCGCTCAAGAACCAGCGCCACGCCGGGTTTGTCACCGCCGCGAAGGTACTCAACACCGGTGACGCGCGTGCCCGTGAACAACAGCCGCCGTACCTGACTCCAGGGGCGGACGGTCAGATTGGGTCGCTGCAGGATCGGCGTGAGATAGCCGTCCGCCGCCGAGTGACGCCGGCCCTCCTTGAGGTTCTTCTGATAAAACCCCGCGCCGTTCTCCTGCTCTGAGCCGTTGAAGTCCCACTTCGGATCAGCGGAGAATCCGAGGTCCTGCGCGCCGGCGAGGAACGCCTCGTGAGCGGCATGTGGATCAGTCGTATCGCTGACGACGACTGGACCACCGACACCGTGAAACGGTGACGCACCGCGAGAGTTGTCTTCGGACTTCACGAAGTACGGCAACACCTCGCGGTAGCTCCACGTCGGCCCGACCTCCAGCGCCCACCCATCGAAGTCCAACTGGTGCCCACGCACATACGCCGCTGCGCTGATCGCACTCGATCCGCCATAGGTCTTGCCTCTGGGCCAGCGTATCGATCGTCCTCCTAGACCCGGCTCCGGTTCCGTGGCGTCGTTCCAGTCCTCCGCTGAACCAGCGAGCGACGTCCACTGCCCGATCACTGGAATCAGAGGGTTGGTATCAGGTCCACCCGCTTCGAGCAGGAGGACCCGCACCTGAGGATCGGCGGTGAGTCGGTTGACGACCACACATCCACTCGACCCTGCGCCGATGACGACAAAGTCAAAGTCGTCATCCGCACGCAACGTAGCGCGGGGTGCAAAAGCGGCGACGGCGCCGAGGGCAAGGGTGGACTTGATGAATGTACGTCGTGACGTCAACGTTCACTCCGTTGCGGTTTTCAGCTCAACCTCAAGGCCACCGGTGACCGGTCGCTGGAAGACCAGTTGCAGGTGAAAGCGGTGGCACACTTCGTGGACGACCGCGAGGCCAAGGCCGATGTCACCTCGGAGGTCCGCGCCGCGGCCCTCGTCGCCACGGAACCGGCGCACGGCGTTGAGCTTGCGCACGTCCGGATCGGTGAGGTTTGGTCCGGTATCGGACACGCGCAGTGAAAAGTCCCGTCCCGCGCCCTTGCGCAGTTCCACCGTGATTCGCCCACCGGCGGGCTCGCGATCCATCGCAAACATGAAGATGTTGCGAAGCGCCTGAGCCAGAAACAGCGCCTCCCCCGGCAGCAATACGCCCGGATCCAAACGCTGAAGATCGATCGTCACGCGCCGCTGGGAGGCGAGGTGCGCAAACTCGCGGGCCACGGTCGTCACGACACCACCCACATCCACGGGCGCCGGTGGCCGCGTCGCTGAATCACGCAGGTGCGCGCCGACCACCACATTGCTCAGGCGCAACGCTTCTTCAACGATGCGCGCGTAGTCTGCGGATGTCATCGCTGACTCGAGCAACGCGTCGGTATCGATCGTGATGTAGTTCAGGAAACGGCGCTGGTCCCCGTCGCGATCACGAAGGTCGGTCTGCAGACGGCTGATGTCGAGCGCGGCCTCGTTAAACGCAAAGCCAAGTTGACTGAGTTCATCCCGCCCACGCACGGATGCCGGCTCGCGATACTCCGTCCGCGCCGACGCGCGCATCTGCGACCCCACACGACGGATGCGACCATACACCGGCCACGCCACCAGCATCGTCACCACAAACGCGCCGAGCGTGAACGCGCTGAAGAGAATCGCGCGTTGGCGCAGTTGATGTGGTTCGGGGTGCATCCGGAACAGGAGCACCGCGCAGGGACCGTCCCAGCGTGTGGCAAACGCCGTCTGCACGCCGGTGCCCTCGCCGGTCTCGAACGTTTCAGTGATCGTGAGTTCGCCCGCACGCAACAAGGCCCGCATGGTCGCACTCAACCGCGGTGCCGCAGTGCTTTGTCCGATGTATTCGATGTCGTACGCAAAGAACTCAACCGGACGTGGATTGGAGTCCGGCCGTGGGGCCAGGACATCCGCGTCGGGGTTCGTCATCATTTCTGCGGACGGCGCGTTCTCGCGCGGGCCCGCGAGAAACCACTTGGGATTGGCCTCACACCGCGCACGAATCAAGTCCGTCTGGAACGAGGCCGCCATCCACTCGACGGCCCGCGCCCGATCGCGGGCACGCACCCGCTCGACGCCCCACAGCGCCAGGGTCGCCGCCGCCAAAGACAGCAACAGCGCGACAAGAAGCAATCGTCTCAGGAGCATCTGGGCATCGAATACGTCTGGCGCGGCAGAGGTGTTACCCCACCACGGCGGTTACTCAAGCGTCCTCCACAAATACCAACTCGCAATGGACCGATAGGGTTGCCACACTTTTGCCGCACGTTCCATCGTCCGCACCGACGGCCGACTCTTCATCTCCAGCACATTCTGGAAGCCCTTGACGATGCCGAGGTCGCCGGTGGGGAGGATGTCCTGGCGATGGAGGCTGAACATGAGGAACATCTGAGCCGTCCAGCGGCCGAAACCCTTGACCGCCACGATGGCCTCGATGACCTCATCGTCGGTGAGGGTTTCGAGGTGTGCGAGGTCCAGGCGACCGTCGATGACCCGCTCCGCCAGGTCGCGCAGATACGCCGCTTTCTGGCCGCTCAGGCCCGCCGTTCGCAGGTCAGGCACAGGAATCGCCAACAACGCCGCGGGCGTGAGCCTGGGCATCAAGGCCAACACCCGTCCGCGGATGGTGGCGGCGGCTTTGGTTGAAAGCTGCTGTGAAATCACGGCGCTGACCAGCGCGTCAAATGGGTCCCGCTCCCCAAAATTCGGACGCTGGCGGCCAGTCCGCTTGATCACGTCAACCAGTCGCGGGTCCGTTCGCATGAGGAACCGGCGTGCCGTTTCGAACACCTCGGCGGGGTCAGTTTTGCGTACGACTGCACGGGGTTGCACACGAGACGGGCGGGCGGGGGTGCGTTTGATTGCAGGCATGGAGTATCTGAACCGATAGCAGCTTACTGAAGATGACGTTTTCCTGTCTTGACGCTCCGCAGCTTGGCGCGAACCTGGCGTTCACCCGGTTCTTTTTCGTGCGGCCGACGCAGCTCGATGACGCCGTGCGACAGCGGCTCCGGGGGGTCGGCGACCAGCTCGGCCGGGCGTTTTTCAACGTGTTTGACGTGGAGGGCGGCGGCACCGATGCCCCCCCTCACGAGATGATCCAGTTCCTGTCGATCAACGGCTTCGGCGTGGACAAGTCCGCGTCGGCTGACCTGGCGATTGCGACACACGTGGCGCAGGTCACCTCGAAGTACCGGCCAAGCCTTAACGATACGGAGAAGGAACTGCGTCGGCGTGTGGGTGATCTGGCGGAGGTCACCACCTTGTCCGGTGCCGTGCGTGTGCCGCAATACACCAGCGTGGACATGTACACATGGGCCTACACACAGGCAAAGGCGCGAACATCGGGCCGGACCATGTCCAACGCGATCATTCTGCCCGTGCGCAAAACCGCAGAATGGTGGGCGATGCCGGCGATGGAACGGCATCAGTATTTTTATCCGCACCACGATCGCCACAGCGGCAAATGTGTGGCCGGGCATGCAGAGTTGGGTCGGGCCGCCGCGCCAAAGATTCTCAGGCGCGTGTTCTACAACCCTGACGGTGAAGGCCGCGAGGGGGAGTGGGATTTTGTTTCGTACTTCGAGTGTTCCGACGACGACCTGGTGCTCTTTGACGAGACACTCGATGCGATGCGTGACACGTCGCGCAATCCCGAGTGGCGTTTTGTCGAGGAAGGGCCGATTTGGCGTGGGCGACGCGCGCTCAGATGGTAGACGCAGCGCGGAGGCGCTGCACGACGCGGTCCTTGCCGACCAGCTCCAGCACGTCGAAAATCCCAGGACTGACGGCCTGACCAGTCACGGCCACGCGTGTGCCGTGGATCAGCACGCCGGGTTTGATGCCACGCGCCTCGGCGAGTGCCCGCAATGCTGCTTCGGTGGCTACCGGCTCGAGTGACGGCAAACCAGACACCACCTCCGCCCAGGCGTGCAGATGGTCGCGCACCTCGGGGCCCGCGAGGTGTTTCGCGACCGCGGCCTCATCAAACACCACCTCGTCTGCGAGAAACGTACGAAGTGGCGCGGTGAGATCTGCGAGTTTGCGTGCGCGTGGCTTCAACAGGTCCAGCACACGACTCGCCCACGCAAACTCCGCGTTGAGCAACGTGTCGCGCCACAATCCAGCCAGGCGCAAGTCGGTTTGGATGCGATGCAGCAGATCGTCGTTGGCGAGGCGGACGATGTGTTGCTGGTTGAACCAGTCCAGCTTGTCCGGGTTGAACACCGCGTTGCCGCCGCTGATGCCGTCGAGGGTGAAGCGTTCGATGAGTTCCTCGCGGCTGAACACTTCCTGGTTGCCACCGGGAGACCACCCCAACAGCGCGAGGAAGTTGATCATCGCCTCGGGCAGGTACCCTCTGGTTTCGTATTCGCCGACTGCCGTCGCGCCGTGGCGTTTGCTCAGGCGCTTCTTGTCGGGTCCGAGAATGAGCGGCACGTGCGCGAACTCCGGGACCGGTGCATCAAGCGCCTCGTACAACAGCACCTGCTTCGGCGTGTTCGAGATGTGGTCGTCTCCACGCACGACCTGCGTAATCTCCATCTCCACATCGTCGACCACCACCGAGAGGTGGTAGGTCGGAACGCCGTCTGAGCGGAGGATGACGAAGTCGTCGATGTTCTGGCGCGCGAATTCGATGCGGCCACGCACGAGGTCGGTGAAGGTGGTCACGCCCTCCGGGACAAAGAAGCGCACCGCGCGGGGATGACCGGCTGTTTCGCGACTCGCGATTTCCTCGGTGGATAAGCGTGTGCAGGTGCGGTCGTAGGACCAGGCCGATCCGGCCGCTTCTGCGGCTTCGCGTTTGGCCTTGAGGTCGTCCGGTTTGCAGTAGCAGTAATACGCGTGACCGGAGGCGACGAGTGCATCGGCAGCCGCGCGGTATTTGTCGAGCCGTTCGGTCTGAAAGTATGGCGCGTGGGGACCGCCGACGCCGGGGCCCTCATCCCACGTGAGCCCGAGCCAGGTCAGGCTCGTGAGGATGCCCGTGACCATGTCGGTCGACGACCGTTCGATGTCGGTGTCTTCGATTCGGAGAACAAAGATCCCGCCGTGGCGTTTGGCGTAGAGCCAGTTGAACAACGCCGTTCGTGCGCCCCCGACGTGCAGGTAGCCAGTGGGGGACGGAGCGAAACGAACGCGCGGAGGCATCAGATCATTCTAGCGGTTTGCGGGCGCGCACGAAGGCGCTGCCAAACGCGCCGTCGACCAACGGCGCAATCGCGTCGGCGTCCAACCCCGCGTCGGCGAGGAAGGTCCGGGCGTCAGCCGCGCGATATTCGCGCACGATCTCGATGTCCACATCCACAAATCCCGCGGCTTCGAGTTTCGACCGGAAATCGTCTTCGTGGAGCGCGCCGGCGATGCACCCGATCCAGAGCTCGACACTTCGACGAATTTCCGCCGGCACATCGCGACGACGACTCACCACGTCGGAGACGGCGAACCGGCCATTGGGCTTGAGCACGCGGAAGGCCTCGGCCAGAACCTTGTCCTTGTCTCCTGACAGATTGATGACGCAGTTGGAAATAATCACATCGACGGCGTTGTCCGGCAGTGGAATCGCCTCGATGTGTCCCTTGAGGAATTCGACGTTGGTCGCGCCGGCCTTGTGCTGATTCGCGCGGGCGAGCGCGAGCATCTCGTCGGTCATGTCGAGGCCGTACGCCTTGCCTGTGGGGCCGACACGTTTGGCGGAGAGCAACACGTCTATGCCGCCGCCCGACCCGAGGTCGAGCACGATGTCCCCGGGGTTGAGCGTCGCCAGCGCCGTGGGATTGCCACAGCCAAGTGATGCGACGACGGCATGCTCGGGAAGGCCGGCGGTCTCGGCCGCGCTGTAGAGGTCGCTGCTGATGGGATCGCCGCAGCCGCACTCGCCGGGGCCACAGGACCCTTGGCCGCCGCGGGCGACATTGTCAGCAATTGATCCGTAACGTTTTTTGACGGTCAGGGTCAGGTTTTCCATATGCGTTGAAGCGAATATAGCTGTGCGTGATATATTCGTCAAGCCGAATATGAAGATCGCCTCCCTGGATTCCCTCGAACAACTGTTCAAGGCGCTTGCCGACGATACCCGCCTGCGGATCCTCGCACTGCTCGCGTCAGGGGAAGTCTGCGTCTGCAACATCCATGGCGCGCTCGACCTCCCACAGCCGGCGGTCTCCCGCCACTTGGCCTACCTGCGCAAGGCCGGCCTCGTGGCCGCTCGACGGGATGGCCTGTGGATGCATTACCGACTGGAGCTGCCGGCGACGCCGGGCGTGTCCAAGGTCCTCAAGGCCTCACTTGAAGCGGTGCACGCCGCCTCCGGCACCACCACCGACCGCCGCCGGCTGAGCGGCTTGGTCTCCATCCCGGTGCGCACACTGACCGCCGCCGTCGAAAACTGCTGCAAGGGCTGAGGATCGAATCTTGCAAAGGTGCGGGCATGGTCAGACAGTTCGGCATCGCCTTGCTCACATTGGTAATTCTTGACGGACTCTGGCTCGGCCTGGTCATGAAGGACTTCTACCGCCGCAATCTGGCGCCGATCGCCCGCATGAAGGGCGAAGCCCTCGATCCGATCTGGCCGGCAGCCGCATTGGTGTATCCGGTCATCGCGCTGGGCATCACCGTCTTTGTGCTGGGCAGGGCGAAGTCCCCGATCGAAGCTCTCGCCTACGGTGCCCTCTTCGGCGCACTGACCTATGCGGTCTACGACCTCACCAATCACGCGACCCTGCGCGAGTGGACCACCACCATGACCGTCGTGGATGTTCTCTGGGGCACGGTTTCGTGTGCGGCGGTGTCGTGGATCGTGGCGTCACTATCGCGTGGAACGGGGTCGCTCTGATGGCGTTGGTCCTCTGGATCGTGCTGTGTGTGGGCGGAGGCGCACTCGTGGGCCTGACCTCCGCCAGTGGTGATACCGAGTGGTATCGGTCCCTCGTCAAGCCGGCGTGGAATCCGCCGAGCTGGGTCTTCGGACCTGTCTGGACCACGCTCTACGCCATGATGGCTGTCGCGGCGTGGCGGGTCTGGCAACGCGGCGGCTGGGCCAAACAGGCACCAGCCCTGCGTCTGTTCCTCCTGCAACTCGCGCTCAACTTCAGCTGGTCGTATCTCTTCTTCAGATTCCAGCAGATCGAACTTGCCTTGGCGGACATCGTCTTGATGTGGGTGCTCATCGTGCTCACCATTCGCGCCTTTGCGCGGATCGACCGTCCGGCGGCCTGGCTGCTCGCGCCGTATCTGGCCTGGGTGACCTACGCGACTACACTGAATGCGGCCATTGCCATCCTGAACCCGTGATTCGAACGTCGCGCCCCACGGGCAATAACGTCCAAACACCTCGACATATTCGGTGAGGTGGGCGTCCACGTACGACAGGGACCCTTCACCATCGTCTTTTTTTCACTGCCTCTCTGTGAATAGAGACGATGGTTTCGACGGACGAGTTGTCAGCAAACGGTAAGGATTAGCGTGGCGGGAGCGCCGAGCGCAGTCGGGCCTGGACATCAACAGGCACCGGGTCCGGTTCACGCAGTCGCTCCCGCACCTGGCCGATGAGGTCGGCAAAGGCGGCACCGAAGCTGGCGCACAGGTCACACCCTGCGACGTGGGCCTCGAGGTGCGCCGCGCGCGCCAGCGTCAGCTCGTGATCGAGATAGGCGCTCAGATCGGCCATCACCTCGGAGCACGTGAGGCCGGCCACGGTTCGTTCATCGGGGCGCATGGGGGTCCTCCTCCCGCACAAGGGCGGCCAATGCCAGCCGTGCGCGATGCAACCGGCTCTTCATGGCCGGCAGGCTCACGCCCAGCAGTTGTGCCGTGGCGTCACCAGACAATTCCTCAAGGTCGCGCAGCGTGAGAATTTCCCGGTCATCGGCCGAAAGGCGCGCAAACGCAGTGGTGAGGCGTTCGTGCCGTTCCCCGCGAATCGCCAGATCTTCCGGATTGGGTCCACCCCACCCGGCGCGAATGCCGAGGTCGTCGAGCGGCGTGGAATCGATTGGCTCGCGGGACTGCTGGGTGCGCGTGGTGAGCGCGATATTGCGCGCGATCGTCAGCAACCACGTGCGGACACTTGCCTCGCCGCGAAACTGCGCGCGATGCCGCCACGCCGAGAGAAACGTCTGCTGCAGCACGTCCTGGGCGTCAGCCTGGGATCGGGTGAGCAATCGCGCCAGACGAAACACACTCGCCTGATGCCGGACGACCTGGGCGTCAAACGCCTCTCGATTGATCAGGCCTTCGACTTCATCGGGCACGTGGAGAGTCCGAACAGGGTGTAGAGCGGGCAGGAACCCACCGCACCGGTGAGGAGTGGCACCACACCAATGTACCCCCAGACGCCGATCGTGCCCATGGCCGCCATCGCGACCAGCGCCACGCCCAGAGCCACCCGCGCCACACGTTCCACCGGATGTTCGTTGAACTTCAGTAGTGCACTCATACAGTCCTCCTTGCGGTTCTGGAGGAATAGACTTCGCGTCCGGCAAAAGGATTCAGAGGGGGCGTCAGTCCAGATCCCGCAGTTCGTCGGTCAGCCGATCGTCGAGCCGTTGGATGGAGGCGGCGTTCCCGGCCGGATGGGGCAAATCAGTTCGGCCGAGGCCCGGCATGCTGAATCGGCGAATGACTCCGACAACGAGGAGCACGCTGCCGGCCAGGGTCAACGGGGGCAGGACATACAACACCAGATTGCTCCCCTTGGCCGGCGGCACGACAAGGATCCCCTCGCCGTGTTCCGCCACGTAGGCGGCCAGAATCGTCTGGCGGCTTTCGCCGGCGGCCAGTCGTTCCCGGATATCGCGCCGTACCTGGGTCGTCGTCGGTGACTGGTGAACCGACACTTGCTGACGGAAGCAGCACGGGGCCATGAGCAGGTCTTCGATGGCCCGGGCCTCGCGCTCGGCATCGGTCGCGTGGAGTGAGATGGGAATGACAAGGACGGCGAGCAGAACAAGAACGAGGCGGGTGACCGAAGGCATTGACCACTTCCTGTGGTCGACTGTATCACCACGATGCGGGCAGACAGGTGTGGTGAATTGCCGCAGCTTCGGCGATTGGCGAAGCGAGCGTTTGGCGAAGGATGGCGGTGAGGCAGGGATTCGAACCCTGGGTACAGGTTTAAGCCCGTACAACGGTTTAGCAAACCGCCGCTTTCGGCCACTCAGCCACCTCACCGGCAGGGCGAAGCGCTAAGTATAGCAGCAGCGGCCCCCGGCCCTACGCCGCCAGCCTGTTCCCCCGAAACCGGTTGATCTGGCGCACGACCAGGAAAATCGTGAAGGCCACCACAAAAAACTCGACCACCACGTTGATAAACGCGCCGTAGGCGAGGATGGGCGCCTCGGCCAGCCTCGCGGCAGCGAGCGTCTCGTGCGTGCTGCCATCCAGGGCGACATATCGGTTCGCAAAATCCACACGCCCCAGAGCCAACCCCAGCACCGGCATGATGACGTCGGCCACCAGTGAATTCACAATCTTGCCGAATGCCGCGCCAATCATGACGCCGACGGCCAGATCAATCGCGTTCCCCTGGTTTACGAACTGCCTGAATTCACCGAACATGCACCCTCCCCTGCCGGTCGCTTCCGCCGGACTAAAGCCCGGCGGCTCCGAAGACTTCGGGACCCCGACGCTTCGGGATCCCGCACGATGCTACCCCAGACGAGCGGATAGACTAGAGGGCGAATGTCTCCGGCCGTCTGGGCGGTCATCTTTGTCCTCATTCTGATCAACGCGTTGTACGTGGCGGCGGAGTTTGCCGCCGTCGGCGTACGCCGCAGTCGGATTCGTCAACTGTCGGAAGAAGGTCACTGGCTCGCCAAATCTCTCCTGCCCGTCGTTGACGATGCGATGGAACTCGACCGATATGTCGGGATCTCGCAAATTGGCATCACCCTCTCCAGCCTCGTGCTTGGCGCGTTTGCGCGGGCCAACATTGCGGTCGCCCTTGCCCCGATGCTGGTGGGTTGGTTTGGCCTGGACTTGGAAGCCGCCACCTCGACGGCCGCCATCACCGTCCTGCTGACGCTGACGACGGCGCAAGTGGTCCTTGGTGAGCTGATGCCGAAGTCGCTCGCCCTCCAGTTCCCGACGCAGGTCGCCCTCGCCACCGTGCTCCCGATGCGCTGGTCGCTGGCAGTGTTTCGCCCGTTCCTTGCCCTGGTCAACGGGTCCGCCACGGCGGTCCTTCGGTGGGCCGGCATGGGTGGTGGCAGTCATCGTCACATCCACTCTCCGGAAGAGATCGACATGTTGCTGGTCGAAAGCCGCGACGGTGGCCTGCTCGAACCAGACGAACAACACCGACTGCATCGCGCGCTCCGCCTCGGCGTCCGCACGGCGCGCGACCTCATGGTGCCGCTCGAAAAGCTCACCATGCTGAAGGAGGACACCGCGTGGCCCGACGTCGTGCGTGTGGTGGCCGCCAGTCCCTTCAGCCGACTACCTGTGTACCGCGGCACCCCGGACACGATCATCGGCACGCTGCGCGTGAAGGATCTGCTGCACCAGTTTGTGCTCGAGGGTGAGGCGCCGGCGCTGGGTCGCCTGCTGCGGCCGTTGGCGCGCGTCGCCCACAACCTGCCCGCCGATCGTGTCATCGGACTGCTGCGCGAACGACGGGTGCATCAGGCCGTGGTCACCAGCGACGAGGGTCGCGTCATCGGGTTGATCACCATTCAAGACGTGCTCGCCGAGTTTCTTGGTGAGGTCCGGAAGTGATCAGCATCCTCATCGTCGCCGTACTCCTGCTCGCGAATGCGCTGTTTGTGGCGGCGGAGTTTGCGATCGTGGCGGTACCGCGGATGTCGGTGGAGCGACGAGCCAAACTCGGCGGACGTCTCTCAGCCAAATTGCTGGCGCTGCTGGTGTCGGCACAGGCACGCGATCGTTTCATCGCCACCGCACAACTCGGCATCACCATCGCCAGCCTCGGTCTGGGTATGTATGGCGAACACACGCTTGCGGTGTGGCTCGAACCGCGTCTGGACTTCCTCGGGGCCGCGAGCTTCATCTCGGCACATGCCGCCGCGAGCATCATCGCCATCGCCGCGCTGACGTATCTGCACATCTTTCTTGGCGAAATGATTCCCAAGGCGCTCGCCCTCAGTCACGCCGAGGCCACGGCCCGCGCGGTGTACTGGCCGATGCGGGTGCTGCTGCTCACGTTTTATCCGTTTGTGGTCGGGCTCGATGCGCTGGGTGCATTGTTGCTGCGGCTTGTCGGGATTCGCAGGCAGAAACACACGCACGAGGAGTCGTACTCGCCTGAAGAGCTGCAGCTTATTGTCCAGGAGAGTGAAGCCCGTGGTGCGCTTGGCACCGAAGCTGGGAAACTCGTCCGTGAACTGTTTGAGTTCGGCGATCTCACGGCCGCCGAAGTCATGGTGCCGCGTGTGCGTGTGGTCGGCATTCCCGTGGGCGCCTCGCCGTCTGACTTGCGTCGTCTTCTTCTGACACATCGGCACACCCGCTACCCCGTCTTCGACGGCGACCTCGACCACATCGTCGGCATGCTGCATGTGAAGGACCTGCTGCGTCGACTGATTCTCGAAGAGCACATTGGCCCCTCCGATCTGCGAACGCTTCCAGTCGTTCCCGCGACCGCATCGCTCGACTCGGTGTTGTCGACGATGCAGCGCGGACATGCCCACATGGCGGTGGTGATTGACGAACATGGCGGCACGGCAGGTGTGTTGAGCCTTGAGGATCTCGCCGAAGAGGTCGTCGGGGAGATCGACGAAGGAGTTCCCCTCGCCCCCAACTTCGTGCGTGTGAACCAGACCTCCGCGCGAGTGGCCGGCACGTTGCGCCTGGATGAGCTTGGACAGGCGTTTGGCGCCCAACTGCAACACGAAGAGGTGGATACGGTGAACGGCCTCGTAATGGCCATGCTCGATCGCCCGCCGGCGCTTGGCGATGTGGTCGAGTACGACGATTTCCGCTTCACCGTCTCGACCCTGTCCGGTCACGCGGCGCGCGAAGTCTTCGTGGAATTCCTCGGCTAGATCCTCGGCTAGACTGCGGTCATGCGCAGTCGATCATTTGTTCTTGTTGCGGTGATGGCGGGTGCGGTATCGCTGGTGTCCGCCCAGCAGGCGCCCGCCCCGTCGTCGGGTCTTAGATCAGGTCTCGACCTCACCACGTTCGACAGGAGCGTGCGACCGCAGGACGACCTCTTCCGGCATGTCAACGGCGGCTGGATGAAAGCTACCGAAATTCCGCCAGACCGGCCGATTGCCGGCACATTTGTTCAGTTGTCCGACAAGGCCGAAGCGGATCTCTACGCGATCATCGAGCGTCTGGCCGGCGCCCCGAACAAAAAGGCGGGCTCGGTGGCGCAACAGGTGGGAGACCTGTTCGCCAGTTTCTCGAACGAGGCGCGCGTGAACACCCTCGGCGCTGCTCCACTGAAACCGACACTCGATCGGATCGATGTCATCACGACGCCTGCAGAACTCGCCCGGGTGATCGGTGAGCTGTCGATCATCGGGCTGCCGGGTCCGGTTGGCGGGTTCATCGACGCCGATGCCGGCGATCCCACCAAGGTGGCGTTGTATCTGTTCCAGGGCGGGACCACGCTCCCCGATCGGGACTACTACCTGCTTGATGAGCCAAAGTTCGTCGAGATTCGCGCGAAGTACGTGGACTACCTGCAGACCGTCTTCACGCTGGCCGGGCGTTCAGAACCTGCAGCCGCCGCGAAGGCTGTGCTGGGACTCGAGACCGAGTTGGCGAAGATCCAGTGGACGCAGGTGGAGAGTCGCGATGCGGTGAAGACCTACAACAAGATGGCGTTGACCAAAGTGGCGACCGACATGCCCGGGTTCGATTGGGTTGGATGGGCCACGGCGCAGGGCGTGGACAAGACACCGGAGGTGATCGTCGGGCAGCCGTCGTTCTTCAAGAGTTTCGCGGCGATGGTCCCGACCGTGCCGATGGACACCTGGAAGTCGTGGCTCGCGGCGCAGTACATCGCGACGGCGGGTCCGTACCTCAGTGAGCCGTTCGTCAATGCGCGCTTCGAGTTTTTCGGCAGGACGTTGAACGGGCAACAGGCGCAACGCCCCCGGTGGAAGCGCGGCGTGCAGGTCGTCAACGGCAGCATGGGTGAGGCGCTCGGTCAGTTGTACGTGGAGCGGCACTTCCCTCCCACGGCCAAGGTGCGCATGGAGGCGATGATCGCGAACCTGATAGAGGCGTATCGCCGGTCCATCTCCACGCTTGAATGGATGACCGCACCGACGCGCAAGGAAGCGCTCGACAAGTTGTCGAAGTTCAAAGCGAAGATCGGCTACCCGAACCAGTGGCGTGACTACACTGACCTGAAGATTACGCCGGAAGATCTGCTTGGCAACATGGAGCGCTCGGCGACGCTTGAACATGAGTTTCAACTTGGCAAACTCAACCGGCCGGTGGATCACGAAGAGTGGTTGATGTCCCCGCAGACCGTGAATGCGTACTACAACCCCGTCAAGAACGAGATCGTCTTCCCGGCCGCAATCCTGCAGGCGCCGTTCTTCGACCTGGGGGCGGATGATGCGGTGAACTACGGGGCCATTGGCGCCGTCATCGGTCACGAAATCGGGCACGGGTTTGACGACCAGGGCCGCCGCTTCGACGGATCAGGCGCCTTGCGCGACTGGTGGACGCCGACCGACGAAACCGAGTTTGAGAAGCGGGCCAAGGTGCTCGTGGATCAGTTCAGCGTCTTGAGTCCGTTGCCTGGCGTGAACGTCAATGGCCAACTGACACTCGGCGAAAACATCGGCGACCTCGGAGGCCTCTCCATCGCTTACAAGGCATGGAAGTTGTCGCTGGCTGGGAAACCGTCGCCGGTCCTGGATGGATTCACGGGGGAACAGCGATTCTTCATCGGCTGGGCGCAGGCCTGGCGCACCAAGGCGCGCGAGCAATATCTGCGGAATCAGGTAATGGCCGACCCCCACGCGCCGGCCGAGTTTCGCGCCAACGCCCCCCTCTCCAATATTCAGGAGTTTTACGACGCCTTCAACGTGAAACCCGGCGACAAGCTCTATCTGCCGCCGGACACGCGCGTCAAGATTTGGTGAGGCGCGGACGGTCAAGCGCGATCGTGTTGCCGGCGGCAGTGACGTCCGCGTTGATGATCAACTGCCAGTCCATGCGAAGCGGTTGGTAGAAGAGGCTCCACTGCACCTCCGACAACCCGCGCAGATCGATCGTGACTGGTTTCCACCCAGCGGTCACATCGATCTGCGCAACTTCCTGGTATGTCCGGCCGTTTGAGGCGCCCAGCCTGAGTCGCGCGGATCCAGCGACGGCGGTCTGAAATTGCGCGTGAACGGGCAGTCGTACACTCCACGTGACCCGGGCCGGCGCCTCCATCACAAGCGCCATGCGCCCATCGCCTCCGGCGACGAAGACGTCCGCGCGAATCGCCGTTGACACCTCACCCCCGGCTCTCCGCTCGGCAGTGGGCAACATCGACAACAAATCCACCTCCGCCGGTCGGTCGGCTGTCCACCCGCACCCGGTGAGCACGACCACGGCCGCCATCAGACTGGAGTTGAGGATTGGCCGCTTCAGCATGTGTGAGGTTCCGGTACCATGGCGACGTGTCGATGACGATCTGGATGTGGCGCGCGGCCTATGCGGCCATGGTCGTGGGATTCCTGCTGACCGTCGCTTCATATTACGACCGCACGACCGGCCTCACGATCTTTCTCGGCCTGCCGACCAACGGCCACTCGTACGAACTGCCGGCCGTGCAGGCGGTGCCACACGCGCACGATGAGGTGGACGGCGGGTATGACGGCCAGTTCTACGCACAGATGGCGGTCGACCCGTTGCTGCGCAACCCCGACATCGACCGCGCAATGGACAAGCCAGGGTACCGGGCCCATCGCATCCTGCTCTCATGGACCGCGTGGCTGGTGAGCGGTGGTGATCCGGCGATGGCGCTCCATGTGTTCGCCTGGCAGAATGTTGTCTGCTGGCTGATCCTGGCGTGGCTGATGACGAAGTGGTTCCCGGCTGGCACTGCCCGGATGTTCGTGTTGTGGGCCTGCGTCATGAGCACTCACGGACTGCTGTTCTCCGTTCGCAACGCCCTGACCGACGGCCCCAGTGTGCTGCTGACGGCCGTGGCGGTGCTCGCAATGGAGCGCGGCCGCCCCTGGGTCGCGATGGTCGTCACCGGTGTCTCCGGCCTCGCGCGAGAGACCAACATTCTGGCGGGTGCGATGTTGCTGCAGCGGCTCTGCCGTGACCCACGGTCGTGGATGAGTGTCGCCGCAGGGCTGCTCGTCTGTCTGCTGCCCCTGGCGTTGTGGCTCGACTACTTGCGTTCGATCTACCTGGACGCGACGTTTTCGGGCGGAGGGCACATCACGACTCCGCTCGCCGGATTCCTCTGGAAGGGGCGCACCACGTGGGGGGCCGTGCTGGCACACGGCTTGACCGTGCAGACCGCGGCGAACGTGCTGATGCTCGCCGCTTTTGTCTCTCAGGCCGTTGCGCTGACTTGGTGCACCCGGATGTGGATGAAGGATCGCGAGGCCTCGGCCGCGTGGCTTCTGGTCGCGTGGCCGTTTCTGCTGCTGGGACTCACGGCGCATCAGGTCGTGTGGGACGGCTCGCCCGGCGCCATCACCCGCGTGGTGCTGCCGCTCACGGTTGGCGTGAATGTGTTGCTCGCACGGCAACCGCACGCACCATGGGCACTGCTGATCGCGGCCAACCTGGGAGTCGTCGTCGGCGTGATGGCATTTGTGTTCGGCTGGATCTGATTGGCGGTATCGTAGGGGCGCCTGGAGGCCCCTATGTATCGCCGACGTCCTGTTCCCGCTGTCCTGCTTCTTGTTCTGCTGGCGTTCGCGGTAGAGCCCGTCACCACGGCACCGGCGCAAGCACCCGCACCGACACGCCTGCTACGCACACCCAGCATCAGCGCATCGCATCTTGCGTTCGCCTACGCGAACAACATCTGGGTCGTGGACCGCGCGGGCGGCGTGGCGCGACGCGTCACCAGCTTCGCCGGTGGAGCGAACAGCCCGAAATTTTCGCCCGATGGACAGACGCTGGCGTTCACCGCCTCCTACGGCGGCAACAACGACGTGTATGTGGTGCCCGCTGCGGGCGGCGAACCACAGCGGCTGACCTGGCACCCCGGTGCAGACATCGTGCAGGGCTGGACGCCGGACGGCAAGTCCGTCATGTTCTCATCTGCGCGCGCCACCTGGGCACCAAGTGGTGCCGCGAGGTTCTGGACCGTCCCGGTTGGCGGTGGCATTGAAGAGCCGATGGCGCTCCCGCGCGCCTACGTGGGCAAGATTTCAGGGGACGGCACCCACATCGCGTATCGCATGAACAGCTCGTGGGACGAGGAACGCCGCAACTACCGGGGCGGGCAGAACAAACCCATCTGGATCGTTGACCTCAAGACGCACGACTTGGTCACGCCGCCCTTCACGAATTCGAAGGACACCGATCCCGTCTGGGTCGGGCGGTCGGTCTATTTTCTCTCTGACCGCGACGGCGTCAGCAACGTCTGGTCGTTTGACCCGGGATCACAACAACTGCGGCAGGTGACGCGCTTCACCGACTTCGACGTGAAGTCCATCGACTCCGGCGGCGGCGCCGTCGTTTTTGAGCAGGCCGGACGTGTGCACACACTGGACACCTCGAATGGCCGATCGCGCGTGATCGACATCGTGGCCACGGGCGACTTCCCGTGGATGATGCCCAAATGGGAGGACGTGTCGAGTCGCGTCACCAACATGGCGATTTCGCCGACGGGACGTCGTGCGGTCGTGGAGGCGCGCGGGGAGATTTTCACGATCCCTGTTGAGAAAGGCGACACGCGGAATCTCACTCGATCGACCGGTGCGGCCGACCGCGCACCGGCGTGGTCACCCGACGGCAACTTCATCTCGTACTTCAGCGACAAGTCCGGTGAGTACCGGTTGGTGATCGCACCGCAGGATGGCATCACGCCGCCGCGCGAAATCGAGCTCGCCAACCCGAAGCACTACTACACGCCGTCCTGGTCACCGGATTCGACAAAGATCCTGTTCACCGATACCGATCTGAAGGTCTGGGTGGTCGACGTCGCCACCGGCGCCGCAAAGACTGTCGGCAGTGATCCCTGGATGGTCCCGCAGCGCACACTCAATCCGGTCTGGAGTCCCGACTCGAAGTGGGTCGCGTATGCCAGTCGACTTCGATCGATGTATCACGCGATCTTTGTGTCGAACGTCGAGACCGGCGCCACACATCAGGTGACCGATCCCCTCGCCGACGCCGTGTCGCCAGCGTGGGACGCGAGCGGCAAATATCTCTGGTTCCTGGCGTCAAGGGATTTTGGTCTCGCATCGCAGTGGCTCGACATGACGTCGTACGACCGGCCTGTCACGTTCGGGTTGTACTTCGCGATCCTGAAGAAGGGCGAACCCACACCGCTCGTGCCAGAAAGCGATGAGGAAACAGGCCGCGCTCCGGAGGCTGCCGGCGAAGGGCGCGCCGGTGGCGCCGAGGGTCGCCCTGCCGCCCGTGCAGCTGCCGTCACGGTGCAGATTGACGCCGATGGCCTCGACCGGCGCATCGTCTCTGTGCCCGGCGTTCCGGAGCGCGCATATTCGCAGCTGCGGTCGGGTGTTGCGGGCACGGTGTATTACCTGGAAGGTGCCAACCTGCAGCGGTATCGCTTGAGTGAACGGCGCGCCGCGCAGTTCCTCACCGGTGTCACCACGTATGTCGTTTCGTTCGACGGTCACAAGATGCTCTACCGCGGTGCGGGTGGCGGCGGTGGTGGACGCGGTGGCGGTGCTGCGGCACCCGCCGGCCCCGCGATGTTCATCGTCGACGCAGATCGCATGGTTCCTGCAGCCGGGGCCGGTCGCCTGAATGTCGCGTTGACGATGCACTTGGATCCGAAGGAGGAGTACAAACAAATCTTCCGCGAAGGATGGAGGTTGCAGCGCGACTACCTCTATGTGCAGAACATGCACGGGTCCAAGTGGACGCAGATGGAGGAGATGTACGGACAGTTGTTGCCCTACGTGATGCATCGGTCCGACTTGAACTATCTGCTCGACACGATGGGGGCGGAGTTGGCGGTGGGTCACTCGTATGTGCGCGGTGGCGCCATGCCGGAGACGGAGACCAATGCGGCTGACGGCGGTCTGCTCGGCGCCGACTTCACCATCGAGAGCAATCGCTACAAGATCGCGCGCATCTATGACGCGGAGAACTGGAACCCAGAGCTGCGGGCTCCACTCGCGACCCCCGGTGTTGAGGTCGCCGTCGGCGACTTCGTGCTCGCAGTCAATGGGCAGCCACTTGTCGCGCCGGACAACATCCATCGCCTGCTCGATGGCACGGCGAATCGGCAGACCGTGTTGACGGTCAACAACAAGCCGGTGATGGACGGAGCGCGGCAGATTACCGTAACGCCAATCACCAACGAGCAGGGTCTGCGCACCCGTGCATTCGTCGAAGACAACCGGCGCAAAGTGTCGGAGATGTCCGGCGGCAAGCTCGCCTACGTCTACGTCCCGAACACCGGCCAGGGCGGGTATCAGAGCTTCAACCGCTATTACTTCTCGCAGCAGGACAAGCAGGGTGTGATTGTTGATGAACGTTTCAACGGCGGCGGGTCAGCGGCTGACTACATCATCGACGTCCTGCAGCGCGACTTCGACGGCTACTTCAACAACGTCGCTGGCGACCGCTTCCCCTTCACGAGTCCGTCAGCCGGCATCTGGGGGCCGAAGGTGATGATCATCAACGAGATGGCCGGCTCGGGCGGCGACCTGATGCCCTACATGTTCCGGCGACGCGGCATCGGTCCACTTGTCGGCACAACCACCTGGGGTGGATTGGTCCACACCGCGGACACACCAGGCTTTATTGATGGCGGTTCGATGATCGCGCCTCGCGGCGGCTTCTTCACGCGCGACAACAAGTGGGCCGTCGAAAACGAAGGCGTCGCGCCGGACATCGAAGTGGAGAACTTCCCGAAGGATGTGATCGCCGGGCGTGATCCGCAGTTGGAACGCGCGGTCGAAGAGGCGTTGAAGTTGCTGGCCGCGAACCCTATCGACCGGCTCACCAAGGAGCCGCCGGCGCCGGTGTGGGGTGTGCGTCGAGGGGGTGGGGGGCGGTAGGGTCCGCACAACCAGCCAGCAAACGCATGGCGTGCGCGAACAGGTCCCCCCTGGTAATCATGGATCCCGTGGCCCATTGCGATCGCAAGTGCCAGTTTTGGCTAACCAACCTGAACTTTGCGTTTTTGATTGTGTTGGCACTGCTCACTGCCAGTCCAGGGGCAGGCGGCCATCAGCTCGCTTCCATTTCAGGTTCTGTTTTGGATCCAGAGGGCAAAGGGCTGCCAAACGTTGATGTCTCCATTGCGGGAGGTCCAAGCGCTACCACCGACGCGCAAGGGCGCTATCAGATCGTTGGTGTTAAAGTTGGTACGCACGAAATTCGCGCGACGCTCGCGGGCTTTGCACCTAGTAGCCGGGCTCTGCACATTAGCAAGGCCACCGCATACGAATGGTCAACGACCTTGTCCCTTGCGTCGAGCGGGGCGTACGAATCCCTTCAGTCGATGTTGACTCCCTACGTCGGGCAGCAAGCTCAGGACTGTGGTCAACTGAAAGCGTCGGCTCCACTCGATCCGATGAGGGCGGCACTGCGATGTGTGATCGCGTGCGCTGCCGTTAGAAATACCTGCGTCGCCAGAAAAGCCACTTTGGGGATCGACTCCTCCATAGAACACGGTTTATTCGCCAATTCTCATGGGCACCTCTACGTATTTCGCTACGACAGTGCCCCTTGTGGTGGGGATTGTGGATCGCAGTTGTCTGTCCAACGATGTTCTCGACCTTCGGTAGTTGGCACTGCCCTGGAACTCCAGTTCGTTTGTGGAGATTAGCAGGCTGCTGAAAAACCCGACGTTGTCGGAGGAAACGCCCCGAGCGTGAGTTCGGTGGAGCGATTAGGCCTATCGTCCCTGCACACCCTGATCCAGGCCAGCAAACGCAAGGATGAGACACTGCGCCGCCAGTACACCCGTACCCAGGCGCTGGCGTTCCCCGAAGGCCATCCGCTGGAACGGATTGTCGACCTCGCGTTTTTCCTGAACCGCTACGGTCAGGCGTTATGCGACCGTCTCACAGACGGCCTGCCGCTCGACATAGGGCGACACTACGTGGTCCAGCCATAGACATTGAGTTATTGGGCTATTGAGTTATTGAGTTATTGACGGATTCTGGAGGCTGCCCGCCGCTCCCTGCCGGCGCAGTCTCGTGTAACCCATCAGAAGGATCAGCACGACAAGTCCGCTCAACGCCCAGGTCCCGAGTGTAGGAACCGGCGTGACAATGAGCACGGTGAACGGCACCTCCGCGACACAGGCATTCGCGTCGGTGGCCCGCACGGTTGCCGTTACCGTGCCTGCTGTGGTCGGCGTACCCGCGAGCAGGCCGGCCGCGGTGAGGATGAGGCCGTCGGGCAGGGCCCCGCTGGTCACGCCGAAAC
>ENA-ORBV01004187-ORBV01004187.1-microbial-mat-metagenome-genome-assembly--contig:-NODE-4187-length-28002-cov-4.136401_pt1 | contig 28002 bp, 17 predicted proteins | sample MGYA00237777_ERZ505514 | MGnify/ENA primary metagenome ERZ505514 (study PRJEB26160, sample SAMN06269048) | microbial mat metagenome | isolation source: Oligotrophic lake microbial mat | place...
GATCACTGAAGAGAAGAGACAGGATAAACAGGATTACAGGATGGCTTCTGCACATTGCGACGTCTCACCTGCGAGTTCCTCCACCCAGCGGCTTGGGGGCAAGCCGCTCCATCTCGGCAACTCATGATCAGTGAAAATCAGTGGCTCATACCAATCGCCCGTAAAATGTAGACGATTGTCATCACGAGGTGCACGAAGCGCGCCGGGGTGATCCAGCTCGATTGCTTCGTCGCTCCGCTTCTCGCAATGACAGTCTAACTATCAAGGGACGTTGGTATCACCCTGAAACGTGATGAGCGCCCGCTGATTCCGGGCACAAAAAAGCGGAGCCAAGTGCGGCTCCGCTGCGATTGCGACGCTGCTGCGACGCTTACTGGTCTTTCTTTTTCTTGCCCTTCTTCTTGCCGGAGTTGGCAGCGGCGAACTCTTCAGAGGACAAATTTCCGTCGCTGTTCGTGTCGAGCGCGGCAAAAGCGGCCTTGGTCGCCTGGTCGTCGGCGCTCTTGTTCATGGCGGCAGTGTATTCGCCCATGCTGATTTTGCCGTCACCGTTCTTGTCGACAGTGGCGAAGGCAGGGATAGCGCCTTTCTTGTCTTCACCTTTGGCGGCGAAGACCGCCAGGGGAAGGGCGGAAACTAATAGAGAGGCGAGGATGATCTTAGCGGGGTGTTTCATAGGGATGATTGACTGGACCCTGACCTTAAAGGCACTGGCGCTGTTCCCACCACCTTTTTCTTACCCCACTTTCGGGGTGAAGTGCGTTCGAGGCCTGAAACTTACATCACTCATATCGTGCAGGAACGCGTTTATGGTCTGACGAAGCGACGCAGCCAAAGGGGTCTTCATAGGTGAAAACGCGCTTTAGCGTAAATAAGCAAGTCGCCGGGTCGCGAAGGATGAAGTAGCCTCTCCCTCCGACTCGTGGGCGCGAAGACTCATTATTAGGGGAGGTTGGCGTCCCGCCGTCCTACCTATCGGGTCCTTTGAAAAGGTAGGGCGCGGACTCCGCTCCGCGCCGGAGTTCGCCGCTCTAACCATCGTGACCGTTGAGAAAGGCGGCGAAGGGACTCGCCGCCCTACCTATCGGGTCCTTTGAAAAGGTAGGGCGCGGACTCCGCTCCGCGCCGGAGCCGGAACCGCCAACCGGCAGATGCGCCCCCGTTTGATCGCAGACGGTCCCCTTATGAGGCACGTTTCCGCTTCGAACATCTGCCGGTAGCTGCCGCGGTTGATGAGGTGTGACCCGCGTCTGCGTGCTTGAGCCGAAGTTTTACGCGCGATGGCTTTACCCGCACTTTTTCATCAGTCCGTCCCCTTCGCGGCAGCTTGTCGGCGATTTTCCGGCGGGAGTGACTCGACCAGGGCGTTGGCCCGGCCCGCCTGCTTCTTCAAAGTAAACGCATCGTAGAGCCGGCCCGTGGCGGTCCGCGCCTCGTAATGCAATTCGTCCAGCCCGACCTTGATGATCTGGTAGAGCTGCGTGTCCTCGGCCGTGCGAACGGCGAAGCCGTCCGTGGTCACGCTGTACATCTTGGGTCCGCTGACCGAGACCACATACACGGTGCCAATGGCGGGATCGTACGCCTGATTGTAGCCGGTCGGCATGTTCTTCGAACCGCCGCGCCCGGCGACGTCGCCGCTACGGGCATAAGTATGGTCGTGGCCGGTGAGGACGAGGTCGACCTTGAACTCGTCGAATACCGGCTTCCAGGCCGCGCGCAGCTCTGGATTGTCCCGGTTGTTGGCGGGAGAAAAAATCGGGTGGTGCTGCGTAACGATCGTCCAGCGGTTCGGATTGTCAGTGAGCACGCGACGTAGCCAGGGAAGTTGTTCTTGCTGCGAGCGGTTCGAGTCGAGGGCGATGATGCGGGTGCCCTGGTAGTCGATGTAGTAGCACGTTTCCTCGAGACCGGCGGGCGGATTTTGCTCGGGAAACGCAAATTGCGGGCGCCAGTGCTTGCTGACCGTGCGCGTCCCTGGATTGGCCAGCCGGTCACGCAGGGGGCGCTTGTCGGGCTGCTGGCCAGCAAGGTCGGCGGGGGTGTAGCCAGTCAAAGCGGTGAACCCGGCGTCGACCGCCGCGACGAGTCCGTCGGCATCCAGCGTGATGATGCCCGTCTTTCCTTCGGCAGTCCGGGCGGTGACGCGCTGCCGCGTGGTCTTTCCAGCGGCGTCCTTCTCGGCCTGGACGGTGACCGAGACGTCGAGGGTGCGGCCGTCCTTGGTCGTCCATTTGCGTTCGTTTTCCGGCCCGGCGCCGTCGGCGAAGTACTCGTGATTGCCGGGAGTGGCGACCACCGGAATGGTGGCATTTACCCAAGCGGGGGCACCGAACCACTCGCCCCACTCGGCGTCACGGTTGGCGCGGTTGATCAGATCGCCGGCGTGCAGCGTGAACGCCGCGCGCGGCGCATCACGGAATGACTCGCGAAACACGCGCGACCAGTGAGTCTTCACGTCATTTTGCGCGTCGCCGAAATAAACGAAGGTAAACGGCCGCATCTCGGCGCTTGCCGTGCGAAAGTGAAACCACTCGCTCCAGTTCACGCCGTCGCCGACGCGGTACGCATGGAGTGTGTCCGGTTTTAGACCGGTGAAATTGACGCTGTGATAGGCCGCTTCGCCGAGGTCGCTGGTGAAGCGCTCGGTGCGGGCCGGGACGCTCACGGGTTTGAGATCCTTGGCGTTGTCCGTCGCCAGAGAAATTTCTGCGACGCCGCGCTGAATGCTCGGGTCGGTGCGCCAGGTGACGGCTTGGGTCGTGGCTGGATCGCCGGTCCAGGTGAGAACAACGCGATCGGGCAGGGGTCGCGGCGCGTGCGCGGCTTTTTCGGCGTAGGCGACGGGTTTCCAAGGGACGTCGCGGCCAGAAACGATGGTGGTGAAGGCCGACGGGAGTACGAGCAATGCCAGGAGGCGAAGGGACAGGTTCATGGGAGGATGCAGGGGAAAAAGGTCTTTCAAAAGGAGCGCAACGGGTCGAGTGATGATGGCAGGGATCGGGTGTAGCGGGCGAAGCGCCCGGTCTTAAAGGGATGGTTTGACGGCGTATCTTTGCAATGCGCTGGGCACAGAACGTTCCCCCGGGTTCAATCGCGGGCGGCTACGTGGGCGGTGGCCTGGTTTCATGGTGAAAGGTGTCAGCCTGAACCCGCGCGCGAGGAAACCGGAGCGGTGGTGTGTCAATGCCGTTAACTCGGCAGTCGGGAAACGAAAAGCCGCCGGACGTGCGTCCGGCGGTGGTGGATTGTCCTTCTGGCCTGGGAGCACCGGGCCAGGGACGGCTTGCGGCGAACTTAGCTTAGAACCGATAGCTCACGCCGACGGTCGCGCGCCACGAATACGTGGTGTAGTCCTCCGGGTTATCGGGGCGATTTACGCCTTGATACGAGATCTGGGGTTCGTCGGTGAGGTTGTTCACGTTGAAGAACAAACGGGTTCCGCGGTCGAGTTGGTAACTCGACTCCCAGTTGAGCGACTCGTAGGCGCCGAAGTAGTCGTCGAAGAGATTGTTTCCGTCGAGTCCTTCAAGGAAATCGGAGCGGTAGGTGTAGCTCAGCCGGGCGCGGAAACCGCCGCCGGTGTACTCGAGCGCGGCATTGTAGATCCGGTCGCTGAAGCCGTAGGTCGGAAGATCCTCGTCGAGTCGGCCTGGGTACTTGCCGTCGCTTTCCGTGAAGGTGCCGGAGAGCGAGACGCCGAGGCCGTTAAACGGCGCCGGGAGGAAGAGCAATCGCTGCCGGGCGATCAGCTCGAGGCCGTAGTTCATCGCGCCGAGGGCGTTGTCGGTTGACGTGTAGATGCGGGCGCCGTTCGGGTCCGGGATCGGATAGCCGTTGGCGTCGGTGTTGGTGAACCGCAGCGACGTTTGGTAGTAAAATCCTTTCATCTTCTTGTAGAATACGCCGGCCGAGTAGAGCCCGCCCTTTGGGGTGTAGTACTCGAGCTGCACATCGAAGTTGTGTGCGGTCGACGGCTTCAGGTTCGGGTTACCACCGGAGATGTTGCCGGTGTTAGTGTCGAGGTTGAGGCCGGCGACAAGCGAGTTCACGTCGGGGCGGCTATAGCTGCGGTTGTAGCTTTCGCGCAGGATGAGGTTTTTCGCGAGCTCGTGGCGCAGGTGGAGGCCCGGCAGCCACATCGTGTAATCGCTCTTGGCGTTTACCGTGGCGGGCGTGCTCGGCGTCGCGCTATCGTACCGGTAGGTGCGCGCCTTGAAGGTATTGTGCTCCGCGCGCAGGCCGGTGATGAGCGTGGTGGCGCCGAAACGCAGCGTCCCCATGCCGTAGGCTGCGGAGATGTCCTCTTGGGCGCGGTAGTCGTTGATGACGCCGTTGAGCAGGGCGTCGTTGGTCTGCAGCGCGAACAGCTCCGGCCGGTTGCGGCGCAGGGCGTCGACCTGCGCGAGATCCGGATACTGGTAGATCGGTAGTGCGCCGAAGACCTTGTAGTCCGTACGGGTCAGAATGCTGGCGTAGGGAAACCCGCCGGCGTTCGTGCCTGTGCGGTACACGATCGACGCCTGGTCCTGTTCCTTGACGTTGGAGCGGAACTTGCCGCCGAATTTGAACGCGCCGCTGAGCTTCGCGCCGACAAACTTGCGCTCGACGTCGACCTTGGCGCTGGAAGCCTTCTCGGCCGCGTCGCGGGGAGAGTAGGTGAGGTCGCCGCGGTTGATCGCGTTCACGTCGTAGGGATCCTTGCCGTTGAGGATGGTGTAGACCGGCTTCCACCGGATCGTCTGGTCGTAGGCGAACTGGTAGCCGGGATTGCGGATGACGTAGGCGAGCGAGCGATCCCGGTTGGAGACGTTATTCGAGCGGAAGAGGTCGAACAGCACGGTCGTATCCGCCAGCTGGTGACGGCCGCCGAGTGACGTGCCGTAGACGTCGTTGTCCGTGACGCTGAACTCGTTCTGGTAACGCAGCTCGTTGGTGAGCGTGGCCACGCTGCGGCCGGTGTTGTACGTCGCTTCGGCGATGCTCTTGGTGCCGGTGGCCGAGTTGAAGTTGTGGTTCGAATTGATGTAGTAGCGGGCGCGCGGCTTCTCGGTATCGACGTTGTTGTGTCGGTAGAACGGCCGAAGGTAGACCGAGGTGGCCGGGCTGAGGCGGAAGTCGAGCGCGAGATTCGCGCTGAAGGAAGTCGTCTCGCGGTAGTTGGTCTGCGGCGCGGCGTTGGTGTGAAAATAGAGCGGCGCGGCGAGGCCCAGCGCGGGTTCGAACCCGGGCTGCAGCACGCCGTAGTCCTTGTCGAGATTGTCGTAGTCGCGGGCCGTCTCGGACCAGGCGAGGTTGAGGCCCACGCCAAAGTTTCTCTCACCGCCGCCGAGGCTAAAAATGTCGAGGTAGTTGAGCGCGGCGTTATAATTCCACTTCTCACGCTTGTCGTAGTAGAGGCCGCCGGTCATGAGCTCGATCGTCCGGCCGTCGCGCTGAAATGCGGAGCGGGAGATGACGTTGATGATGCCGCCGAGCGCGTCACCGTCACGGTCGGGCGTCGGGGCCTTGATCACCTCGATGTTGCTGACGGCGTCGGCGTTGAGCTGGCCGATTGAAAACGCGCGGGAATTGCCCGAAGTCGGCATACGGTTGCCGTCCACCTGGACGGAATTATACTTCGCCTCGAGGCCGCGGATGTTGACCCCCGACGGTTCGCCGTCCTCGCCCTCGTTCACACTCAAGCCGGGTAGCTGTTGCAGGGTGAAGCCGAGGTTGCCGCCGAGGTTGGAGTTGAAGGTCTCCTCCGACACGACGTTGACGATGCCGCTGGCGGTCTTCTGCTGGTTGATCGCGAGGGCCTGGCCCCGCACGGATTCGGCGACGGTGAACGCCTCCAGTTTGAGCGTCTCGCTCGCCAGCTGGAAGTCGAGGGTGGCGGCGGTGCCGGCCGTGATTGCGACCTCACGGGTGGCAATGTCGAGGCCAACGTATTCGACCTGGATTCGGCGGCTGCCCGCGGATAACGCGGGCAGGCTGTAGCGGCCATTGGCATCCGTGTAAGCCACGGCAGTCGTGCCGACGGCGCGGACCACCGCGCCTTGAAGTGAATACCCGGTGCGAGCGTCGGCGACGCGACCGGCGAGCGTGCCGGTAGTTTGGGCGGACGCGATGCTCGCGGTGATCGCCGCGGCGAGCAGCAGGCCGCACAGGCGGCCGGCGCGGCGGAGGAAGGGAGTGATGGCGTTGGTCATTGGTATGGTGTGGCGGGCGCGCGATCGACTGGGCGATTCAGGTGCCGACCGGAGCCGACATTGCCATGGCTTTGTGACGTCTGCGTGACGCGCCGGCGACAAGCGTGTAACAGGTGTGGGGGGGGTGGAGGGCACAGGCAGCCGATGGATGAGAAATGTAGCAACGGACTCCCGGGTGAGCCTAACGATGCGCGTAGCTCAGCCGTCAACGATTTCGCCCGTGCCGATCCTAACCGGAATATTTCACACTCTGGCTTTAACGCTCTACACGCTGTGTACCTCTACTATTACCTTGTCATTGCGAGAAGCGCAGCGACGAAACAATCCATATAGCTGGATCGCCACGCCCTCGTTCCTCGGGCTCGCGATGACAAATCAGAGTGTGAAATATCCGGTCCAATGAGTCCGCCGCGGTGGGAACGAAATTACGCTCTTGCTCACGACGAGCGGGCCCCGGCAGTTTGACGGTTTTTATTCCGAATCTTCACCGACGATGTCCAGCCCTGCCTGCCCCGCTTGTACTCTCGAAGATGTCCTTAGCCACCCTGACCACTGGGAGTGCGGGACCTGCGGTCACGAGTGGCCCAAGGCAGCCGCGACGCCTACGGCGCGCGTGGTGAAGGATGCGCATGGCAACCCGCTGGCTGATGGCGATACCGTGGCTCTGATCAAGGATTTGAAGTTACGCGGGTCGTCACAGGTCCTAAAGCAAGGCACCAAGGCCAAGAACATCCGCCTCGTCGATGGCGACCATGAAATCGATTGTAAGATCGAAGGCAGCTCGATGGCGCTCAAAGCCTGTTTCGTGAAAAAGGCCTGAGCCGGGTCCGGTTCGGAACGGCGAGCCGTTGCTTCCTCGTAAGTGAGTCCGTAATGACGTCAGCAGCGGCGCAGCCATCTGAGCCAGTCATTGACGCGTCTCTTAATAGTTGGAATGTTCATGCCACGATCAATGGCCGACCCACTGGACCTTACTTTCGACCGCCCCAAGGTTGTTTACCGGCAAATCAGCGAGCAGATTCGCGACCTCATCATCAGCGGACGCCTCTCGCCCGGCACCAAGCTTCCAGCCAGTGCTGAACTTGCCACCAAGTGGCAGACGCACGCCGCCACCATTCACGCGGCGCTGACGCCCTTGGTGAAAGAGGGATTGCTGACGCGCCAGCCGAAGATCGGCACATTCGTCAGCAAGCGGCGCACGCGGTTGAGCGATGTGGGAATCTACTACGATTCGAACATCTGGTTGAATCAGGCGAATGGCTTCAAGCGTGCGGTCCACGTGGAACTCGCGCGCCTGCTCGAAGCAGAACGGATTAACGTGAAAGTCTGGTTCGATCCCCGCGGTGAGAAGCAGCGGGGAAAAGTCTGGGGCGATCTTGCCCGTGCGGTCGACCGCCGCGAAGTGCAGGCGGTGATTGCGACCGACGTCCCGGACGACGTCGTGAGTTGGTTGCAGTCGTTGCCGGTACTTGCGTCGTATTTCACCTACGCGCCCGTGCGCAATCGCGTGTTGTTGGACTTCGACCAATTTGCCGAGGCCTCCGTTGCGCTCTTGAAAGAACAAGGCTGTCGCTCCGCTGGCATCATCTCGATCCTGGAGCCGGGCAAACCCACGTCCGCCGTGTCAGCGTCTGCCAGCAGCGATTTCTACGCGCACTTCACCGAGGTGTGCCAGGCGCAGGGCATCGAGGTACGCAGCGAGTGGATGCGGACCGCACACGGGTTTGTGCGGGACGAGTCACAGGAGGAGTTTGGTTACAAGGAATTCAAACAGATCTGGCGGCAGCCGCGCCGGCCCGACGGGTTGGTGGTGTTTCCGGACACGAGTGTGCCGGGTGTCATTATGTCCGTCCTTGAGCAGCGCGTCGATGTGCCCAAGGACTTGAAGCTAGTGGCCCACAAGCATGCCGAGCTGAACTTCCTGTGTCCGCTGCCTATAACGTTTCTCTATAGCAGTACGGGGCAGATCGCCCGGGCGCTGCTGTCGCAGATCGAGCGGCAGTTCGCGGGTGAAACCTGCGAACCGGTGTTGCTGCCGTTTCGCGCGTCCGTGCGTGGACTGCGCAAGAGCGGCTAAGCGGAGCGACTTCCTCCGAGGGGTGATAATGACATTCCTGTCTGCCCGATCCGATCACGACCCGGCGGTGAGGCGTCGCGATACGCAGAATCCATCCTGTAATCCTGTTTATCCTGTCTCTCCTTTTCGGCGATCAAGCTCGAGCCGGGACAGGATGACAAGATGACAGGATAATCGGCATCTGGAAACCAAGCGGTGAACCACTGATCTTCACTGATCAGCACTGATCATGATTGGCCGAGATGGAACGGCTTGTCCCTAAGCCGCTGGGTCGGAGCAGTCGGACGGAAAGACCTACTCCCGCTTCGCAGCGCGTTGAGGACAACACGCTCCACCACGGAGGTGGAGCAGCTGGAGTGCGATCAGTTCCAATACCCTTCGTAGAACCGGTATGCACCGTTTTCGGTCGACCAGCGTGGAGCCATCCATTTGGCGTTCGAATGCGGAGGCACTTCCCACCGGCCAGCCAGCCACTGATACTGATTATTGCGCCACGTCCAATACCCGGGAATCCAAGCGTGAGCTGCCGACGGTTGGGCCAGGATCAATTCGGCTTGCTGCGCGGGCGGCGCCTGCGTCACGACAATCGTGCTCACCGGCTGCGTTCGGGTGGTAACGATCGTGCCATCAGCCGTGGTTTGGGTTGTTTGCGTGGTCGTCGACACCGGCACCGTTCTCACCACATTGCTGGTGGCCACCGGTGGGGGCGGAGGAGGGGCTGAGAGAACGTGCGAACTCGGCTCGGTGGCGCAGCCCGCCAGGAGAATGAGGACGGGGGTGGCCGCAAAAAACGACGCTCGGGAGAGACAGCGTTTCAGCGTTAGCTGAACTGGAGGTAGGTTTAACATACGTAATTACTTCGACCGATAATCGCTGTCCGCGTTACGTGTCGGAGGGCCGAAAAGGCAGGACTTTAGCCGAGGCGTTGCGGGGACAACGCGATAGCGCTCTATATTCTAAGTGAATGTCGCGCACGGGTCCCCGTGAGCACGAAGGAAAATCTAATATCAACCTGAATTCCGCAGATGAAATAACCAGTGATGCGCTCTAATAAATACGGATGAAACAGATCCAGACCGTGATATAAAACGTTCTGTACACCTACCGGGTGAACGGCCTCCATCGCACAACTCTGCTTGCAGCAGCGGTCATCAGAGAAAATAAGTGGTTCAACGGCGTTGTTTTAAGCTCAATCCTATTCCGTAAGGTTGGGCTGCGCAGTATTCTTGGAACGGTTGTTCCCGGAACCGCGGACGCCCCCTCGTCCGCACTCGTTCAAGCAGCGGCCGGGGGCTGCCGCGGTCCCAGCTGAGGCCGCTGGTGTTACGACCCCTGGATCCTGTTCGCCGGGGTCGCGTCGGTTACTTCCGCGTCCGGAAACCGCCCATCAGATAAATCACGAGGGCCACGAGCAGAATCAGGCCAATGCCCCCGCCGCCAAACGCTGGGCCACCGAGGTAAAAGCCGCCGCCGCCGAACACGAGAAGCAAAATGAGGATCAAGAGAAGAGGATTCATAGTAGGATGTAAGTCTTAGCTGTTTTTGGTTAGGATGAATGCGGCTGATTCCAAAGTGGTTTGCCTGTCTCAGGGGGCGTTGGCTTCGGCGCCGTGTGCGTTGCAAACTGCGGGGCGCGCGCCTCCTTGTTCTGCTGCGCGGCGCGTTCGGCCTCAGCTTCAGGGCGGTGGGACTCACCCAGAGTGCGCCGTAACGCCGGTGCCGAAGTGCTCGCCGGCGAATCCAGCGTGGTGCTCGAGAGCTGACGCTCCGCCTCCAACCAGTTTTGTTGCGCGTCGCCGTCACCCGGGCCGGTCTCCTGCCAGATGTGATGGGCGCGTTCAGCGATTTCTGCGTGAGTGGGCTTTTTCATAGAGGTGCTTGGTGCTGAACGGATGGCGTCGCACCTATAGACACGTGCTGTCGGTTAATACCTGCGCGCCGACCCGGATAGTGCCCGGGGGTGGGTCAGAGCGTTAGTCCATGAGTCGCTTACAAAATTTATATCCAACGCGTTAGTTCACCCGGAGCCCACCCCGAGGAGGCGACGTTTTCTCCCGTTCACCTCTCAAAGAACGGTACCTTCGAGAAACGCGGCGCCGCTGCCGAGGCGGACGAGGTTTTCCGTCGTCACTCGCGCGATCTCGCCGAGAGCCTCGTGCGTGAGAAACGCTTGGTGGGAAGTGATCAGTACATTGGGAAACCCGAGCAGCAGGTTCAGCTCGTCGTCCAGCGGCAGGGAGCCGGAGCGATCCTCAAAGAATAGGCCTTCCTCTTCCTCGTAAACGTCGAGAGCCACGCCGCCCAAGTGTCCGCTCTTGAGGTGGCTAATCAGGGCCGTCGTATCGATTAACTTCCCGCGACTCGTATTCAGGATATAAGCACCCCGCTTCATGCGCGCGATGGTTTGCTCGTTCAACAGATGGTGGGTCTCCGGCGTCAGCGGCAGGTGCAAGGAAACGATGTCGCTTTGTGCCAGGACCGTCTCAAAAGCCGCGTAGGTCACGCCCGCCTTCGCCGCCCACGCGTGGTCGGGCACGGGGTCGTAGGCGAGCACGCGCGTATCGAAGCCGCCGAAGATCCGCGCCGTGATGCGGCCGATCCGGCCGGTGCCAACCACGCCGACGGTTTTGCCGCAGACATCGAAACCGACGAGTCCGTTGAGTGAGAAATTGTGCTCCCGCACTCGATTGAACGCGCGGTGAATCTTGCGGTTCAAGGTCAGCAGCAGTCCGACCGTGTGCTCGGCGACAGCGTGCGGCGAATAGGCCGGCACCCGCACCACGGCGAGGCCCAGCTCCCGCGCCAAAGGCAGGTCGACGTTGTTGAAGCCCGCGCAACGGAGGGCAATCAGCCGAACCTGCGCCCGTTGCAGCTGGCGCAGGCAAGCAGCATCGAGGCGGTCATTGACGAACACGCAGACGGCATCAAAGCCGGCTACACTGGCCACCGTGTCACCACTCAGACGGAAATCGTAGAACTGCCGCCGCAACTGCTCGGCACCCGGAGCCTGCTCAAAGTAAGTGCGATCATAGGGTTTGGTGTCGTAAAAGGCGGCGGTGATCATGGTGGTCGTAAGATTGCCATGAATCCCAAGTCGTGACAACGACGCAGCTCGTCGCTGGTCCGCTGCGGTTTAGCCCGGCGGGAGCTGCGATATTTCCGCCACACACGGGCCCCCCGTGCACTTGGGCGACTCGCTCTACGTCCGGACAACGAACCGACTCTGGGCATTCCGGAACGAACGCAACGGGCTAAATCATTGCCGTTGGTCGTGGATCGATGGGCCGCGGCGGCCCCCGATCGATCCATTCAACCGCGACAACGCCGCCCTCGCCTCCGGTGATCCATAATGTCTGGCGCGATTACCGACCTGGTTTTGCAGCATTCCGGAGATGATATAGGGACCAGCGGGTTGATCGCGCGAGGTTGCTCCTCTCTGTCTCAAATGAGTCGAGGCGTGGCGAAGTTGGCGCGTAACCCTCTCGCGTTTCGGGTGCGGGTAAGGTGAACGCATTGACATCCGCCTCGCGTTGTTTGCATCGTTTGTGTCCTTTCACTGCTGGGGGGAATACCTCCCGGAAAACTCCTGGATATTATGCCTGTTGCCGCTCTAAACTTTGATGCACCGATGGTGGAGGCTGCTCTCTTCCGTTCGGCCGGCGTTCCACTTAGTAATTATGCATACGGTCCTGCGACCAACCCGGACCCCGACGAAGGTTTCCGCAAATATAATAAGCAAGGCAAGGGCGTGGGCCATGTGTACGTCCATGTCGACGGGGCAGGCGACGGCAAAGGCGAATGGGGCGAAGGTCTGGCAAAGAAGTCGCGGTTCGCCGATCGTCAGACCGCCATCCAGCTCCTCGTCGAAGCGTTGAAGCATCCCATGGCGAAGGCGGCACTCGCTCGACTGGATAAAAATGAAGGCACCCAGGAGTGGCTGCACGGCGATACGGCCATTCCTGTCGCGGGTGCTTACTACGGTTACGCCCCGAACGAGACCGTCCGTCGCAAGATTAAAACCGTCGCCCTCAACCTGCGCAGCCACGGTGATGCGCTGTTCATTTCATCCAGTTATCCAGAAGAGTTCCAAGTGGATCCTTGAGCGGCGGCGAGCACTCCGCCCGTCAGAAGTTGAGCGAGCGTGGTGCAGGGGACGTAGAAATTGTCACCCGCGCAATTGGCGTGATCCGCGGTTGCCGCTTTGGAGATCGAAAAGGCCTGCCCGCGAATCAAGCTAATGAGCGCGAATCCGCTTCCCTAGGTGGAGCGGCTTGTCCCTAAGCTGCTGGCTCGGCGAATCTGAATCTGAATCTGAGATCTGAGATTAAGATCTGAGACCGGAATTTCCGTGTTAGGCGAAACGCCGGAGGCAAGCCAGTCGTTGAGGACAACCCGTTCCACCTCCGTAATCCGCGGTGAAAATGGCTGGGTTGCGTTGATTAGGATCGATTCGCGACATTCGCGGGCACCACCTCATTCGACACCGCTTGCACCCGGACGAAAAACGCCAACACTGGCAGCGTCTTCGCTCGGAACTATTCTTCATGATTACCCCTTTGCGTTCGCTGTTTGCCGTTGGTGCCTGCGTTGGTTCTTTCGTCGTCGCTGCGGCTGCGGTTGATCCGGCGCTGCCGCCCGTGTCGTTCAATCGCGACATCCGGCCGATCATGTCAGACACGTGCTTTCATTGCCATGGCTTCGATGCGAAGAGCCGAAAAGCCGACATGCGGCTCGATCTTCGGGCTGACACCCTTAAGCCGACGAAGAATGGCTTCACTCCCATCGTGCCGGGCAAACCCGATGAGAGCGAAATTATCCTGCGGATTTTCGACACCGTAGAGCCGATGCCACCGGAGGAGGCGCACAAAACGCTCACGCCCGCGCAAAAGGATCTCTTCCGCCGGTGGGTCGCTGAAGGTGCGGTCTACGAAGAGCACTGGGCTTACACGCCTTTGCAGCGCCCGCCGGTACCGGCGCTCGCCTCCGATCCCAAGACGGGCGCGGCGCCGACGCTCAATCCGATCGATGCCTTCGTCCGCGCGCGACTCGCCGAAAAAAAGATCTCCCTTTCGGCCGCGGCCCCGCAAGCGCAACTCCTGCGCCGGCTCTCACTCGATCTTACCGGCCTACCGCCGACGCCGGCCGACGTTGACGCGTTTCTCGCCGACGCGTCGCCCGCGGCCTACGCGAAACAGGTCGATCGTCTGCTCGGGTCGCGCCACCACGGCGAACGCATGGCGGTGTGGTGGCTCGATATCGCGCGGTTCAGCGATACGGTTGGTTTCCACGGCGACCAGAATCAGCGCATCTTTCCGTATCGCGATTACGTGGTCGACGCGTTCAACGCCAACAAACGTTTCGATCAATTCACGATCGAGCAGCTGGCGGGTGATTTGCTGCCAAACCCTACCACCGAGCAGTTGGTCGCGACTGGATACAACCGGCTCAACATGATGACGCGCGAGGGCGGAGCACAGGCGAAGGAGTACCTCGCCAAGTATGGTGCCGAACGCGTGCGTTCGGTGGCGGCGGCATGGTTCGGCAGCACGTTCGGCTGCGCCGAGTGTCACGATCATAAATTCGATCCGATCAAGACCCGCGACTTCTACGAACTGCAGTCGTTCTTCGCCGACGTGAAGCAGTGGGGTGTCTACAGCAGTTACGTCTATTCGCCGATTCCGGAGCTCGAAGGCTTCAATAACGAATACCCGTTCCCTCCCGAGATTGAGGTGCAGAGTCCGTATCTCCTTACCCGCAAGCAGCGCCTCGAAGCCGAGGTGGCGGCGGAACGAAGTGCGTTGCGCACGCGCTTGAAGGATCCCGCGTTGGCCGAACAACTCGAGTCTTGGATCGCGGAGTCACGCGCCGCGCTGGCCGCTTCGCCCTCCGCGTGGCAGCAGGCGCCCGTGACCGCGACCCTCATGAAGGGCAGCCAGCCGGTGCCGAATACCGAGGTGCCGGTTGAGGCCGACCTGACGGTGCAGCTGCCCCGGCCACTGGCGCGCACCGAGTCGGTGCGTCTCGTGCTCGAACCCGGCGCGAGCCACGTGGCCGCGCTGCGTCTCCAACTGGCCGGCGCGAAAGTGGGCGAGGCGAAGCGCCCGAAGACGACCACCGATGTCGTCCGGCTGGTCGCGGCGATTCGCGGCTCTGACGGGAAGGAGCGTAAGCTGCCATTTGCCTTTGCCGATGCTACGTCCAAGGAAACTCGATACGAAGCCGGTGCCGATGTGCTCGGCATCGCCACCGGTTGGCGATTGTCCGCGGACGCCGAAGCTGCCCCTGCCCATGGCGTGTGGCTGCTCGCGGTGCCGCAGCGGCTTAACGCCGGAGATCAACTGATCTTGACCGTAACCGGCGAGGCCCTGCCGCCATTTCGCGTGCTTACCAGCGCGTTCGCGGCGGTCGATCCCCTGGCGGTAGGTGCGAATGCCCTGCGCGACGCGCTGCTGGCCAATCCCGCGCAGCGTACCTCCACCCAGCAGGACCTACTGTTGGATACGTGGCTGCTGAGTACTGGTACGGATAAGGAGGCGTTGGCGCGCCGGCAGGGGCTTCACGCGAAGATTCGGGAAACGCGAAACGGCCAGGCTCAGACTCTGGTCACCGAGGCGATGTCGCCGCTGACCGTACGGGTGTTGCCCCGCGGCAACTGGCAGGATGAGACCGGACCGATCGTGCTGCCGGCGACGCCGAGTTTTCTACCCGGTCGCCGCGTGAGCACGCCGGAACAGCGCCTCACCCGTTTGGATCTCGCGCGCTGGATGGTTTCGCCCGTGAATCCCATCACGGCGCGCACGGTGATGAATCGGATGTGGGCGATGTATTTTGGGACCGGTCTGAGTGCGGCGGTCGACGATCTGGGCTCTCAAGGTGATTTGCCCTCACATCCGGAGTTGCTCGATTGGCTCGCGAGCGAGCTGCGCGAGAGCGGGTGGGATCTCCGCCACATGATGCGTTTGATCGTGACCAGCGAAACGTACCGGCAGAGCAGCAATCTCCGGGCCGAGTTGCGGGAGAGTGATCCGGCGAACCGGCTGCTGGCTTCGCAAAACCCGCGCCGGCTCGAAGCCGAATTCGTGCGCGACAATGCGCTCTTCATCGCGGGGGCGCTCAATCTCCGCGACGTGGGCGGTCCGAGTGTGAAGCCGTATCAGCCGGCTGGTTACTATGCCGCGTTGCAATTCCCGGATCGCGATTACGCCGCCAGCGTCGACGACGAGCAATGGCGGCGCGGCGTGTACATGCACTGGCAGCGCACCTTCCTGCATCCGATGCTCGCCAATTTTGACGCGCCGTCCCGCGACGAGTGCTCAGCGCAGCGGGTGCTCAGCAACACGCCGCAGCAGGCCCTCACGTTGCTCAATGATCCGACGTTCGTCGAAGCGGCGCGATTGTTTGCGGCGCGCCTGGTGGGAGCGGAGGCGAGCGATGCGGCCCGGCTGCGCCACGGATTCCTGCTCGCCCTCGCCCGCCCACCGAAGGCCGCGGAGCTGGCCTCGCTGCAGACATTTGTGGCGACGCAACGGGAGCACTTCCGCGCCCATCCCGAGGAGGCGCCGCAGCTGCTGCAAATCGGCCTGGCCCCGAGGTCGGCTGGCGATCCCATTGAACTCGCCGCGTGGACCAGTGTTGCGCGCGTTATTCTCAATCTGCAGGAAGTCATCACCCGCTACTGACCATGCCCCGCTACGATCCTACGACCCACGCGCTCAGCATCAATCGGCGCGCTTTCCTCCTGCAAAGTGCCTATGGGCTTGGCGGTGCCGCTTTCGCGATGCTCGCCCAGCGACTCGGGGCGGCGATCCCGACTGCGGACGGCGCGCGCCCGCCGGGTTGGAACGGGGCCTTGCGCGAAGCTCACCTGCCGATCCGCGCCAAGCGGATCATCTTCATGTGCATGGCGGGCGGGCCGTCGCAGTTTGAGACGTTCGACTGGAAGCCACAGCTCAAGGCGCTCGATGGGCAGCCGTTCCCTGAATCCTTCACCAAAGGTCAGCAACTCGCGCAGCTGCAAAACACGGAGTTGAAAGCGCGGGGGCCGTTCACTGCGTTCAACAAGCACGGGCAGTCGGGCATCGAAGTGAGCGAACTTTTCCCGCACATCGGCAGCGTCGCCGACGAGCTATGCGTGATCCGCTCCATGCACACCGAGCAGATCAATCATGACACGGCCCACGCTTTCATGAACACCGGCTCGATCATCAAGGGTCGGCCCAGCATGGGCTCGTGGATGCTGTACGGACTCGGTGCGGAATCGCAGGATCTACCGGGATTCATCGTCCTTACTTCCGCCGGTAAATTCGGCCTGCAACCCATCTCCGCGCGGCAGTGGTCGAGCGGGGTGTTGCCGAGCAAGTTTCAAGGTATTCAGTTTCAATCGCGCGGTGACGCCGTGCACTACGTGGGCAATCCGGATGGCGTTTGCCAGAGCACGCAACGCCAGGTCGTCGACGAGATCCGGCGACTCAATGGGATGTTCGCGGAGGAGCAGATCGATCCGGAAATCGCCACGCGCATCGCCCAATACGAGTTGGCGTTCAAGATGCAGACGAGTGTGCCGGAGCTGACGGATTTGAGCCGCGAATCGCGCGAGACCCTTGATCTCTACGGCATCAAGGAATCGGGTGATGGCAGCTTTGCCTCAAACTGTTTGCTGGCCCGGCGCCTGGCCGAACGTGGGGTCCGCATGATCCAGTTATATCATCGTGCCTGGGACCATCACGGTCAGCTGGAGCCGGGGATGAAATCGGCCGCGCAGGACGTCGACCAGGGTACCGCGGCGTTGATCAAGGATCTCAAGCAACGGGGGATGCTCGATGACACGCTTATCCTTTGGGGCGGCGAATTTGGCCGGACCCCGATGGGGCAGGGTACGGGCCGGGATCATCATATACTTGGCTTCAGCGTATTTCTGGCGGGTGGCGGCGTGAAGGCGGGCACGACCTACGGATCGACGGATGAACTGGGTTACCGGGCGTTGGAAAATCCAGTGAGTGTCCATGATCTCCACGCCACGATGCTGGCATTGATGGGCGTCGATCACCAGCGCTTGAACCGCAAATTCCAGGGCCTGGATGTGCGTCTTACCGGCGTGGCCGGCGAAGTCGTCAAGGGGATCATGGCGTGAAGGAAAGTAGGGCGGTGTCTCTGACCCGCCCTTGGCAAAGTCGAGAGGTCGAGGAACCGAGAGAGGGGTCGAGGGGACGAGGAGTCGAGAAGTCGAGGGACGAACCCGTCTAATCTCTGTCGTTTCAGGCGCCACCCCCCCCGCGGTCCGATATTCTTGATTCCGCCGCGGCAGGGCCCGACTGCTGGGCGGGTCTCTCGTCGGTTGCATGGTTCTGAACGGTCCGCGCGGACGTCGGAGCCTACTGCTCTGACTTCTCGACTCCTCGGCTCTCGACTCCTCGACTGGGACACGATCATCTTTCTCTGTTCGGAAACCCACCCCGTGTTCTGTCCGTATCCCCATGTTCTCCCGGCCTTGCGCTGGGCTTCGTTGGTGTTGGCGCCGCTCTTGGCGTTCGCGCAGCCGACGCTCACACTTACCGCGCTGCCGGCGGCAACCCCCATCGATTTTGCGCGCGACATCCAACCGATTCTCGCCGCGCGGTGCTACGACTGTCACGGCGCGGAAAAAGCGAAAGCCGGCCTCCGCCTCACGTCCCGCGCCCACGCGCTGTTAGGCGGCGAATCCGGCGCCCCCGCCATCACTCCAAGCGATAGTGCGAAGAGCGTGCTGATTCAGCGCGTGCTCACGGATGACGAGAACGACGTCATGCCGCAAAAGGCCGATCGACTCCCCGCCGCAGAGATTGCACTCCTGAAACGGTGGATCGACGAGGGCGCGGTCTGGCCGGAGAACGTGCAACACTGGGCCTATGTGAAACCCGTGCGCCCGGCGTTGCCGCACCTGCGCACGCCTGCCTCCGCCGCGCGCAATGCCATCGATCATTTCATTCTCGCGCGGCTTGAACGCGAAGGGCTGTCACTCTCACCTGAGACCGATCGCGCCCGCTGGCTGCGGCGTGTGTCGCTCGACCTCGTTGGTTTGCCGCCGACGCCCGAGCAGCTCGTCGCGTTTTTGGCCGACACCCGAAACGGCGACGCAGCCTACAGACGTGTGGTCGATCGCCTCCTGGCGTCGCCGCAGTACGGCGAGCGCTGGGCCCGGCCGTGGCTGGATCTGGCACGATACGCGGACTCGCATGGTTTTCAGCGCGATGATCTGCGCGAGATCTGGCCGTATCGGGATTGGGTGATACGCGCGCTCAACGCGGACATGGGGTTCGATCAGTTCACCGTGTGGCAACTCGCCGGAGACCTTCTGCCGCGCACTGGAAAACCGGATACGGCGGAAATTTTGGATCCGTTTATCGCGACGGGCTTTCACCGCGCGGCGCCGACCAACGTCGAAGCCGGTACGGACCAGGAGGAGGGGCGGGTGAATCAAGTCTTCGATCGGGTAAACACCACCGCGGCCGTCTGGCTCGGATCCACCTTGGAATGCGCGCAGTGTCACAATCACAAATACGATCCGTTTTCCCAGAAGGAGTACTACCAGCTGTTCAGCTTCTTCAACCACACGGTTCAGGAAACCGACTTCACCTCGCCCAAGGCGAAAGCCGCCCTGAAGTTTGTCGGCCCTTACCTGGAGCTGCCCGATCCGGCGCAGGAGCCCAAACGGCAGGCGCTGCAGGCGCAATGGGCTGAACTCGAGGAGCCGATTCGGATTCGTACCGCCGAGTTGCTCCCGGGCTTGGAATCTTGGGCGCAGGCGGCGCTCGCGCGATCGGCTGCGACGGCGCAGCTTCATCCGCTGGAGGTGGCGGAGTTCGAATCGTCCGGAGGTTCGGAGCATACCGTGCAACCCGATGGCTCCGTGCTGCTGACCGAAACCGCGCCGGAGCGAGATACCTATAAGATCACGGTGCGCACGAAGCTGACCGGAATCACCGGCCTCAAACTCGAAGCGCTGACGGATGATTCCCTGCCCGGTAAGGGGCCGGGAAGGGGCGATGCGGTCCGGTCAAATTTCGTTTTAAATAATCTGCACGTGACGGCGGCGGCGGCCGGGGGCGCGGCCCAGCCGGTGAAATTGATCAAGGCCACGGCGTCGTTTTCCCAAACCGGGTTCGGGGTCGAGAACCTGCTCCGGACCGATAACTCTAATCGGGGCGGCTGGGCGATCGGTCCGCAGTTTCATCGTGATCACTGGGCGATTTTCGAGCCAGAGGTTCCCTTCGGCGACCCCGCAGGAACGACCCTGACGTTTACGCTCGTCCAAAATTTCGGCACAGCGCGAACGATCGGTCGCGTCCGGCTGTCGGCGTTGACCGGTGTGATCGGCGCCTCGAGTCAACCGGCGGAAGTCGCTGCGGCATTGCGACTGGCACCGGCTGAGCGGAGCAACGCGCAGACCGCAAAGCTGCGAGACTACTACCTGGCGCAGGATTCCGCGCTCGCGGAGTTGAAGTCGAAGCAGGCGAAACTTACGGCGGAGTTGGGCGCCGGGAAAGGCGCGCAAACGCTGGTCATGCGCGAACTGGAAAGGCGGAGGCCAACGGCGTTGCTGAAACGGGGCAGCTTCCTGGAGCCGGGCGAAGCCGTCGAGCCGGGCGTGCCGGCGGTGCTGCATGCGATGAAGGCAGGAGGCGATTCTGCGGCGAAGCCTTCCCGGCTCGACCTTGCGCGGTGGCTGGTGGATTCCGAAAATCCGCTCGTGGCCCGCGTCACGGTGAATCGCTGGTGGGCGGAATTCTTTGGCCGGGGTATCGTCAGCACGCTGGAGGATTTCGGCCTCAAGGGTGAGGCACCAACGCATCCGGAGTTGCTGGACTGGTTGGCGGTGGAGTTCACGGAGCGGGGCTGGAGCATGAAGCACATCCACCAGCTGATCGTGTTGTCCGCGACGTATCGGCAGCGTTCATACGTCACACCAGAGCTGCTGGCGCGCGACGATCAGAACAAAGTGTTGGCGCGCGGGCCGCGCTTCCGGCTCGATGCGGAGGCCATTCGTGACAATGCGCTCGCCGCCGCCGGATTGCTGAGTCTGAAGCAGGGCGGCCCGCCGGTGCGTCCGTACCAGCCGCCCGGATTGTGGGAAAGCAAAGTCGGCGGTGATCGTGTGACCTATGACGTGAGTGCGGGCGAGGACGCATGGCGGCGCGGCGTCTATACCGTGTGGAAGCGCAGTTCGCCGTACCCTAGCTTCGTCAATTTTGACGCGACCGCGCGGACGACGTGCACCGTCCAGCGTTCGCGGTCCAACACGCCGCTGCAGGCGCTGACGCTGCTGAACGATCCCGTTTATGTGGAAGCCGCCGCGGCGCTGGCCCGACGTGCGCTGGGGGGAAGGCCGGCCGGCTCGGACGTCGGGCGGATTCGCTACGCGTTTCAACTCTGCCTGACGCGGGAGCCGACTGCGGCCGAGGCCGGCCTGCTGCGGAATTTGCTCGAGCAGCAGCGGGCTGCGCAGCGAGGGAAACCAGCGCCGCTGGCGCCGCCAACCGGAACGTTCGCTCCGCCGCCGAACATAAGCGCGGAGGAGTTTGCGGCTTGGCGGGCAGTCGCGACCGCGTTGCTTAATCTCGATGAGATGATCACGAAAGGTTGACCCATGAACCTCTGGGAAGAACACTGGCTACACGTTACCCGGCGGACCTTTCTCAAGCGTTCCGGCTTGGGTTTCGGCGCGATGGCTTTGGGGTCACTGCTGACGGAGGGACTGTTCGCGAGCGACGCGACCAAGGGAAAAGCAAATCCTCTCGCGCCCCGATTGCCGCATTTCGCGCCCCGCGCCAAGCGGGTGATTTACCTGCACATGGTCGGCGCACCGTCGCAGCTCGATCTCTTCGATTACAAACCGGCGCTGCAGAAATATGATGGCAAGCCGTGTCCGGATGAATTCATTCAGGGCAAACGTTTCGCGTTTTTGCGCGGGCACCCGACGATCGCGTCCACGAAGTACAATTTTCAGCGTCACGGAAAGAATGGAACGGAGATCTCCGAGCTGCTCCCGCATCTCGCGAACGTGGCGGACGAGATCACGGTGGTGCGCTCGCTACAGACCGACGAGTTCAATCATGCGCCGGCGCAGCTCTTCCTGCACACCGGCTTTGGCCGGCTCGGGCGACCGAGCATGGGCTCATGGGTCACGTACGGGTTGGGCTCCGAGAATCAGGATTTACCGGCGTATGTCGTGATGTTGTCCGGCCCGCTTGCCGGAGCCGGCACGAGCCTGTGGTCGCCGGGTTTTCTCCCCAGCCTGCACCAAGGGGTGCAGTTCCGCTCGAGCGGAGAACCGGTACTCTTTCTCACTAATCCCGCGGGCCACACGGCGACCGACCGTCGTCAAGTTCTGGATACAGTTCAGCAGCTGAATCAGGCGCAGCTGGCCGCGGTGGGGGATCCGGAAATCGCGACGCGGATCAGCCAGTACGAGATGGCTTATCGTATGCAAACGTCCGTTCCGGAACTCATGGATATTTCAAGGGAGTCGAAGGCGACGCTCGAACTCTACGGGGCGGAGCCGGGCAAGGCTTCGTTCGCCAACAACTGCCTGCTCGCGCGCCGCCTGGTCGAGCGGGGTGTCCGCATGGTCCAACTGTACGATGCGGATTGGGACCACCACGGAGACCTCGCTGGACGCTTGCCGCGCAAGTGTAAGGACGTGGACCAGGGGATGGCGGCGTTGGTGCTCGATTTGAAACAGCGCGGGTTGCTTGACGACACGCTGGTGATTTGGGGCGGCGAGTTCGGGCGCACGCCGATGGCCCAGACGGATTCAGGCGCCGGCACCGCCACCAAGCCGGGGCGCGACCATCACAAGGAGGCCTTCAGCATGTGGCTCGCCGGCGGTGGCGTAAAGCGGGGTTTCAGCTATGGGGAAACCGATGAACTGGGTTACAACGTGGTAAAGGATCCACTGCACGTGCATGACCTGAATGCGACGGTCCTTCATCTGCTCGGCCTCAACCACGAGCGTCTCACCTTCAAGTATCAAGGTCGCGAATACCGACTGACCGACGTCCACGGCAAGGTCGCGCCGGGATTGCTCATCTAAGCCCAGCGCCCACTCGTGCGATTCGTGAATCGCGCTCGAACTGGTCAAGCCGTCTGCCCGCAGGCAGTTCTTGCGCGCCGCGGCGGGCTGCTTTCCTGTATCGGGTCGGCTGGTTACCCTCTCTTCATGATCAAAAACAGCTATCTGCGGCGCTTTGCGACGGCATCCCTCGTTTCGGTTTTGTTCCTCACCGTCGCGGTTGAGGCGCGAACCCTTCGCTTGTTCGTGGTCGGAAACAGTTTCTCGAACAACGCCACGCGCTATCTCCCGGACTTGGCGAAGGCTGGTGGGCACGAGCTGATTATGGGCAAAGCGCAAACGGGCGGATGTTCCTTCGAGCGACACTGGAACGCGGTCGAGGCATTTCTCGCTTCGCCCGATGATCCCAAAGCCAAAATCTACGGCGGCAAATCGCTGCAGGAACACATCGGCAATGGGCCTTGGGACGTGATCACGATGCAGCAGTATTCGTTGCACTCTAGCGATCCGGCAACGTATCAGCCGTACGCCAGCAAGCTGCACGCGCACCTCAAAAAACTTCAGCCGGGGGCGGAGATCCTCTTGCACCAAACGTGGGCTTACCGGGCCGACGCAGCCAAATTTGGTCAGACCGGGCCCGCGAAAAACGCGCTCACGCAGCGGGAAATGTGGGAAAAGTCGCGGGCTGCCTACTGGCAGATCGCGCGCGAGCTGGGCGCGCGCGTGATTCCAACGGGCGATGCTTTTTGGCGCGTCGATTCCGATCGGGAATGGGGCTTCATACCGGACAAAACGTTTGATGAGAAAACGGCGCTGCGGCCGGCATTGCCGAATCAGAGAAATTCCCTGCACGTGGGCTACCGCTGGAGCGCCGACGGGAAATTGGGCAAGGATGCCAATCATGCGAACGTGGCCGGTGAATACCTGGGCGCGCTCGTCTGGTACGCTCTTCTCTTCGACGAATCCCCGGAGGGGTTGACCTTCGTGCCGGCTGGACTTGATCCCGCGTTCGCTGCGAAACTTCGCCAGGTTGCGTCGGCCGTCGCGCGCGACGTGGCGGATGAAAACAAACACGTAGGAAAAACGAAAGCGGCGGTTTCAAGCCGTTGAGGCCAGAGCTGGTGGAGCGCACGAGGTCGTCGCCTCCTCGCGACTGCTGTTCAAATAAGCCTCGGCGCGTAGATCGCGGGTTTTTCAGTCTTATCTTTTTCCTATCGTCCTTCACCTCCTTATACCAACGTCCCTTGATATTTAGACTGTCATTGCGAGAAGCGGAGCGACGAAGCAATCGAGCTGGATCACCACGGCGCGCTTCGCGCACCTCGTGATGGCAATCGTCTACACTATACGGGCGATTGGCATTACCAATCGACATAAGATTTGGACTTTTCCGAAGGTCGGGCCCTACCGGCGCTGCCGCGCCAAAGTCAAAATCACATCAGTCGCACGTATAGAATTCGCGATGGGGGGGCGAAACGTTTTTCCGAAAGCCCAGCGCGTTGGGGACAACACGCTCCACCTCGATCTCTCGCTGCCACTCTCTCTGCGACCCGCGCCAGACCGCGCGCGGTGTCTCTTTTTCATTTCGCCTCGATTCCCGTTTGTTCGCGGGCAACTCCTCCGCATCCTTGTTCCATGCGCGACCGCCCCTTGCTCCTCCTCCTCGCGGCCCTGGCCAGCGGCGGCATCCCGGAACTGTTCGCTCAGCCTCACCGCGAACACCGGCTTGAAGCCGAGGCGGCGTATGCACGAAAAGACTACACCACCGCCAAGGCAGCCCTCGCCGACGCCCTCCGCCTCCGTCCCGACTCGCCGCGTTACCTGCACATGCTGGCCGCGGTGTCGGCGCTCGCGGGTGATGCCGCCGGCGCAATCGCGGCCTTGGACCGAATCGCCGATCTCGGTGTCGCTGTCGCCACCGAACGCGACCGCGACTTCGGCGCGCTGGAGGGCACGCCTGAACTGCGGAAAGTTCAACAACGCTTCGCGGACAACCGCGCCCCGCAGGGCGAAGCGCACGTGTGGGCGGAAATGCCCGGCCGCTCCGGTATTATCGAGGGTATCGCGTACCGCGCCAAGTCCGGCGAACTGTTCTTGGGCGATGTGCACAACCGCTGCATCTGGCGGCGGGATCGCGACGGCCGCGTGGTGCGCTACAGCGCGGAAGACGAAGAGCTATTTGGAGTCTTCGGCCTGGCGTTCGATGAACCGCGCAATGTGCTTTGGGCCACGACGACCGCCGTGCCTGAGATGGCGGGCTATGAAAGCGCCATGAAGGGCGTGTCAGGCCTCGCTGAATTCAATCTGGCCAACAGCGAATTGAAACGCGTGGTACTCCTGCCGATCGACGGCCGCGAACATGGCTTGGGCGATCTGGTGGTGGCTGCCGATGGCACGGTTTACGCCACCGACAGTATGGCTCCCGTGATTTGGCAACTCGCTCCCGGAGCCGAAGACTTTGAGATCGTGGCCGATTCGCCGCTTTTCGGTTCGCTGCAAGGCATCGTTCTGGAAGGCCGCACCTTAATCGTCGCGGATCATAGCAACGGACTCTTCACCGTCGACCTCGACCGCCGGGAAGTGAAAGCCCTGCCTACCCCAAAAAATGTCACCTTGGTCGGGCTCGATGGCTTGATCCCGGTTCCCGGCGGCGTGGTTGCCACGCAAAACGGGACCGACCCGCAACGCGTTCTGCACCTCGCGCTCAATCCCGATCTCCAGAGCATCACCAACGTCGCAGTGATGGCGTCAGGGCAGCCAGAGTTGCGCGATGTCTCGTTGATCACGCTCGTCGACGGCGTTCCCGCGGTGATCACCAGCGCCGGATGGGAAGGTTACGAACCGGTGCCGGGCCGCGCGCCTGCGACGCGCACCGTGCGCATCCTGCAAGTGCCCCTCGCGCCCGCGCCGTAAAGCGGCTGCTCAATTGGCCGTAGGGCCCGAGCTCGCTCGTGGCCGATTCGTTTTCGCCCGACCTTACAGGCCACAACCAAGGTCGGGCCCTACTTGGGAAAACTCCGCTTTTCCCACTCGCCCTCCCGCGAGGGCGCCGCCACTTGTTGGCGCCATGTCGGTCGAGCCTATCGTTGAATTCCGCGATGTCGCCAAACGCTTTGGCGACGGGCCGCTTGTGCTCGACGGCTTTTCCTTCACGGCCAATCCCGGCGACTTCATTTCCCTCATCGGGCCGAGCGGCTGCGGCAAATCCACGGCCTTGCGCCTGATCGCTGGCCTCAGTCCGGTCACGTCGGGTGCACTGACCGTCGACGGGCTTTCCCCGAGCGCAGCCGCGGCCAGTTTGGCGTTCGTCTTCCAGGAGGCCACGTTACTCCCGTGGCTCAACGTCGCGCACAACGTCGAAGTCCCGCAGCAGCTTCGCGGCGTGCCTGCTGCCGCCAGAGCCGACACGCGGCGCCGGGTGCTCGATCTCGTGCGACTCGGTGACAAGGCGACGGCGTATCCACGCCAGCTCTCCGGCGGACAAAAGATGCGGGTCTCGATTGCCCGGGCGCTAGCGCTCTCGCCCAAACTCATGCTGCTGGACGAGCCCTTCGGGGCCCTTGATGAAATGACCCGCGAACATCTCAACGAGGAACTCCTCGCCATTCGCGAACAGCAGGCGTGGACCGCGTTCTTCGTCACCCACTCCGTCGCCGAGGCCGTGTTTCTTTCCAATCGCGTCCTGGTCATGGCCGCGAATCCCGGCCGTATCCACACGGAGGTGACGATCCCGCTGGCGTACCCGCGCACGGAAGAGACGAGACTCTCGCGCGAGTACCACGACCTCGTCGCCGAAGTTTCGCGCATTCTCCGATCGGTCGAACACGCCAGCGTTGCCGCCAGCCCGCAGCGCGTTTCCCCGTGAGCGGCTCGGACAAGATGTCCCGCACAATGCTGCAAATTTTCCTGCCGGCGGCGGCAGGGGCGTTTGTTATCGCGGTCTGGTATGCGATCCACTTTTACCTGAACGAGGAAATGCGTTTCCTCCTGCCAACCCCGGCCGCAGTCGTCGACGCGTTGAGCGCCAATCGCGATTCCCTGGCGCGCGCGGCTTGGAACACCACCAAAGGCGCCATGCTGGGATTCAGTCTCGCGGTAGTGGTGAGCTCTGCTCTCGCGCTCATCCTGTCGCTGTCGCCGCTCGTGCGCACTAGCCTATATCCGTATCTCATGGCGCTGCAGATGACGCCGCTGCCCATTCTGGCACCGATCTGTGTTATCTGGGTCGGAGCGGGCTTGAAGAGCGTGTCGCTGCTCACCTTCGTGATCGCGTTCTTTCCCCTCGTCGTGAACACGACCCAGGGGCTGATCTCGACGGATCGTAATCTCGTCGAACTCTTCCGGCTCTACCGCGCGGCCCGGTGGCAACAGCTTTTGCTCCTGCGCGTGCCCGCGGCGTTGCCGTATTTTTTCACCGGCCTGCGGATCGCAGCGACGCTGTCGCCGATTGGCGCCGTGGTCGCCGACATGAATGCCGGCTCGTCCGCCGGCGATGGCGGCGGGCTCGGTTTCCAAGCGGTGATCTATTCGAGTCAGGCGAAATACCCCGCGTTGTTCGCGACGGCGGCCACCACCTGTGTCTTGGGATTTATTTTAAACGCCGCCGTCCTGCTGCTCGCCTGGCTGGCGCTCCGCCACTGGCACGACTCCTACGAGCGCACGGATCGCTGATACCAATCGCCCGTGATTTTTGGACTGTCATTGCGAGCAGCGAAGCGACGAAGCAATCGAGCTGGATCGCCCCGGCGCGCTTCGCGCACCTTCTAGGAACTCATGGTTGTCATCACGAGCCCGGCTCCGCCGGGTGTGGTGATCCAGCCGGATGGCCACGACGCTGCGCGTCTCGCCATGACAAGGATGGGTTCATTGGCCTTTACATCCAAGCGCTCGGGCTTCGTTTGTCGTCTCGTGATTACAGTCGTCTAATTGATACGAGAGATTGGTATTACTTGTTTCATCAGCAGGGATGAGCAACGTTTCGCACTCATGAATTTTGCCCGCCTCGTCAGCGCTGCCGTTCTGCTCCTTGCCGCCGTTAGCCAGGCGGCGGAAAAACCACCCACGAAAGTCACGGTGCAACTCGACTGGGTCGCCGAGCCGGAACACGGCGGATTGTACCAAGCCGAAGCGCGCGGCTACTTTCGCGACGAAGGCCTCGATGTGACATTGATTCCTGGCGGTCCCGGCGCGCACGTCATGCCCAGTGTCGCCACGGGCCGCTCGGATATCGCCCAGGCGGAAAGCACCGGCACCCTGTTGCAACAGGCCGAAGGTCTCCCGATAGTGCAGTTCGCGGCGGTGTTTCAGGACGATCCGTCCGGCATTTTGGTGCACGCCGACAGTTCCGTCCGTCGCTTCGAGGACCTGAACAAGAAGACCATTATCGCGCGGCCCGAGTGGGCGTTCGCGAAGTATCTACAAAAGAAATACAACCTGACGCTGAACATCGTCCCGCAGAACTTCTCCGTCGCGGCGTTTCTCGGCAACAAGGAGGCATTGCAGCAGGGCTACTTCATCGCCGAGCCGCACCACATCGTTCAAGCCGGCGGCAAAATGCCCCGCTTCCTTTCCACGTGGGACGCGGGTTTCCGCGCGTATGCGGTGTTGGTGACCAACCGGAAATTCGCCCGCGAAAATCCGGAAGCGTTGAAGGCATTTACGCGCGCCTACATCCGCGGATGGCG
>ENA-ORBV01004188-ORBV01004188.1-microbial-mat-metagenome-genome-assembly--contig:-NODE-4188-length-27999-cov-5.593797_pt1 | contig 27999 bp, 25 predicted proteins | sample MGYA00237777_ERZ505514 | MGnify/ENA primary metagenome ERZ505514 (study PRJEB26160, sample SAMN06269048) | microbial mat metagenome | isolation source: Oligotrophic lake microbial mat | place...
CCTGGTTGAGCGTCTCGATGATCGCGCCCAGGTTCATGCCGTCTTCGCGCACCCGGAAGATGCCGGTGCCGCCCATGCCGTCGAGCGGCTTGAGGATGACGTCGCGGTGCTCGGCGTGGAACCGGCGCACGTCGTGCGCGTTGCGCGTGACCAGCGTCGGACCGATGAACTGCGCGAACTCCAGGATCGCGAGTTTCTCCGGATGGTCGCGCAAGGCACGCGGTTTGTTGAACACCCGCGCGCCTTCCCGTTCGGCCTGCTCCAGCATATGCGTCGCATAGAAGAACTCGGTGTCGAACGGCGGGTCCTTGCGCATCACCACGGCATCGAAGTCCTTGAGCCCGGCCTGGCGCCGGTCCAGCCCGGTGGCGCCGGCGTCGAACCAGTGTTGCGGGTCGCCAGTGAGCACGATATCGCGCACGCCGGCGCTCACGGGCTGGCCCTGGCGCCAGGCGATGTCGGTGACCTCGCAGGCAGACAGCTTGTGGCCGCGTTTTTGCAGCTCTCGCATCATCGAAAAACTGGTGTCCTTGGTGATCTTGAAGGATTCCAGGGGGTCGGCGACAAACAGGATATGCATGGGGTGGACTGCGAAAGACGGCGGTGGAAGAAGCAAGGGGCCCGCCGCCGACAAGCGGCCGCGGCGAAGACGCTATTGTGCCGAGTCGGCGAAAATCCGGCAGGGCCGGGCGCATGCTCCGCCCGCCAAAGCGGCCGACCCGTGGCTCAGGCCGACCGTCGGCGAAAGTCCTGCAACAGCATCGCCAGGCTGCCCGCGACCACGCCCCAGAACGCCGACCCCACGCCGACCAGCGTGACGCCGCTGAGCGTGACCAGGAAGGTGATCAGCGCTGCCTCCCGGTTGCGCTCGTCCTGCAGCGCTCCCGACAGCGCGTTGCCGATCGTACCCAGCAGTGCCAGCCCGGCAATCGCCGCGACCAGTTCTGCCGGGAAAGCCGTCAACACGCCGGTGACGGTGGCGCCGAAGATGCCGATCAGCACATACAACGCGCCACAACTCACGGCGGCGGTGTAACGCTTGGCCGGATTTTCGTGCGCCTCGGGCCCCATGCAAATGGCGGCGGTGATCGCGCTCAGGTTCAGCGCGAACGCGCCGAAAGGCGCCAGCACCAGCGTCGCGACGCCGGTCAGCGTGATCACCCGCGACACCGGAATGCCGCCGGGGCCGCCATATCCGGCGGCCTGGATCGCTGCCACACCCGGCAGGTTCTGCGACGCCATCGTGACGATGAACAGCGGCAGCGCCAGGCTGATCGCGGCCGCCCAGCTGAAATGCGGCAACACGAACACCGGCATGGCGATGCCCGACGCGATGTCGGCCGACGCGAGTTGCCCCTGCGCGACGACCGTGGCCACACCCGCGACCAGCGTCAGCACGACGGCGTAGCGCGGCGCGAAACGGCGAGCGAGCAGGTAGCTGGCCAGCATCAGCAACACCAGCCCCAGCGCGCTTTGCGCCGCGACGAACGCCTGCAGGCCGAATCGCGTCAGCACGCCGGCCAGCAGCGCCGACGCGATCGCCATCGGGATACGCCGCATGACACGCTCGAACCAGCCGGTGACGCCGAACAGCGTGATCAACGCCGCACATACGATGAAGGCGCCCACGGCGTCGTGCATGGTGTACCCGCCCGCCGCACCGGCGGTGGCCAGCACAGCAGCGCCCGGGGTCGACCATGCCACCATGACCGGCTGACGCCACGCCAGCGAGGGCACGAGCGAACATAACCCCATGCCCAGCCCCAGCGCCCACATCCACGACGCGATCTGCGCCGGCGTGGCGCCAAACGCCAGCGCGGCCTGGAACACGATGGCTACCGAACTGGTGAAACCCACCAGCACAGCGACGAAGCCGGCGGTAAAGGCGGACAGGCTGAGGTCGCGGAAAAAGCGCATGCGGCATTGTGCCGTGGCATGTGCTGCCCAACCCACGGTGCCTGGCGCCAGGCACGTGGCGCGTGCGGCGCGCCTCAGCCGCTGCCGACCGCCACGTGGTACAGCCCCCACGGACACAACGCGAAACGCTCCTTCAGGGGTTTGTCCCGAAACGGAGCCACCCGGTCGGCGTCGAGCACCGCCCATTGCGGACCGAGTCCGCCAAGGGCCATGGGCTGGCCATCGATGTGCGTGGCGACCACCATCCGGTAACTGCGTGCGTCCTGCTGGCTGACGCTCACGGTGTAGCCGTCGATCGCGCGCAGGCCTAGTTGCACCGGCCGCCCCGTCGGCACGCCGGCGGCGGCCAGCACGGTATCGAGCAAGGGGCCTGTCAACACGTGGACCCGGGCATCGTATTCCAGTGTCGGCCGTATCGTCACAGAAGGCAGGTGGCGCAACGCCGCGATGTCGAAGGCGAACGCCTTGTCGAAGACGATGCCATGCTTGGCCATCATCTGGTCGAGCACCGGATCCAGCGGGCCACGGTTCGAGCGACCCACGTTTCCGCTGACGGTCAGCAGCGCCGGGCCGGACGCGACCTTGTCCGTTGCGCGCGCCGAGAGCGCAGGCGGCATGGTACCCGCCAAGGCGCCGGCAGCCAGGAAATCACGCTTGTTCATCGCGGGCCTTTCGCGCCCAGATGCCACGGGCGAACCCCGACTCTATCCGCTTTGCCACGGGCACGGGCGGCTCTGGTGGCGTCGTTGACGCAAGGGCCACGGGCCCCGTGCCCGCGCTCAGATCTCGATCTTCGAACCCAGCTCCACGACCGCGTTGTTCGGCAACCTCAGGAAGTCCGCCGCCGCACCGGCATTGCGATGCATCTGCGCAAACAGCTTCTCGCGCCACTGCGCCATGCCGCTGCCGATGGTCGGCACGACGGTGTCGCGCGACAGGAAGTAACTGGTCGTCATCGGATCGAGGTCGCAGCCGCGGCCGCGGATCGCCTGCAGCGCCTTGGGCAGGTCGGGATCGTTCTTGAAGCCGTAGTGCACCAGCACCTGCCAGCAGTGGTGGCCCAGCGACTCGATCTCGACCCGCCGGTCCATGCCGATCCACGGCACCTCATGCGTGCGTACGGTGACGAACAGGTTGTTCTCGTGCAGCACCTTGTTGTGCTTGAGGTTGTGCAGCATCGCGTTGGGCACGGTCCCGGTGTCGGCGGTCAGGAACACCGCGGTGCCCGGTACCCGGGTCGGCGGTTCGATGAACACCGCCTCGAGAAAACCCTTGAGGTCGATCGCATCGGCGCGCAAGGCCTCGTTGAGCAGGTGCCGGCCGTCCTTCCAGGTGATCATCAGGGTGAACACGGCGCCGCCGATGGCCAGCGGGAACCAGCCGCCCTCGAGCAGTTTCATCAGGTTCGATGCAAAAAAGGCGAAGTCGACCATGAAAAACACGCCGGTGGCGGCCAGGCACAGGGCCAGCGGATAGTGCCACTTGTAGCGGATCACATAGAACGTCAGGATGGTCGTGATCAGCATGTCGGTGGTCACGGCGACGCCATAGGCCGAGGCCAGGTTGCTCGACGAGCGGAACAGCACCACCGCCAGCACGATGATGGCGAACAGGCCCCAGTTGACCAGCGGCATGTAGATCTGCCCGGTGTCGCGCACGCTGGTGTGCTGGATATGCAGCCGTGGCAGGTAACCCAGTTGTATCACCTGCTTGGTGACGCTGAAGGCGCCGGTGATCAGGGCCTGCGATGCGATCACGGTGGCCATGGTGGCCAGCACGACCAGCGGGATCAGAGCCCATTCCGGTGCCATCAGGTAGAACGGGTTCTTCACCGCCTCCGGATTGCGCAACAACAGCGCGCCCTGGCCGAAGTAGTTGAGCGTCAGCGCCGGCATCACGACCGAAAACCACGCCAGCCGGATCGGTCGTTTGCCGAAGTGACCCAGGTCGGCGTACAGTGCTTCGGCGCCGGTCACGCAAAGCACCACGGCACCCAGGATGATGAAGGTCACCAGCGGGTTGGCCAGCACGAATCGCAGCGCATAGAGCGGACTGATCGCACCAAGGATCTGCGGGTCGTGCGCGATATGGATCACGCCCAGGAACGCGATGACACCGAACCAGACCAGCGTGATCGGCCCGAAGAACTGGCCGATGCCGCCGGTGCCGCGTTTTTGCACCGCAAACAGCGCAAACAGGATCAGCAGCGTCAGCGGCACGACATAACTCTTGAACTCGGGCGACAACACTTCAAGCCCCTCGACTGCCGACAACACCGAGATCGCGGGCGTGATCACGCCATCACCATAAAACAGCGCGGTGCCGAAGATGCCGACCGTCAGCAGAACGCGGCGCAGGCGCGGGCTGCCCTTGACCGCCTGCGAGGCCAGCGCCAGCATCGCGACCAGGCCCCCTTCGCCGTTGTTGTCGGCGCGCAGCACCAGCACCACGTACTTGACCGACACGATGGTCGTCAACGTCCAGAAGAAAATCGACAGGATGCCGTAGATGTTTTCGGTCGTGAAAGGCACGTGTCCGGAGTTGAACACCTCCTTCATCGCATACAGCACGCTGGTGCCGATATCGCCGTAAACGACGCCGATGGCGCCGACGGTCAGGGCGGCGAGGGATGATCTGGAAGCGGACACAAGGTCGCCCGGCCCTGCGAGCGGACCGGATCTGCATGATGGAAAGCCTGCGATTGTGCTCTCACCGCACGCAACGCGGACCGCACGCCGCGATCCAAAACGCCGGCTTCAGCGAGAATTGTTGCAGTGCAACAACGAATGCGACCCAAGCAGGGTCAGAGCACGAGAACTCTCACGCTCATGAGGAAACGCCGGGCCGCTCCCAAGTTGCCTCTCCCCCCTTGCTCATGAGGAAACGCCGGGCCGCTCCCAAGTTGCCTCTCCCCCCTTGCTTGGGGGCCTGGCGAAGCCAGGGCTGGGGGCGCTCTCAGTCGTAGACCTCGGCGTCCGGGTCGGTGGCTTCGAGCTCGTAACTGGCCGACAACATCGCCAGGCGACCGATCACTCCATACATGTAGAAGCGATTCGGCGCACTGGCACCGGGGCGCATACCAGGCTGAGGTAAGTGCGTACTCTCGGCAAAAGCCAGCGGTACATAACTCGAACCAGGCGCGTTCAGCGTTTCGTCGCTGGCGCGGCCGGCATGCACGCGGTAGAAGCCGCCAACCACGTAGCGGTCCACCATGTAGACCACCGGTTCTGCCACGGCATCGTTCATGCGCTCGTTGGTCAACACGCCTTCCTGCACGATGACTTCCAGTGGCGCGGGCATACGCAACTTGCCTTCGGCGCGTACGCGGGCCAGGTCCTTGACGTCGCGCACCGTCATGACACCAAAACCGGTGTTGCTGTCATCGGCCTTGACGACGACGAACGGCTTCTCGTTGATGCCGTACTCCTTGTACTTGCGCCGGATCTTGGTCAACAGCGCATCGACATTGGTGTTCAGGCATTCCATGCCGGCATCGGTTCCCAGGTCGACCTCACCGCACTTGTTGAACAACGGATTGATCAGCCAGGGATCGACGCCGAGCAACTTGCCCAAGCGCTTGGACACCTCTTCGTAACTCAGGAAATGCCGGCTCTTGCGCCGGGTGAACCAGCCCGCGTGCAGCGGCGGCAGCAGGTATTGCTCATGAATATCTTCGAGGATCCCGGGCACGCCGGCGCTCAGGTCGTTGTTGAGCAAGATGGTGCAGGGGTCGAAATTCTTCACGCCAAGCCGGCGCTTGCTGCGCACCACCGGTTCGAGCGTCACCTGCTCGCCATTGGGCAGGTCGATGGTCGTGACCTGGGTGATCTCGGGGTTGATCGACCCGATGCGCACGTTCATGCCGGCCATGTGGAAGATGCGCTGCAACTGGGCCACGCCGGCCAGGTAGAAACTGTTCTTGGTCGGGTTCTCCGGCACGATCAGCAGGTTGCGCGCCTCAGGGCAGATTTTCTCGATCGCTGCCATCGCGGCCTGCACCGCCAGTGGCATCATCGCCGGCGTGAGGTTCTGCCAGCCACTGGGATACAGGTTGGTGTCCACCGGCGCAAGTTTGAAGCCGGCATTGCGGATATCGACCGAACAGTAGAACGGCGGAGTGTGCTCCATCCATTCCAGACGGAACCAGCGCTCGATCGCCGGCATGGAGTCGAGGACGCGTTGTTCCAGTTCGTTGATCGGGCCGGTCAGCGCGGTGACAAGATGAGGGACCATGGGTGCTTGGAATAGTGATCTGACGGGCCTCGGGATGAGCCACGACCATTCTAGGAGCTGGGGGCGGGCGGCCAAGTTCCAAGACCCGGTCGGCATTGGCGCAGCCATTTGGTTAAGATTGGCCTGACCACCCGACCAAAGAAAACCACCATGTTGTACCGCAATCTCGGCAGAAGTAACCTGCGCGTGTCCGCACTGTGCCTGGGCACGATGATGTTCGGCGACCAGACCGGGCACGACGAAGCCGCGCGGATTGTTGCCCATGCCCACGACAACGGGGTCAACTTCATCGATACCGCGGACGTCTACACCAAGGGTGCATCGGAGGAGATGACCGGCGCGCTGATCCGGGAGCAGCGCCACGACTGGATCCTGGCCACCAAGCTCGGCAACCCGATGTCGCAACGCCCGAACGAGGCGCATTATTCGCGCAGCTGGATGATGCGCGAGGTCGAGGCCAGTTTGCGCCGGCTGCAGACCGACCATATCGACATCTGCTACATGCACCGCGACTACGACGGCATGGACCTGGAGGAGGCCATCCGCGCGCTCGGCGACATGGTGCGCAGCGGCAAGATCCGCTATTGGGGCGTGTCGAACTTCCGCGGCTGGCGCATCACGGAGATGGTGCACATCGCGGCCCGGCTCGGCGTGCCGCAGCCGGTGGTCTGCCAGCCCTATTACAACCTGCTCAACCGCATGCCGGAGGTCGAGATCCTGCCGGCCTGCCGCCACCACGGCATGGGCGTGGCCTCCTACAGCCCGATCGCGCGTGGCGTGCTGACCGGCAAATATGCGCCTGGCGCCGCGCCCGACCCCACCACCCGGGCCGGCCGCGCCGACAAACGCATGGTGGAGACCGAGTTGCGTCAGGAGTCGCTGGTCATCGCGCAGACGCTGGCCCAGCACGCGCAGGCGCGTGGCGTCACGCTGGCCCAGTTCGCCACCGCCTGGGTGCTGGCGAATCGCATCCTGAGTTCGGTCATTGCAGGGCCGCGCACACTGGCGCAGTGGCAGGACTATCTCCCCGCGGTCGATTTCCAGCTCGACGCGCGCGACGAAGCCCTGGTCGACTCGCTGGTGCCGCAAGGCCATCCATCCACCCCCGGCTACACCGATCCGGCCTACCCGCTCAACGGCCGCATCGGGCCTGGCGCCAACTGAAGGCTGCTATACGTCTGGCGTGAAGATCTTCTACGGCTGGCGCATCGCCGGCGCAGCCGGCATGCTGCAGTTCCTGCAGTCGGCGCTCCTGGTGCAGTCGTTCGGCGCCTATGTGGCCGTGCTGGCAGACCAACGCGGCTGGAGCAAGACCGCGCTGTCGGGTGCCGCTGCGCTGCAATCGGTCGAGACCGCCATCATGGGCCCGGCACTGGGTTGGCTGCTGGACCGGTTCGGGCCGCGTGCCATGGTGCAGGTCGGCATGCTGGTATTTGGCAGCGGATTCCTGATGCTGAGCCAGATCGACTCGCTGACCGGCTTCTACGTCAGCGCCGTGACGATGGCCATCGGCGTGAGCCTTGGTGGTTATTTCCCGCTCACGGTCGCGCTGATCCAATGGTTCGAACGTTACCGGGCGCGCGCCTTGTCAACCCTGAGCATGGGCCTGGCGTTGGGCGGCGCGATGGTACCGGCCGTGGCGTGGTGCATGGCAACCTATGGCTGGCGCGCGACCGCTTTCGGCTCCGGCATCATCGTGATCGCGTTGGGCCTGCCGCTGTCGCGGGTGATCCGTTGGCGACCGCAGGACCAGGGCGACACCGTCGATGGCCTGCCCGAGGCGCCGACGCAGACGCTTGGCGCCATCGGCAGCGGGCCTGCCAGCCGGGCGGAATTCACCGTGCGCCAGGCTTTGCGCACCCGTGCCTTCTGGCTGCTCGCGGTCGGACACGGGTTCGCTTTGCTGGTGGTGACCTCCGTGAACGTGCATGCGATCACGCACATGAAGGAAGGCCTGGGTTATTCGGTGACCCAGGCCGCGTTCTTCATCATGATCCTGACATTCGGCCAGGTTGGAGGGGTGTTGCTCAGCGCCACCATCGGCGACCGTTTCGAGAAGCGCAAACTGGCGGCCTGCTGCATGCTCGGCCACATGCTGGGGTTGCTGCTGCTGACCTATGCCACCCATCCGGCTCAGGTTGCCGCATTCGCGGTGCTGCACGGCGTGGCCTGGGGCCTGCGCGGGCCGCTGATGCAGACTATCCGGGCCGACTACTTCGGGCGAAATGCCATCGGCATGATTCTGGGCCTGTCGTCGGTCATCATCGCGATGGGCCAGATCGCCGGCCCGATGGTGGCCGGCGTGCTGGCCGATCTGACCGGCAACTACCGCGCCGGCTTCACCGTGCTGGCACTGACGGCGGGCTGCGGTTCCTTGCTGTTCATGCTGGCGATCCAGCCGCAACAGCCGGTGACAAACGGATGACCCGTGCCGATGCGCCGCACCACACCCATCACAAGAATCGGTTGCCCGACCGGCCACCGTCCGGTAGAACTGGCCGGGCACAGACCGGCCTGCCGCCAAGTCATCGCCACCCACCGCCTGGATCCAGACCATGAAGACGCACACGAACAACACCGACCCAACCCCCACCTTCATCGGCCTGGGCCGCATGGGCTCCAACATGGCACGCCGCCTGGCGCGCGCCGGCCTGAGCGTGCACGGCTTCGATCCGTCGCCCGAGGCGCGCCAGGCCTTGTCCGGCGAAACCGGCGTGACGCTGCATGCCGATCTGGGATCCAGCGTGTCGGCCCTGGCGGGCCGGCGCCTGGTGTGGCTGATGTTGCCGGCCGGCGCCATTACCGAGCAGACCTTGAGCGCACTCGAATCGCTGTTGCAGCCCGGTGACGTGCTGGTCGATGGTGGCAACGCCAACTACCTCGACTCGCAGGCCCGCGCCCTGCGCTGGAAGGCGCGCGGCGTCGATTTCGTCGACTGCGGCGTCTCCGGCGGAGTCTGGGGACTGGCCGAAGGATATTGCCTGATGGCCGGCGGCGAGAAACAGGCGATCGACGCGCTCATGCCATTGTTCCGGGCGCTGGCGCCGGCGCCCGACCGGGGCTGGCTGCATTGCGGCCCGAGCGGTGCCGGCCATTTCACCAAGATGGTCCACAACGGCATCGAGTACGGAATGATGCAGGCCTATGCCGAAGGATTTGCCTTGATGGCCGGGCGCCCGGAGCTCACGCCGGACCTGGGGTCGGTCGCCGAACTCTGGCGCCACGGCAGCGTGGTACGTTCCTGGTTGCTCGACCTCACGACCACTGCACTGCAGGACCCGTCGGCGATGGATGCGGTAGCCCCGGTCGTGGCCGACTCCGGCGAAGGCCGCTGGACCGTCGACGAATCGATCCGCCAGGGCACGCCGGTGCCGGTCATCGCCGCGGCGCTGATGGCACGGTTCAGTTCCCAGGGCAAGGCCGATACCGGCAACAAGCTGCTGTCGCTGATGCGCCAGTCTTTTGGGGGGCATGCGACAGTTTCCAAGGGCTGACTAGAGCGCATCGCTGGTTTGCCGCCGAATCGAAGATGGCCACGATGATCTTGAGCTGAGCACTGCGGCTCGAGCAGTGCTCCTGCGCTGCTGCATCAATACGACAACACGGCTGACGCGTGATCCGACGCGGCCAATCCGGGTGCCGGTGTGGATGGTGCTGCATCCCCCCGGCATTCTGGCCGGCCGTCTTTCAAGCAAATATGGCTTTGCCACTTTGCTTGACCCCTGGGCAATTGTCACGCAGCCGTGATGCCTGCATGAGACTTACGGGACCGTAGCTGCCTAGCATCGATCACGCGGGTCGGCGAACTCCGATACGCAATGACGTTTCTGTCACCTTCCTTGGGAGACTCTGTATGCCTTCAACACTATTCCGATCCGCACGCCGTGCCGCACTGGCCGGTGTGCTCGCCACCTCGGGCGCCGCCATGGCGGCCCAGGTCAACCTGACCATCACGGCCCAAAACCTGGCAGCGCCCAACAGCATCAGTTTTGCGCCGCTGCATTTCGGTGTTCACAGCGGTGTGTTCGACGCCTTCAATATTGGCCAAGTGCCTGGAGCGGGCATCACGTCGGTGGCCGAGGGAGGGGATGGGGTCACTTGGCAGTCCGACTTCGCCACGGCGGATCCGACCGCGACGCGCGGCACGATTGCCGGTTTGTTGCAACCGGGCGAAACGCGCAGCCTGACGGTGCAGGTGGACACCACAATCAACCCGTTTTTCACATTCGCATCGATGGCGGTACCGAGCAACGATTTCTTCATCGGCAACGATTCGCCAACGCGTTACCAGTTGCTCGATGCGTCCGGCAATCTGTTGATCAGTTCCATTGAACAGAGAGCCCGGCAGATCTGGGATAACGGCTCCGAGGTGTTCGACCCGGCCGCGGCTGCTTTCGTGGGCAACAACGATTTGCGCGCCAATCAAGGATCGGTGGTGGCGTTCAATTTTGCGGAATTGGCGGCCTTCAACGGACTGACGACCGGTGCAAACTATGTATTTGCCAGCGGATTGACGGCCGACTCCGATGTCTACCGCCTGTCGTTCCAGGTGACCCCGGTACCGGAACCCGAAACCTTCGCGATGCTGGCTGCAGGTTTGCTGGTGATCGCCTCGGTCGTGCGGCGCCGGCGCGGCGCGCGTACTGCCTGACGCGGCGGTTACAGCGTTTGTGGCGACCAGCGCGTAAGATTCCGGCGCCCCGTTCGACCCAGGGTAGCGTCATGGCAGACGCGGTTGCGGGGCGCATGAACGAACACTTGTTGCTGGTCGAGGACGACGACGCGATTGCCGACGCCCTGCGCCTGCATCTCGAGCAGGCCGGCTACCGCCTGCACCGCGAGGCGGACGGTCTGCGTGCGATGGCAGCGATCGACCGCCAGCGCTGGGACATGGTGCTGCTCGACCTGATGCTGCCGGGCGCCGATGGCTGGGACGTGTGCCGCCATCTGCGCAGTCGTCATGCCGACGTGCCGGTGATCATGCTCAGTGCCCGTTCGGCAGAAGCGCATCGGGTGCTCGGCCTGGAACTCGGCGCCGACGATTACCTGGCCAAGCCCTTCTCGATGCTGGAACTGGTCGCGCGGGTACGGGCCCTGTTGCGGCGCATCGAGCAATTGCGGACAGCGCCAGGGGCGCCCAGCGAACTGCATTTCGGCCGTTTCCGCCTCGATACCCTGCGGCGCGAACTGCGGCGCGAGGACCAGATCATCGGCCTGACGATGCGTGAATACGATCTGCTGCATTTCCTGCTGCACCATCCCGGCCGGGTTTATTCGCGCGGCGAACTGCTGCAGCAAGTCTGGGGCGCCGCCTTCGATGGTTTCGAGCACACGGTCAACTCGCATATCAACCGCCTGCGCAGCAAGCTGCAGCAGGCACCCGGTGATACACGTTGCATCGCCACGGTGTGGGGCGTCGGTTATCGCTTCGAACCGCCACCACCATGATGCCACGCGCCGGATTCGCCACCCGCCTGGTCTGGGCCATGGCCGCGTTGCTGCTGGCGTTCGGCCTGCTCGTCGGCCTGCTGGCCCATGTCACCGCCAGTGAGCGCGAGCAGGAGTCGCTGCAGCGGCTGTCGCACGGGCTGGCGCGACATATCGTCGATCACTGGCCGCAGGAAATAACCCGCCTGAACCCGCGCGAGGCCGATCAGGCCGCGCGCGATGCCCTGTTGTCGATGCTGATGGTGGTCAACCCGGGCATCCAGGTGTATGTGCTTGACGCCGATGGTCGGGTCAATGCCTACCTGGGCGAGCCGGGCATGGTGCGGCAGCAGCAGGTCGACCTGGGCGCGATCCGCGCCTTCCTGAGCGGTGCGCGGCTGCCGCTGCGCGGAACCGACCCCATGGGCAGTGGCATCGAGCGGGTGTTCAGCGCTGCGATGTTTCCCCCGCGCGCACGCGACGCCCGGCCACCCGGCTACCTGTATGTGGTGCTCGACGGCCAGACCCGTGACCAGATCGCGGGGCACGCGAGTCTGTGGCCGGTCTGGCGCAGTGCTGCGCTGGCGGGCCTGGGCGCGCTGCTGTTGGTGGCGCTGCTGGGCCGGTTCGTGTTTCGACGCATGACGCTGCCGCTGCGAGAGCTTGCGGGCGAACTACGGGCCTGGCAATTGCATCCCGTGGCACCGGGGTTGGAAGCCCCACCGAAGGGCCGCACCGGTGGTCGCAATGCCGATGAGGTGCGGGCGATCTCGGACGCGTTCGACGACATGCGCCAGCGTATCGAGTTACAGAGCGAACGCGAACACCGGCAGGCCCATGCGCACCAGGAGATGATGGCCGGTGTGGCGCATGACCTGCGTACGCCGCTCACCGCCTTGCACGGTCATCTGGAGGCACTGGCCAGCGACAGAGCGGTCGATCCTGGCTTGCGTGAACGGCTGCTGCAGGCCGCGTTGGCCCAAAGCAACAAGGTGCGCCGGCTGTCGCAGCAGTTGTTCGAACTCGCCGCCCTGCAGTCGTCCGACCAGGTGCTGCACCGCGAGGTGTTCCGGCTCGACGAACTGGTGGCCGATGCGGTGCAGAAGTTCGAACTGTGCCATTCACCGCCGGCGGTCCTGCTTGCGGGCGAGCCGCCGGGCAGCCTGGAGTTCGATGGCGACCTGCACCTGATCGAACGCGCGCTGACCAATCTGATCGATAACGCGGTGCGCCACGCGCCGGGACGAGCGCCGGTGCGGGTGAGCTTGCGGCGCGAGGGCGCCCATGCGCAAATTCTGGTCGAGGACAGCGGGCCGGGGTTGCCGGACGATCTGGCGCAGCGCCTGACCACGGGGCAGTCGATGCGCGACCCGCCGGCCCAGCGAACCCGTGGCGGCATCGGCGGGCTCGGGCTGGCCATTGCGCAGCGGGTGGCGGTGATGCATGGGGGGAGCTTGATACCCATGCCGTCGGGGCAGGGGGGAACGACGTTGTGTCTGGCACTGCCATTGGCCGTGTGAAGGTCGCACGTCAACGGGTGACAGGCTTCTGTCGTTTCCTGCCGACGATATACCGACTTGGGTTTCCCGACTTGGGTTTCCCGACAAGAATCCGGCGGGGACGCCGAGCATGAACTGATCTTGTGACCGCAGGTGTGTCGGCGCTGCTGGCGATCGAAGTGGTCGCACAGAAGTAGGACGCATCCCACACCAACGCATCGCGCCCGCCGATAGCGGGAATTTGCCGGTTCGCCATCATCAAGGCTGATCGGAACACCTGTCGGATGTGCCAACACCGCAGAGTTGCACCGGATGTGTCGATCAGCATTCCACCATCATTCAGGGAGTTCAACATGAAAAAACCATCATCTATTACTGCGATTGCCGCTGTTGCGGTTGCCACATTGGCATTGAACGTATCGACAACACACGCACAAGAAAAAAAGTCCGCAATGCCTGACAAGGCGACGGCACCCATGAATCAGAACATGGACTACAGTGATCGCAATCGGATGAAGAGTTGGTCCAGCGAAAAGGACATGCTCGCTTCGCGCCTCAAGACCGGCGCCAGCAAGGGCGACTACATGAAGACGATAGCCGATGCCGGGTTCACGATCACCGCGATCAACGCCGACAAGCCCGACTATCTCGAATACGAAGTCGTCAAGGGCACGGATTCGTACGAGGTCCAGATCGATCTTGACAAGAACACGAAGATGGGTTCCAAGGTCGATGTCGATCGCAATCTATGGCGTGCCGATGCCACCAAGACGGCGCTGCGCAGCGGCAAGGCTGTGATGGCGACCAAGGCCTTGCCGGATGGTCACAAATACAGCGACCGTGCCTATTCCAAGGACTGGACCAGCGAGAAGGACAAGCTGGAAAAGGCGATGGGTACCGGCAAGGACTTGACCGCCTACAAGGCCGAACTCAAAAAAATGGGTTACCAGATCACGTCGACCAACGACAAGGAAAAGGACTATGTCGAGATGGAAGTCGTGAAGGGCAACGACAGCTACGAGATCCAGATCGATCTGGATGCTGCGGGCAAGGGCAAGAAGGTCGATGTGGCCGCCAATATGTGGCAGTCGGACGCGACCGAAAAGGCTCTGTCGGCACGCAAGTAATAAGCCGGGGGAGGGGCGGCGCAGTCGCCGCCCCTCCAGTTTCGGGCGATCCCCTTTCGTCGATCATGGCCCGCTGCTGCCTGCCACCTGCCACGCCGAGATATCCCCTCGCGCAGCGTTTTTCCCTCATGACTACTCGCGCGGCCTAGAATCGGTCAGACCTCCGTGGTCCAGCCGAGCGGTCCGCTACCTTGCACACAAAAATCCTGCACCGCATTTGCATCGCCCCGGTTGGCCGCGAACCCGTCTGCGATCGTCGTCTCTGACCCCAAACGCCAAGAATTTCACAGCGAAAGACTACCCATGACCGATTCACTCACCCGCCGGTGCATCATCCAGATCGCCCCCCTGGCAGGCATTGCACTTCTGACCGCATGCTCGCCGAAAGCAGATGCGCCTGCGGCACCGCCACCGGCGCCAGCTGCTGCACCCGCAGCTGCACCGGCCCCTGTTGTTCCCGCAGCAACAACTCCAACGCCTGCGGCAGCTACTGCGCCGCTTCCTGCGCTCGACGAAAAAGACGCCCTGGCAGTTGCACTGGGATATGTCGACGATGCCAGCCGCGTGGACACCGGCAAGCACAAGAACTACGTCGCCGGCAACGTGTGTGCCGGATGTGTGTTGTACCAGGGCAAGCCTGGCGATGCAGCCGGCCCGTGCGCCCTCTTCCCGGGCAAAGAGGTTTCGGCGAAGGGCTGGTGCACCAGCTGGGCCAAGAAGGCCTGACCCAGGCGCCGGACTCGCTCGAGCCGAGGTGGTTGCACGGGTGACGTTCGCGTGGCGCCACCCAGGCATCAGGGTTGCGAAACCTCGGTGACAGGGCGCGCAGCGCTTGCCAGTGATCCGGCGGCGCGCTGACTGCCTGACCTAGAATCGCCACAAATCAACATGGCGCAGCGGCACTGTGCGTCTTCTCCCATGCAGAAATCCCGTAGTATCCGCATCGTCCCGCCGACCGGCAAGCGCGTGTTGTCGCCGGGGCAGAAGAAATTCAACGCCCTGATCGCCAAGATCGGCGTACAGCGCAGTGTGCTGGAGGACTGGAACGAAGGGCTGCCTTGGCTCGAACAGCGGCATGCACGGGAGTTCGTGCCGCTGCTCGATGCCTATGCCCAGCGTAGCGTCGAGCTGGTGCGTCTGCTCGACCAACGCGCCGACGCCAAAGGCCTGGGCAAGACCGACCGGCAGTTTCTGCACGAGCTGATCTGCTCTTTGGCGGGCGACCTGGTCGAGGGTCCACACGCCGACGAAATGAAGGCCATCTTCAACCGCCACAGCCCGACCGACTTCGACACGGAGGTGAAGACGTCGCAAGACGGACTCCGTCAGATGGTTCAGGAAGAGTTCGGTGTGGAGCTGCCCGACGATGCCCTTGACGCATCTTCACCCGAAGAATTGCTGGCCCGGCTGCAGGACGTGCTCGAAGCGCAGATGGCGCAGGAAGCAACCCGGCGCGCGCAGGCCCGCGGCGCGCAGCAGCAAGCCCGTCGCAAACCCAGCGCCCAACAGCTCAAAGCCAAGGCCGAGGAACACAAAACGAGCCAGTCGATCCGCGAGGTCTACCGCAAACTGGCCAGCGCCCTGCACCCCGACCGCGAGCCGGTCGAAGCCGAGCGGGTGCGCAAGACCGCCTTGATGCAGCGCGTCAACCAGGCCTACCAGAAAAACGATCTGCTGAGCCTGCTGCAACTGCAGCTGGAAATCGAGCAGATTGACCAGAACGCTTTGGACGGAATTGCTGAAGACCGGCTGCGGCACTACAACAAGGTGCTGACCGAGCAACTCCAGGAACTACAGCACGAGGTGCAGTTGCATGAACACCGCTTCAAACAGCAGTACAACCTGGAGCCTCGCGCGCGCGTGACCCCGGCCTCGATGATGAAGGCTTTTGTGCAGCAAAAACATCGCCTGATCGCCGACACTTCGCAATGGAGCGCCAGTTGAAGGCGCTGGCCGCTGACGACATGAAGTACTTCAAGCGCTGGCTCAAGGAGCAGGGCGAAATGGAGCAGGCCAACGATACGCTGGACGCGTTGCTGGCGGAGATGGGCGGGGGCTTTCGCTAGCCCGCGGCGTCGCATGCTTCGGATGCTGCGGCCACTCGATCAGCACCGTGACCTGGCTGCGGGCGTGTCCGGGTCAACCCCGTGATTCGGGCGGCGGAGATCTTTCCCACATGACGAGCCGCACGTTCAGGCCCCCGCTGCCCGATTGTGCGGTCTCGATGACCAGCCGTCCCTGGTGGATGCGGGCCACCAGCGCGGCAAGCTTGATGCCCAGCCCCGCATGTCCTTCATCGAGGCTCGCGCCGCCACTGGCCAGGATGCGGTCGATCTTGGCCTGCGCCAAGCCGGGCCCGTCATCGCGCAGTTCCAAGGTCATGGGCAAGGCGCAAGCCTGCACCACAATCTGGCAATGGGCGGCACCCGCGCGTCTGGCGTTGTCGAGCAGGTTGGCCAGCACCGCGGCGAGCAGGTTGGCATCGGCGATCAACGGGGCCTGCTGCGCCACCGACACAGCCAGACCGTTGATCGACAGATGGCTCACGATGTCGGCTATCCATACTGGCTGAAGGTCGGGCGGCGCGTTGCTGCGGAACAGGGTCAGCAGCGAGGTGGTGACGCGGGTCAGCCTCTCGACGGCTTCACGCACACGCGCAAGGCGCGGATGGGCTGTTGCCGGTAGTTCCTTCATGGCCGTTGCCAGCTGCGCACCCATGCCGGCCAACGGCGTGCGCAACGCATGCGCCGCGTGAGCGGCAAAGGCCTGTTCCTGCTCGACCCGGCGTGCCAACCGGTTTCCGAGTTGCAGGATTGCCGCGCGCAACTCGACGAAGTCCTGATGCGAGGCCCTGGCCAGCGCTGTCTCGGGCCGCATCGGGTCATATGCCTTGATCTGTTCCGACAGCAGATGCAGCGGCTGCAGCGTCTGCACGACGCGCTGGCGCATCCACAGCGCGCATGCCATGCTGACCAGCAGGCCACTGATACCGACCACCACGATGGCCTCGTAACGCGCTTCCCGGCTGTCGCCAGCGCCACGACCGACGAGCAGCGTTTGACCAGCCTGCGGAAGCACCATCGCATACACCCGCCAATGCGGGTTGTCGTTGACGAAACCGGGGCGGATGGTATCGACCAGTGGCGCCGCGGGCGCCTTGTGCGAATGCAACAGCACGGTCGGCCCAGGCCCCACGATCTGCCAGATCAGGCGCTCCTCGTGAATCGGCGCAGGCAAGGTCGCGCCGGATTCGGCCGGCAGCGACGGCGCATGTAACACCAGCGAGCCGTACAACACCTCTGCCGCTTCCTGCAGTGCATCGTCCATCAGGTCATCGACCTCGTGGTGTATGCCCAAAGCCATGGTCAGAAACGTGGCAACCATCCAGACCGCGCTGACCACGGCCAACGTCCGGGTCAGTTCGCTGCGCAGCGTTGGCCGCCGCCCTTGCGGCATTGCATGGCCTTGCTGCACGGGGTCGGGTGTCACGGTGCCATCCGATACCCGCGCCCGCGCACGGTTTCGATCACCGTGGAGCCCAGCTTGCGGCGCAGCTTGAAGACATGGACTTCGACCGCATTGCTGTTGATGTCGTTGTCCAGTCCGGTCAGCAGGGATTCCAGGTCGCGCTTGGAGACGATCCGACCAGCGCGCGCGGCAAGGGCTTCGAGCAAGGCCCATTCACGGGCGGTCAACGCAACCACACTGCCATCCCGATACGCGGTTGCGCTGGTCGTGTCGATTTCCACTGCACCAAAGCGCTTGCATATCTGTCCCTGCGTCACCATGCGCCGACGCAAGGCACGCAGGCGCGCCGCCAGTTCGGCCGGATCGAAGGGCTTGACAATGTAGTCGTCGGCGCCGCTGTCCAGTCCCTCGATGCGCTCGCTCAACAGATCGCGGGCCGTGATGACGATGGCTGGCGTGGTGACTCCGTCGCGGCGCAGTCGCCTGAGCCACTGCACGCCAGACCCATCCGGCAGACGCCAGTCGATGACCAGGGCGTCGTAAGGCTCGCGCAGCGCGGTCTGCGCATCGACCAGGCGCACGAACCAGTCCACGACATGCGATTCGCACTGCAGGTAGTCCTTCAGGGCCTCTCCCAGGATGTCGTCATCCTCCAGCAGCATCAAGCGCATCGTGCCTCCACCTTCTTCCGCCCGGGCACGAAGTTAGCACCAATTGCCACGCCTGCCGCTGCAGCCGGCGCGAAACCTGGACGATCCGGCACTTTCCTGACAATCGTCAAGATCCGGGGACCACCCGATGTCAGCCGAAGCTGTCGCCCATCAGCGCCTTGAACCAGATGCCCATCTGCTCGAAGTTGTCGCCGTTCCAGCCTATGGAGGCCGCTGAGCTTGCAGGCGCCGCCAGCATGGATCGGCTGGCAACGTCGTACTGGAATACCGCAGTCAGCCAGGACGCCTCGCGCATCGTGATGGTCGAGTAACAGGCCGAGTTGGTGACCGGGCCTGGATCCGGCGCCATGCCCCCGAACGATCGGATGATCGCGTCGGCACAGACCTTGGCCTCCTGGTTGGCAATATGGCCGGCCTTGGGTTGGTTGGTGGCGCTGGCGTCGCCGATGACATGAACCAGCGGGGCCACCGTGCTGGCGTAGCTGAGGTTGTCAACTGCGGCGAACCGCCCTTCGGTGGCATTGGCCAGGCCGCTCTCGGCCACCAGTGCGCCCGCGCGTTGGCGCGCAATCAGATTGACCACGTCGGCATTGCGAATGGTTCCCGCCGTCGTTGTGAGGCTCATCGTGGCTGGGTCGACCGATGTCACCTCCGCGTTGTTGTGGTACTCGATCACGTTGCCGTGCAGGCCCAGGAATGCCTTGGTGAAGTTGTCCTTCTCGGTCACGATGTCCATGTTGGCATCCAGCACAAGGAGTTTGGCCCGCGGTTTACGCTGCTTCATCCAGTCGGCCAGAAGGCATGCCCGTTCATAAGGGCCGGGTGGGCAACGGTATGGCGTTTTGGGAATGGTCAGCACGGCCACGCCGTTGTCCGGCATGGCGGCCAGTTGCCGCGCCAGCAGGGCGGTCTGCGGGCCTGCCTTCCAGGCGTGAGGCATCCGGTCCGATGTGCCCAGGCCTGGCACGAGGTCAAAATCAATGCCGGGCGCCAACACGATGCGGTCACCCTTGAGATCCGTTCCCGAGGCCAGGCGCACGGTACAGGAGATCGGGTCGATCGCAGTCACCCTGTCGGTCAGTATCTGCACGCCATGGGCGTTGAACAGATTGTCATAGCTGAAAGACAGGCTGGCCATGTTGCGCTGACCTGTCAGCACGAGCGAACTCATGATGTTGGACGTGTAGCTGGCGGCAGGTTCGACCAGGAAGACTTCGACCGAGTCTCCCCACAGCCGCAGATACTTGGCCACGGTTGCGCCAGCCATGCCGCCGCCGATCACGATGACACGGTGTCTGGATCTGGTTGCCGGCGCTGGGACCGGTTGGGGTGTGGATAACCCACTGCGGCGCTGACGGCGCTCGGATTGTCGGTCCTCGGCCAAGGCGAGCAGCGGTGCGGTGGCCAGCAGCAAGGCGTTGCTGCGCTGAAGAAAGTCACGTCTTTTCATGGGAGCACTCCTTTTGTCGCACTGTGTCAGCGTTGGGTGGATAGCCATGCGGACAACTCACGCATCTGCTTGTCGGTGTAGCCCATGGCGTGCCGCGCCATGATTCCATTGCCCTCCTTGCCGGACTGAAATTCCTTGAGCTTCTGGTAGATCTCCGTGACGGATTCAGCGGCGATCTTGTCGAAGCCCGGCCCTTTGCCATTGGTGCCATGGCATTGGAAGCAGTTGGATGCCAGCAATCGGCCGGGGGGCGGGGTTTGGGCCTGCGCCATGGTGCAAAGGCCGATCAGCCCCAGCGACAGGATGGCCTGCCGCAACGGTACGCGTGGACATTTCATGAATCACCTCTCCTGTTTGAATCAAAGGTGAGGACATGAAAACATGCACAGATTTCCGTTTGCTGAAGAGCCGCGTGCGTTTCGGAAATATTGCCGGTTCTGACCGGCTCGAGCACTTGATTGCCGTCTTGTTTGATATGCGTCAAACAGCCACTGGACGCGGCGGATTTCACGACCGAGAGCCGGAGAGGCAATCGCAAGCGAGACGGCGACGTTGGCCCAATCACGCGCCGCCGAGGCGCGTCTGCGCGGGTGGGACGCGACATCGGCCACAATCGCGTGTCGCGCCACCGTCAGCCGATGCAGCGGTGGCGGCCATCGCGCCGCGTCGATACGCGCAATGCGTCGCCACCCCACTCTCGCTTGCTCTTGATCAGCACCCCTTCCCGCCCTGCCGCCAGCCCCTGGCTGGTCGCCAACTTGCTCGGACAGATCTCGTTCGGTCTGCTGGCGATGACGATCTGCCTGCCGTCGATGCAGGAATGGGGCGCGATATTCGGCGCCAACCAGGCGCGCGTGCAGCTGACCTTCAGCGCATTCGTCGTGACCTTCGGCGGTTTGCAACTGGTCTACGGACCGCTGTCGGACCGGCACGGGCGCAAGGGCGTGCTGATGGCCGGCCTGGCGCTGGCCGCAGCCGGTTCCCTGCTGGCTGCCATGGCTGGCAGCCTCAACGGTCTGATCGCGGCCCGCCTGCTGCAAGGCGCAGGATGTGCGGCCGGCATGGTGGTTGCGCGGTCGATGGTGCAGGACCACTTCGAGGGACCGCAGCGCACCCGCATCATGGCTTACATCGGCATGGCCATGGGCATGTGCCCACCACTGGCCACCATCGTTGGCGGTCAGTTGCATGTGCGGCTGGGGTGGCAATCGAACTTCCTGCTGATCGCTGCGCTGGCGCTGGTCATGTGGTTCGCCGCGTGGCGCGGCATTGCGGCAAGCCGTCCGGCGCAGACCGTTGGCACCCACTGGTTGCGCGAGATGCGGGCCGCCTACCTGCGCCTGGCCCGGGAACCGGGCTTCCTGCTGTACGTGGCCATCCTGTCACTGACCACGGCCGCCTTCTTCGCCTTCCTGGCAGGCGCGCCGATCGTGCTCGGCAGCTACGGCGTCGGGCCGCAAGGCGTGGGCTGGTACATCATGCTGGTGCCAACCGCCTACATCGGCGGCAACTACCTCACCAGCAGCCTGGTGCGCAGCCTGGGCGAGCGCCACCTGATGCGGCTTGGCCAGGCGATGGCGCTGACCGGCCTGGGCGTGATGCTCGCGCTGGCACAGGCCGGCGTCGACACACCACTGGCGTTTGCCGCGCCGCTGATGCTGCTTGGCATCGGCCATGGTTTCCTGATGCCGGTCTGCCTGGCCGGAACCGTCGGCCTGGTGCCCGGGCTGGCCGGCTCCGCCGCTGCCGTGGCGGGCCTGATGCAGCAGATGATGGGCGCGACCGCCGGCTTCGCCGTCGGCCTGCTGCCGTTGGCCGGGTCCTGGTATCTCGGGCTGCTGATGCTCGGGTTCACGCTGCTGGCAGTGGCGGCGCAGGTGGTGCTGCACCGGCGTTGAGGGTGCCGCCGGCGCACGGCGACGCGTGCATCAGTTCTGGATCAGACCAGCGGATTGACCACCCGCAGCGCCTTGAAACGACCGAAATCCCGGTCGGCGCTCAGCAGCGCATCAACCCCGTTTTCGAGGCAGATCGCGGCGATGCGCGCATCGTGGAATTGCCCGCCCTGCAAATGGCCGGCACGCGCAAGCTCGGACAACACGCGCCAATGTTGCGCACCGCTGTGCAGCACCTGCGCGCTTGGCGACGCGAGCCAGGCGTCGACCTGCGTGATCGCCTGCGCCTGGCTGCTCGGCGGCCTGAAGACCTTGGCGTTGGTGACGACCGACAGAAACTCGAGCAGGCAACTCACAGGAATCGCCCACGGCTGCGCTCCCTCCGCGAGGCGCTTCATGCAGGCAAAGGCCTGCGGATGAAAAACGCACTCCGCTCGATGCGCATACACCAGCACGTTGGTGTCGACGGCGATCACGCTGCGTTTTCCTGAACACGCGACACGACATGCGACTGCTCCAGTTCCTGCCACCGTCGCGGGTCCGACTCCAGCAGTTCCCCACCACGCACGCTGGCGTCCTGCAGCCGGAACGTCGGCCTGCCCGTGGCCTGGGCATCCGCGATGACGCGCCGCAAGCCCTCTTCCACCAAGGCACGCAACGTGGTGCGACGTTGCTGCGCCAATGCCTTCGCAGAGTCGAACAAAGCGTCCGACAGGTCGATGGTTGTCTTCATAGGGGTACCCATATTGCGTAGTATGGGGACATGATACAACGGTCCACCCTGCGGCCAACACCCGCTTCAGATACACCTCGGACGGGCTGTGGGTGTCGACTGCGGCAGTTGCCGGCGCCCGTTTGCCGGCCTCACACAGCAGCAGCAACACAAGGTCGAGGCCATCACCGACCGATTGGCACGACCGCTGCATGCCGCAACAGCGGCCCCGGATGCAGTAGCGGTAGCGGCCTGATGCCTGATGCCCCGCCTGCGCGCCATTGATCGGCCGCCGCCGCTGCACCACGCGGTGCAAGCCGCGCTCAAGCAGTTCATCGTCGAACACGGACTCAGGGCCGGCGACCCGCTGCCGCCCGAGAGCAGCCTGGCGCAACAACTGGGTATTGGCCGCAACTCGGTGCGCGAGGGTGTCAAGGCGCTGCAGTCGCTCGGTCTGCTCGAGGTGCGCCGCGGCATAAAACATCGCACAGCTGCGCAGCATCGTGGCGGCGATGGGTGCCAAGGCCAGCCAGGGACTGGCCTTCCCCGACGAGGACCGGGCCTTCCATCGCGCCTTGTTCGCGACCCTCGAGAACACGATGCTGCTGGGCCTGATCGAGACGTTCTGGCGCATCTTCTACACGGTCTCGGGCTGGAGCGACCTGCAGACTCACGACCCGATGGCGACCTACCGTGATCACCTCGCCATCCTAATAAAAACCTGAGCCTGTCACCGGCGGCGTAAGCATCGTTACTCCGTGCCTCCCCCGACCACTTCGTTTGCCACACCGCAACATAGGGGCGCCATGTCCTGCATGGCACAGGACCTGCAGTGCCGGCCTGCAGTCAGAGCCAACAACTCGCCGCATCCGATCACCTCCAGTCAGGCGCCCGGCTTTCCGTGCTGCGTTCCCACCAGGGCCTTACGCATCGCCGGGCTGTCCGGGAACGGCTCGCCACCCACGGGGGGCTGCGCCCGCACCGCCTCGATGTCGGGCAGCCGCTCTTTGATCCGCCAGCGGCCGTCAGCGCAACGCACCAGCGTGTCGCGGTAACGACCGAACGCGCGAATGCCGGGCCCGTCGGGATAACGGTCGAGGCGCGCGAACATGCTGCGCACTGTGGCGGTGTCGCCATCGATGGAAATCATGGGGGCCATCACCACGTGCTTGTGATACATCGCCGGAGCATGCGAGTGGGCCTGAAAACCTGCGCGCAGTTCGGCATGCCCGCGCATGAACGCACGACCCGGCCAGTCGAGCACGGCGTCCTCGGTCCAGCAGTCGATCCACGCGTCCTCCAGGCCATAGTCGAGGCCGTGGCCGTAGCCATATAACGTTTCCAGGATGGCCTGCTCATCCTCGAGCCGCCGGAGTCGCTCTTCAATATCCATGGTCGGCCCCCTTGCCTGCCGTTGTTGACGCAGCCCCGTCGTCGCGCTTCCTCGCCAGGGCGGGCGACTCCGCGCGGGCAGCTTCCTTTTCGACCATGCGCTGCAGAAAGCGCCAGCGCCCGTCCGGGCAACGCAGGAATGCGTCGATGTATCGGCCGAAAGCGTAGATCTCGGGGCCCGCGGTGCTGACGTAAGGATCGAGACGAAAGAACATGCTGCTCACCCGCGCCCGATCACCCTCAACCACGATTTGCGGCTCCGCCACCATATGCTTGTGCCAGGCATCGGGGGCGTGCGTGTGGCGCCGAAACGCTTCACGGATACGGTCATGACCTCTCAACGGATGGGGATACATGCTCCAGCCCAATTCGGCATCGACGGCGAAACAGTCGAGAAACCCCAGCTCGTCGCCATAGTCCAGACAATGGCCATAGGCATGCAGCGTGCCGAGAATGGCGCGTTTGTCTTCCAGCAACCGCAGGCGTTGCTCGATGTCATGAGCCGTTCGTGTCCGTGGCATGTCAGCCTCAAGCATTGCGGCGGTAAGCCCGGCACCTGGGGCCCTGCCGTTGGAAGCGATTGTGTTGATATCCCGAATCCGATAATATCAGCATCGTTATAGTTCGCTCAGATTCGAAAAATGGCGCACCTCCAAGGTCGCGCCTCACCGCAAGAGGAGACTGCATGTCCAGGAAGTTGCTCGGAGCGTTCGTGATCGCCATTGGCTTGGCAGCAGTCAACCTGCCTGCACTGTCCCAACAGCCGCGAGACGGTGGGGTGGTTCGCGTCGGCATCCAGTCAGAGCCGCGCAGCCTGGACCCATTGTTGGTCATCACCGACGGTGCGACCGGCCATGTGGTGTCGAACATCTTCAATACCCTGGTGCGCTACGACGCCAAGATGCAGATCGTGCCGGATCTGGCGACGAGCTGGCGCCTGGAGGACGACGGCCGGGCGATCGACTTCTTCCTGCGCAAGGGTGTGAAGTTCCACGATGGCACGGACTTCGACGCCGCGTCGGTCAAGTTTGCCTTCGACCGCATCCTGGACCCCGCCAATTCATCACCCTACCGCAATTTCTTCAAGCCGGTCGAGCAGGTAGTCGTCATCAACCCGAACACCGTGCGGGTGGTGCTGTCCCAGGCATGGCCAGGCTTCTTCTATCAGCTCCTGTATGTCGGCGGCATGGGCATTCCGTCGCCAACCGCCGTCAAGGCGCTCGGCAACGCCGGCTTCGCTCGCAAGCCGGTTGGAACCGGCCCATTCCAGTTGTCGGACTGGGCGTCTGGTGATCGTATCGTGCTGACCAGGAATCCCAACTATTACCGCCCCAAGATGCCGTATCTGGAACGGCTGGAATTCAAGGTCATTCCTGATTCGACAGCGCTGACGACCAGTCTGCGCACCGGGCAGCTCGACGTCGTGCGCGACATCCCGACACAGTTACTGCCATTGCTGACCAAGGAGCCGGGGCTCGTGTCTAGCGTCAAGAGTGCCTATTCGTTCGATTGGCTGGCGCTCAACGCGGCCAAGCCGCCGTTCAACGACGTGCGGGTGCGCCAAGCTGTCAATATGGCCATCGATCGCGACGCGCTGGCGGTGGCTGTTTACGGCAAGGGCGCCAGAGGCTCAACGGCCCAGATCGCCAGCGCGAACGACTTCCATCACCCGAAGAGGCTGCCAACCTTTACCTATGATCCCGAGAAGGCCAAAAAGCTGCTGGCGGAGGCGGGCCAGAGCAATCTCAAGTTCACGCTGTTCTCTTCAACCGTCAAGCCACAACTGGGCCAGGAGGCGACCGTCATTCAGTCTCAGCTGGCCAAGATCGGCGTCACGGTCACACACCAGGTCGTGGAGCATCAAGCCTGGCTGGCCAACGTACTGCGAGGCAAAAACTTCGAGGCCTCGACGGTCGCCGGCACGGGTGGCCCCGAGCCGAACAACTACGTGATGTTCTGGACCAAGGACAACCCGATCAACTTTGTGAGCATGAACAATGCGGAGTTGTTCGAGCTGGTGCCCAAGGCCCAAGGCATCATCAAGGATGTCGAGCGCAAGAAGGCTTACCACCGCATCCAGGAACTGGGCGCCCAGGAAGCCAGCTGGATGGCGTTGACGGAGGTTCCGAGCAATGCGGTCATGTCTTCCAAGGTCAAAGGGTATGTCCATCTGCCCTACAACGTGACTTACTTCGACGAAGTCTGGCTGGCCCCTTGACAGCTTGAGCCATTGGGCGAGGGTTCGATGTCCAGCGCACTGGCGCGTATTGCGACGGCGGTTGCCACCTTGCTGGTGGTTGCGGCAATCGTTTTTTTTGTCATGCGGTTGGTGCCGGGTGACCCCATCCTGAACTGGCTCGGCACTAGTTATGAGAAGGCGGATTACGATCGCCTGCGCGCGCAGTACGGGCTTGATCTGCCCTTGCTGCAGCAGTTTGGCATATGGTTTTGGCAACTGCTCCAAGGTGACCTGGGCTACTCCGTGCTGACCCAATTGCCAGTGGCCGGCGAGCTGCTGCGCCGGATACCGGTGACGCTCGAACTGATATTCCTTGCGCTGCTGGTCGCCATACCGGTGGGCCTTGGCGCGGGCATCTGGTCCGCATGGCGCTATGGCCGGGCGACCGACCACGCCTTGCTCACGGCAACCCTGTTCGGCATTTCCCTGCCGGAGTTCTTTGTCGGCGCCCTTCTCATGCTCGGATTTTCGCTGCACTGGCGCGTGTTCCCCGCCACCGGGTTCGAGCCATTTGCATGGTCCGCCGAACATTTCGCGCACATGGTCCTGCCGGCCCTGGCATTGGGCCTACCGCGGGCGGCCGTGATCTGTCGCCTGATGCGCGGTTCCTTGCTCGAGGTTTTTGGCCGACCCTACATCCGTGCGTCGCTGGCCAAGGGCCTCAGCCGCAAGGCTACTCTGTTCGCACACGGAGTGCGCAACGCATTGATACCGGTGGTCACCGTGATCGGACTGCAGATCGGATACCTTGTTGCCGGGGCGGTGGTCGTCGAGAAGCTGTTTGTCATTCCCGGTGTCGGTGCCTACGGCCTGAATGCCGTGCTGGCCCGCGACTACCCGTCGGTACAGGGCTTCATCCTGGTGGTGGCCACGATCTTTCTTGTAGCCAACCTGATCGTCGATCTGCTTTACTTGTGGCTCGATCCACGTATCCGCCTCGGCTCCGGGGCCGTGACCGCATGAGTACGCCGCCCGTGACCCGACGAGCCAACCTGTGGCACCGGGTTGCAGTCAATCGCAAAGTCCGCTACAGCAGCCTGCTGATCCTCGTGCTGCTGGTTCTCACGGTGGGTGCCGGATGGGTCTCCCCGCGCGCCTATGATCATCTCGATGCCGCGGCGTCGTTCGCGCCACCGGATGGTGCTTACCTGCTCGGGGGCGATGCCCTGGGGCGCGACGTGCTCAGTCGCACGCTGCATGGCGGACGCATGTCACTTGCCGTCGGGCTGATGGCAACACTCGCCGCCGTGCTGCTCGGCGTTCCGCTGGGGGCCTTTGCCGGTTACATCGGCGGCAAAACCGATTGGTTGATCAGCCGCGGGATCGACCTTTTACTGCCGTTTCCCGTGATTCTGCTGGCCATTGTCACCAAAATGGTGATGGGCGATGGCCTGCTCAGCGTCGTACTGGCGCTAAGCCTGGTGCTCACCCCGTTTTTCGCGCGCATGGCGCGCGCCAAGGCGCTCAGTGTCGCCCAGCTACCGTTCATCGAGGCGGCACAGGGCAGCGGGCTCGGGAGCGGACGCATCATGGTGATGCACGTCCTTCCGCATTGTTTCCAGCCGGTCCTGATCATGGCGGCGCTGTCGGTGGCATTCGCCATACTGGCCGAAGCCTCGTTGAGCTTTCTGGGTCTTGGCCTGCCGCCACCCGCACCGAGCTGGGGCGGTGACCTGCAGACGTCCATGAGCGCGTTCCAGCTCGCACCCTGGACCGTGCTTGCGCCTGGTATCGCGATCACGCTGGCCGTACTTGCCTTCAACTTCCTGGGCGATGGTCTGCGCGACGTGTTCGACGTCGGGGAGCGATTCCTGTGAGTGCCCCCAACCCTGGCTTCGCCAGGCCCCCCGAGGGGGTGCGAGGAAACTTGGGGCGGCCCGGCGTTTCCTCATGTGCCCCCAACCCTGGCTTCGCCAGGCCCCCCGAGGGGGTGCGAGGAAACTTGGGGCGGCCCGGCGTTTCCTCATGT
>ENA-ORBV01004189-ORBV01004189.1-microbial-mat-metagenome-genome-assembly--contig:-NODE-4189-length-27997-cov-17.167658_pt1 | contig 27997 bp, 24 predicted proteins | sample MGYA00237777_ERZ505514 | MGnify/ENA primary metagenome ERZ505514 (study PRJEB26160, sample SAMN06269048) | microbial mat metagenome | isolation source: Oligotrophic lake microbial mat | place...
AGCCAACGCCTGGCGTATGTTTGCCGCTCTTGGAAACATAGCTCGGGTCAAATATCCAGACTAATTCTTGGCCACAACACTGCGCTATCAATTCCTTGTTGAAAGCCTTGAAGTCAAAATCCTTCTCAAAACGCTGACGGTATGTTTGTTCCCCATACTTCCCGTAGCGTTCCATCATCAGAAAGTTCTTCCGCCCGCGCATACTTAGGTATAAGTGTACAATGTGCATGATAAATTTCATTTGACACTTGCCTATGTCAGACATCTTTCGTAACATCACACCTGTTATTGTTTCGACTTTCATAATAGGTAAAACTGTAGTTTGTTGATTTGGAAAATCAAAATTATATGTTTTGCCTTTTTCTAAACCTTTATTTTTTTAACGAACCATTGTGATAAGTGCCAGAAGCGAGATTCGCAAAAATCGTATCGGCTTGAAAACTTTGTCCACCATTGATACTGTACTGATAATTGGGACTTGAGAACTTATGCGCAATTTGGATTTTACCTGTCGTTGAGTTAGCCGGACAAACAGGTTGTACATTCGTTACCAAAAAATCACCGAGTTTTGCGCCGCAGTCCGAATCATCACAATCAATGAACGTGTCCTGGTCGTTATCATACCCATCATTGCATATTTCTACGCAAGTAGGCTGTGGCAGCACCACCGGATTAGCGGCAAAAGTCGCTTCGCAGCCATTGTCTACCCTTTTTACTTTTATCTGATAGTTGCCCACCGCAAGGCTGTCAAATAAAGAAGCGGTTTTCCAAGTCGTACCATTGTTGATACTATACTGATAACTTCCACCAGTATTTGGCGACAAACTGATACTGATTTTCCCCAATGTGCTGGCAGGTACGCAGGCAGGAAGCGTGGGCGTGACCGCTATCGTGCCTATACAACTCCCATCTGCGCAGTCCGCTTTGCCGTTTCCATCATTGTCAATGCCGTCATTGCATATTTCATTACAGCTATATATTTGCACCGGATTGCCACTGTAAGCGGTGATGCAAGTGCCTTTTTTAATTAAAATTCTGTAAAAGCCTGGACTGAGATTGGAAAAATTAAGATTGGTTTGATACGTTTTTCCCCCATCAATACTATAGCTGATGGTATTGTCAATAGTTGGCGCGGTCGTTGACCAGTCCGATACATCTCCTACTGCCATCGCAGTCGTCCCATTGGTTAGTCCGGGTGGAATTGCCGAAGTGGTGTTGCTGGTAGCACCTCCTGTATTCCAACTATTTGCATTGGTATGAATGGCAGATATAAATTTCAGGCTACTCAAATTTCCGGTAGCAAAAGAAGACCCACAAAGCGCAATCACTTGGTCTCCGCGAGTTAGATTAAAGCTCAAGTTAGAGCCATAGGCTTGATGATTGGAAACGCTTTCATCTTTTTGAACGCTACCTACATTGACGCTTGGCAGTACGGCTGAACCATACGTGACAATACTGATTGTAATAACGGTACCTGCCAGCACACCCGCAGTTGGAGCTGTCCATTGCATGATACCTTCTCCTGAGCGGAAACCAGTGGTCGAGTTGACCCAGCCTTTATCCGTGAAAATGAGGGAAGTACCGCCTGCGATATGAATGAGGGGAACGAAGGAAAATCTGTCGGTCGTGAGCTGCCCTGCAGATACATTTGCCTCATAGTTTGTAAAGATAAGGTCGCCGGCAGTGAGCGAAGCGCAATTATCATAAGCATAAGTCGTATTAATGCTGATGCCACCTTTTGCATTATTTTGACAATTGGTTTGAGTTATTTGGAGTTGGATGGGAGTCAAGCTACAGGTCGCATCCGGGCAATCATCTATTTGTCCATTGTTGTTATTATCAATACCATCATTACAAATTTCTATACAAGTAATCGCTTGTAAATTTACTGGATTACTGGCATACGTCGCACTACAACCTGTGGCGGTAGATTTCACAACAATGTTATAAATGCCTTGCGCTCTGCCAGTAAAACTAGAACTGCTTTGAAATGTTTGTCCGCCATCTATACTGTACTGATAAGTGCCAGTGGGAGTAGCCGTGATGGCAATCGCGCCATTGGATTGATTGCAATCCGTCGGTCGGGTGAGTTGCACCGTTTGAATGGTAATCCCAGAAGGCGGCATTAGAATAGTGGGCTGATAATTCACCGGACAACTGCCATCTGATTTCGCTACTACAATGTTATAAGTGCCTGCTCTCAGATTGGAAAAGACATTAGTGGTGACGAAAGTCGTGCCACCGTTGATGTTATATTTCAAACCCGTTCCGCCCGTTGCGTTGATGGTGATTTGCCCGTTGGCAGTGAGGTATCGCAATTGGTGGGTGCGACGGTGTTGACGCTATTGATAACAATGGAGCCTGCTCCTGCTACCTGCACTGGGTTACTGGCGTAAGCTCTTTCACAACTTCCATCACTATTTTTGATAAATACATTATAACTGCCCGGCACTAATCCGGTAATATTTTTGGACGTTTGCCACTGTCCACCTTGTATTTTGTAATAAAGCGTAGAACCACCAGTCGCATTAACCGTGATTTTACCATTTGCAGCCGAACAGGTCGTAGCAGCCGTAGTCGTTACGCTTGAGATATTGATAGAACTCACCCCACTCACGGTAGCCGTGCGCCGAATGACACACCGCTCATCACCCGATATTGCAACCGCAACTTGGTACGTACCCGGTGTGAGACTGGAAAAAATAGGGTCACCTGACCAAGTTACACCATTGTCAATGCTGTACATTAAATCATACGTGCCGGTCGCATTAATTTGAATTTGACCATTCGGAGTGGAACAGCTATTAGAAGCAGTTGTGGTGACGCTATTGATAGTGGGACGGGTTAATTTTGGTACGGTGGCTGTTTGAGTTGAAAAACATCTTCCGCCATTAGTAGAGACATCTATGGTGTAATTACCGCCTGCTAAATTGCTAAAGGCGTTGCTGGTATTCCAAGCACCGCCATTCAATCTGTATCTCAAATCCGCATTGGCTCCGCCCGGTACACCTGTCGTAGCATCTATTGTAATTTGACCATCGTTGGCACAGAAGGAGGCTTCCGTTACATTTATATAGTTGATGATTGGCTCTCCGCCTGAATTTAATATTACTATTAGTGATTATGCAAATAAATTCCGTATTATCCGCCGTTAATTTTCAAAGTTTTTTGGGACAGCCTATTTTTCAAAATCGCGCACGTACAAAATTTTTCCAAATAATCACTATTACACTAGTAACTTCATCTGATTCACATCCATTTACTGAATTCCTTGCTTCTACTGTGTATGTTCCTGGAACAAGGTTATAGAAGATAGTGCTACTTTGCCAAACTCCATTATTAATTCTAAATTGCCATTGTGAAGTATCTTGTAGTCCACCTCTTCTAAGAGCCTTGACTTTCTGAATTTCTATTTTACCATTAGGACTATAGCAATAGTCGAGATGAAAATATTCCACTAGGGATATGAAGGGGGTATTGGCTGTATAAGCAGTATCACAAAATGAGTTTTGACCTCTTACAGTTGTATAAAATAGCAATAACAGCAGCAGAGCTGCACATGACTTGAACCACGACATATTTATTCCGTTTTTCGTTTTGCGAAAAAATATCCTATCACATAAATACAAGTACACGCTTGCATTTATGAAAATACATATAAAGATGCCATTATCACAATAGCATGAATCCAATCAAAAAAATGTAATTGTTCCCTTTGAGATGGCGCTAGACTGTGTCCAGCATCTGATGTTTCCTATACTACCTTTAAATGGTTAGCGCGAAGTCTTCTAAATTTTTTAAAATTTAGTAACTTGAAAGAACACTTATTGATGAGTAGCCCTATTGAAATATAAATTTTATAATTACGCTGTAATGATAATGCCGATTCTATGAAACAACAAGTTTTTGGTCGAAAAAAATATAATTATTTTTAGAAAAGTTATAATATGAAGATTTTTAAGGCTTTACAAGCCAATTATTTTATCATTGATATAAAGTAATGTTATAACATTGAATGCCTCCCTTCCTTAATTCCTCCTTGGAGCTTGTCCCGATTTGTCGGGAGGCGGAGGGTTGAGGCTAAAACTCGTCTGGGGATGCATCTTGTTCGGTATCGTCACGCTCGTCAAACGCTCGTTCGGTTGCTGGCAGTTCTTCCAATTCCGCTTTTATTTGCTCCACCATTTCCACCGAAACACTCAAATACGCAGCGATTTGCTCCATCGTCAAGATGTCGTCTTCCAGCATTTTCACAATTGCACTTTTCTGAATCTGTTCAACGCCTTGTTCGATGCCTTGTTCAACACCTCGTTTGTAGAGTCTATCCGTTTCGATATCAAAATCTAATAAAATAGGCATGGCTGCTGTTATTTTAGTGGTTAATGTTTGCAATTTACGCAATCCTGACAACACATTCAACTGTCGAACATACTTTTCAAGTTCCAATTGACTTTTATTTTCACTTACCTTTTGCAGCCTTGCTACAATCTGTCGAATCACTTTCTCCGGTGCCTCTCCATGAAAATCACCCAAAATAGCCAACACGATTTCTTGTGGCACATCTGACAGCATCAACCGCTCATAGTTGGATGCTTGGATGCTGTACACATCAAATCCAATAATTTGCTGATTTTCCGGCAGTTGGGTCTTCATTGTAAGCGGCTGACTGCCCATATAAATCACAAATTGTCGAACTGGCAGCTTGTATTTTCGCTGCAGAATAGCTTTGTATTCCGCCTGCCGGTACAACATCTCTGGGTCATTCGTAGACTGAAACTCCAAATGCAAAATAAAAGTCTCTGGTTTGTCTGTCTCTACGATTCGTATAAAATCAGGCTCTCGTTCCAGTGTCACTTGTAGTTTCTCTGGGAGCGGTTTGGAGTGAATGATTTTGAATCCCAGCCATTTTTCGCTAATCGGCAAGAATAATTCTTCCAGATTTTCTTTCAATATTTTGTCGAATGATTTGGATTCCTTGTTTTCCATCCCCAAATTTAGAATTTTTTGTCATTTACAAATCACTTTCTATAACCTTTACGCTATTCCTCTTGATTCCCCCTTGGGGATTAGGGGGCAAAAAAGCCCGTCCACATTTTTCCTCCCCTTCGGGGTTGGGGCAGCAGAACGGGCAACGACTAGGAGCAATAATGTAGATACCCCAATTCTTAATGCCAAGTACCAACATATTACTCTTTCCTAACTGGTCGAGGTGGTACTTGCCGCAGAATCTCCCTATTCTGCTCCATCACCTCATTCACCGCCTTCAATAACTCCGAATTCTGCTGCAACAATCCTTTACTAATCTCCACCAATCCATCCAAACTCCCTTTCCCTAATTCATTTTGCGCATTCTGCCTGGTGATGGCTGCATCCAATTGCTTATCCCAAAACCCGCCAATATTGAGGTTCAAAGCCAATAAAACAGTTACACCCACAGTCAATAGTGCCACCCAAGCCCGCGCCCACGTCGGTATGTTTTTCATGAATTCTGGGTCACTCTGGACATTATTTGCTGCCATTTGTCACTATTTTGATTAAAATATACGCAATATATTGACAATATCATAATTATGCAATAGTTTTGTATTGATTTTCAAACATTTATCAAAATTTAGATACTGGCATTTTTAGATTCTTAGATTGTTGATAGCAACAACCTGGCATCTGGCATCTTAAAATCTGGCATCTGACCCTCCCCCTTCGGGGGTCGGGGGGCAAAAACAAATTTACAATGGCACGTCAAAAATTTGGTATTAAAGTCATCGGCACATTGGATGACATCAACTTCCAACGCACGGGCGGCAAAGACATCGTCAAACTCAAAGGCGGCGTAGAGAAAGCCCGTATTATGACCGACGAAAAGTTTGTCCGCACCCGCGAAAACATGAGCGAATTCGGTCGCGCTGGCAACGAAGCAAAAGGCTTAACGGATGCCCTTGCTCCCCTTATCGCCCAAGCCTACGACCGGTATTACTTCTCCCGCCTCTTGGCAAAGATGAAGCAAAACCTCAACACGGATGTCGTCAACGCACGGGGCGAACGAACGATTCAGTATCTTGGACTCGGTACTTTGATCAACTTCGCTTTCAACGAGAAAGCGAAACTTGCCTCTATTCTACGCGCTCCATACGCAACGACGAGTCCAGGAGCCGGAGAAATCAGTGTAGACTTCCCACAAGGCATCAATCCAAAATGGGACATTAAGGCACCTGCAAACAGCACGCGGTTCCAAATAGGCTTGGTCATTGCTGGCAAAGTCACAGGCGAAGACCGCTACGAACGAAGCATCATCATGGGACCCATCAGCAATTTAGACACCGTCATCGCTGCGGGTAGCTTCACGCTCACCACTCCCACCCTTCCCAATGGAAGTTACGACGTGTTGGTAGGTGCAATGGGTATCTTTTTCGGGCAAGAAGTCAATGGAGGAGATTATGCTTTTCACAATAAGGCATTCAATTCACTCGACATTGTAGCAATCTACGAACCGTAAGCAGTCACAATGTAATTCGACGCAACAAACCCTGTCTCAACTTTTCTCCTCTTCCTTCGGTCGCCACAGGCTTACCAAAAGGCAATGCGGGGCTGGGAGCAAGACAGGGTTTTCTATTGGAGCATAACTTTTGAAGATTAAACTTGAAACTTTGCTCGAAAAACAGGTATCTTTGTATCAAAAGACTTGACGGATGAGTGCTACCCATTTAAGAGAAGAAATCCATAAATACCTGGACGCTGTCAAAGATGAAACCTTCCTACGGGCGGTTCACTCTATGTTCAACACTTACTTGCAGCACAGCGAGGCAATAGTTGGCTACCGTCCAGATGACCAGCCCATTACACATCAGCAGCTACTTGCTGAATTGGAAGCCAGTGAAGCTCAAATTGAACGAGGCGAGTATCTCACCATTGAAGAACTGATGCAAGAAGCCGAACAATGGTAGGAAAACTGTATCGAGTCATTATCTCCCGACTGGCACGCGAGCGGCTCAAAGATATATCAGAATACCTAACCGAGAAAGAATCGGCAGATATTGCCCGAAAAGTACGCAGTGGCTTACTTAAAGCGGCAAAAGACTTGGAGAAAACGCCTGAAATTCAACCCTTATTATCATTACCTGGCACCGAAGATAAAGACCCGCCTTACCGTTATGCCCGAAAATGGTCCTACAAAATCATTTTTAGAATCTTCGAACCCAAAGACGAAGTACGGGTACTCGACTTCTTTCACAGCAAACAAAGCCAAGACAAGCTAAAAGACTTGGAGTAAAAAATGACCCATTTGCAATGCTGCTGCGTCCCGCCGGATGGCAGCGGACTCCGTCCAAATACCAAGTACCAAATACTAAATACCCGATACCTTAATCACCCGCAAGCAGTCAAACTTCCCATTCCGCACCCGCTCATAGTTACTTCCCACCCTTTTCCAATACCAAATGCCAAAAACCACTACCAGCGTCCGCTTTTCATTCGCCATCCCCGCCAAATTGATGGTCAAATTCGGTACATTCGTACTCCCAACCTTGTACCTCGTACTTTCCCAGCACCACCCCTTCCAGCCCGAATAATACTGCCCCATGACCGTATCCTCCGTTGCATCCCAAGCCGCAACACCTGCCACAAACGAAAACCTATCCGCACTCCCCGGCGACAACAAATCCATCCCCGCATCAAATGCCGACACTTTAACTTTGTGTTTCCCGGTCACTCTATTCAATACTACCTTCACTTCGCTTCCATCCACCGAAGGAAAGTTACCTGTGAGCGGACTATTGCTATTAAAATCAAACCCATTCAAAAATGCACTCAATGTCGCCGGATTCAGCTTACGATCCCCACGCCCGCCCACTGGATTCGACCGAATACAAGCCAACAACTTCGCTGCCATCTTCCCGCTATTTCCCTCACTCAATAGCCCATACACCAGCTTACCCACTGCCCGACGTATTCCCATCCCGTGCCCCATCGCCGCCTTGAATTCCTGATTGATTTCCCGCGTCCGCGCAAACTCTGGAGCTTCCCGCACCCGTTCTGCCTTCATATGCGGTTTTCGCTTTACATAAAACTGCCCATTCCGCTCATAAAACGTCAAATCCCCAATCGTCCCCACCAACATTCCAAAACCAACCTGTTTAGCCATATCTTGAAATTTTTGTCTACACCGCCGAAGGAAAGCCGACGAATACCCCACAAAAGGCGCGACGATTCTTTAGTTTTAATTTTCAAATTTTTAGCCGACGATGCCGACGCGATTTCGTCGAAAAAATACTTTATCGTACTATGGAGCCACTTTAATGTGCCTTGCTCTATGGGCAAGAGAAATAGCCTCCACATTATAATTTTGAGTTAGCAATTTTATGATGTTAAGCCACGCTCAAAATGGGTCGTCCATTTCATCAGCTTCGCCGCAATTTTTATAGTCAGTCACAGGAGAAAAAGTGGTAGGAAGTTCGCTAGCCTCATTCGTGTCCAAAACACGATATTGCAAGCCATGCCGCTTTTCGTACTTGGATTCTACTAAGCCATTGCCTTGAGCAATCACAATCAATGCCCAAGCCTGGTGGTCGGTGCAGGCAAAAGTAGCTTTTACTAATTCTTCAAAAAGGCTTTTTGCTACCCAATTTCGATTAGCTATCAATTCAGGAATCCGCGATGGGCGCAAATGTTGCCGTTCTATCAGATTTGGAAATTTTAATTCATGTCTCGCTGCCATCTGTGTAAATTTTTAATAATTGATATGTTTTATTTACCCAACATTAAGTGCCAAGTGCAAAGTATCTGCTATCCATGATGTCGTTCCCAAGAGCTAACAAATTGTTCAAAATCTCGTACCACATACACTTCGCCACCAGCTTGTTTCAACCCAGTCAAAAACTCGTGTTGTTCGTCCCGAATCACGTCTCGCCCAATTTTGATTTCACAGGCTATCCAACTTCCTGTATCCAACTTCCAACCAATTACATCCGCCACTCCTTTCACACTCGAAGGCACTTTGCGCCAGCACTTACGCAGACACGCTGACAATTTATCGGCATCCAATTTCCCGCGATGGTCTGCTATCAATTCTAATAGTCGTTTGATTGCTAACTCCACGTCGAATTGTCCGGTATTTTGTTGTCGCCACACATGGTAGCCACGCGCATTCAGAAAGGACACTACCACGCCAATCATCTCCGTTTCATTGCGCGGTTTAACTTGTTCCAATTGGAGTTGCATGACATTCCGTTTTATAAAAATTAATGTAATCTAATACCGCCAGCTGCCGCGCCACTACCTTTTGCCGAGCTACGAATCTATCTGCTAGAATCCCATTATCTAATTGCGTAATTATTTCCCGAATACTTCGCTTCTTGAACTCATTTGGTTCTGTCTGCAAGTCACCACCGAAAGAAGCCCGTACTATAGGTTTTGCCCGTTCCATCAATTCCAGTTTAGCCGCCCGATTAAGTATTATCAATTCTAAACCTTCTAAATACTCATACAATACTACCGGAATCAAGTCATAACGAGGAGCATCATTCCGTATGTAATATTCAATCTTGTCGGCACACCACTCCGCGTGTTCCATCAGCATTTCCGATTTGCGCGCCAGTTTTTCTGCCGCCGCAGCTATTTCTACCGCTTCTGCTTCTGCTTTACGGAGTTCACGCACTGCCTTTTCGCGGAATATTCCATACAGTTTTAATACTTCACCTAAACTACGAATCGTAAACTTGCCATAATAAGCTGATAAATCTATCTTGCCCAGCTTGCCAGCCGCAGCTAAGGAGAAAGCCTCTTTCAATTCCCCAATACCCAGATGAGCAAAATTCTTCAAAATAAACTCTACACAAGTCAACTGTAATTCATCATCTGTACTTAAATCCACACCGCAATAAATCCGAGTTACAAACTCAATATCAGCCGTCAGAGAAGCCAAGACCTCAATCCGATCCGACCGACGAAGTGATTTATTAATACCCGCAACAATTACTGAAACAGAAGAAACTTCTACTTCACAAGCTGCCGCCAAATTTGTTAGCGAGTTGGGCAGTAAGACGAGCGACACGTTCTGCGTCTGCTCCGCGTATTTTGCTACCTGTGTCATACTGTAAATTTGTTTTTGATTTGACCAACTTATTTTTACTGGCATCATCCGTTATCCAGTTCGCTACGGTCGCTACCCAATTCACTTTCCAATTATCGTTATCGCTCCAATTCAGAGCCCGTTCGTAGTAATAATCCGTATCTGCCAATTCGTAAGCCGGATTTCTCGCAATCAACGCCGCTCGAAAACGCTCGCGCCCATCTGCCAGCAAAACAAACTCTGTATCTCGAAAAAGAACTTTTGGTGCTTTCTCGGATGGCTTTTGTTTCTTCTTGCCAGATTCGACCCTCGCAACCTCATTCTCTTCCACTTCATCATTTTTCAATTTTTGAACTACAGTATTATTACTATACTTACTCTTATTACTTCTTTTGTTATTTATAGAGAGAGAGGCAGTTTTTTCGGCACCATTGACGGATTTTCCGTCAGTGGTGGGTATAAAAGGTTCATTATCAATCATTTCAACCATTAACGGATTTTCCGCTACTGGCTCCACCATTGACGGGTTTTCCCTCAGTGGTGAAATATTTTTTGTCAAAAACCCAGTGTTTTCAAGGGGGTCACCATTGACGGATTTTCCACTACTGGTGAGACTGTACAAAAAAACTTCAAAACGACCTGATGACCGAACCTTCGACATAGTGACCAAATTCAGTGTCTTCAATTCCTGCAATGCTGCCTTTACTGCGTCGCGTCCGTCTGTACAATGTTCCAGTATCTGCTGCAACGTCATCCGTCCTTGCGTCCGCAGCAGCCAAATCATTCCGTGCGCCTTCAAACTTATTTTCATGGGAAAATTGATTTAAAACCCAATCCACGTAAGCCGCAGCCAGCCCATCAAGCAGCATCTGTGACTGCATAGGCTTCATTTTCTAATTGTTTTTCCGCAATCCGCAAGCCTTGAAAAATTAAGAATCGCAAAAAAGCATCAAAGCTCATGTCCATTCCGTGTTCTTCTGCAAAGCGTTCGCGCACTTCTTCTAAGCGCACTTTGTCCGGTTCAGATAGTCTAATTGACTTCCAGGTATTCTTTTCCATTTGCATTTAGATTTAATTTGAGTAAATTTGTGTGTCTTAGGTTGCAAAAATAACACTTTTTTAAACATTTTGAAACTTTTTTGCAACTTTCAACAATAAACTTCGTAATTATGAGCAATGAAACCTTACCTTTAGATCAGGCTATCAACATTTTGAGAGAAGCAGGATTGAAAATAAATGAAATCTACGAGGCAACCGGAAAGGACAAAATGGAGCATTACAACATTCTGCGCTCTAACAATGAGTTCCGAAAAAAGGCTTATTTGAACGAAATTATTAAGGCATTCCCAGACAAGTTAAGCATATTGGCAGCCGATGGCGAGCCAGAGGCTAACTTTCAACAAAAATATATTCAAGCGCTCGAACGAGAAAACACATTACTACAAAGGCTCAATGACGAAAAACTGCAACGCATTTTATTCGAATTAGATGATATTAAAAAGCGACTTGAGACATGACAGATTTACAACAAATTACAATTCTTGTTGAAAGAGCTATCAAATTTCAACAGTTGATAGCTTGTGAACTTGACAGTACAAGAAAAAACAGATTGTCAAAAATTCAATCTAAATTATTAAACCTAATAGAAGAAAAAATTCATGCACTCCGCTTACGCCTATTTGAGAATTAGTACTGAAGACCAAAGCAATTTTTCCATCGAGGCACAAGAGGAAATCATTAGAAAGTACGCAGCGAGTCACAATTTTACAATCCAAAAAGTTTATACAGACGACGGCGTTTCCGCCAAAAACTTCAACCGCCCTGCATGGAAGAAGCTGGAACTTGATTTGTCCAAATCGAAAGGAGAAGTCCGCGCCGTTATTGTCGCTAAGTACGACCGACTAATCCGTAACGCTGCGGAGGGTCTTACGCTTTTGGAACGCTTTGAAGTGAAACTCAAAGTGCAAATTATTTCAGCCGGTGAAAACTTCTATATTGACCCGCACAGTCCGTTTTATTTTAAGATTCGTGCCGATATGTTTGTCAATGCAGAATTCGAACGCCGCGTCATTGCAGACCGTACTAAAATGGGTATTTGGCAAGCCAAAAAGCAAGGTAGATTTCTCGGCGTAGCACCGTTTGGTTATAAAAATGCACGAGATAGCAGCAATAAGCCAATCATTATACTCAATCCCATTCGTGCTACAATTGTATGCCAGTTATTTGAAAATATAGCTGCTGGAATGGATTGGAAACAAGCAGGAAAAATTGCAAAACAAAATGGCTTCACGCTTTCTGGTAAAGATTCTGTAAAATGGGTACTCAATAACATTCTATATGCTGGGATAATTGAGGTGCCAGCTTACGCACGAGAACCTGCCCAGCAGGTAAAAGGCATTCACGAGCCAATAATTAGTGAAGAAGTTTTCTATAAAGTGCAAGCCGCTTTACACGGAAAGCCACAGCCCAAAACCAAGGAGCGAGATGAATTTCCATTGCGCGGTGTCTTGTGTTGCCAACAGTGTAATAATCCGCTCACAGCAGGACTGAGCAGAGGCAGACTCGGCGGACTTTTCCCTTACTACCGATGCCGCAAATGTAAAGGTGAAAATTACAATGCCAATAAAGTGCACGAAATTGTAATTAGAATATTAACAAAATTATCCTTACCAGTTGACCAAATCCAAAATATTCGAGAAAAGGCAGAAAAGCAGATGGAGCAGAGACTTTCCATACGGCTTCATAATGCAGAGCGTCTAAAGATAGAAATCAGGGAATTGGAAGTAAAGCTGATGCAGTTGGAAGAAAAATACATCACAGACCGAATCGAAGAATCAACTTACAAAAAATACTCCGGTATATGGAGAAGAGACTTGGATGGAAAAAAGGTAGAATTGGAACACACAAACACGGATGAGCATCAATATTGGGAATCATTCTATAAGAACTTAAATCTACTTTCCGATATCGCCGGACTTTTTTCAACCGCAACTTTTGAAAACAAGCAGCGCATCATGCGAATGGGGTTCGCGCACCCCCTCCAAATGACCAAGTATGGTCTGCGAACCCCTGCAATCAATCCTCTCTTACACATAGAACCTTTTAAAATCAATGGTTTAGAGGTTACAGACGAGCAAAAAAATAGGGAATCTTTGAGGGATTCCCTATTGGGTAGCGGCGGCAGGACTTGAACCTACGACCTTTGGGTTATGCTTACTCGCTACGACTTTCGTCGCTCCTTCCATTCGGAAAATGGAAGCATTTGTAGTCTGGACTTTCTCTTCACCCTTTCTTTTCTTTTGAAAAAGAGGAGGGTGTCTGCCATTAAGTCTCTACACCTTTCCCGACAAATAGGTCGGGACTTGGCTCGGGATTACCACACCGCAGGCTTCCCCGAATTTGACAGATATTCATCCCAGTGTTTCTACCGGGACAGCCCTTTGCAAAATCAAGTACCAGGCATCTCTGTATTCCGCAGATTTGGGTTTACGTTGACGCTTGGCGGCTTCGATAAGGTGTATCTCACTGCCATAGCTAATGAAAACTTCAACGGGCATGATGTAAAAAACATCTATTTCTTCGATATATATTACTGCAAAGTCAAAATCGTGCTCCGTGTACAAAGTACGTACCATCTTGCGACGGTTCGTTTTTGTGCGGCGCGTGTCCACCACAAAGTTTTGCCTCTGTAGGTCAAACCATGCAGATTTGACTTGCACTTTTATCAAAATCCCGCTAATGTCAATCACTAAATCGTAAGGAAGTCGGTCGCCAATCGGTTTTGAAATTCCCCATCCTCGCTTCAGAGCATAGAGAATGACCGCCTGTTCGGCAATATCTCCTTTCAATTTCGTGTTCATTCGCTAACTTGGTTTTACAGCACTTGAGCCCAACGAGCTACCAACTGCTCCACGCCGCGATTTTTAAATTGGATTGCAAAGATAACCTAATTTTGTACTTTTGTCAAGTTTACTACTGCTTAATTCTTAATTATTTTTCTCTCTGCCTTACTTTACTGTAAAAAGGAGAAATTTTTAATTCTTTTTCTTACTTTTCCTAACCTATTGTAATCTCAAAAACGACCTATGCGCAACCTACTTGCCCTAACAACTCTATGTCTGATGCCTTTGTGCGCTGTATTTGGACAAACGGCTTGTTTATCAACACAATCGGAAGTCGTAATCGAAATTTTGACTGACCGATACGGCTATGAAACCGGCTGGAAGCTGACCGGAAGTGATGGAACGGTGTACGACGCGGTGCCTTTTTACACCTATGGCAATCGAAAATTATATCGGGATACACTTTGTATTCCAACTAATCAGTGCGCAGCTTTCACTATGTTGGACGATTTTGGCGATGGTATGGGTCGCCCGGGCTATTATCTGGTGCTGTTGAATGGCGATACACTCGCTTATGGTGGCACATTTGACGCAGCAGAGACGACTCATTTGCAATGCACTTCTGGTGAAATCTGTACCATCGCGGAGCCTGTCTATTTAGGAAAACATACGACTCCATTAGAAGATACTTGGTATGAATTTATTCCCGATTCTACTGGCATTTATCGCATTACCACTTGTGCGTTAAACACTTGTGATACAAAAATTTGGATTTATGATAAATGTACCGGCATCACGATTGCCGAAGATAACCAAAGTACAATTTTTTTTAATGATAACGAAAATCCCTGTGCGCCGCTGGCAGAAGTACGAGGCTATTTTTATGCTGATAAAACCTACCTGATTCGCATCGGCGATAACCGAAATGCTTGCCCAAGCAGTATCGTTTGGGAATTAATTTTTGAAGGTCCGCTACGAGGTTGCACCAATCCCCAATCTTGTAATTACAATCCATTAGCAACTGTAAACAATGGCTCTTGCCTGCCGCAAGGACACCGAAATTGCCCGAAAGGACCCGATTTGGTCATCAATCAAGATACCCTGATGCGCTCACTCCGCCTCGATACGCTTCATGCGAACGATGCTTGTCTGATTCAGGAAGGTTGCTTACGCGGCTACGGCGTACGCGATATTCTCCGTTTTTCTACTCAAATTGAAAATAAAGGCGAACGAGATTATTTCATTGGTAAACCCAACGCTACAAACTCTCAATTCTCTTTTAATAATTGTCATAATCACTTTCATTACGACAGCTACGCCGAATATTTATTGTTTAAAAGGGATGGTACAAAAATGCCTGCCGGTTTCAAAAATGGCTTTTGTGTAACCGATTTTGGTTGCGGACCAGGTCAAACGCCTAAGTTTAGTTGTGATAACATGGGTATCAGCGCCGATTGCTATGACACCTATTGGGCGGAGATTGAGTGCCAATGGATAGATCTGACGGACGTGCAGGACGGCGAATATACCTTGGTGGTGCGCGTCAATTGGAAAAATTATCCAGATGCCATCGGGCAAGTCGAAAAAGATATTGCCAATAATTGGGCGCAAGTGTGTCTTCTAATTGACCGCTCTTCTGGTACACTGAAAGTCTATAAAATTCAACAATGCGACGCCTATTTGGATTGTAGTGGTGTCCCCTACGGCAATGCCCAAACCGATTGTGCCGGTATTTGCAAGGGTTCCAGCATCACGGGCGACGTGAATGGCAATGGAATGCAAGACCTGCAAGATGCCGAAAAATACGTCACGCTCCTACTCGGCAACGACCTCGAACCCTCGCCTTGTACCGACCTCGATGCAAACGGAAAAATCACGGTTTATGATGCGGTTTTATTCGCCAATTGTATCAATTACGGCAACGCACACCCGCACGCTGGCGGCAGCACGCACAATCACTGCGAGTTCCCAGCGGGCGTATTCAATCCAACAGACACCATCACACTCGATTTACTCTCCGTCAATTGGGAAGAACACTATGCCGATGTTTGGATTACCAACCCGACTGCCAGTGTCCATGCGTATCAATTCGACATCAGTGGAGGCACCATTAGTTATGTGGAAAATCTTGCTGATGAAAATTCCTACCCGATTCTTCCGCGCGCAGGTATGAGTAGTGGTATGGTCGTCGGCATTTCATATCGGGATTCGGCTCTTCAAAAATCCACGGAGCCACAGTCCTTGTGCCGCGTCCATTTTTTCCAATTAGAAAGCGACAGTGTGGTTATCGAACAAGTCACCGATTTTATCAACGGCAAACACGAGCGCGTCCTTGCACAAATTGGCAAAAGCCATAGCTTCCGCAGAACAAATGGCATTTCCTCGCTCCCACTCATCAAAAACATACACCTTTCCCCCAATCCATTTAAAACGGAAACTACTTTGTCTTTTTACAATCCGACGCATCAACTTTTTCAATTGGATATCATAGATTTAAACGGAAAACTTATTCAACAATATTTTAATGTCACCGATTCCACTATCCGCATCGAACGCCAAAACCTGCCGAGCAGCATCTATTTTTATCGGCTCGTAGGCGAACAAGGCTACGCGACGGGGAAATTAATTGCACAGTAACACCAAACTTGTTTGGTCAATGAGGGTGTGCCCCCGCCTACAAGCCATGTGGTTCCCCCTTCGGAGGCAAGGGGGCAAGGGGCAAGGCGGGGTCGGGCTATCCGCTCTCATGCCACATCTTCCCACATTCCAAACCCACTGTGGCATACCGCTGCTATCCCTCACACGTACTAATCAAAATACGTATTTAAAATCAAAATTTTACTCCCCGATTATGCCAACTTAAAGCCATGATTCGTTGTACTTTGTAATAAAAAATTAAGTTTGGACTAAAGTCTAAGATATTTTGCGAATCGAATCCCCGCGCTAAAGCGCAGGGCAACTATTTCTTATTGCCCTGCGCTTTAGAGCAGGGATAAAAAAATAGGATATATTTCGGCTTTAGCCAAATTTACAATAAGAATAAAGCATTTTAAAAAACTCAATCGTTTACAAACAAATAAACCAAATTTCTAATGAAAGAAGTATTCATAATCTCCGCCGTTCGCACGCCCATCGGCAGTTTCGGCGGGATGTTCTTGGGCATTTCCGCTATTCAACTCGGCAGTGCCGCTATCAAAGGTGCATTAGAAAAAGCCGGCGTAGACCCAACAGAAGTCAACGAAGTCTTCATGGGCAACGTCTGTTCCGCCAATCTCGGTCAAGCGCCTGCACGACAGGCTTCCCTCGGCGCAGGTATCGGTTATGATGTGCCTTGCACTACAGTGAATAAAGTATGCGCTTCTGGCATGAAATCTATCATGTTTGGAGCAGAAAGTATCATGTTAGGTCACAATGATTTAGTCGTTGCCGGTGGAATGGAAAGTATGAGCAACGTGCCTTACTATGTTCCAAATGCTCGCTTCGGTTATAAATATGGAAAAGCAGAATTCATAGACGGCTTAGAAAAAGACGGCTTGCTTGATGCGTACGACCAAATATCAATGGGCATCTGCTCCGATAATACCGCCAAAAAATATAACCTTTCGCGGGAAGCACAAGATGCATTTGCGATTCGTTCGTTTAAATTAACTGCCGAAAACACGACCAACGGTATTTTTAAAGATGAAATCGTTCCCATCAGCGTCCCGCAGCGCAAGGGCGACCCCATTCAAATCATAGAAGATGAGCAGTATAAAAAAGTGGATTTCGATAAAATTCCCACGTTGCGAGCCGCATTCACCAAAGACGGCTCCGCCACCCCTGCCAACTCCTCCCCTATCAGTGACGGCGCGTCTGCCGTGATTCTAGCCAGTGCCGAAAAAGTGCAGGAACTCGGTTTAAAACCCATCGCCAAAATCATCGCCTTCGCGGATGCAGAGCAAGAGCCGATGTGGTTCACCACCACCCCTACCCTCGCCGCGCCTAAAGCCTTGAAGCGTGCAGGCATGAGCCTCAAAGACATTGATTATTTTGAAGTCAACGAAGCTTTTGCTACGGTGCCACTGGCGTTCGAGCAAATTTTAAAGGTAGAAGAAGGAAAAATGAACGTGCATGGCGGCGCAGTCGCGTTAGGTCATCCACTTGGTGCATCTGGTGCGCGGATTATCACGACGCTGGCAAATGTATTGAAGCAAAAAAATGGTTCGGTCGGTCTGGCAGCTATCTGCAATGGCGGTGGCGGCGCTTCAGCGATGATTATTGAACGGGTCTAATTAGGTGTGCCGCACTTCCAAAGTGTGGCACACCTTTGCGCTTGCTCATTGAAACGAGTTATTATATTGAATTTCAATTTATTATATTTGGATAAAAAGCGTCTTTTATGGTTTCTCCTTTTCCTGGTATGGATCCGTTTTTGGAAGGCTACCTCTAGCCCGATGTGCATTATTTTAGGGAGGATTAAAAATCATACCGTGGGAACAAAAAGGTTTGAAAAAGTAAAACATGATAAATATAAAAGCTTCGTAAAAGGTTATAGGAAAGGATTTAAAAATTGAAGTTTGTGATATTAAAATAATTGTGTATATAAAAACAATAATATAAACGAGATTATGAACTGTGGCTTTTTTTAAATTTCAAGCCGGTTCGTTGACTGCCTTTAAAAGATTAAACTTATTGCTTAATAACCCTACTCTATATTTACTTGTATAACAAGTAATATCTATGCTTTTTAACTTCCTTATGTTAATTCTATGTTAACTGATTTTGTTCCCGTAGCTTTACAACCACTATTGTAAGTAGTGTATTAAATGGAATACTATGGAATTGCTACGTAGAATCTGGCGGTGGTTGGTGTCTCTTTTTTCTTTTCCGCCAGCAGAAGAGGAGCCAACAGTGCCCGAACCTAAATTAGAACCGGAAGCACCCGTCATTGACCTGCCTGCACAAAAGGGTTTTGATCCACATTTTTTACCAGTCGAAGTGCAGCTTCCAGCATTGAAGGGCGCGCCGGATGCCTTGCTGCACTATTGGCATTTCAGTGTGGCGATGAACGAAGCTCGACGGATGCCGTATTACACGGCGGTGAATATTGATGCCTTGAAGTATAATAAACTGAAACCCAATATTCCGAGCCGCAAGGAAATGGGTGCGGATGATTGGAATGTAGAACCGCGCTTACCTAAAATGGCACAGTTACCAAAGTCTTTTTATGCAGATAATGATTTTGATCTCGGGCACATGGTGCGGCGAGAAGATGCGCTTTGGGGCGACACCCTGGAAGAAGCAATCGCAGCGAATGATGATACTTTTTATCTGACGAATGCGGTGCCACAACATAAAGATTTTAATCGCAACGCTGCACGGTGGAAGGGTTTGGAAGATTATGCGCTCCGCAATGCCCGTAAAAATGATTTGCGGGTTTCGGTATTCTCAGGTTGTGTATTTGATGAAAAAGATCGCACTTTTAAAAATGTGCAAATACCGGGGCAGTTTTGGAAAATACTGATGATGGTGAAAGCCGATGGGGAATTGTCGGCAACTGGCTATCTGGTGCAACAAGATGATTTGATTGAGGATATTACCGAGCGCGACTTGGGATTCCGATTTGAACAGTTTAAAACGTATCAAGTACCGCTCACAAAAATAGAGGAAGTGACGGGCTTACGATTTGGATTGAATGATTATGACCCGGTACAAAAAACAAGGGGTATATTCACTCCACCCACCCCAATTGACGATTTTGAAGATATTGTTTTGTAGTGGTAGGATAACTTTAACCCCATATAAAGCCAAACAAATTTAGCGATTATACAAAAAAAGCCCCCCTTCTATAGTGAGAAGAGAGGCCATCCCAAAAACCGATTTAAGTATACACTTGAAAACGGCTCTTGTGAATCACATACAATCCAATCGCCTTAACTAAATAAAAATATCGTTCGTGTCTGCACTGTGTTATTTACATAGCGCAATGACTACTTTTATAATGAAAACCCAACTTAAAAATCCGATTTGAAATAGAAAGAAGTGCAGTGGAAAATTACAGTGGAATAGCAAATGAGAATACATCGTGTTAGCAACACGAAAAGGCTACTCCTCTTGTTTCATCGGATTATAAATTGTTGTCTTTTTTCAAACTTGCCTACAAGTTAAGTACGAATTGATTATCAGTTTCTTACGCTGTGGTCAATGGTCAATTATAAATGGTCAATCACTTAACTTGTGGTGTTGATAGCCTTCTCAAGAATTTTTGTGTCGCAAACAAATAGAATCCGAATCTCTATGGGAGATTATTAAAACAAACCTGCGAATTAGGATGGATGAATAGCTACGAATAAGGTAGCCCGATATTGGAATGTAGAAAAGAGGTGCAAGTGTTTCATGGATTATAATTTGTTGCTTATGCTCATTACTGTTTACAAAAGTAAGGTAAAAATTTGGAATATGACATACCCTGAAGGTGGTATTTTTGATCTTGATTTGTAGCTCGAAGGCGGACAAGCTACGAATCAAGGTCAAAAAGCAGCCTCTCACACCGAAATGGAGAGGCTATCCCAAAAACCAATTGTTAAAGGACATCTAAATAAGTAGACAGTTGTCAGCTTGCAGTTTGCAGTCGCTTAATACATTGACAAATAATGGCTTAAGATGAATTTATTTTATAATTGATTGTCAACGTTTTGAGTGCTGCGTACTGCTTACTGCCTACTTATTTATTATCAGTAGGCTTACGCTCTTTCTTTTCAAACTCCAAAAATAGACTGACTTCATGGGAGCCACTATTGAATTTTTGGAAACGTTGAAAGGACATATCATAGGAATAAATAAACTGAAAATTGGACAATTTAGCGCCTAATAAAACGCCCAGCGCGCCAAGGGTGCGATACGAAATACCCGTGATCAATTGGTCATCCAAAAAACCGGCTTTTAAATTGATGTCCACTTGCGAAGGTGCATCTTTTACTTTACGTGCCATGATGGAAGGCTCCAATGTAAAGTTAAGATCAAGTATATCAAATTGGTGCGCCAAAAAGAGCGTATAGTTTTGGAGGGCAGATTCATTCGTGCTACTCACCACATCGTCCAGTCTGGATTGAATAATATTGGCAAATGCCAAGCCAAATCGGGTACGATCCTGCACACTACCGAAAACACCGACGGATGCGTCAAACTCATTGATACCTTCCATACTTTCTGTAATCAAATCGTCGCCGGGATCAAAGAAAGGGCTATCTGTAATCGAATTATCTAATTTAAGCTGCTGATAGACGGTCGAGAAACCGGCTGCCATTTTTACATTTTCGCTGAGTTGAAAACGGAATGCCCAGTTTAGCAATCCTTTCAAGCGTGTCATTTGAGCGGCAGTCTCCGAAATCACGCCCACGCCTACGCCAAATGTTTTGCCAACCGGACCATTGAATTGTACCCCAAACGTTTGCGGCGCATCGGGGAAACCCGTCCATTGGGCACGCCCATTAAACTGAACTTGATACGTGCCCTTGAAACCTGCCGCCGCCGGATTGATAAGTACTGGAGAGATTTGATAATGGGTAAAAATGGCTTCGTCTTGTGCCCGAATCGTCTGAATGATTGCAAAAAAAGCTATGAGTAGAAGTATTTTTTTCATGATGAGATCGGTTAATGGTTTGGAATTACAATTTTATAAAAAGCAGTTAAATAATTATACAATATTATTTTTAACACCTATTCACGTAATTATTAAGTGCTAAGCCCTTTTATTTTTAACCGCGGAGGCACAGAGGACGCAGAGCCCCCCGACCTTGGTCGGGGCTATCGGCTTTGCGAACTTTAATAGAGAGATTATATTTTAGTTGGCTCTATTACTTATATAAAGCTATGTGCCTACGTGTTAGAGAAACGCTGTTAAGTGCCTATTTAATTATCTCTCAGTAGCGTAATAGATCCTTTTACTTGTAATAATTTTCCGTCGTTATCCAGGTATTCGAGTACGTAGTAGTATGGACCCTCCGGCAGTGGATCGCCGTTTTGAGTCGTGCCTTCCCAAGTGTTATCGTAATTATCTACTTGATAGACCAATTGACCCCAGCGATTATAAATTTCTAAGTGATTATCTTTCAATTCTTGGATACATGTAATAAGAAAAGCATCATTTGGACCATCACCATTGGGTGTAATAACCGTTCTCACCTCGGAGCATGGGAATCGGCTGTCTGCTACGGCTCCAGTAGCCAGCTCTGCGTTACAACCTCGGCTATCCGTTACTTTTACAAAGTAAGGACCCGGACAGAGATTATCAATCATGGGCTGTGTCTGATTGGGGAAACTATTCCATTGGAAAGTATAAGGAGCGGCTCCGCCCTCTACTTTTGCAAAAGCGACCCCGTTACAATCATCCGTTGCCGGTTGTGTTTCTACCTGCACCAATATGGGGTTTGGGTTTGCCAATGTAAAAGAAGCTGTTGCCGTACAATTATTGACATCTGTGGCAGTTACTTGGTAGATGCCGATTGCCAAAAACAACAAGCGGTCTGTAACGGCATTGGTATTCCATTTGAAATTATAAGGTCTGCCAGAAGTGCCGCCGATAGCAGTCACGATGATTTCCCCGTTGCGATCTCCTCGGCAGGATACGTCGCGGATATTGGACAGTATTTTGATGGTATCTGGTGCGACTACTTTTATTTCTTTGGTCATCGTACAACCAATTCCATCCGTCACCAATACCCGATAAGTACCTGCGCCGACGTTCATAAGTACGGGTGTAGTCGCCAGCAGTGCGGTATCGCGTCTCCACTGATAGGTGTAATTGCCGCTGCTGCCATTTCTTCCGGTCACTTCCAGTATCGCGTCTTTTGCAGTTGGGCAGCTTATATCCGAGCCATTATAATCAGAAATAACAGCGATGTCCGCATTTAAATTAGAAACTGCATTTACGGTGAATTGCTTTATGAGCGTATTGCCCGATTGTTCCGTCACGACTGCAGTATATACACCTGGCACTACATTTTTCAGGGTGTCGCTGGTGGAGATTGCGTTTCCAGTGCTATTATTCCACATTACTCGATAGGGTAACTTTCCACCGGAGATGCTCAAAATAACAGACCCAGTAGAATCTTGCGGGCACTGTGCGGGTTTTACACTGCCGCTGGTTCGGAAAGTATTTACAGTGATAGCTGGAAACGTCTGCACACAGCCGTTGGAGTCGCGCACGGTTGGCACAAAATCTCCTTCACAGAGGTTGATAATCTGCGTACCATTGCCGGTGTTGGGCGAATTCCATTGAATCGTATAGGGCGGCTTACCACCTGTTATCGCCGTTGTAATTTTACCGATACAACCGGATTCTTCGGTATCATTCACCACTACGATATTGGTCAATTGAATGCCAACAGGCTGTGCGATTTGCACGACTTGGGGAACTCTGGCACCTGCCTCATCGCTCACTGTAAAGGCAAGGTCGCCTGCCGTTAAATCGGTTCTGCTTACGAATCCTGTGGTGTTAGTGATGGAAGTACCGTTACTAAATGTGATGGTATAAGGAGAGCGTCCGCCTTTAATTTCAAAAGATAAAGTGCCATTATTTCCACCAAAACAAGTTGCACTCGTGATTTGTATATTGGCAACGGATAATTGAATATCTTGTACGGTCACATTATAACAAGTATCTTTTTTACAACCCCTACTATCCGTCACGGTCACACAGTATGAACCAGTTGCAAGATTATTGAGCGTGGCTGTTGTAGCATTGTTTGCCCATAGAATGGTATAGGGCGAAGTTCCACCGGAGATATTCAGCGCAATCGCACCATTACTTACCCCTGCACTCGCTGGTGTAATGGTCTCCGACAACACAATGGCCGGGTATTTAGTCACTTCAAAATCAGAAGTATTCGTAGCATTCTGATTATCGGTGATCGTCACGCGGTACGTGCCAGCTACTACGCCAGCAAGATTTTGCGCAGTGGAGCCGTTGCTCCAATTGAAACGATAAGGTACGACACCACCTGTCACCGTCAGGGTAATTGCTCCATCTGATGCACCATCACAGATTCTATTTGCTATACCTGTCACATTCAATGGTGCTGTCACACTTGCACAACTCGTTTTAGAACAGCCCAGTACATCTGTTACTGTTACACAATATTGACCGGGCGCAGACAAGCCTGTAATGTCTTTTTGAGTAGAAGTAAAAGGAGGTACACCAGGACCAGTCCAAGAGTAGGTGTACGTACCCGTTCCGCCGGTGACGTTGACCGTCACACTGCCAGTATTTCCAGCGCTGATATTTGTCGGTGTAGTACTGATTTGCAAGGTCGTATTAAGTGCAACATTGATAGGACCGGAAGAAACCGTACATCCTTTCGCATCGGTAATAACCACGGAATAGTCACCAGCTTGCAAGTTATTTTGCGTAGGAACATTATCTGGCAAGCTGCCACTCCAATTATATAAATAGGGAGCCGTACCGCCCGTCACCGCCACTGTGATACTACCAGAATTCGGATTGGTACAGGAAGGTTTTGTTACGGTGGATGTAACTGCCAGTGCTGCGGTGGGCTGGGTAATGCTATAAGTGCCTGTCACGGTCAGCGTATTTGCATCCGTCACGGTCACGGTATAACTACCTGGCGCCAAACCAGTCAAATCTTGCGTCGTTGCATTGTTACTCCAGCGGTAGGTGTATACACCAGAGCCACCCTGCGGCGTGATGTTAATCGCACCAGTAGACTGCCCAAAGCAATTGATATTGGTGATTGCTGGTGGATTCACAATTGTTGGGGAAAGTACGGGCGTACCAATCGTAACTACCCCGTTTTTTATGGCAAAAGGAATAGCCACCCCACTGGTATCGCTTATTTCAATAGAAGTAGGCGCATTTATAAAATTAACATTGGTAACAGTGCCATTAGCGCCCGTAGCCGTGAAGCAAACTTTGAAAATAATAGTGCCATTTGGTACCGTGAGACCAGTCGTAGATTCATCTTCCCAAATAGCGGTGATGATGCCGGCTGTAGTTGGCTGCGGACTTTTAGGCGTGCCAATTTTACTCAGGGATAAATATTGTAAATTCAGACTTGTTATAGAATCGAATGTTAATTTAGTCGCATCATAACCCAACGTAAATTGCATACTCACCAGCTTCTTAAAATTAGTCACCGATACATCCAAGCAAACTTGTTGACCAGATTGTACTGTTTTATCCGATAGCGTAAGTTTAAATTCACTCCCTTCCACCGGCGTAGTACCTACGGTGACGGAGCCTGGTTTGCTACTAAAAACACCTTGCGTTAAATTGCCATTCACCACTTGCAACACATCTAATGGCGTTGGATTTCCGACGATGCTCACAGGGGTAGTACCAGTGGTTGCCAATATCTTAAAACACACCTGAAAAATGGAGGTTCCGTCGGGTACAGTCATACCCTGCGTCGTCGGCTCTTCCCATACTAAGGTGAGTTTTCCAGCAGGTACGCCACCCATGCTGGGAGGTCCAAAGTTGGATGCCGTGAGACCCGGCAGGTTGTAGGCTCCCGTAGAAACATATTGCAGTTTGGTTGGGTCAAATTGAATACTAAATGACATGGAAGCCACCAAATTGAAACCTTCTGTCGTGATGTCCAAGCAAACGTTCGTGCCACTTGGACCTGCTTTGACGGGTACATTGAGTTTGAAAATAGTAGAGTTGGTGCCACCGCCTCCAGTAGTACCACCTGTGATAGTAACCGAGCCGTTTTGACTGCTAAAAGTGACGGTTGCTTGATTTTTATCTTTTACTTCCTGCGCTCGAGGCGTAGTTGTAAAGCTGATGGGTGTCGAACCGTTCCCACCAATCGCTGTAAAACACAGTCGAAAGATGATTCTTCCATCCGGCACGGTTACGCCTTCTGTACCAGGGTCGCTCCAGGAGAGGATAATTTGCCCAGGCTGTAGGGTACTAGAACCGGGTAAACCAAAAGAATTAACCGTTAAATCCTCCAGATTGAAGCCCGAAACCGAGTCGAAGCGCAGTTTAGTAGGATCATATTGAATACTGGATTGTACGGAAATGAGGTCTTTGAATCCCTCTACCGAAACGTTCGCGCATACCTTCTGCCCAGTAGCCACGGTTTCATTGGAAGTTATTATCTTGAAAGGCGTGTTGCCGCCACCTCCTCCACCGCCTGTCACGGTGACGGTACTCGGCTGCCCTGTTAAAACAAGCTCATCTTCATCCGCATTGATGATTTCCGTCACGGTAGGCGTGTTACTAAAAGTAAGCTGGGTAGAAGCGGTAGCCGTACTTAGTACATTAAAACAAATTTCGATAAGGACTGTGCCACTTGCAAGCGTTTCCCCCACCAGAATGTTAGGAGACGTCCATGCCATTATAATCGCACCAGGCGTGTTGGCACTAGGCGTTACACCCGGTATTTTTATGGAAAAATTGTTTAATGCTAATCCTGGAAGGTTAATGTTTCCTGCACTGACGGGTTGTAAGGAATTCGGGTCGTACCTAATACTGGTTTGAATGCCGATAACGGCGTTAAATCCGCTTCCCACCGTAAGGGGGATACATACTTGCTGCCCTACAGCGGCGGTTTTGCTGCCAAGGCTCAACGTGATGGGTTGAGCTGCCGTGTAGTTGGCGCAAAATAGCAATAGTGCTATTACTGGTGTAATGAATTTGTTCATGCGCTCGGAATTTGGGACGTTAAAAAATAAAATGCTTTATAATAGGTTATTAATCGTTCGGTTTAAATAATAATTACGCTGTTTTAAATACATTATAACAAAATATTATTAATACAATTGTCCTCTCTTTACCTCATCCTTAAAGGGTGTCCTCGCGCGGGAGGGTCGTCCTTTAAGAAAAGAGGTGACGGGAGGATAAAGGAATAAATTTTTGTTACAATGTTGTAAGTTTTATAACTATTTATAAAACTCAGCATTATCATGTCTATAATAATTCTTTAAAAGAAGACTAATTTCTGCGTGATTATAAAATCAGCAGAAAGTATGGTGTATTGATACGTACCCGCAGCCGGAAACATTTCCTTCGTCAGCCGCAGGGTGTGTGCTCCGCTCGGGAAGGATCGTTGTTCTTCATATACCGTTTGACCTTGCACATTTTGTATCAACAAACGTGCTTGTGTCGGTGTCTTTAATTCTATTTGAATTTGGGTAACGTCATGAAAAGGATTTGGAAAGCTGTCGTCCACTTTGACTAAGTGTGGCGCACTGTTGTAGGTATGGGTTTGGGTAGCTAACGTAATATTGATAGTGCCGGAATGATATAACGCTGGAATGGCATCCAAACTAAAGTCCGCTACTTCGCGCAGCGCAATATCATCTGTGAAAGTTAGTTGGGTAAAGGAATTAGGTCCACCTATTACTTCGTATTCAATTGTAAAGAGTATGGTACTGTCTGCTAAAGTACGCCCTTGCAAGCTCTCATCAAACCACTGAAAAGCCAGCATCCCTGCGGTCGTTTTCGTTTTACCAAAGCTCTCTGCATTTGGGTTTCCCGACAAGGTAAAATTCTTTACTTCCCGAAAGCTCAGAATACTAGCATCCCACTTCACGGTAAATTGCATACCTACAATTTTCTTGAAGTTCGCTATTTTAATATCAGCTTTGTAAATGGTAGATGGCTGTACAGTTGCGGTGGGAGCAATAAGAGTTATAACAGCCGACTGCGCTTGCGAATTGCAAAGCATAGAAACGCATAGAACGCAGCACAGGAGAGCGCTTCCTAATTTTTTCATGGGACTATTGATTAACTTACCAATTTCGCCACAAGATAAGAAAAAAATTATAATACCGCCGCTTATTGGCAAGTATTTTTGATGTTATATAAAAATGAATTTGAAATGTCCTATTGGAAACTGAATGAATAGCTGTTTTTTTTTCGATGATTACATTTTACACCGTTTCCACCAAAAGCGGGCAAGCACTATCCCAATTTTCCATCCTCCCAATTTTTCCATCCAATGGTACTGGTGTTTCCTAAAATAAGAAAGAGGAGTGACTCTAAGAGCCACTCCCCTAACTATTCGTGTTTCGTTATATTACTTCACAAGTACCATTTTCTTAGTAGCGGTGAAGTCGCCCGACTGTAAGGTATAAGTCAATACAC
>ENA-ORBV01004190-ORBV01004190.1-microbial-mat-metagenome-genome-assembly--contig:-NODE-4190-length-27987-cov-5.238123_pt1 | contig 27987 bp, 28 predicted proteins | sample MGYA00237777_ERZ505514 | MGnify/ENA primary metagenome ERZ505514 (study PRJEB26160, sample SAMN06269048) | microbial mat metagenome | isolation source: Oligotrophic lake microbial mat | place...
CTTCTACAGCCGACGCATTGGCCTGGCCAATGGTCGGGCTGTGCCGATCGTCGGCGGTGGCAGGGTGGTTGGGCGTGCGGGCGGCTTCCAGATCGGCGCCTTGCACATCCGGACGGGCGAGTCCGCAATCGCCGACGCGCGTCCAACTGACTACTCCGTCGTTCGCATCAGTCGCGATCTCCTGAGTCGTAGCCGCATTGGCCTGCTCGCCACGCGCCGCGGCGTGCCCGCTTCAGGAAGCGCCGCCACGAACTACACCTATGGCGCTGATCTGGCGTTGAACCTCACGACGACGTTCACGGCGTCGGCGTACTGGGCCGGGACGCACGACCAGCAGGCGAAAAATGACGCCACCAGTTATCGCGCGAAGCTGAACTACAACTCCGATCGTTTTGGATTCGGTGCTGAACACATACTGGTGGGCGCCAACTTCAACCCGGAAGTCGGATTCCTGCGGCGCACCGCGTTCCGTCGGTCGTTTTCTGAGGGTCGCTACAGCCCGAGGCCGGCCAATCTCGGCCCCGTGCGCAAGATCTTTTTCGAAAGCAAGATCGACTACTACGCCGACCCGGCGGGAGATCTCGAGTCTCGTTCACTTGAAGGCACGTTCCGCCTCGAGTTCACGAACACCGACAGGGTGTCGATACAGGTGATCGATTCGATCGAGCAGCTCGACACCGAGGTGAATCTCGGGGTCACGGTCCCCGTCGGTCGATACGACTTTCGCCAGGCCAGAGTCTTTTACGAACTGTCCCCGTCGCGCCCCTTATCCGGATTCCTGGCCGTGGCGCACGGAGGCTTCTACGGTGGCACCATCACCGAAGCGTCGTGGCGCGGCCGTGTGGAACTGTCGTCCAGATTCTTTGTCGAGCCCTCGCTCTCGGTGAATCGGGTGCGCACGCCGTTTGGCAACAGCAACAGTCATCTCTTCGGTGGCCGGACCACGTTCACCCTCACGCCTCGAATGTTCCTCTCGGCGTTGGTGCAGTACCGTGCCGACAGCCGCACGATGACCGCCAATGCCCGCTTCCGGTGGGAGTACGCGCCTGGGAGCGACCTGTTTCTGGTCTACAGCGATGGCCGCTCGGCGTCCGAGGGCCGATTCCCGTCCACACTCGAGAACCGGTCCATCGTCGTCAAGGTCACGCGCCTGTTTCGCTGGTAGGCCATGTCGGCCGGTGATCTATCTCGAGGCGCCGTTGCGCGCGACCGCATCTCCACCCGGCGCCGGCCACTCAATCAGGGCCGAATATCAGCGAGCAGCCACACCTGGGGATCCACGCTGAGTCGCGCGGGCGCGGCGTCAGCGGCCACGCGCACTGTCGCCTCGCGGCCGGTCATGTCCACGGTCACGATCTGGGCACTGCCTGTGGGCGGCGACAGGCCCACATCGACACTCAGCCGGTACGGATCGCCCGGCTGTGTCTGCCGTACCGTGATGACAATCTCCTTCGCGGCGTTGTCATATCGCCACTCGTGTGCAATGACGGGAACGCCGCTGCGGCGCAGCCACTGATCGAAGAACCACTCCAACTGTTGACCTGAGACCTGCTCCATGGCTCTGCGCAGGTCGGCGGTCATCGCAGTACCGTTGTAGTGGCGCTGATAGTAGAGTCGGATGCCTTTCCAGAACGCGTCCACCCCGATCTGATCCCGCAACATGTGCAGAATCCAGGCGCCTTTCTGATACACGAGACCGTTATTGGGGCTGGTGGTCGCGTCATCGAGATTGACGTGGATGACCGGCGTATTCGGCAGCGATTGTTCAAGACGCAGCACCGTCTGCCGGCTCTGGCGCAGCCCCTCCGCGAAGGCGTCCCTCCCACGGGCGTGTTCGGTGTACAGCAGTGTGAAGTAGGTGGCAAACCCTTCGCTCAGCCACACATCGTTCCAGTCGGCTTCGGTCACCGCATTGCCAAACCATTGATGGGCAATTTCGTGGACAACGGGTGCGTTGCCGGCCGCAACGCCCTTCTCGCCATAAAAAATGCTGCTCGCATGTTCGGTGCCTCCACCCATACCTGCCGCCTGCACGTGCGCAAGCTTTTCGTACGGATACGGCCCCACATGGTCCAGGAAAAATTCGAACGATCCACGTGCATCGCGCGAGAGCGCGGCAAGCCCGATCTGGGCGTCCTGCGGAAACGCCCAGTAGGAGGTGGGCACGCCCCGCACCGGCTCCTCGTGCTGCACGATGAACCGGGCAATCCCCACGCAGAACAACCACGAGGAGATTGGAGTGCCTTCGCGCCAATGTGTCCGACGCAACGCCGCCGGCAAGTCGGCGACCTCAACCAGCGCCCCGTTGGCGACCACCTGATACTCGGCCCGTGTCGTGATGATGAACTCGCCGGTGGCTTTGTCAGCCACGTGATCAATCATCGGCAGCCATTGCCGGGCGCGGTTGTACCAGTTTTCGCTGAAGGCGGTCCGCTCTCCGTGGATGTTGTTGATCAGCCTCAGTCCGTTGGCCGGCACGCCTCGGTAGCCGATGGTGAAGGTCACGAGTTGCCCGGACGTCACCCCGGCGGGCACCGGCAGGCGCAGACGATGGTTGACATGGCTGAACGCGACATCTCGTCCAGCGGCCGTGACCGTCTGGACGGTCATGCCCTTGCCATCGGCCGTCCGAGTCGCCAGATCCAGAAACACCTCCCGCACATCGTCGCGGCTCAGGGCCAGTGTCACGGCGGCTTCGCCCTGAATCTCGTTGGACTGGTCAGTCAAAAGCGTCAGGCGGAAGCGGTAGTGCTGTGCGTCAACGCCCGGCTGGCGCGGGTACGTGTCACCGTGAATCAGGGCCGGACTCAGTGCCGTGGAGAGGCAGAGGCCGAGCGTCAAGAGACCATGTCGAAGCAGGGGCATAATGCGGCACACCGTATCACGCCGCACCCCACCCATCCGGAAACGTCAGTGCACCTGGCGAATCTCGATCCGCTGGTCGACCACCGTGCAGCTGTCGCCATTGTTGTTTTTGAACGTCACGAGTGCATCGCCAGTCGTCACCACAAGCTCTCCGGGTGAGGGCTGACTGACGGTCGCCCCTGCCGGAAACTGCACGCTGGCGTCATGCTTGGAACCCGGCCAAGACCACCGCCGCTTTCGGGAGACGGTGAGGTCTGACGAACCATAGGTCACCACAATCGTCTTGCCTGCGACCGTGCAGACGGTGCCGTTGGTGGCGCTACCGGTGCTGGCGAAGTAGTCCTTGAGCTCTTGCCCTTGAGTTTCTCAACGAATTTGTTCCCACCTTCATCGGTCCAGTCCCCACCAGAATCCACGATCACGGAGCCGGTGCTGACAATGATCGGGGGCCGATCCGGGCCGGCCGGTTGACGGGCCTCGAGGGCGACGACGTAGAGCACGAGACAAATGATCCACGTGATCTGTTTCGGAGCGGATGTGGGGAATGCCATCGGGACCTCTTCGCGTGCGGATGTGTCTGTGATCGCTCGGCCCACGGCCGACATCTGTCAGCTGCCGAAGCGGGCGCGGTATGCGGCGTAGGCGATGATGGCGACGATGATGAGGAGGACGATGCGGGCGACGCCCATGAGGCGGGTGCCGGCGACGTGGCGCGTGCCCTTGGCTTTGATACCCGTGACCGCGGCCACAGCGGCGATGATCACGGCGAGCAGGAGCCAAGTGAGCCAAGTCATGCCGCAAGCATACTCTCTAATTACGACCCGTCTCGCCCACGGCGTGCACCCATCACCGCGCCGTCGGGCACCCACGTGCGAGCGGTATGTCAGGGCACGCGGGCAATAATCAGACCGGCCAACACGTCAGGCGACCACCGGGTACCGGCATCACCCAGCTCAATGCCGCCACGGCGAACCGATACGCGAACGTCGGCACGGAGCGCAATGTGTCCCAGCCACCCTGGCCGACCCTCGCGCATCCAATACTTGAATCCCCCACCGACATGTGCGGCGACGCCATCGTCGACCAACGCGCGATCGCGTGTCAGCTCTCGAAGCCAACCGGCACCGATGCGCGCGTAGGGTTCGAGAGCACCGCGGCGACCGAAGTGACGCACCGCGCCGAGTTCGACCATAAACCGATGCAGGCCGAGCGTCAAAGTGGAACCATCCACGCCTTCGAAGTCATCGGAAATCCGCGACTCGAAGTTGGGTCTGCTCCACCCGCCCGACAGCTCCAGTGCCAGCCGCGGGCGCAGTCTGTAGCTGACGGCACCTGCCAGACCAACAGCCGACGTCGTTCGTTGTTTCGCTTCAAAGAGCGTCACCGGATTGCCGGCCGGGTCGAGCAATTCGGCTCGAGTGGTGCCGGCCGATGACGGGCCGTGCAGCGTGGCGCCCACGGTGACCTCGAGCGTCGGAGATTGGGCCTGGGCCGCAGCCGGCAACAACGCCGCCGCGGCAGCGAACGTGAAGACACCCATCCGCGTCATTTGGCCTTCACCACAATCTCAATGGCCGGCCCCGACCCACCACGCGGCACGGCGACAAGGCGGGAGTGATACGCGGGCGAAAAATTGATATTCACGCTGCCGTCGTCGTCAAAAAAGCTTTCGATGTCGGCGTCGTCAAGCGGCTCGACGCGCACGATATACAGCCCAGCGGGAAGCCCGCCGATCACAAAGTCGCCACGTGCAGTGAGGGAGAAGCCACCCACCATCTCGCCGGTGGCCGTGTGCGTGGCGGTAACGTGGGCCCCGAAGATCCCCTGACCGGCCAGGGTGACACGACCGCTGACGCTCCCGGTGTTCCGATCGGCCTCGTTGGTGCCATACACGTCGGTGATGGCGGCGCGATCGTCGGCCTCCAGCGTGCGATCCTCGATGTTGCCGGCCGGATACGCGATGGGAAACATGACGGCGCGTTTGCCAAGCACACGGCGCCCGCCTTCCGCGCGAATCTCCGTCTCGCCGAGTGCTGAATGCCCCAACCCGAGCAGGTGCCCCACCTCATGGAGCCCGACCGACTCGACGTCAAACGCGCCCGATTGCCCCGCGATCGCCACCGACCACGCCACTGTGGTGTTGAAGAAGATATCCACCTCAAGAATTCGCCCGGTGACATCGTCAATCTCGAAGGAGGCTGCGGCCAACGTGCGTTCCAGTTCAGGCCGTGCGCGAAACCCGACCACGGAGATCCCATCGCCGCCGACAGGCTGGGCGCCCGTAATACCGACGAACGCATGCGTCAGGGCCGTGCGTGGCACGCCTGCCCAGGTGGCAAACGCGCGCCCAATCGCCGCCTGCAGTTGCGGCGCGGTCACACCAGGCACGTCGCGGTTGGTCACGAAATATTCAATCGGCCGATCCCATCGCAGGCCGACCAGTCGTCCCCCGATCGACACGCCGAGTTTGAGGTACGCCTCAAGCGAGGGTGAGGCGCAGAACACGGCGACAGCCAGCGTCAACAGGCCGCACAGCCTGCGCGTCATCGGGCCGCTCCCTGTGACCCGCCCAGGACCAGCGCCACAAGGGACTCGAACTCGGAGAGCGGCAACATCCGCCGCCGTGTATCGCCTCGCACCACGCGCCCCGTCGTCGCCGTCGTCACGCCCGGCATGACCGGAGGTGCGACCATCGTGCGGCCCTGGGCTGTGGCGACACGGTAGATGCCCGAGGACAGGCCCACCGGCCAGAGGACGCCCCCCGGTGCGCGCTTGAGAAAAAACACGCCAGCCTCGCCCCTCGCCACGCTCGGGGCGCCGGGCATGAGGGTGCGATACCGGCCGATGGTCCCGCCTGGAATACGCATCGAGACGAACGTGGTCGCCTGCCCCTTGAGCACCGCGTCGACGGCCACGGTGGCCACCGTCTCCACGTCGCCTACGGCGGATCGGACCGCCCGCACATCAGTGATTCTTCCGCGCACGATCACCGTGGCGTCGAGCACCGTCGTGCGGAAGTCCGCCGGCAGCAGCGTGGACGCGGACGTGGTCACGGCCAGGCACACGCCGGCGACGACCACGGTCCACCATCGATGCAGGTGCCGGCGTGTCATTACTGCGGCTGCTTCACGACCCGGAGGTACGGCTTGAGCGTCTTCCATCCAGCCGGATACTTCTGCTTCGCCTCGTCGTCGGACACCGAGCCGGCGATGATCACATCGTCACCCGGCTGCCAATTCGCGGGCGTGGCCACCTTGTGCGCGGCCGTCAACTGCATCGAATCAAGCACGCGCAGGACTTCGGCGAAGTTACGGCCCGTCGTCATGGGATACGCGAGCATCAACTTGATTTTTTTGTCCGGTCCGATGACAAACACCGTGCGAACCGTCTGGTTGTTCATCGCGGTGCGCCCTTCGGAGGTGTCACCGGCATCGGCCGGCAACATGCCGAACAACTTGGCCACCTTCAGCTCGGGATCGCCGATCATCGGGAAGGTCACCTTGTGGCCCTGTGTCTCCTCGATGTCCTGCGCCCACTTCTCGTGCTGGTCGACGGGGTCAACGCTGAGACCGAGAATTTTGCAGCCGCGCCGGGTGAACTCCGGCTCAAGGCCGGCCATCGATCCGAGTTCGGTCGTGCAGACCGGTGTGAAATTTTTCGGGTGCGAAAACAGAATCGCCCATGAGTCGCCGATCCACTCATGAAAACGAATTGGTCCCTGCGTCGTCATGGCTTCAAAATTCGGCACTGTGTCATTGATTCGCAACATGATTCATTCCTCGCGTGTGCGGGCAGTCGAAAGCACAGCTTCAGCTGCGCGTTCAGAGGCGCCGGCACCGCCCAATCGCCGGACCACCTCGGTCAAGTCCTTCCGCATGACCGAGGCGCGTGCCTGATCGGTCAGCAATATCCGGGTTTCTTCAGACACCCGCTCAGGTGTGCAGTCGTCCTGAATCAATTCGGTCACGATCGCCCGGCCGGAGACCAGATTCACCATGCCGTAATGCGGCAGCGTGACCACACGTTTGCCAATCGCATAGGTCAGTGGCGACACGCGGTACACGATGACCATGGGTTTACCGTGCAGCGCTGTCTGCACGGTCGCCGTGCCTGAGGCGGTGACAACGACATCGGCGGCCGTGAGCACGTCATCAGCGGAGTCCGATACCACACCGAGGGGAACCCCATCGGATCGAAGTCCTTCAAGCCCCGCAAACAACTCATCGTCGAGTGACGGCGCGCGCGCGACCAGAAACTGGACGCCCGGGAGCGAGGACGACAGACGACGCGCGGCCTCGAGAAGGACCGGCGTGAGCAAACGCAGTTCGTTCGGACGGCTGCCTGGCAGCAGCGCAACGACCGGCTTTGACGGATCGAGTCCCGCAGCGCGACACGTCGTCTCGCGGGATCGCTGCGGAATCGCGATGTCAATCAGGGGATGTCCGACGAAGGTGACCGGAATCCCCGCGTCGCGGTAGATCGCTTCCTCAAAGGGAAAGATCACCAGCATGCGGTCGACGTACTTTTTGATCGTCTTGAGCCGGCCCGGTCGCCAGGCCCAGAGCTGCGGACTGATGTAGTAGACGATCGGAATGCCGAGCGCCCTGATGCGCGGAAGCAGTCGGAAGTTGAAGTCGGGAAAGTCGAGGGCGACAAACACGTCGGGCCGACGGTCGCGGGCGGTGCCGGTGAGTGTGCCCAGCATCGCCCATGAGCGGCGCACCACCGACAGGGCTTCGGTGAGGCCGGTCACGCTGAATCCGCGATAGTCGCCGACCATGTCGGCACCGGCCGCGCGCATCTGGTCGCCGCCGAAGCCAAAGACCTCCACGGATTCACGTGCGTTCAGCGCGCGGATCAGCGCACCGGCGTACAAGTCGCCGGAGGCCTCGCCGCACGAGAGCATGACCCGGCGCGTCACCGCGCCGGCTTGCGCAGACTCGGTGCGCTGAGGTCGAGTTCGTTCGCGGGGATGCGTTCGAAGGCATCGATACCGGCCGCCTTCAGCTGCGCGACAAACGTGGAGGCGTCGCCCACCAGCACGATCGAGAGCCGCTCGGGAAAGAGGAACTGTTTCGCCACCCGTTGCACATCGGCCGGGGAGATCCGGTCGACCTCCTCGCGATAGTTCTCCAGTTGGTCAAGCGAGAGACCGAAGAACAGCTGATTGAGTACCTGCATGGCAATGGCGGACGGCGACTCGATCGTGAGCGGAAAACTGCCCGACATGTAATCTTGCGCACCCCGCAGTTCGCGCGGGTCCACCGCCTCGCGCTGGAGCCGCTGGATTTCCCCTATCGTCAACTTCAGCACCTCACCGGTCGCATCGGACCGTGTGTCGGTCTCGGCGACAAAACTGCCGCTGTACTTGAACGCCCGGAAGCTGGCCGAGGCGCCGTAGGTCAACCCCCGGTCGCCGCGCAGCACACCAAAGAGCCGGTTCGCCCCCTCACCACCGAGGATGCGCATCATCAAATCAACGGCCGTGTACTCGGGATGTGTGCGACTCACCCCAATCTGGCCGACACGAATCTCCGTCTGCACCGCACCGGGGCGATCAACCACGATCACGCGGCGAGTGGGAGGCGGCGGGTCGTCAAAGGTCACGGCCGGGACATCGCGACGCGCCCAGGCACCAAACGCCTTCTCGGCGGCGGCAAACGCTTCGTCGGCCGTGAGGTCGCCAACAATGGCCACCAGCGCGTTGTTGGGCACAAACCACATGCGATGGAACGCCACCAAATCCTCACGCGAGATCTGCTGAATCTGCTGAGGCGTCGTCGGGCCCGGCCGACCGTACGGATGAAAGCCGAACACGAGACGATCGATCAGGCTGTTGGCGATGTACTCGGGGTCCTCGGCACTGACCTGCAGCCCGGAGATAGCCGCGTCTTTCTGCCGCTGAATCTCAGCGGACGCAAACGCGGGTCGCTGCGCGACATCTGCCGCGAGCGACAACGCCAGCGCGACCTTGTCCTTGACGACCGCGCCGTTGACAAACGTCACCTCGTTGCCCGCGCCGACCGACAACAACCCGCCTGCCGACTCGATCGTGTTGGCGATCACTTCCGCCGACATCGTCGTCGTGCCCTGGTCAAGGAGCGCGGCGACAAAACTCGCCACGCCGGGTTTGGCGGCGACGTCGTTGGCGGCGCCGGCGCGAATCAACAGGCGGAAGCTGACCGCCGGTTGTTCCTTCTGCGGCACGGCCAGCACCTGGAGGCCGTTGGCCAGCGTCTTGAGTTGATAGTCAGGAAACGCGACCGGGCGCGACGGCAACGGGCGGGGCGGTCGCTCGGCCGGCCAGGTGGCTCGTTGCGCCGCCACTGGCGCCGACAGCACGAGGAGCGCCGCCCCGACACACAGCGCGCGAATGAAGGCCTTCACTGCCGGCCCACCGTCGCGGCGCCAGGCAGAATCGTGATGATCAATCGTGTCTCCGGAGTGAAATACGTCTTGGCCACGCGCTGGACGTCCTCGATGGTGACCTTCTGGAAAAGGTCGAACTCACCGTCAGCCGTGGTGATGTCGTCGTGAATGACGGCGGCATGCGCCAGGTGCAACGCCTTCTGCTGAATCGTCTCGCGACCCAGAATGTAGTCGCGCGCGAACTGCCGCTTGGCGCGATTGAGTTCCTCGGCAGTGATGGGCTCAGTCTTCATCCGATCCACTTCGGCGGTCAGCGCTGCCAGCAACCGTTCCGGTGTGGTGGCGCCCTGCGTGATCCCCACAGCGTAGAAATAGTTCGGATGTTCGATCAGCTTCGCTTCGCCAAACGCGTGCAGCGCGAGTTGCTTGTCGTAGACCAGCGAACGATAGATCCGCGAACTCTGCCCGTCAGACAGCACCTTGGCCAGGATGTGCAGCGGGTACGCATCCGGATGACCGTCGAACGCGATCGGATATCCGACCACCACCGCCGGCAGCGGCCACGGCTGCGTCACCGTAAAGCGGCGCTCGCCGGTGGGCGTCGGCTCCTTCGGGATGTCGCGCGGCACCGGTTTGCCCTTCGGGATCCGGCCGAAGTACTGCTGCACCATCGCCAGCGCCTGCTTGGAGTCAAACGCGCCGGTCAGCGTCAGCGTGGCGTTGTTGGGCACGTAGTACGTCTCGTAGAACCCGCGCACGTCGGCGATGGTGGCGGCTTCGAGATCCTGCATGCTGCCAATCGTCTGGTGTTTGTACGGATGCACGGTGAAGGCCTTGTCGAAGATGACCTCCGCCAAGCCGCCGTACGGCACGTTGTCCACACGCATCCGGCGTTCTTCCTTCACGACCTGACGCTCGTTCAGGAACTTCTCCTCGCTCACTTCCAACGACCCCATGCGATCGGCCTCGAGCCATAACACCAGCGGCAGATATTGCGACGGCACGGTCTGCCAGTAGTTGGTCGCATCCTCATCGGTGGACGCGTTGGCCTGACCACCCACACTCGTAATCCATGACGGATGCTGATCGGACTGGACGTTTTTGGATCCCTTGAACATCAAGTGTTCAAACAGATGGGCAAACCCCGTACGGCCGGGCTTTTCATCTTTCGACCCGACGTGATACCAGACCGACAGGTGCACGATCGGCGTCGAGTGATCTTCCAGGAACACGACCTTGAGACCGTTGTCGAGGGTCGTCATCGTGTAATCAAATTTCGGGGGACGAACGATCGTGTCCTGGGGAGTCGCCGCCGACAGCAGGACCACCGCGCAGGCCATCGCCAACGCGCGCGTACAGAGGGTTCGGGACATTAGCCCGATTATACCGTTCAGCTCTGGCCGCGCCGGAACTTCACCGCCCAGCGGCGCCATTGCCCGATGGGAATAGCGGGAATGCCGGCGTAGGTCCGGCCCCCCTCAAGGTCGTTCAGGACCGCCGACTTCGAGGCCACTTGTGCGCCTCGTCCCACCCGGACGTGATTGGCCACACCCACCTGCCCTGCCAACACCACATCGTCTTCAATGACGGAGCTGCCGGCCACGCCCGAACAGCCGGCGATGCGGACGTTCCGGCCAATGCGCACGCCATGCGCAATCTGGACGAGATTGTCGATCTTGGTGCCGTCACCGATCCGGGTCTCCCCGATGGCAGGACGATCGACGGTCGTATTGGCCCCGATCTCGACATCGTTGCCAATGACCACGATGCCCACCTGCGGGATTTTTTGATGCGTCCCGTCGGCACGGGTGGCAAACCCGAAGCCTTCGCTGCCGATGACCGCCCCGTCCTGCAGGACGACCCGATCCCCGATCTCGATGCGATCCCGCACCGACACGTGCGGATGCAGCACGCAGTCCTGCCCCACCACCACATCCGGGCCAATCACCACGTGCGGATGGAGGATCGTGCGCGCACCGATGCGAGCACCGGCGCCGATGACCGCAAACGCGCCGACGGCCACCGACGCACCCAGCACCGCGCTCGGATCGATCGCCGCCTGTGGATGGATTCCCGTTGGAGCGACGCTGGGTGGTGTGAGCAACGCGACGGCCGAGGCACACGCGACGTACGGAGTCGCCGTGCGAAGAATGGGACACGGCGCGGACGTGAGCCGGTCATCCGCGATGATCGCCGACGCGCGCGTGGCCGCCACCCGGCTGGCAAATTTTGGATTGGCGAGAAAGGTCACGTCGCCGGCACCGGCGTCATCGAGCCCATTCACACGGCGAATGTCGAGCTCGGGATCGGCTCCGGCTCCCTCCAGACGACACCCCAGCCGATCGGCGAGCGTTCCGAGTTTCACGCCACGGAGAATACTACGACCGGCCGGCGTCAGACGGCACGACCCGACGGACAAACGCCGAGAGACGCTCAAGCCCCAGGGCGCGGGCGGCAGCGGCGACACGGGCCTCGCGTTCCTGCTCCGGGAGCGAGAGCGCCTCGCGCAGGCCCTGCAGCGCGGGAGAGGCTTCAATGATCCACGTCTCCCGCTTCATCCCTTGTTGCGCGCCGCGCAGGGAGAAGTAGTGCCCGACACTCAGAAAGATGAAGAAATATGCAAGGACGTTTGGTCCAGGCACCAGCGCCAGCGGCGCCGACGCCACCACGATCAGACCATCAATGATGCACCAGAGGCGGTGTTTGGAGAAGTCGCGCCGAAACTCACCAACGGCCCACGTGAGTGCACGGTCGGATGCGACGGTGTCCGGGTGGTGCAGGCGGGCGGTGGTGTGGTGCCGGAGCGTCCAGAGCAACCGGTGCTCGGCGACGGCCCCCGCCAACTTGCGCTTCATGAAACGTCCGGCGCGTGTACCCATCTGGCTCTCCGGGTAGCCCGCCTCCTGGCGTCGTTCTTCCTCTTCCCCTTCTGCCATGGCCTGTTTGAACCTGGCCACCCACCGCGTAAACAACCCCCGTCGTGGGGCCCCTTCGACCTCGGGCTCGATCGGATCGGGCGGCGGCTCACAGTACAGGACAAACTCCGGCGTGCCTGACGCAGACAGGGGGCGGAGTGGTATGAGAAAAACGTCCACGATCGGGGTGACTCGAATCTAGCGACGGATACGCGCTGGTGTTCGTTCACCAGTCGCGGGAAGCGCAGGCTTGCCGGCGTCGATCCACGCGCTGTACACGGCAGATGCCACGGCGGACGCCGCCTCGGTCAATCGACGCTCGGCAATGGGACCCGCGCCTTTCAGGAAGACATCGAAGTACGCCGCGTCGTAAAATTCGCGGCCGTCAGTCGCCTTGAGATCGGCGGCCAGGACGTCTGCCACCAACTGCTGGCTGTCGATGACCGTCTTGAACATGAACGCCTTGAAGTCCGGGATGGCCACGACCGGCGTCGGGGCCCACGTCCACGCCTTCGCATTGCGAAGCACCAGCTCGGTCTCAAACCGCGAGTGGATGCCGCGCTGGTTGGTCATCTGGCCGTCGTAGTTGAGCGCCCCGTGGAACGGCACGTGCGCATCTTCGATGTAGTGCGCCAGCACCGCGACCAGATATCGCGCGTTGTCGGCCGCGTACGGCACGTTGGGCTTTCCAATGTCGCGCATGTTGGCGACCAGCCGGTTGTAGACCTCTTCGGCGCGCCACGGCAGACGCCCCCACCGGGTGGCCGGGCCGATGCCGAACTTCTTCACATATTCGTCGTAGTCACGCGGCACGTTGTCGAAGGGGGGCTTGGTGCCCTCCTCAAAATCGATGTCCAGAAAATGGTTCGGCGGCTCGTCGCCCCGGTCACCCTTGAGGTCCATCACGCGCCACAAATCGGGGTCAACCGAGTGCTCCGCGATAAACGCCTTGTGAGTGATGAAGAACGGTTTGATTTCAGCCGGCAATCGCTCAATCGCGTGCTCACTGATCGCGCGATGCACATCCATGCCCCAGGCACCAAGAGACGACGACCCCGCCAACATGAGGGTCAGACAACCAGCAGCCACGAGTGCGCGCATGCCTCCATGCTAGCCGGTTGCCCTGACGGATGGCGAAACATTGTGTTAAAGCGGCACTATAATATGTGTGAAAGTATCATTAACATAAGTGTAAAAGTGGTATTGTAGCGCCATGGCCGGTTATATTGCCCGTCAACTGGACGCCACGGTCCAGGAACTTTTCACGCAGCTCCCGGCAATCCTGCTGGTAGGCCCCAGAGCCTCCGGCAAGACGACGACGGCTGCGCGCCACGCGAAATCGATAGTCCGTCTGGACCGCGAGGCCGAGGCCCAGGCCTTTCGGGCGGATCCCGATGCCGCGCTTCGGGCGCTTCAGGAGCCAGTCTTGCTCGACGAATGGCAGGTGGTTCCCGGTGTGCTCGGGGCGGTCAAGCGGATGGTGGACACCCGCCCCGACCCGGGACGGTTCCTGATCACCGGTTCTGTCCGCGCCGAGCTCGACGGCCAGTGGTGGCCCGGCACGGGTCGGGTCACCCGCCTCCCGATGTTCGGAATGACCGTGCGTGAGCAGATGGGAGCGGTGGCTGGACCCTCGTTTGTGGATCGTGTGGCGGCAGGTGGGCCGCTCGAACCCGCGCGCGAGGCGATCGATCTGCGGGGCTACGTGGACCTCATTCTCCAGAGTGGATTCCCCGAGCCCGCGCTGCGCCTCACCGGCACGGCGCGACAGCACTGGTTGGACAGTTATCTTGAGCACCTCCTCACGCGGGATGTGGAACAACTCGAGACCGGTCGCGATCCCATCCGCTTGCGCCGCTATCTCGAGGCGTACGCGTTGAACACCGCAGGCGTCGTCGATGAGCGCACGTTGTTTGACGCTGCGGGGATCAATCGAAAGACGGCAGCCGCTTACGAGCGAATATTGACCAACCTCTTTGTCACCGAGAGCCTGCCCGCGTGGACCTCCAATCGCCTCAAGCGCCTGGTGCTCGGCCCGAAGCGTCACCTCGTGGAGCCCGGTCTTGCCAGCGCCATCCTCAGACTCGACACCACCGGCGTGTTGCGCCAGGGCGATCTGTTTGGCCGCCTCATTGAGAGTTTTGTCGTGCAGCAGATCCGCGCCGAAGTGCCGACCAGCGCGACGCGTCCCCGGCTGTTCCACGTCCGTCAGCAGGAAGGCCGACTGGAAGTCGACCTCCTCGTGGAACTGGGAGGCGGGCGGGTGATTGCCATCGAAGTGAAAGCCGACGCAGGCCCGGACGTGAGGTCTGCGCGCCACTTGATCACCCTGCGTGACCGCCTCGGCACCGACTTCCTCGCCGGCGTCGTCCTTCACACCGGGCCCCGCGCCTACGTGCTCTCTGATCGCATCGTCGCCGCACCGATTTCGACGATGTGGGCGAGGTCGTAGCCGTTCGCGTAAAGACGCGGAGGACCTCCGCGAGGATGGGAGCAGAAATCGCGACACCAACTCGCCCCTCCACCGCCATTTCCAGCAGCCGCCCGGGTTGTCCACCGAACACCAAGCCGGAGATGTAGAGGTTGGCGTCGAGCGTGGTGCGAATCACCGGCGTCGCTGTTGAGCCCGACTCTGCGAGATGAGCGCACCCACATCTCCCTCGGTAAGGCCATCTCGTCAGCCCGACGCTGACCGTACTGCTGAAGTGCCTCCACCCTTCGGAGCGTGAGGTAACGGTTGGTCGCCTCATTCGCGATGCCGTCTGGTGACCGTCCTGCGCGCCGAGCTTCCTCGGTGATGCGCTCATACAGCTCTGGTTCAAGAGCGATGTTCTTGGCTGTCGAAAGGCTGGCCTTGAGCCTGTCGAAAGGCTAGCATCCGTAAGTTATGGATCACGACGGGATCACGCGCCTCGCCGCCCTCGCCAAACTGGACATCTCAGAAGCCGAGCGCGAGTGCTTTGCGACACAGCTGACCGACATCCTCGGATATGTCGATCAAATCCAGGCCGTCGATACCAGCAGCATCACCGACACCTCCCACCCGCTCCCGCAGGACGCGGCGTGGCGCGACGACGTGCCGGTTCCATCGCTGACCACCGAGGAGGGCCTGGCCAATGCTCCTGATGCCGACCGCGCGGCGGGACTGTTCCGAGTGCCAAAGGTGATCGGGTGATGGCCGGCCCCATCACAACCCGCCTCGCTGACACACTCGACGCCATCACGAAGCGCGCCGACCTGTCGGCCTTCCAGCACGTCGCGACGGAGCGCGCGATGGCGCGCGCGACAGCCCTTGATGCCGCCGTCGGCACCGGGCCGCTGTACGGGGTCCCGATCGCCATCAAGGACAACATGGTGGCGCGCGGAATCCCCACCACCGCCGGGTCCAAGATCCTCGACGGCTACATCTCGCCGTTTGACGCCACGGTCGTCGCACGCCTTGAGGCGGCCGGCGCTGTCATCGTGGGCACCACCCGGTGTGATGAGTTCGCGATGGGATCGTCCACGGAAAACTGCGCGTACGGTCCCGTGCGCAATCCCCACGATGTGACGCGGACGCCGGGCGGATCCAGCGGCGGGTCTGCGGCCGCTGTCGCGGCCAATCTCGTGCCCATCGCACTCGGATCGGACACCGGTGGATCGATCCGCCAGCCGGCGAGCTTGTGCGGCATTGTCGGCGTCAAGCCGACCTACGGCCGCGTCTCGCGGTACGGCCTGATCGCCTTCGCGTCTTCTCTTGACCAGATCGGCCCCATGACTCGCACCACGCGCGAAGCGGCACAGGTGCTCGACGTCATCAGCGGACACGATCCGCTCGACTCCACCTCGTCCACCCGCCCGGTGCCGTCGTTTGAGGACGCGCTCACAGGCGACGTTCGCGGACTGCGCATCGGCGTGCCGCGCCATCTGCTCAATGAGGGTGTCGACCCCGAGGTGCGCGCGGCCTTTGACGCGTCCCTTGAGGTCGCCCGTTCGCTCGGCGCGACGATCACCGACGTGACCCTCCCGCACACGTCACACGCCATCGCGGTGTACTACCTGATCGCGACCGCCGAGGCGAGTGCCAACCTCGCGCGATTTGACGGGGTGCGATATGGCCATCGGACCGATGCGCCGGCATCGCTCGCGGCCCTCTACGAACGCAGTCGCAGCGAGGGTTTTGGTCCGGAGGTCAAACGCCGAATTCTGCTCGGCACCTACGTGCTGAGCGCGGGGTACTACGACGCGTACTACAAAAAGGCTCAGCAGGTCCGCACGTTAATCGCCCGCGACTACTTCAGTGTGTTTGAGCAGGTGGATCTGGTCGCGATGCCGACCAGTCCCGTGCCGGCATTCCCGCTTGGCGAACGCGTCAACGACCCGCTGCAGATGTACCTCGCGGATGTGTTCACCGTCGGTGCGAACCTGGCCGGCGTTCCCGCAATCAGCGTCCCGTGTGGAGTCACCACCGGCAAGTTGCCGATCGGCGTGCAGTTGCTCGCCCGGCCCTGGGATGAAGAGACGATGCTCCGGATGGCGGATGCGTACGAGGCTACAGCCCTCTGACGGGGGCAACAGCCGGTCGGCGCATGAGGCGATAGAGGCCGTAGAAGAGGCCCGCGACGATTGCCAGCGGAATGAGCGGCGCGAGAATCGCGAGCAAACCGATGACGATGGCGAAGGCCGTGGCAAACACCATGACCACCGCGCCGACGGCCCAGCCAATGAGTCGAAACGGCAGCAACACGAGCCAGAACACCGTTTTCAGCACCAGCAGTGCGAACGCACACACGATCGAGATGAATGCGAACCCTGCAAGCAGAACCCCGCCGAGCGCCAGCCATCCAGTCATGTGGGAATGGACGGATTTCCCTTCGCTGTGTTCCAGCGCTGAGCACCGCCCGAACGACTAATATGGCCTTCTGTGAAATTCAAACGACGCGTACCCGCATAGAATCGAAAGACTGATGGCCGAAATGAGACGCGAACGAGAGGCGGCTGACCTGGCAGAAGACGCCAGGATGCTGCTGAACGAGCTCGATCGGGAGGTCCCCGGGGCGTCCGGGGCGACCGGTGAATGCCGGCCGTCACTCGATGTCGTCGACACGTCGGCCACGGTCGAAGTGCTCGTGGACGTGCCGGGCGTGCCCGCGCACGCACTCCGCGTGCTCGTCCGCCGGAACACCGTTCTGGTCGTCGGCGCCAAGATCGCGGCCGGCCCTGCCGACTCGCGGTACCACGTCGCGGAACGCAGCCACGGGCGTTTCGCCCGGGCCATCAGACTCACCGGCGCGGTGGATGCCAGCCGTGCCAAAGCCATCGTCTCCGGCGGACTGTTGCGCGTGATTTTGCCGCGCATCGATGACCGTCGCGGCCAGCCCATTCGTATTGCTGTGGACCCTGCATGACCAATCTTTTATTTATCGGCGACATCGTCGGTCGCCCGGGCCGCGATCTGCTGCGGCACGGCCTGGCCGCGCTGGCGTCCCATCACAACGTTGACCTGATCATCGCGAACGTCGAGAACGCCGCAGCTGGGCATGGCATCACGCCGGACATCGCCAACGACCTGTTTGAGTACGGTGTGCACGTGATGACCGGCGGCAATCACACGTGGGACAAAAAAGAGATCTTTCCGTACATCGCCAAGCAGCCCCGGATGATTCGCCCGGCGAATTACCCCGAAGGGGCGCCTGGTCTTGGACGATATGTGGCCCGCGCGGAAAACGGCGTCATGGTCGGCGTCGTCAACGCGATGGGCCGTGTCTTCATGACGCCGCTCGACGATCCGTTCCGCGTCGTACTCGAGCAGATCGATCTCGTCAAAGCAGCGGGTGCCCAGATCGTGTTTGTCGACTTCCACGCTGAAGCCACATCCGAAAAAGTCGCGATGGGTTGGCACCTCGACGGCAAGGTCGCGGCCGTCGTCGGCACGCACACACACGTGCAGACGGCCGATGACCGCGTGCTTCCCAAAGGCACGGCGTACATCACCGACGTCGGCATGACCGGGCCGCACGATTCGGTCATCGGTGTGGATCGCCTCGCCATCGTGCATCGCTTCGTCAGCGCCATGCCGCAGCGGTTTGACACCGCGACCGAGAACCCGCGCCTGAATGGCGTGGTGGTGCAGGCAGACGAAACCACGGGCCGTGCGACCAGCATCAGCCGCGTCAACATCTCGCTCACAGATCTCGAAGCGCTGGCGGTGACGCCGGTCGCGGCGCGATAGCCATGGCCGAGTGGCTGGGACTGCCCTTCGACGACGAACCCCCGTCGGAGTCCCGGAGTCCAGGGGTCCGCGAGGTTCCCGAAGTCCCGCTCACCGTCAGCGGACTGACGGCACAACTCAAAGCGATCGTCGAGGGGACGTTCGCGACGGTTGAAGTGGAAGGCCAGGTGTCCAATCACCGGCCACATCCGTCGGGGCACCTCTACTTCACGCTGAAGGATTCTTCCGCGCAGATTCGCGCGGTCATGTTCCGCAGCGATGCGCGACGGCTGACCTTCCGCCTCGAAGACGGCCAACTCGTCGTCATCAAGGGACGCATCAGCGTGTATGAGGTGCGTGGCGAATACCAGATCATCTGTGATCGCATTGCGCCGCATGGCCTCGGCGCGCTGCAGTTGGCGTTTGAGCAGCTGAAGAAACGGCTCACGACGGAAGGCCTGTTTGACGCCTCGCGCAAACGTGCGCTCCCGACGCTGCCCCGGAAGATCGGGGTCGTCACGTCGCTGTCCGGTGCGGCACTGCAGGACATCCTGCGCGTGTTGACCGCGCGCTATCCGACGGCCCACGTGATCATCCGGGATGCTCGTGTGCAGGGGGACGGCGCGGCAGAGGAATTGGCGCGAGGACTGAGAGCGATCGCCAAGGTCGAGGGCGTTGATGTCGTCATCATCGGTCGCGGCGGCGGGTCGGCTGAGGACCTGTGGGCGTTCAACGATGAGGGACTCGCACGTGCGATCGCGGCGTGCCCCATCCCGGTGATCTCGGCGGTGGGCCATGAGGTGGACTTCACGATCGCCGACTTCGTCGCGGACGTTCGAGCTGCAACTCCATCGAACGCCGCAGAAATTGTCGTCGACCGTGCGGACTCCTTTCGCAACCGGATTGACCGTGCCGCTGAACGCCTCACCGCAGCGACCCGCCGGGCGATTGACACGAGACGACAGCGCAGTATGCGCGCCCAGTCCCGACTCCAGGCGTACCCCACACGCGTGGTGCTCCGTCAGCGCGACTGTCAGGAGTACATCCTGCGGATGCGCCACGCGCTGGTGGATCGCGTCGCACGGTCGGGACAGCGATTTGAACAACTCCGACGTCGGCTCGAGGCCCGGGATGTCCGACGTGTGGCGGCGGACTGGCGGCTGCGGCTTGTCCGCACGGATGCGCGGTTGCGTCAGGTCGCGATTCATCGTCACCAAACCGCCGACGCGCAGGCGCGTGAACTCGCCGCACGCCTCCACGCGCTGAGCCCGCTCGCCGTGCTTGGGCGAGGGTATGCGGTGTGCTGGAACGACGCCCGCACAGGTATCATTCGATCCACGCGCAGTGTGCAGCCCGGTGATGGCGTGCGTGTCACCCTGGCCGACGGCGAGCTGCGATGCCAGGTTACGGAGACCCCACAGTCATGAGTACGCCCGTCCAATCCGCCCAGTCAATCAAGGACTTCGAGTCGGCTATTGCCGAGCTCGAGAAGATCGTCAAACAACTCGAAGACGGCGACCTGCCGCTCGACACCTCGCTCGCCCTGTTTGAACGTGGCGTCGAGCTCTCGCGGTATTGCCACGACCAGCTGGGCGCCGCCCAGAAACGTATCGAAGTGCTGACCGATCGCGGCGAACTCAAGGACGGGTCCGGACTCGTCGACGCAGACGAACGCCGGTGAGTACTCCACTCACCCTCGACGCGTACCTCGACGAACTCCGCGGCACGATCGACACCGCGCTCAAGACCGCACTGCCCGAGGGCATGGCCCCTGCGCTCATCATCGATGCGATGCGCCACGGCCTGATGAGCGGCGGCAAACGACTGCGGCCCTGCCTGACATTGATGACCGCAGAAGCGGTCGCGCCGCTTGCGGGCACTACCACGCCGCGCGCCCGGCTCCTTGCCATCCCGTCAGCCTGCGCGCTCGAGATGATCCATTGCTACTCGCTTGTGCACGACGACCTGCCGGCGATGGACGACGATATGTTGAGACGCGGACGCCCGACCACACATGTCGTGTACGGGGACGGTGTCGCCGTCCTGGCCGGTGATGGCCTGCTCACCGAAGCTTTCGGTTTGCTCGCCAACTCCCCGTCGCCAGTCGCGCCGCCCGGAGCGCCGGAAGCCCCGGCCGACCGTCGTCTGCGCGTGCTCAGCGTGTTGACCACGGCTGCCGGTTCGATTGGCATGGTCGGCGGACAGACCATTGACCTGCGCGCCGCCGGTCGTGTGCCGTCACATCCGGCTCAACCCCTCTCCGAGCGCGAACTGCGCGACATGCACGCCCGCAAGACCGGTGCACTCATCCGCGCGTCTGCCGTCGCGGGCGCCATGATCACCGGCGTGGATGATGCGGTGATTGCGGCCGTGGACCAGTACGCAAACGAACTCGGCCTCGCGTTCCAGATCATTGACGATGTGCTGGATGTTGAAGGGTCTGATGTGGATTTGGGCAAGACGGCCGGCAAAGACGCCGCTGCCGGCAAACCCAGCTACGCGGCGCTCCACGGCATCGTCGAATCGCGTCGTCTCGCGGCGGCCTGTGTTGAACGCGCCAAGGCCACACTCACGGCTGCGGGACTCGAAGGCCGCCTCACCGAACTGGCCGAATGGTCGCTCACACGCACCCGTTGAAGAGCCGGCTGGACACGCTGCTCGTCGAACGCGCGCTGGTGCCGTCGCGTGAACGTGCGCGGGCGCTGATTCTCGCCGGCGACGTGCTCGTGGACGGCCATCCCGTGACAAAAGCCGGGACGGCCGTGGACACCGAAGCGGCCATCACCTTGCGGACGCCCGACCATCCATGGGTCAGTCGCGGCGGCCTCAAACTCGTCCATGCGCTCACGACGTTCGGGATCGATGTCACCGGCGCCGTGGGCCTCGACATCGGCGCGTCCACAGGCGGCTTCACCGACGTGCTCCTCCAGCGCGGCGCCACACGCGTCGTCGCACTCGACGTGGGCCACAACCAGCTCGACTGGAAGATCCGATCTGATCCGCGCGTGTTCGTCATTGAAGGGGCCAACGCGCGCAACCTCACACCGATCGACCTGCCCGCAGACGCCAGACACTTCACTATCGTCACCATCGACGTCTCGTTCATCTCCTTGAAACACATCCTCCCGGTTGTGCCTGCGCTCCTGGCCGAGGGCGGGAATGTGGTGGCACTGGTCAAACCGCAGTTTGAAGCCGGCCGCGAGGAAGTCGGAAAGGGCGGCATCATCCGCGACGAAGCCGTGCACACGCGTGTGGTGGAGACCGTGATTGCTGCGGCACGGGAGCACGGATTCACGAATGCCGGCCTTGTGCCCTCGCCCATTACCGGCGCCGAAGGAAATCGCGAGTTCCTGCTTCACCTGCGTCGGGTAGGATCATCGGCGTGATGCCCCGTGTCGGACTGACCGCCAAGCCCCACCCCAAGGCGCTCGCTGCGCTGGTGGAAGCCGCTGACTGGCTGACGTCACGCGGGGCCACTGTGATGATTGGTACTGATGAAGCCGGTGCGGTCGGGGTGGCCCGGTTCACCACCATGTCTCGCGAGTCGAACGCGACCGCTGTGGATGTGCTCGTGGCGTTCGGGGGTGACGGGACGTTGCTCGCGGCCGCCAACGCCGTCGTCCAATCCGGCGCAGACATCCCTGTGCTCGGTGTCCACCTTGGCCATTTGGGTTTTCTCACCGAAGTGCGACGCCCCGAACTCACCGACGCGTTGGCGGCGGTGATTGAGGGTCGGACCTGGACGGAGACACGACTGCTTCTGGAAGGCCGCGTCGAGCGCGAGGGTGTGGTCACTGATTCTCGACTCGCGCTCAACGACATTGTGATTACGCGCGGTCGGCTGTCGCGCATGATCGAACTCGAGGTATCTGTCGAGGGTGAACACGTCTGCCACGTGCGCGCAGATGGACTCATCGTGGCCACCGCCACCGGCTCAACCGCCTACAACCTCTCAGCCGGCGGCCCTGTGATGCACCCGTCGGTGGATGCGGTGCTGCTCACACCGATCGCGCCGCACACACTGACTAACCGGCCGATCGTGCTGCCGGCCTCCGCACACATCGTCTTGCGGCCAACTCTGGAAGCGCCGGCTGACGTCGTCGCCACATTTGACGGCCAGTACGGCGCGCCGCTGCAAATTGGAGATGTGGTCTCGATTCGCCGCTCGGAACGTGTCTTGCGTCTGCTGCGCACCACGACGCGCACACACTTTGAGATGCTGCGCGAAAAACTCAACTGGGGCGGCTAACGCGGCCGATTCTTGAAGAACCGCACCTGCCACTCCTGAACGTTGCGATTGTGTTCAGCCAGCGTCGTCGCAAACACGTGGGTGCCGTCGTTGCGGCTGACGAAATACAGATATTGGTCAGACGACGGGCGGATGGCGGCGTCGATCGAGGCGCGCCCAGGTGACGCAATGGGCCCGGGTGGCAGACCGGCGTAGCGGTAGGTGTTGTACGGCGAATCAATGCGCAGGTTCTCACGCGTGAGATTGCCGTTCCAGCGATTGGCCAGTCGCAGCGCGTAGATCACGGTCGGATCGCACTGTAGTCCCATCCCGATGCGCAGCCGATTCTGATACACCGCCGAGACGATGGCCCGCTCGTGCGCGGCGGCGGTCTCCTTCTCCACCAGCGAGGCGATCGTGACCACTTCTCGCGCGGACATGCCTCTGGCGGTCGCGGCCGCACGCAGGTCCGCGTCGAACGCGCGAAGGAATCCGGCGACCATGGCATCCACAGTCCCCTTCGCGCCGGCCGAGCGCGGCAACTGATACGTGTCGGGAAACAGATAACCCTCAAGTGATCGCGCATCGGGATCGATCGCCTGGATTCGGGAAGGGTCGCGGGCTTCGCGCAGAAAGTCCTCCGCGGTGCCGAGCCCGCCCGCGGCAAAGACCTCCGCCATATCCCAGATGGTCAGGCCCTCTCGAAACGTCACGGCACGCGTGTACACATCTCCCCTGGCGAGCCGGGCAATCACCTCCGCGGGCGTGGCGGGTTCAGCAAAGCGATACTCGCCCGCCTGCAGGCTGCGCTCGACGCCGGACATGCGCGCGGCCACACGAAAGACCAGTGGATGCGAGACCACGCCGGCCGCCGCGAGACGTTCCCCGATGGAGGCGACGCCACTGCCCTGCGGAACCTCGACAAACACTTCGCCGCCGGAGAACCCCCGGTACGCACGTCCCACCTGTTGACCGGCCCACCACGCCGCACCAACGCCGAGAACGGCCAGCACAAACAAGCTCAGCAGAGTTTTTTTCATCGCGTTCGATTGTCCAAATAATCCTGAAGCACGATCGATGCCGACTCGGCGTCAATCAATGCCTTGCGTTTGCGCCAATCGGGCTCCCGTTCCGCGAGCCGTGATTCGGCCTCAACGCTGGAGAGACGCTCATCCTGGGTATGGACGGGAAGCCCGGTCAATTCTCCCAGCGCGATCACAAACAGGCGGACCATCGGCGTCTGATCGGTGTCGTCGCCATTGAGTCGACGAGGCAATCCGACAACCAGCCCATCCAGATCCGGATCGTCCGACGCGCGGAGTTTCTTGACGACGTCGGCGATGCGCGCAGCCGACGCGGCTGGACTACCGGCCGCCGGCACCATCTGCCACGCCCGCGCCAGCGTCCCGCTGGCATCCGACAGCGCCAGCCCAATCCGCTTCGCGCCATAGTCCACGCCCAGAAATCTCACGTGGTCAGTGTAATCTCACACAATCAAGCAATAAGACGTCGGGTGTCTTTTTCTCTATCGCCAAGTGCGGAAAAAGACACCCGACGTTCTGTCGTACGTCTCGTCGTAAGATGTCCGCCATGGCGAGAATGAGTCGATGGGGGGCGGTGGTCGTGCTGGCCGGGGCGACCGTGGCGATGTTTGCGTGTGGCGGACCGGCGCCGGCGCCCGATACTGGCAAACCGAAGCTGGTCATCATCGGCTTCGACGGCTTGGACCCTGATCTTGTGCGTGAGTACATGGCCGCGGGCCAGCTGCCCAACCTCTCGCGTGTCATGAAGGCCGGCGGACTCTACGACCTCGACACCACCGTGTCGCCGGAGTCCCCGACCGCCTGGGCGTCGTTTGCCACCGGCGTCAATCCGGGCAAACACAACATCTACGACTTCCTCGTGCGTGACACCGCGACGTATTTCCCCGACCTCGGCATGGTCACGCGGACACCGCCGACCTTCCGCTGGAGCTGGATTCCTAGCGCGCGCCCGAAGATCACCTCCCTGCGCGGCGGCACGTCCTTCTGGGTCACCGCGGGGAACGCCGGGGTCCGCAGCAGCATCCTCACCGTACCGATGACCTTCCCGCCGGAGGACGTACCGAACGGAGAACTCCTCTCCGGCCTGCCGCTGCCGGACATTCGCGGCACGATGGGCACCTTCAGCTATTACGCGACGGACCTGAGCCGCTTCGAAGAGGGCAGCACCGAGATGGGCGGTATCCTCCGCCGCCTGGCATTTGACGGCGACACTGCGCGCACACACCTCGTCGGCCCCCCCAACCCCATCGTCCGCGCCCAACTCGCAGAGATCGACGCCAAGCCAACGCTCTCGGATGCGGATCGCACCACAAAGGCCGAGCTCGAAACGAAGGCGGATGTCACGCTCCCGCTGACGATCACATGGACGAAAGGCCGCGGCGCCGCGGACATCGACATCGACGGCCAAAAGGTCACGCTGCAGGCCGGCGAGTGGAGCAAGTGGATCAACCTCAAGTTCCGCGTCAACCTGTTCATCACCGTGCACGGCATGACCCAGGTGCACCTCATGAGGGCCGACGACGATGTGCAGTTGTATGTGGCGCCGGTGAACTGGAAACCCGACGCGCCGCCGGTGCCCATGTCGTCGCCGGCGAGTTTTGCAGGCGACCTCTACAAGAAGCTCGGCCCCTTCCGCACACTCGGATGGGCGGAAGCCACGTGGCCGCTGAACGAAGACCGCATGACCGAGGCGACCTTCATGGACGACCTGTATCGCGCGTTCGATGATCGTGCGCAGGTCATCCTGAATCGGATGACGTCGGGATCCTGGGACATGCTCATCGGGGTCATTGAGTCCACCGACCGTGTGCAGCACATGATGTGGCGCCATCGTGACGCCACGCATCCGATGCACAACGCCGCCGAGGCTGAGCAACAGGGTGACGCGATCCTCAGCGTCTATCGTCGCGCCGATCAGTTCATCGGCGAAGTGCTCGACCAGATCGGCGCTGACACCACGCTGATGGTGGTCTCCGATCACGGCTTTCACTCGTGGCGCAAGGCCGTCAACCTGAACAGCTGGCTTGTGCAGAACGGCTTCATGGTCCTGAAGGGGCAGGCGGAATCGCGCGACAAGACGCTGAACGATCTCTTCAGTGGCGCCGAATTTTTCGAGCACGTCGACTGGTCCAAAACCCGCGCCTACGCGATGGGTCTCGGCCAGATCTACTTCAACCTCCGCGGCCGCGAAGGCCAGGGCATCGTCTCCACCGGCGCGGAATATCAGACGCTCGCCACCGATCTGGCCGCGCGGCTCAGGGCCGACTTCCGCGACCCGGACACCGGCGAGCTCATCGTAAAAAACGTCTACAAACGAGACGATGTGTACTCGGGCGAGTTTCTGCACAACGCCTCGGACCTGCAAGTCGGCTTCGCCGACGGGTATCGCGTGTCGTGGCAGACCACACTCGGTGGAGCGCCGGCGGAGCTGGTGTATCCGAACATGAAACGCTGGTCCGGTGACCACGGCGGCTACGACTTCGCCGACACCGCCGGCGTCCTCATCACCAACCGTCCGATCGTGACCGACGCCAACGGCCGCGCCAACATCATCGACATCGCCCCGACCGTGTTGGGAATGTATGGAATACAGATTCCGCAGTCTGTTGACGGACGGAACCTGTGGGAAGGCAAAAGGTGAAAGGCCAAAGGCCAGAGGTACGGACTGCCTCGGTGCCACCCCCATCCGTACCTTTGCCCTTTGGCCTCTCACCTTTCACTTTCCCTTGGCCTTTCGCCTGTTAAGCTTCCCCCATGACTTCCAAGTCCCGCTGGCTCCTCTTCCTGGTGTCGACGCCGCTGGTCGTGCTGGCCGCGGTCGGCGGCTTGCTCGGGGCGAATGCCGCCACGTCGAGCGCGCCACTTCAGCCGGAGAAGGCGTTCACCCACCTGCGGGTGTTCGAAGACGTCGTCTCGCTCATCATGTCGAGCTACGTTGAAGCCGTGGACCCCAACAAGGTGATGGAAGGTGCGATGCGCGGACTGGCCGATGGGCTGGACCCGATGAGCGCGTACCTCACGCCGGACGAAGTCGCGCTGGCCGAGTTGGGGGCGGCGCTGCCGGCTGGTGACGTCGGCCTGGTGATCTCGCGACAGTTCTACCTCCGCATCGTCGGTGTGCGTGACGGCTCGCCCGCTCACAGGGCGGGCCTGCGCACGAACGACTTCATCCGCGGCATCGACAACAAGCCCACCCGGGAAGTGTCCGCGTTCACCGGCATGCGGCTGCTGCGCGGCGCGCCCGGGTCCACAGTCGAACTGACCGTGCTGCGTGGCAATGCTGCCGAACCCCACGTGGTGAAGCTGACGCGCGAAGTCATCAAGGGCGACGCGGTCACCACGACCCGGCGTCCCGATGGCTCCGCCGTGGTGCGCATCGCGAGTTTCGCCGAAGGCACCGCCGCCGCACTGGGCGCCGCCGTGACGACGCTGCAGAAGTCCGGTGCGTCTGGTGTGGTGCTCGATCTGCGCGCCACGGCCGACGGCCCCAACAGTGAGGGCATCGCCGCCGCACGCTGGTTCGTCAAGACCGGCTCGATCGCCATCCGCGCGGCGCGCGACAAGGAGCGCGAGACCACGGCGGCTGCCGCTGGAGACGGCTCGGTGACCATGCCGGTCGTGTTGCTGGTCTCGAACGGCACCGCGGGCGCCGCCGAAGTGTTTGCCGCCGCGCTCAACGGCAACGGTCGCGGCGACCTGGTGGGTGAACCCACGGCGGGACTCGCCGCTGAACAACGTCTGGTCGCGCTTCCAGAGAACCGCGGCCTGTGGATGACCTACGCGCGCTACCTCGCCACCGATGGCGAACCCATTCACGGTCGAGGCCTGCGTCCGACCGTGCCCGTCGAGTCTCCGAACCCGGGGTTTGACGATGCGCCGCCGGGCCCTGGTGAGATTGACGAGATGCTCACCAAGGCGATCGAACGCCTCAAAACGCGCACGGAGTCCACGGAGAGCCTGTGACCAAACAGGAGCTCGCCGCGAAGATCGCTGAAGACACCGGCCTCACCAAAGTCACCGCCTGGGCCGTGGTCGAATCCGCCCTCGACGGCATCGTCAAAGCCCTGAAGCAGGGCGAGACCGTCACCCTGGTGGGCTTTGGCACATTCAAGACGGCGGTTCGGAAGGCGCGCACGGGACGAAATCCCGCCACCGGGGCGGCGCTGAAGATTCCACGCCGGACGGTCGCGAAATTCACTCCGGGCGCCGCGCTCAAAAAATCTTTAAACGGCTAGCCCCGGGCACGTCGAAGGGTAGTCGGGTTATACTCGTGGTTCGCCTGTGGGCTCGCAAGGCTGTCTAGGCGCGTAGCTCAGCTGGTTAGAGCGCCTGCTTGACATGCAGGAGGTCGGCGGTTCGAGTCCGCCCGTGCCTACC